>Ga0302326_10029839_pt1 | contig 10930 bp, 9 predicted proteins | sample Palsa_T0_3_FD_202264 | JGI IMG/M metagenome (GOLD analysis project Ga0302326, IMG submission 202264) | Peat permafrost microbial communities from Stordalen Mire near Abisko, Sweden - Palsa_T0_3 | ecosystem: Environmental > Terrestrial > Soil > Palsa > Peat permafrost | place: Sweden: Abisko...
GCCGTTTCGTTCTCGCTCTGTGCGCTTTGCACAACGGGAAGCGCCTCGGGTTCCTTGAGCGGCTCTTCCGCTTTTGGAGCAGATTCCTGTTTGCTCTCGGGAACGCTCTCCGGCTTCTCGACGGGGCGCCCCACCGGTTCCCGCGCGCCGCCAAACCGCGAAGGAATCATTCTCTGCTGCCAGCTTGCACGCGGCGGTGGCGGCAGCGGAACGACCTGCTTGCGCTGCTCTTCCTGGTCTGTCGGAAGAGCCTCCTGCGATTCGCTCCTCATTTGCGCCTCCGCCAAGCGGCCTGTTGTTTCGCTGTAGCCTTGTTGCGCGCTGCCCGGCGGGGCGGCAAACGCCGCGGCTTTTCCGCGCTGCTCTTCGAGTTTTTTGGCGAAGTCCCGGTTCTCGGCGCGAAGAGAATCGCGTTCTCCGGCGACTGACTCCAACTGCCCTCGAGCCTCGGCCAACTGCGTCGCGAGTTGCTCGCTCTTCAGAGAGATATCCTCCCGCTGCGCGCTCAACACCGAAATGTGTTTGCGCTGCTCTTCGGCTTTCTCCGCGAACTCTTGCTCCTTTGCTCGAATGGCCTCGCGTTCCTTTCCGAGGTCGGCGCCTTCCTTCTCGAGCGATTCGATCCGCATTCGAGCCGCCGCCAATTGGCCCGTTGTCTCGCTGTGCCCTTGCAGCGCGATCTCATTCCGGCTGGCATTTTCCGCGGCCTGTTTGCGCTCTTCCTCCGAATCGCGAGCAAGCGCCAGGTTCTCATCGCGGAGCGAGTCGCGTTCCTTGCCAAGAGACTCCAACTGCTTTTGCGTTTCACCGAGTTGGGCGAGAAGCTGTTCACTTCTTTGGGAAGCTTCTTCACGTTGCGTAGTCAGGAGCGAAATCTCCTTGCGATGTTCTTCGGCTTCGCGGGCGAGTTCCTCGCTCTTGTCGCGAAGAGAATCTCGCTCTCCGCCGAGAGGTCCCAATTGCTTTTGCGTTTCACCGAGTTGGGCCAGAAGCTGTTCATTTTTTTGGGAGGCTTCTTCGCGTTGCGTAGTCAGGAGCGAAATCTCCTTGCGATGCTCTTCGGCCTCGTGGGCGAGTTCCTGCATCTTGTCGCGAAGGGAATCCCGTTCTCCGCTGAGAGACTCCAACTGCTTTTGCGTTTCACCGAGTTGGGCGAGAAGCTGTTCGCTTTTTTGGGACGTTGCTTCCCGCTGGCTGCTAAGGAGCAGCATCTCCTTGCGTTGCGCCTCCATTTCCTGCCGCAGGGCCTCGTCGCGCACGCCGGCATTCCCCTCCATCTGCCGGCGCTGCTCTTCCATTTTATGAGCGAGTTCCAGATTTTTGTTGCGAAGAGCATCCCGTTCCCTGCCGACAGACTCCACCTGCTTCTGCGCGTCACTCATCTGGGCGAGCAACTGATCGCTTCGCTGCTGGCTTCCTTCACGCTGCGTGGTCAGCAATAGGACCTGCTTGCGCTGCTCTTCCAGCTTTCCCGCCAATTCCAGGCTTTTGCCGCGATTGAGATCCCGGTCCTCGCCCAGGGACTTCAGTTGCTTTTGGGCATCGGCCAATTGCTCCTGAATCTCGTTCTGTTTGTAGAGGGCCGCCTCCCGCTGACCCGAGAGCGACTCCGATTGCCGGCGCAACTCATCCAGTTTGGCCTGGATTTCCTGGTTCTTGACACGCAGGCCGTCCCGCTCCTGGGAAAGCGTTTCCAGTTGCTTCTGAGTCTCGGTGAGTTGCGCCGCCGACTGAAGGCTCTTCTGGTGCGTGGCTTCCCGCTGGCCGGCGACGGAGGCGGCCTGCTTGCGCTCTTCCTCCAATTTCGCCTGGAGCTCCTGGTTCCAGCTCTTGAGAGCGTCCCGATCCGCCGCAATCGAATCCTTCTGCTTCTGCACCTCCAGCAATTGCGCGGCGAGTTGCTCGCTCTTTTGCTCGCCTTGATCCCCCCGCGCCGAAAATGCCTGAATCTGTTTCTGATGCTCTTCGAGCTTCGCGGCCAGTTCGCTCTCCCTTTTGCGGGCGGCATCGAGCTCTCCGGTGAGTTCGGCTTCCCTTTTGCGCGCGGCTTCCAACTCCGGGGCCAGGTCCGTTTTGGGCTCACCCAGTTTTGCAACAGGGGTCTTTGCTTGAACCGGCGCGGCCGATTCGATATCCAGCACGCATTCGACCGCGCCAAAATGGATTTTATCTGAATCGTGGAGGTTCGCGACCTTGATCCGTATCCCGTTGACGAAGGTTCCATTGGTGGAATTCATGTCCTCGATCCGGAAATTCCCATTGGTCACGACGAACCGCGCGTGGTGGCTCGACACAGTCTCGTTGTTCATTTGAAGCACGTTATCCGGCAGGCGTCCGACTGTGATAACGTCTCCGGCCAACTCGCGCGTTGTCCCGGTGGCGTCGGGAAGTTTGATAAGAAGATTAGCCATAGGGGAACAGTTTAATTAATGGATCATGCGCCAAAAGAGAGCCATGCTCAAGTCAGAAAAAAGCCATTCTGCTCACGGCGCAAGCTCCTTCTCGCGCAGGATCGCCACGAACGCCTCCACGCTGTCCATGCTTCTTAACTGCGCTTCGGCTTGCGGGTTCTTAAATATCCGGGCCAGCGCGCCTACGATCCGCAGGTAATCCGCCGCCCACGCGGTGGGAACCCCGATTGCAAAGATGTAATGCATCCGCATCTCGCGCCCAGGGACGGCGATGCCTTCCGTCGAGCGTCCGATGCTCATAATCATGCTCGCGACGCAATTCGTCCGGGCATGCGGAATGCAGATTTCGAAGTCGCTGCCGGCCGCGAGAGTTGGCGGTCTCACGGTCAGGCCCTCGTAGAACCCGTTCCAATCCAAAACCCGTTCGTCATTTCTCAGCAGGTTAGCGACGTGGAGAACCGCCTCCTGCTGGTTGGTCTGTTTCACATCGAGATCGATGTGGGCGGGGAGGAGAATGTCCGCAATCGTTATCATCGCTACCGGTTCCCGAGAGCGCTCCCGCTCCACTTCAATTTTTCGCGCAGCACCTCGAAGAAGGAGACTTCGGGAAGCGTCGCCAGAAGCACCTGGCGCCGGGCCTTGCGAATCCGCACGATGTCGCCGCAGCGCAGGCCCAGAAGTTCCTGCCCATCGACCGTGAGGAAGACCGGCGAGTCCTCCTGGCAAGGGCTGATCTCGATTTTCGAGCGGTCGCTCACGATGACCGAGCGGTTGGTCAGGACGTGCGGACAGATGGGCGTAATGACGAACACGCCGGAGTCCGGCTTCATGACGGGCCCGCCGGCCGCGAGCGAGTAAGCAGTCGAACCCGTCGAGGTGGCGACGATCAAGCCGTCCGCGTTGTATTCGGTGAGAACCGCTCCATCGACCCACGTCTTCAACTTTATCAGGCGCGAGAATTCGCCGCGGCTGATCACCACGTCATTCAAACCGAGACGTTCCTCCGTTATCTTGCCGCCACGCTCCACTTCCATGGCGAGCATCGTGCGCTTGCTCAGCACGTAACTGCCCGCGAGAATGGATTCGACGGCCTTCGCGGAAGAGGAGGAATTGACGCAGGTCAGAAAGCCGAGCGAACCGAGATTGATTCCGAAAATCGGCTTCATATTTTTGCCGAGGTCATGCACCACCTGGAGGATCGTCCCGTCGCCTCCGAGCACCAGCAGGATTTCGCACGCCGCGCCAAGTTCCGGGATGGAAAGGGTGGAATCCAGACCGATCAGGCGCGCGGTATTCGCCTCCAGGAGGAGTTCCGTGGATGTGCTCTCGAAATCCTTTTTCAACGACCTTGCCAGGCTCGCCGCGCCCCGTTTACCCGTATGGGCGATCAGCCCGGCTAGTTTCGGATGCATGCAAGGAACTCCTTGTTGCCTTCCGCCCCGAGGATCGGCGATTGGACGACCCCGAGCCACGTCCAAAGCTTTTCGCGCACGAATTGCTCGATTTTACCTACCGCCCGCTCGTGGAGCGCCGCCTCGCGGACGATTCCTCCCTTGCCCACGTCTTCCTTCCTCAATTCGAACTGCGGCTTTATCAAAGCGATCACCACGCCCTCTGGAGTTAACAGTTGGATGGCCGCTGGCAAGATCAAAGTCAGCGAGATGAATGAGACATCGATCACACAGAGATCGGCCAACTCCCCCAGGTCGCCCCGGCCCAGGTAGCGCGCATTGAGCTTTTCCCGGACAACTACCCGTGGATCCGAGCGCATCTTCCAGTCCAACTGGCCGTGCCCCACGTCGATCGCATACACCCTGGCGGCTCCCCGCTGCAAAAGGCAATCGGTGAATCCTCCCGTCGAAGCGCCGATGTCCAGGCAAACGCATCCCGCCGGATCGATGAGAAAATGATCGAGCGCTCCCGCCAGTTTCACGCCGCCGCGGCTCACGTACGGGTTGCCCGTTTTCACACATATCTCCTCGTCCGCCGCCACGCTCAAGCCGGGCTTGTCGGCAACGCGCTCGCCGATGGTTATTTCCCCGGCCATGATGGACCGGCGCGCTTTCTCCCGCGTCTCGAAAAAGCCGCGCTGCACGAGCGAGCAATCCAGCCGCTGCTTGCCGGGCGCCTTCCCCTTCACAGGTTTGCCTTCAGCATGTCGAAGATGACCGTGTTATCCAGGAAACCGCGCAACCTCTGCGAGCCGGGCCCGATTCCCACCGCGATCACGTCCTCCGCGGTATTGATCGCAGTCTCGCCGTAGAACGCGGCGGGCTCGGTTTGCGCGGCCCCGGCCGCTGTATCGCCCGGTTTTCCCGCTGTTGCATCTGCCGCCGGAGCGCCTCCCGGCGCCGCCCGCGGGTTTGCGGGGGGAACTCCATTGGGCCCTGTCGCCCAGGTGATCGACGGATAGCCGTCCGGGTTTATCCCGAGCACCGCAACTCCATGGTCCTGCCGGAACGGATAACCATTGAGCGCCATGCCGCCGGTGCCATGTTTGCCGACGGCGACGATGAGCGCTTTCTTCCCCGCGTAACTCAGCGCCGTCGCCAGGGCATTATCGAAAGCGACCGTCTCCGTGAGGACGTGCTCGCCGTCATTCTGCTCCGCCGCCCGCGTGATCAACTCGGCGTCCACCACGAGCAGGTACCCGTGCTCGTTGTATTGCAAGAGCTCGATGGCGCGCCGCACCATGTCGGAAAGCGAGGGCTGCTGGCTTCCGGAAGCGAGCTCGTTGCTGAATGCCATGTTCCCGTCGCTAAATAATCCCACGAGGTGCGCGCTTCCAAAGACCGGAGCGTTTTCCAACTCCGCTTTCGAGCGCACCATCGGACGCCCGCTCTTCTTCAGTTCGAGCAGCAGGTCGCGTCCGTCCTTTCGGATGCCGCCCTCCGTCAAAGGCGAAAAATTTGCCGCCCCGCCGCCGAGCGCGACATCGAGCTTTGCTCCATCGACGAACTGCGCGGCAATGCTCTCCGCGTCCTTGCCGTCCTTCGCGTGCGCGTAGAAAGCCGCCACTCCGGGATCGGTAAGGCTGCCGTTGCTGATGACGCCCGTCGCCCGCCCTTCCAGCCGGGCCGCATCGAGGATCGACGCGAGATTTCTCCCGTCCGGATCGATCGCCACACTCTTGTTATTGACCTTTACTCCCGTCGCGAGCGAAGTCGCCGCCGCCGCGGAATCGGGAACCGCGAAGTCATTGGAATAATTACTGAGCAGCGCCAGGTGCGGCAGCGTCTCCACCGTCAAGGGATGATCCACGCCCCCCTCGTGATAAACGCGGGCCGCCGTAAGATTGCCGCTCACCATCCCATCCCCGATGAAGAGGATGATCCCAAAGGGCTTCTGAACCACCCAATTGTGAAAATACCACACGCCGAAGGCGACGAAAACCAGGAGGCAGCAGAATGCGAGCAGGAGATTGCGGATCTTCATTGGACGGCCGGCAAAGCAACCGCGCTCAGCTTCGCCGGCAAAAAGAGAAAATCTCGCATTCCGGCTATACTATTGCGGGTTTTCCCGAAGGGCAACGTTCTGTAATGGACCGTCAATCCCCCGGTTGCCAATCGTCTCAAAAAGATTAAGTTTTAGGTTGGGTTCAAAAATCAATAACCAGAAAGGGGTCACAACGTGGAAAACGGCAAAATATTCAATCGGCTAAGCGGTCTGTTCGACCAGGGACTGGAGAAGGTCGATCACATCGAAGAAAAGCTTCGCGAAGATGCGGCGTCCATCGCCCACCAGGCGCGCGAGCGTCTCAAACAGGGAGAAAATTCCATCCATGCCGCTGAAGAATCGGTGGCTCGCGCGCTGCGGGAATACCAGGCGATGTTCTTCGTCGCGGGCGTCAGCGTCCTTGGTTTAATGATCGTCGCGTCCTTCCTGTTCGGAAAGATGTCGCGTCGGAACAAATAGGAAACTTGCTTTGGGTGTGCGTGTGGAGACGGCCTCTCACGAGGAGGCCGTGAGAGGTTTCGCGGCTTCAGAGCCCCTCAAATGGCGGTCCATCCACTCGACCACGTCCGCCAGCACCTGCTTGCGCCCGCAGTCATTGTGGGTTTCATGCCGCGTATCCGGATAGATGAGCAACGCCTTGTCTTGCGCCCCCGCCTTCCGGAAGAATTCTTCCGTCGCCGCCCTGGACGTCACGGAATCCTCGGCGCCATGCAAAAAGAGCGCCGGGCAGTCAAACGCTTTGGCATTCTCCGCCGCGCGCCGCGCGCCGCGCGACAATTCATCGAACATCCGCGCCGACATCCGCTGGTGGACGAGATCGAGATCCTTCATGGACAACAGAAAATCCCTGTCCCGCGAAAGCCGGGAATCGTCGTCAAGACCCGAACTCTGAGTCAGGCCCGGGAAAACCGCCAGCGCCAGCCGTGCGAGAAACAGCTTGAAGGGTTTTGGACGGAAAACCAATTCGAGCCACGGCGAAGCGACAACCGCCCCCGAGATCGGCGGCCGATACTTCAGGAAAAAGTTGATCAAGAGCTGTCCTCCGAGGCTATGCCCGTAGAGAAACGACTCCCTCCCTTCCCCGTGGTAATGCCGAAAGACGGCATCCAGGTCATCCAGCAACGCCCCGTAGCTCTCGATATCCCCTCGCCTGCCGGGAGAGCGTCCGTGGCCGCGCAAATCGCATGCGCACACCCGGTACCCGTTCTCCGAGAAAAATTCGCCCACGTGAAGGTATCGCGCCGAGTGTTCGCCCATCCCGTGCATCAGGATAACGTTTGCCTTTGCCGGTCCGCGAGCCTCCCTCCAGCGCAAAAAGAGAAAGCTCCGCCCCGGACGGGGGAGAACCGCCTCCCCCCAGGGGTGGCTGGCATCGGTCGCGGATTTTTCAGTCATGGGAATTTGTTTGTATTTCGCACGGCTGCCGAATATATTGCAAGGGAAACACCCCCTTTAAGATGAACCTCCCAGACCGTTGCCGCCTTGCCCTCCGGAAGGCTTTCACTCTTATAGAGCTTATCACCGTCATCGCCATTATCGCCATCCTCATGGGCCTGCTTCTGCCGACGGTCACCCAGGTCCGCAACCAGGCGAACAGGGCGAAGGCCAAATCCGACGTGCTGAACATCGTAACCGCCGTCAAAAGCTATTACACCGATTACGGGCAATATCCCGGCCCGTCGACCGCCCCCACGACGGATCAAATCATCGGGCCCCTCGGCGCCACTCCCGCAGCCGCCTATCCAAACTCCTACCTTATGGATGTTTTGCGCGACGTTACGGACACTTCACCAGCCTGGATGGTAAGCGGCACGGACAACCTCCGCGCGACCGTCTATCTGGATGTCCCGAACGCCAAGAGTGCCAGTGCGCCCAAAGGAGGAATCGCCACCGTGGCGATAGGCAGTTACAACGGACACGCGGTGAACGTGGGAGACTTTATAGACCCTTGGGGCACCGCCTATTTTGTCGTAATCGATTATAACTACGACAACGTCATCGACCCCACGACGGGGAACATTTGGAGTGACGTAAATACCGCGAGTGCGGCGACGTCCGTAGTGAGAGCCGGAGTCATCGCGTTTTCATTGGGCGTGGACGGCCAGTTGGGGACCGCCGTAGCCGGGGTCGGAAATAAGGTCTTGAATGCCACCTCGAGCGCCGCAGCCTCGGATGATGTGGTCTCCTTTCAATAGTTTGATTTCTTCGGCGCGGGTGTAGTTCAATGGTAGAACGCCAGCTTCCCAAGCTGGACACGAGGGTTCGATTCCCTTCACCCGCTCCAACCGTCCGATGACCTTTCGTAAAGTAATTCTCACTCTTCACCTCGTTGGCGGATTGGTCGCGGCGATCTTCCTGATTCTGCTGGGGTTGACCGGCGCGCTTCTGGTGTTTGAGAATGAAATCAACCACTGGTTAAATCCCAAGCTCACGGAAGTGCAGCCCGTGGGGGAGCGGCTTTCGCTGAACGCATTGACAGAGAAGCTGGAGCGCTCGCACCCCGGGTACAAAGTCAGCGCGCTCTCCCTCTCCGCCAAGGACGATCTCGCTTTCGCCGTGTTCCTGGATGGCGGGGCGCGGGGTGGGAGCATCCGCGCCGCGGTGAATCAATATACGGGCGAGGAACTGGGCGACCCGGCAAAAGGCAACCAGTTTATGCAGCGGGCGCACCAGTTTCATACACACCTTTTATTGGGAGAAGTGGGCGGAGAGATCACCGGGTGGAGTTCGGTATTTCTTCTCGGTTTGTCGGTGAGCGGATTGATCCTTTGGTGGCCGAGGAAGCTTTGGAAGTTCACCGGTCGGCGCGCGTCGCGCTTCAACTTCGATTTGCACAATGTCCTGGGACTCTATTCATCCATTTTCCTGTTTCTCTTCGGACTCACGGGAGTCGTGATCCATTTCGAAAACCAAACGGCGCGGCTGATCAATCGCCTCACGGGCTCGACCGAACCCCAGCCCGTGAAAGCGGCCGCGCAGGCGGCCGGTGCGCAACCCTTGGGGCCGGATGCCTTGCTGGCTGTTGCGATACAAACCGTGCCCGGCGCGCAGGTGACTTTTATTCAAGGTCTTGGCAATGTTCGTAATCCCGTTCGCGTTATAATGAAATATCCCGAGGATGGAACTCCCGCGGGGCGCACGATTATCTATATCGATCCGGTCACCGGCAACGTCCTGTCCTCGCAGCCGTCGCGCACGGCCTCGTGGGGTTTTAGAGTGGTCAAACTCTGGAACAGGGAAATTCATACGGGCGACATTTACGGCTGGCCGACGCGCATCCTTGCTTGCCTTATGAGCCTCGCACTGCCGGTGCTGGCCGTCACCGGGCCGCTCATCTGGTGGGGACGCCAGCGCCGGAAGTGGGGAGCGCGGGCGGACGGCTGAGCCGGCGGGAGCCGTAAGTCCCGAGGCTGTGGATCTCTCCAAGTCCTTCAACTTTTAAAATCAATGTCAAACTCCGACGGAATGAATTACGCGCCCGAGGGAAAACCATCACCGGTCTGCGGCCCCGGCGACTTCCCCTTCGCCGCAACCGCCCTCGAACACAACCACGTTTACGGACAATGCAACGGTCTGATCGAGGCCGGAGGAACTCTTCGTTATGTCTACGATCCCGATCCTAAAAAAGTCGCTGCCTTTCTGGAGAAATATCCTCAGGCAAAGCCGGTCGGTTCCCTGGAGACGATCCTGGAGGATCCGGCGATCCTCCTCATCGCCGCGGCGGCCATTCCATGCGACCGAGGCCCCCTGGGCGTTCGCGTCATGGAGGCGGGGAAGGATTACTTTACCGACAAGACCCCATTTACCTCGGCCGATCAACTGGAGAAAGCGCGGGAGACCGCGGCCCGGACGCGCCGCAAATACATGGTCTATTACAGCGAGCGGCTCCACGTCGAATGCGCCGTGTTTGCCGGAGAATTGATCGCCGGAGGCGCCATCGGGCGAGTGGTTCAGGTGATCGGGCTGGGGCCCCACCGGCTCAACGCTCCTTCGCGCCCCGCATGGTTCTTCGAGCGGGCAAAGTACGGCGGGATTCTGTGCGATATCGGCAGCCACCAGATCGAACAGTTCCTCTTCTACTCCGGCGCGCAAGGGGCCGCGGTGACGGAGGCAAGGATCGCAAACTATGCCAACCCGGCGCACCCCGAGCTCGAAGACTACGGTCACGCCAATCTGGTCGCCGATAACGGCGCGACGAACCATTTCCGCGTCGATTGGCTCACACCCGATGGCCTCCGCAGTTGGGGCGACGGACGCACCATCATCCTTGGGACAAAAGGCTACATCGAGTTGCGCAAATATATTGATGTCGCTCGCGAAACGGGAGGAAATCAACTCTTCCTGGTTGACAGCGAAGGAGAAAAGCACTTGTCCCTTGAAAATCAGGTCGGCTTTCCCTTCTTCGGACAACTGATCCTTGACTGCCTGAATCGGACCGAGAATGCCATGTCGCAACGTCATGCGTTTAAGGCGGCGGAACTCTGTCTCGAGGCGCAAGCCCGGGCGCAGCGTCTCGCCTAAACGGGCGTATGTAACGATTTAACGATTCCCCCCTGTGTTCACCTACGAAAAAGAACGCTTGAACAGGGTTGCTTTCCCGCTTGGCGGGATCGGCTCGGGGATGATTTCTGTCGAAGGAGCAGGGGCGTTTTCCCAAGTGTCGTTGCGACACCACCCCAATGTCTATTTTCAACCGGTCCTGTTTTCGGCGATTTCGATAAAAGGGGATGACGAAGCGCCCAATCTGGCTCGCATGCTGGCAGGACCGGTGCCGGATTGGAAGGTTATGTTCCCTTGGGGTAATATGTTCGATTCCTCGGGGGATGGAGGACGGGGGAAACTCTTCGGGTTGCCCCGTTTTGACCAGGCTGCCTTTACGGCACGTTTTCCGTTTGCGAAGATCGACTTGTCGGATCCAGGATTCCCGATCGGGGTTCACATCACCGCCTGGAATCCATTTATTCCGAATGATGCGGACAACTCGAGCCTGCCAGTGGCTGGTGTGGAGTATCAGTTTACAAACCAAACGTCGAAAACGGTGAAGGCGGTTTTTTCGTTCCACG
>Ga0302326_10029841_pt1 | contig 10929 bp, 9 predicted proteins | sample Palsa_T0_3_FD_202264 | JGI IMG/M metagenome (GOLD analysis project Ga0302326, IMG submission 202264) | Peat permafrost microbial communities from Stordalen Mire near Abisko, Sweden - Palsa_T0_3 | ecosystem: Environmental > Terrestrial > Soil > Palsa > Peat permafrost | place: Sweden: Abisko...
AGCCGCGGCAGGTCGCGCACCACCTCGACCATGAACCACGACGGCAGCCGGGCGTCGCTGCCGTCCTCGCTCACGCCGTCCTGCGCATCGGCCACGACCAGCTGGGCGGCCTCGACGCTGATCTCGGCCAGCTCGGTAAGCAGGGCCTTCGCGCGATGAGCGAGCTGCACCGTGCCGCCGCCCAGCTGAGCCCGCGACGCCGGAAGCTCCTTGGCCAGCCGGGCCCGCAAGCCCTGCGCCAGGAAGTAGCAGACATCGCGCTCGGCAGGATCGGACGGCCAGTGCATCGTCCCCTTCAGCAGCGCGTCGAGCGACCAGGCGTGCCGGAGTTGGCGGACGTAACCACGGAACTGCCCCGCGTGCGACGGCGATACCGTGCCCAGCGCGAGGATCCGCAGCAGTTCGTCAGGCATCTCCGGTCCGGTCGCCGAGCCGGCCCCGTAGGAGTGGAGCAGGTCGGAGAGGATGTGCCAGGCACGAGGGGTCGAGAACGGCTCCTCATGCCGCGGCGGCGCCGTCGTCAGGTGATCCGGGCGCTGGCTGATGTAGTCGATAACCCACGGGTGGATGCCGCTGCGCCGCGCCCAGACCAGCCAGTCGCGGGGGCTGCTCACCAGGTGGACGTGCACCATCCGGTTGATCAGGGCCGACGACATCGGCCGCACGATGGCCGAGTCCTGGCTCCGGTTACCCGCCCCGATCACCACGGACTGCGGGTGCAGCGTGTAGGTACCGAGCCGCCGGTCCAGGATCAGGCTGTAGAACGCCTTCTGCACTTCATGGCTTGACCCGTTCAGCTCGTCCAGGAAGAGCACGTAAGGCTCGTCCCGCGCAATGGCCTCCGGCGGGCAGAACCGGCTGCGCGCCTGGTCTCCCTCCCCGATGATCCGCGGCACGCCGATTAGATCCTCGGCCGCGAGCTGGGTGCCCAGCAACGTGTGGCACTCCAGTCCGACCTGCGCGGCGAACTCCTCGACCAGGCTGGACTTGCCGATGCCTGGCTGCCCCCAGATGAAAACCGGCCTTACCACCGCGACATGCAGGAGCAGTTCGGGCAACTGCACGGGGGTGACGGTGACAGAAGCGTGCATATACGGCCAGGGTACGTTCCGCCGGCCTGGTCGTCACGTAAATATCCTGCTCGCACCCGCCCGAGCCGCCCTATTTATTGACCGAACGTTCGGTAAAGAGTAGCCTGCCAGAGGGAGAGACGGGAGGCGCCGTGTACGGCAACTACGACACCGGCACCGCGGGCGGCTCGGACGGCCCGCAAGACCAGGACGCCCAGCAGCGCTTCGATCAGCTCATCGCCGCCGACCAGCGCATCGAGCCCCGCGACTGGATGCCGGACGCGTACCGCAAGACGCTGATCAGGCAGATTGCTCAGCACGCGCACTCGGAGATCATTGGCATGCAGCCCGAGGGGAACTGGATCACCCGCGCGCCCAGCCTGCGCCGCAAGGCCATCTTGATCGCGAAGGTCCAGGACGAGGCGGGTCACGGCCTATACCTCTACTGCGCCGCCGAGACGCTCGGCATCGACCGCGAGGAGCTCCTCGACCTGCTGCACGCCGGAAAGCAGAAATACTCCAGCATCTTTAACTACCCGACCCTCAACTGGGCCGACGTCGGCGCGATCGGCTGGCTGGTGGACGGTGCGGCGATCATGAACCAGGTGCCGCTGTGCCGCTGCTCCTACGGCCCGTACGCCCGGGCCATGGTCCGCATCTGCAAGGAAGAGTCGTTCCACCAGCGCCAGGGGTTCGAGATCCTGCACACCCTCGCCCGTGGAACACCTGATCAGAAGGCGATGGCCCAGGACGCGGTGAACCGCTACTGGTGGCCGTCGCTGATGATGTTCGGGCCCCCCGACGAGGAGTCGTCCCACTCGGCCCAGTCGAGCGCCTGGGGCATCAAGCGGTTCAGCAACGACGAGCTGCGGCAGCGCTTTGTCGACATGACCGTCGCGCAGGCCGAGGTGCTCGGCCTGACCGTCCCCGACGAGGATCTGCGCTGGAACGCCGAACGCGGCCACTACGATTTCGGCGCGGTCGACTGGGACGAGTTCGCTCGCGTCATCCGCGGCGACGGGCCATGCAACGCCGAGCGCCTGCACCGGCGCCGCCAGGCCCATGACGACGGTGCCTGGGTCCGCGAGGCGGCCCAGGCCTACGCGGACAAACACGCGGATAAGCACGCCAGCCAGCAACAGGTGCGCGCGTCATGAACGACGACAGCAAGCGCGGCTGGCCGCTCTGGGAGGTGTTCGTCCGCGCCCGGCGCGGCCTGGCCCACCAGCACGTCGGCAGCCTGCACGCCCCGGACGGCGCGATGGCCGTGCGCAACGCGCGCGACGTCTACACCCGGCGTGGCGAGGGTGTGTCGATCTGGGTGGTGCCGTCGGCCGCGATCGTCGCGAACAACCCGGATGAGAAGGACTCGTTCTTCGACCCCGCGGCGGACAAGGTCTACCGGCATCCGACCTTCTACGACGTGCCCGAGGGGGCCAAGCACCTGTGACCGGCGTCCGGACACTGCTGCCCCTGGCCGCGTACGCGCTGGCGCTGGGAGACGACGCGCTCATCCTGGCCCAGCGGCTCGGCGAGTGGGTGGCGCGCGCCCCGCAGATCGAGGAGGACGTGGCCCTGGCCAACATCGCGCTCGACCTGCTCGGCCAGGCACGGACCCTGCTCAGCTACGCGGGCGAGGTCGAGGGTGCCGGCCGTGACGAGGATGACCTGGCCTACCAGCGGGACGACCGGGACTTCCGCAACGTGCAGCTGGTCGAGATCCCGAACGGCGACTTCGCCGTCACGATGGCGCGGCAGCTGGTCTTCTCCGCCTATCAGTACGAGCTCTACACCGCGTTGCTCACCAGCGCCGACCCGACCCTGGCCGGGCTGGCCGGCAAGGCGGTCAAGGAAGTGGCCTACCACCGCGACCACGCGACCCAGTGGGTGCTGCGTCTCGGCGACGGCACGGACCTGTCCCACGCGCGCATGCAGGCCGGCCTCGACCAGGTCTGGCCGTATACCGACGAGCTCTTCGACCCCGCGGACCAGCTGCCCGGCGTCGCGGCCGACCCCGCGGCGCTGCGACCGGCCTGGCAGCGTTACATCACCGAGGTCCTCAGCGAGGCGACGTGTCACCAACCCGAGCCGCGCTGGCGCTCCCGCGGCGGCCGCGACGGCCTGCACACCGAGCACCTCGGCCACCTGCTGGCCGAGATGCAGCACCTGCACCGCTCACACCCTGGGGCGACCTGGTGAGTGACGCCGCCCGCACCGCGTCGGCCGCCGAAAACCGCGCCACGCCGACCGCCGAAAACCGCGCCACGCCAGACCGCGCCACGCTGCTGGCTGCGGCCCGCGCGGTGCCGGACCCCGAGCTGCCCGTCCTGACCCTCGGCGACCTCGGCGTAATCCGGGACCTGCGGATCGCCGGCGACGGAGCCGTCGAGGTCGACCTCACCCCCACCTACACCGGCTGCCCGGCCACCGCCGTCATCGCGGCTGACGTCCGGGTCGCCCTGCGCCGGGCCGGGGCGGACCAGGTCCGCGTCCGCACCGTGCTGGCCCCGGCTTGGACGACGGACTGGATGAGCGACAGCGGGCAGCGCAAGCTGCGCGAATACGGGATCGCCCCGCCCGGTCCCGCCGCGCACGCCGCCGAAGGCCCGGTGATGCTGGCGTTCTCGGTCCGCTGCCCGCACTGCGGCTCGGCCGACACCCGCGAGGTCAGCCGCTTTGGCTCGACGCCGTGCAAGGCGCTGTGGACCTGCCGGTCCTGCGCCGAGCCCTTCGACTCCTTCAAGGCGATCTGATGGCCGACGCGCCGGCGGGCCCGCGCCGCCGCTCGGTGTTCCACCCGCTCCGCGTGGCCTGCGTCGAGCGGCTTACCGACGACGCGGTGGCCATCACCTTCGACGTCCCGGCGGAGCTGCGCGAACAGTTCCGCTTCCAGGCCGGGCAGCACGTGTCGATCCGGTCTCCGGTGGTCGGCGACGAGGTACGGCGTAACTACTCCATCTGCGCCCCGGCCACCGACGGAGGACGGCGGCTGCGGATCGGCGTCAAGCGCATCCCCGACGGTGTCTTCTCCAGCTACGCGGCCGAACGCCTCCGCCCCGGCGACGTCCTGGACATCATGACGCCGACCGGCAGCTTTTCCACCGCCCTGCAGCCCGGTCAGCGCAAGCGGTACGGCGCGATCGCGGCCGGCTCGGGCATCACGCCGGTGCTGTCCATCCTCAGCACCGCCCTGGAGGTCGAGCCCGAGAGCAGCGCGGTCCTGATCTACGTCAACCGCACCACCCTGAACATCATGTTCCTGGAGGACCTCGAAGACCTGAAGAACCGCTACCTGGACCGGTTCCAGCTGATCCACGTGCTCGACGAGGAACCCCTGGACGTCGAGATCCTCTCCGGCCGGCTCGACGCTGGCCGACTGGACCGCATCCTGGACCATCTCGTCATCCCAGAGGACGTCGACGAGTGGTTCCTGTGCGGGCCCCTGCCGATGACCGACGTGGCCCGCGACGTCCTGCTCGGCCATGGGGCCGACGACGAGCACATCCACCGCGAGCTGTTCTTCGTCGGCCCGCCACCCACCGCCAGCAGCCGCGCCTCAGCCGCCTCGGCGGCGGAGCCCGAAGCGGGCGCGGAGGTCACCGTCATGCTCGACGGCCGCTCGCAGGCCTTCGTGCTGCCCGAGGACGGCTCCTCGATCCTGGAAGCGACCCTGCGGTACCGGGCCGACGCCCCCTTCGCCTGCAAGAACGGCGTCTGCGGCACCTGCCGGGCCAAGGTGGTCCAGGGTCAGGTCCGGATGGACGCCAACTACGCCCTCGAACCCGCCGAACTCGCCGCCGGGTACGTCCTGGCCTGCCAGTCGCACCCAGCCGCCGACCGTGTCGTCCTCGACTTCGACCAGTAGCGCGTGTTAACGCGCCAGGACTGGGTTAAGGCCGATATCATTCCCGCGCGTAAACGTCGTCATGCAGCGGGCGCTGAAGGGGACGTCAGAAACGGGAGGAAGCTGTCATGCGTAAGGTCAGCCAGCCTGGATTCGCCTCCAACCGCCCTGCGGGTGGCGCCGTTCCCCGAAAGCTAGCTCTGCTCGCGGTGGCGGCCCTGGCCGCCGCCGGCCTGGCCGCCGTCCCGCTCAGCGCGGCCGCTGCCCCGCTCAGCGCGGGAGCCGCGGTCCTGCCCGCCCAGGCGTCCGCCCTGCCTCCTGTCTCCTCGGTATGCCCGGGGGCGACCGTGGCCGCCTTCGGCCCCAACGTGTGCGTGTTCAGCGACACGATGAGCCAGGCCACCATCCAGACCGACCTGAACAACATCGCCGTCCAGCAGGTCCCGGTGGCCAGCCAGTTCGACAGCCAGCGGTACGCCGTGTTCTTCCAGCCCGGTACGTACGGGTCCGCGACCGACCCGCTGGTCTTCCAGGTCGGCTACTACACCGAGGTCGCGGGGCTGGGCGCCATGCCGCAGGACACGGTGGTGGACGGCGCCATCGAGGTGTTCAACAACCTGTGCACCGCCGGGACCAGCAACTGCAACTCCGACGATAACTTCTGGCGGTCGCTGTCCAACCTGGAACTCAACGTGGACCTGCCGAGCTCAACGCCGGCCTACGCGCCCCCGGTGCTTGACGCCTACGGGGCCGGCTGCGCCAACAGCGAGGAGTCCTGGTCGGCATCCCAGGCGGACCCGATCAGGCGCGCCATCATCAACGGCAGCGTCGTCTTCCAGGACTACTGCGCGGCTGACGACTACGCCAGCGGCGGCTACATCGCCGACAGCAAGGTCAGCGGCGACCTGGACTTCTACGGTAACCAGCAGTACATGGTCCGCAACTCCGTCATCGGCGGGGCCAACGGCTGCCCGAACGGCCTGTGGAACCTGGTCTACTCCGGCGTCGTTGGCGCGCCCGCGGCTGCCTTCAGCGGCCAGTGCCAGCAGAACACGGTGGTGCCGACGAGCCCGGTAACCGAGGAGGAGCCCTTCCTCTACACCGACTCGCAGGGCGATTACCAGGTCTTCGTCCCCGCGGTGCAGCATGATTCGTCCGGCCCGTCCTGGTCCAGCGGCACCGAGGCCGGCACGTCGGTCCCGCTGTCCAGCTTCTTCGTGGCCAACCCGAGCACGCCCGTCGTGGCCATCGACCTCGCGCTGGCCTACGGTAAGAACCTCATCCTCAGTCCCGGTGTCTACGACCTGGACCTGCCCATCGTGGTCAGCCGTCCCGACACGGTGATCTTGGGCCTGGGCTTTGCCACCCTGGTACCTCAGCACGGCAACGCCGCTATGGTCGTGCTGCCTAACAACGGGGTGAAGCTGTCTGGCCTGATCTTCGACGCCGGCCCGGTCAACTCGCCGGCCTTGCTCTCGGTGGGGGTGCCGGGGCCAGCCGACGCCAGCAGCCCGGACCTGATCCAGGACGTCTTCTTCCGCGTCGGCGGCGCCGAGACCACCCCCGTTTCGGCGACGGTCAGCCTGCTTGACCAGGCGTCCAACTCGATCATCGACGACGTGTGGGCCTGGCGTGCCGACCACGGCAATGACGTGGGCTGGACCCAAAACCAGGGCAATTCCGGCCTCGTGGTGACCGGAGACGACGTGACCGCCTACGGCCTGGCCGTCGAGCACTACCAGAAGTACGAGGTGACCTGGAGCGGCCAGGGCGGCACGGACATCTTCTTCCAGAACGAGCTGCCCTACGACCCGCCCGCCCAGTCGGCCTGGATGGCATCGCCGACCCAGGACGGTTACCCCGCCTTCCTCGTCAGCCCGGGCGTCAAGACGTTCCAGGGCTACGGCATGGGCAGTTACGTGTCGTTCACCCAAACCTCCGCCACCTTGTACAACGCCGAGGCCTTCCAGTCCCCGGACACGCCCGGTGTGCAGTTCCACGACATCTTCGGGGTGTGGATCGCCGGCTCCGGCGGCGACAACTCGATCATCAACGGCACCGGCGGCCCGGTGACCTCAACCCACCCGGGTACGGTCGAACCGGTGGACGTGGTGAGCTACCCGTAACGGACTAACGACCGCAGGGGCAACGAACGCCGCAGGCCGTCATGGCCCGCGGTGGTCTTACCGCCGAAGCCCTGCCCGGCTCGCTGGGCCCAGTCCGTGACCGCGCCCGGGTCGGCCGGCAGGTAGTGGCTGAGGATCAGCTCACGGACCCCGGCCCGTTCAGCCACCCCGCCGACCTGGCTGACGTCGGTGTGCAGCGCGGCCATCCGGGCCAGTTCGGCCTCGTCCGTGCCGTGCCGCCTGAGGTAGCCCAGGTCGGCCACCTGGTGCACCAGGATGTCCGCCCCCTGGGCCAGCGCGATCAGGTGCTCGTTCACGGCGGTGTCGCCGGAGAACACCACCGAGCCGTCCGCGGTGTCGAACCGGTAGGCCAGCGCCGGGACCGCCCGGCCGTGCATGACCGCCACCGCCCTGACCCGCACCGCGCCATCCTCGAAGACGACCACCGGGGCCGCCCCCGCCGAGACCGCCACGTCGATGCCCCGCACCAGCGAGCCCGCGTCCGGCATCCGGGCATCCAATGGCATGACGTTCAGGTGGTAGGCGAAGCCGGCCAGGATGTGCTCGACCAGATCCGCCGTGCCGGGGTCGGGTAGCTCCGGATGGATCGTGGTCACGCGGTGGAAGACGGCGTCGCCCTCCGGCAGCGCCGCCGGCCGCGACGGACCGTACACCCGGACCGGCGGCAGCGAGCCTCGCACCCCCCACGGGTACAGGAGCATGCCCGGCAGGTCACCGATGTGGTCGACGTGCAGATGGGTCAGGAACACCGCTTCCAGGCCGGTGAAGTCGAGTCCCGCGGCGACGAAGGCGGACGGCGAACCGCGCCCGCAGTCGACCACGAACACCCGCCCGTCGACGATGACCGCCGACGAGATCCCGCCACGCCCGGCCACCGGCAGCGGCGCGCCCGCCGTCCCGAGCAAGACCAGCTCAGTCGCCATGTCGACCTCCAAAGAACCGAAGCGTCAGGGCTTGATCCGGAGCCCGTCGAACGCGACCGCGACGATGCTGTCCGCCAGCTCCCCGGGCCGTCCGCCCCGCGGCCGGTACCACTCCACCACCGAGTTGATCATCCCGTAGAGCAGCCGCGCGACCAGAACCGGGTCGACGTCGGGCCGCAGGTCGCCCTCGTCCCTGGCCTGCGTCACCAGGTCCGCTACCACGGCATCGAACGAACGCCGCCGGGCCAGCGCCTGACGTTCCACTGTCGTGTTCCCCCGGACCCGCAGCAGCAGCGTGACGAACGGCAACTCCGCCACCAGCAGCAGCACGCTGCGACGGGTCAGCTCCTCCAGCCGCGCGATGGCGGGCGCGTCCAGCGCCGAGATCTCGTCGAGCACGGCGAACAGCCCGTCCAGCGCCCGGCCGGTGGCCAGCCGGAGCAACTCCTCCTTGCTCGCCACGTGGTGATAGATCGCCGACTTGGTGATGCCCAGCTCGCGAGACAGGTCCTCCATGCTCGTCCCGTCGTAGCCGCGCTCGTTGAACACCTTGACCGCGCCGCCCAGCACCGACTCCAGGTCATGACCGGGTCGGCCGCGCCGCACGCCCGCCTGCATCCAAGCCCTCCCCACCGAAGCCAAAACACTGGCCCGCACCGGCAAAAACCGACCGAATGTTCAGTCAAGAACTCTAGTGCAGACGCGGCCGCCTTGTCAGGAGCCGGGCAGCAGCCGGGTCTGCGCGCCGGGCAGGTCGGGAAGCTTGGCCCACCAGTGGTGGTACCGGCGATAGACCTCCGGTTCGCGGTCGGCCAGGAACAGCGTCAGCGCCCCGGCCTCGGCGGCGAGCCTAGCCCAGACGAACCCGGGCAGCGGATGGAAGGCCGTCACCTCGATCCCGTCCCGGACCGCTCGCCACACGCCGGCCACGTACCCGTCGACCAGCACGGTGGGCAGCACGTCGCCGTTCGTCCGGGTGACGAGCCGCTGGTAACCGGCCGGGATGACGCGGCTTCGGTCGAAGTAGGCCAGCATGATGCTGTCCCACATCGCCATCAGCCGCGGCGGCGCCGGGGTGTCGCCGGCCGGGCGCGCGGCGCCGGGCACGTCGTAGAGCACCGTGCCGTCGGGTCCTTCCAGTTGCACGAGCGAGCCGCCCAGCGCCTGCACCGCCGCCCTAACCCGGGCCCGCTGGACCAGCGCGAACCGGGCCATGTCCGGGATCGACGCCGGGCCGAACCCCTCCAGGTACCGCCGGACCAGGGTCTGCAGCCCCAGACCCGAAGCGTCCGCGTCGGCCAGCACCGGCCGGGGACGTGCCGCCATGTAGTCCCGGCTGCCGAACGACCACGGCCCCCCGCCCGGCACATGCCACAGCGGCGCATACTGCCGCAGCATCCGCCACGCCAGGGGCGGCATGGGTGCGCCCAGCCGCCGCGCGAGCCAGTCCTCGCATTCTGCGTTTGTCCGTGGCTGCCCGGCGAAGTCCAGCAATCCGCCGATCAGCACGTCGGCGTCAGCCCCCGTGAGCCCGGACGCCGTGAATCGCGGGTCGCCCAGCCTGGAGGCCCGGAGCGTCGGGTCCATGGCCTCCCGGAAGGCCTGGTGATCATCAGCATGAACCGCGTGCATGGTGATGCGCATGAGCTGCGCCCGTACCACCCGGTGGTCGGCGAACGCAGCGTCGAGTTCGGCGGGCTCGAAGCCGGCCAGCCGGTTCCATAGCGCGACGTACGGGGAGGCGGGCTGCTGCGCCTGCAGCGCCACCACGCGCCGCACGGCGTCGGCCAGGCTCAGCGGCGAGCGCTCCAGCAGGAGCTGGCGGGCCAGGGTGGCCCGGTTGAGCTCGCGCTCGGTGATCCTCATCGCAGCGGCCGGAAGAACTCCCGTACGTCGCCGATCAGCAGGTCGGGTTCCTCCATGGCCGCGAAGTGTCCGCCCCGGTCGAATTCCGACCAGTGCACGATGTTGTTGGTCTGCTCGGCCAGCCGCCGGACCGGTGCCGCGATCTCCTCGGGGAAGACGGCCACCCCGGTGGGCGCGGTCGAGGGAGCGGGCGGCCCCGAGGCGCGGGACCGGGCCGCCTCGTAGTACAGCCGCGCCGACGACCCGGCCGTCCGCGTCAGCCAGTACACGCTGATGTTGGTCAGCATCTGGTCGCGGTCGACCGCGGACAGCCCGCCGTCGGTCCACTCGCCGAACTTCTCCGCGATCCAGCCCAGCTGCCCGGCCGGTGAGTCGGTGAGCCCGTAGCCCACAGTCTGCGGCCGGGTGGACTGGATCGCCGAGTACCCGCTCCCGGCGAGCCGGAACCGCCGCAGCCGCTCCACCCGCGCCCGATCCGAATCGCTCAGGTCGGCAGGCAGGTCGCCCGACACGTACGGCGAGAGCATGTTCAGGTGCACCCCGATCATCTGCTCCGGCACGATCACGCCCAGCTCCCGGGAGATCGCCGAGCCCCAGTCCCCGCCCTGCGCGCCGTACCGCTGGTATCCCAGCCGCCCCATCAGCGAGTCCCACGCCCGCGCCACGCGCGTCACGTTCCAGCCCCGCTCCCGGGTCGGCCCGGAGAACCCGAACCCCGGAATCGACGGAACGACCATGTGAAACGCGTCGCCCGGATCACCCCCGTGCGCCCCGGGGTCGGTCAGCGGTCCGATGATCTCCATGAACTCCACCACCGAGCCCGGCCAGCCGTGCGTCATGATCAACGGCATCGCCCCCGGCGAAGCCGAACGCACGTGCAGGAAGTGCACCACCTGTCCGTCGATCTCGGTGGTGAACTGCGGAAACGAGTTCAGCCGCCGCTCGTGCACCCGCCAGTCGTACCCGGTGCGCCAGTACTCGGCCAGCTCCCGCACGTCGTCCAGCGCGATGCCGTAGTCCCAGCCGACCCCGGGCAACTGGTCCGGCCACCGGGTCCGGCCCAGCCGGTCCCGCAGGTC
>Ga0302326_10029842_pt1 | contig 10929 bp, 11 predicted proteins | sample Palsa_T0_3_FD_202264 | JGI IMG/M metagenome (GOLD analysis project Ga0302326, IMG submission 202264) | Peat permafrost microbial communities from Stordalen Mire near Abisko, Sweden - Palsa_T0_3 | ecosystem: Environmental > Terrestrial > Soil > Palsa > Peat permafrost | place: Sweden: Abisko...
CGCCGCCGGGTCGGGGTGCATGGCCGCGATTGACGCCGAGCGGTTTCTCGGCCGCGAAGGCGACTGAATCCACGATGCGCGATTGCCGGGCGTCCCGCCCAGCGGCCCTTGGGCAAGGAATCTCCGTTGATGCAGCCGCGCGTCGCCGTCAATGGGACGCGAAAAAATGCTGAGTTCCATATTTCATCGCATGGCCGCAAGTCCGGCAATGGGCCGCTGGATGACGACCAACGCCACCGCGCGCCGATTTGCCGCGCGGTTCGTGGCCGGCGAATCGCTGGACGATGCGGTGACTGCGGCGCGCAAACTGAATGTGGCGCAACGCATGGTCAGCCTGGATTATCTCGGCGAGAGCGTTTCCAGCGAGGCGGAAGCTCGCGCTGCCGCCGCAACCGCGCTGGGAATTTTTGATCGCATTGCCGCCGAAAATCTGGATGCCAACGTTTCCATCAAGCTGACGCAGATGGGCCTGGATATCAGCGAATCGCTCTGCGAAGAGCTGGTCTGGAGCATCGTGGAACGCGCCGCCGGTTATCGCAATTTTGTGCGCATCGACATGGAAGGCTCGGCGTATACGGAGCGCACGGTTGCAATCTGCAAACGTCTGCGTGCGCGCAGTCCGTCGGTGGGCGTGGTGCTGCAATCGTACCTGCGGCGCACCGAGCAGGACGCGCGCGACCTCGTCGCCATGGGCTGCCGCATCCGGCTCTGCAAAGGCGCTTATCGCGAACCCGCGGACGTGGCTTACCCCGAAAAATCGGATGTGGATGCGAATTACATTCGCGTGATGCAATTACTGCAGCTGAGTGGCATCTATCACGGCATCGCCACGCACGATCCTCGAATGATCGCCGCAACGCAGGAGTTCGTCGCGCAGCATGACATCAATCGCGATCATTTCGAGTTTCAAATGCTCTACGGCATTCGCACGGATTTGCAGGAGCGGCTGATCCGCGAAGGATTTCGCGTGCGCGTCTATGTGCCCTTCGGGAAAGATTGGTTTCCGTATTTCATGCGGCGGCTGGCGGAGCGCCCCGCCAATGTGATTTTCTTCCTGCGCCACACGTTTCGATAAACACGACGCGGCAGCGTGCCGTGCGAATCGTCGGCTTTGTCGGCGATTTGCGAACAACAGATCCCTCGCCGAAGCGCGCACAAGACGCGCAATGGCTTCCCTCGACTGCGCTTGGGACAGGCAGGATGGCCGGTACGTAAGTTCTCTATTAGAGCCAGGCGTTGCGGCGGAAACTAGGTTTTGCGGCAGATGGTGACGCCATCGCGCAGCGGCACCATTACAGGGAACAATTTTGGCGAGCCGAATGTTTGGCGGTTGAATGCGCGGATTCCTTCCGTATCGCGATCCTTGGCCGGGCCCGCGACTTTGCCCGACCACAACGTGTTATCCGCAATCAGCAGGCCGCCGCGACGGATTCGCGGCAGCGCCAGCTTGAACGCGGTCGGATATTGATGCTTGTCCACGTCGATGAAGATCATGTCGAATTTTCCAGGCGTTGCGCGCAGCAGCTCCAGTGCATCCCCCTGTAGGAAATGGACACGTCGCGCCACCCCGCCGCGCGTCAGAAAATCCCTGGCGCGCCGGATGTTTTTTTCGCTGCTATCGGTATAGAAAATCTTTCCCTGCGGGCCCATTGCGCGAGCCAGCCACAGCGTGGAATAACCGATTGCCGAGCCCATCTCGAAGATCCGCTGCGCACCGCTGAGTTGAGCAAGCAGCGAGAGCAGCCGCGCCACCGCCGGACCGATGATCGGAATGCTTTCCTTCCTGGCCATCTCCTCCATCTCCGCGGTCACCACGTCGCGCTTCGGCAGAATGCCGTAAAGATATTTTTCAACCGCGGGATTCGTGAACCCTGCCGCCATTATTTTTCTCCTGTATTCTCATCCAGCCCCGCATCGAATCTTCAGAACACGATTTCGAGATCAGCCCAGCGTATCGCCGGGCTGCATCTCGTGGATTTCGAGACCGGCGATATCTTTCGTGGCTTGGCGCAAGGCGTCCGGCGTGCCGGTGAGCACGGGAAACGTGCCGTAGTGCATGGGCACCACGTGGCGCACATTCAGCAGGCGAGTCGCGAGCGCCGCCTCGCGCGGGTCCATGGTGTAATGGCCGCCGATCGGCAGCAGAGCGATTTCCGGCGCGTACAATTCGCTGATGAGTTTCATGTCGCCGAAGGCGGCGGTATCGCCCGCGTGATAAATCGTCGGGCCACCGGGTAGGCGAATGATAAAGCCCGCAGGCTCGCCTCCATAAATAATTTGCCCGTCATCGTCAATGCTATTCGAGTGCACGGCATGAACCATGGTCACTTCGATATCTCCCACGCGCTGCGTGCCGCCTTTGCCCATCCCTAGCGTATGGACCACGCCTTTCGATTCCAACCATGCCGCAGTTTCATTGATGGACACTACCATTGGCTTATGTTGACGGGCCAGCGGCAGCACGTCGGCGAAATGGTCGTGATGGCCGTGGGTGATCAGCATCACGTCCAGCTTCTCCACTTTCTTCAGCGATTCGGGACATTGAGGATTGGTGACCAGCCAGGGATCAATTATCGCCACCTTGCCGGAGGGCGTGGTGATTCGAAATGTCGCGTGGCCGAAAAAAGTTATGCGGTTTCCGTGCATCGTAAGCATCTGGTTCTCCTCGCCGTGATGGAAGTCAGAGACAAATACACTTGCCGCTGAGCTTGCTGTAACGCCCGCGGATATTGTTGCGTTTTCACTTCAGGCGCAGCGAATTCATTCTATCGCCTGCGCTCCGGCGGCTCAATCTCCGCCTCCTACCGTAAATTCCCGGGGATGGTGATGGCGGCAGCAGTCTATTTGAATTCGTGGCACGCGATTTCAGTTTGCGCCCGCATGATTTTCCTCCCGATGTTGCGCGCCTTGTTCCCACGGCAACTTTAATGGTATAAGGTTAATCATCGGCCGGGGGGGCGGTCGGAAATCGCTCTCGCGGTTGTTCAAGACAGGAGAATTCGTAAATGGCATATGTGATTGCTGAGCCCTGCATCGGCACTAAGGACACCGCATGCGTGGACGTTTGCCCGGTGGACTGCATTCACCCGCGCAAAGATGAGCCCGCCTTCGAGGCCGAGACGCAGCTCTACATCCATCCGGATGAGTGCATTGACTGCGGTGCCTGCGTGCCTGTCTGCCCGGTAACAGCGATTTTCGCGCTGGAAGATCTGCCGGAGAAGTGGAACAATTTCACGCCGATTAACGCGGACTGGTTCAAGGCCAAGCAGGCCTAGGAGGCAGTTTCCCGCCGGGATGGATTTACAGGCCGCGGCCACTTTGGTTTGTTCCGTGTAGTGTGCAGCGATTAGCGCGAACCGAGCTGTTTCTCTGTTCGTCGCTCTCAGACATCAATCCCCAACTGCCGGCGGGCTTCGGGACTGATCCGGCTGGGGTCCCATGCCGGCTCCCACACAACCTCTACCCGGACGTCCTTGACGTCTCCAATCGCTTTCACTCGCTGCCGCACCTGCTCGGGAATCTCCTGGGCGGAGGGGCAAAGGGGCGTCGTCAGCGTCATGCGAATGGTCACATTTCCGGAATCGTCTATTTCCACGCCGTATATGAGCCCTAGGTCGAGTATGTTGACGGGAATTTCCGGGTCGTAGCACTGGCGCAACGCTTCGTTCACCTGGTCAACGGTAACGCCCATGGGTTTCCTCCTGCATCTTTCGCGCAAAAGCGCTCCGTGCGCGAATCCGCAACTTCCCTCGCAGGATTTCACAGCCGCTCTCGCGTGTCAATTTAGTTTCCCGGTATGCGGTTCGCTTGGCTTAACCGCGATGTGGCTCAACTCGGTGACTACGACCTCTTCTCTTTGCTTTCGCGGCGGCTTCGCTCTATTCTGCATTCTGATTTAGCGGCCAGTGGAAGTCAGTGATGCAGGTACCGGTCCGCATTGGGTGCCAGCCCATGGCCACGAGCCGCCGATTCTCATGATTCACCCGGTGGGGCTAGAAAAGGAGAATTTTTCTGCGATATCTTCTGGCAATTTCTTTCGCATGGATAGGAATTTTATCCAATCCGGTGGTCGCCTCTCGACTGCAGGCAGCCCCGCCGCAATCCTCGGCAACGCAAAATCCGGCGCCCGGAACTCCTCCCGCTCCGGCAGCTCCCGCAGGCTCGCCCATGGTCATTCATATGACCGCGCAGAAGTACCGGTTTGATCCTTCGCCCGTCCATCTGAAGACCGGCTCGCAAGTGAGGCTCTTCATTCAGGCGCAGGACCGGCCCCACGGCTTTAGCATCAATACTTATCCCGACAAAGCAGCCTCCACCGAAGCGCTTGGACTGGTTTTCGCCCATCCTGAAAAGTGCTGGCGCATCGAAGTTGGCAAGGACACGGAAATCGACTTCGAGGCTCGACAGCCCGGCACGTATGCTTTCAAGTGTTGCGTATTTTGCGGAATGGGGCATATGGGAATGAAAGGCGAACTCATCGTTGACCCGTGAAGAGGCATGACGTAGCACCGTCACGGCCAGGTGAAAGCCTTCGTCGTCGCGGCGTTGCCGAGTAAAGCGATTCCACAGGCCGCACCAGTTTCACCAGCAGTTCTATGTGTCGTCGCTTCCGCGTTGGCCTCCGCGGCATTCTTCGCGTTATGCTGGCATTCTTGAGTTTAGGAGCCAATCTTGGCGCGCTTCCAGCTTGTTCTGCTCATTCACGCTCATCAGCCCGTGGGAAATTTTTCCTCGGTGCTCGAAAGCGCCTATGCGCGCTCCTACCTGCCGTTCCTGGACGTTCTGGAGCGCCATCCGGGCGTCCGCATCGGCCTGCACTATGGCGGACCGCTGCTCGAATGGATCGAGAAAAGCCATCCGGAATTTTTCGTCCGACTCCGCCGGCTTTCCCATGATGGACAAATCGAATTGCTGGGCGGCGGATTTTATGAGCCCATTCTCATCGCCATTCCACCGGAGGATGGCCGCGAACAAATTCACCGCCTGGCCGCCTATATCGAGGAGCATTTCGGCAAGCGGCCCACGGGAGCGTGGCTGGCGGAGCGCGTCTGGGAGCCTAATCTTCCTTCCACGCTGGCGGTCTGCGGCGTGGACTATACGCTGGTGGATGATCATCACTTCCTCGGCGCCGGATTCGAGCCCGCGCAACTTTGCGGTGACTATTTGGCGGAAGACCTGGGCGCTACGGTTCGCCTGATTCCCGGCTGGAAATCGCTACGCTATTTGATTCCTTATCGCGGCGTGGAAGAAATCCTGGCTTATTTGAAACAGCTTGCCGACGAACACCCCGGCGGCATGGTGGCCATGGGGGATGACTGCGAGAAATTCGGCGTCTGGCCGGGAACGTACAAGCATTGCTATGAAGACGGCTGGCTGGATGATTTTTTTACCGCCCTCGGGGCGGCATCCGCGTGGCTGGAAGTCGCGACTCCTTCGGCCGCTTTGCGGGCGCGCAAACCACTGGGCCGGGCCGACCTTCCCGCCGCTTCCTACGCGGAAATGTCCATGTGGTCTTTGCCCACGCCCGCGCGCCTGCAGCTTGAAACGCTGGAAAAGGAGTTTGAATCTCGCCCACAAGACCAACCCTTCCTACGTGGCGGAATTTGGCGGAATTTCTTCAGCAAGTATTCGGAAAGCAACCTGCTGCACATGAAGATGCTGCGCGCGTCCGAAAAACTCCGCCGTCTGGCTTCAGCGCCCCGGATTTCCCGCCGCCGCGAACGTCTGGAAAACGCCCGCAGTCTGATTCTTCGCGCGCAATGCAATGACGCGTATTGGCACGGCGTCTTCGGCGGCCTCTATTCCCCGCATCTCCGGACGGAATTGTGGCGCTCGCTCGTGGAAGCCGAATCCATCCTGGGCCGCCTCACGCATGGCCGCCGGAAATATGTTCAATCGGAAAGGCTTGATTTCGATGCAGATGGGCGTGACGAAATTTTGCTGGAATCCAGCCGCTATGCGGCCGTGGTTGCGCCTTCCGATGGGGCGACAATTTCGGCTTTGGACTTTCGTCCGGCCTCCGCCACGCTGATCAATTCCCTCATGCGTCGTACCGAGGCATATCACCAGCGCCTGCGTTCCGCCAGCGCGGGCGCGGAGCAGGATACCGCCGTTTCCATTCATGAGATATCGCGCGCTAAGGAAGCTGGACTGGCTGGACGCTTGCGTATTGACCGCTGGCAGCGCCACGCGTTTCGCCTTTTGGTCTTCGATTCAGCGCGCGACTCCGGCGATTGTCAGAATCTGCGCCTGGAAGAGGATTCCGCGCTCGCCGGCGGCGACTATACGGTGGCCAATCTCGGCCCGGACTTCGTGCAGATGAAGCTGGCGGAAAGCGGCTGGACGGCAGAAAAGGAATTTCGTTTCGCGCCGTACAAGAATGGTTTTGAGATCGCGTGCTCTTTTTCCCTCATGCACAGCGCGCCTTCGTCAAATTTGCTTGTCGGCGTCGAGATGATTTTGAATCTGCTCGCGCCGGATGCTCCGGATCGGTATTTTGAAACGGCTGCTGGCCGTCGACCGCTGTCCTTCGCCGGCGTGCTTTCCGCGCCCACGTTGGGCGTAATTGACGAGTGGCAGCGGCTGCGCATCACGCTGGATGCTCCGCAGGTCCGCGAGTTCTGGATTGCGCCCGTGGAAACAATTTCGGAATCTGAAGACGGCTTCGAGCGCGTCTACCAAGGCTCGCAGATTCTCGCTGTGTGGCAGCCGGATTTTTCCGGCGCCGGGCCCTGGTCTGCAGAATTTATCATGCGCGTCGTTCGCTGAGCCGAATCGCGGAATCCCACGGAGGTTCGATTCGTACCGAGTCGGTTTGCCGCGTTTTGTCCAGCGCGCGCGTACTGACACAATTGCCCGCCGCGACGGTCTCTGCTAGAGTTTTGCCGGAGGATACCTTGGCCGTCTCTCAGGAATTACTGGACATTCTGGCGTGTGTTGTCTGTCGCACGCCGGTAAAGCTCGTAGCCGGAAATCCTCCCGCGTCGCAGCAAGGGCTGAAGTGCGCGACTTGCGGGCGCGTTTATCCCATTCGCGACGACATTCCCATCATGCTGGTGGACCAAGCCAGAATTGAGAAAGACTGATCCCACCGGAATTCTCCCCGGACTGCCACAGGGCGCTCGCGTACTGATAATCCGGCTGCGGCCTTTGGGCGACTTGGTGCTCCTGACTCCGGCGTTGACGGCACTCAAAACCTGGAGGCCGGATTTGCAGTTGTCCGTGCTGGCTGAGCCGCAGTTCGCGGGAGTGTTGGAGGGCAATCCACAAATATCCGAGATTCTGCTCCATCGCGGCTTTTTCCCCACCGTGGCGGCGATTCGCAAGCGCCGTTTTCCCGTCGTTTTCAACCAGCATGGCGGACCGACCAGCGCGCTGATTACGGCGGCGAGTGGGATTCCCATTCGAGTCTGCTGGGAGCGGCGGCAATTCGGATTTATCTATAACGTGCACGTACCTTCGCCCGCTGCCTTCTACGGCCGGGATGATGTACACACCGTCGAACAGCGCCTGACGCAGTTTTACGCTACGGGATTGCCTCGCGGCCCGATTCCTTTCGCATCTATTTATCCATCCGTTGAATCTCGCGCTTCCGTTGCGCGTCTTCTGGCGGCGAAGAGAATATCCGCGGCGGAAGGATACGCTGTCGTGCGGCCCGGCGCCACGCATCCCGCGAATCGCTGGGCCGCCGAGAATTTCGCTGTCATTGCGCGCTGGCTTCGCACCGAGCGGGGGATTCCCACGGTGATCAATCTCGGCCCGGATGAGCGGGATGTAGCCAGCCCTCTCCGCGAGCTTTGCGGAACTGAAATTCCGGTGCTGGACGCGCTCAATCTTTCCGAATTGATGGCGCTGCTTGCCGGGGCGAGACTTTACGTCGGCAACGACTCCGGCCCGGCGCATATTGCCGCCGCCGCGCGATGTCCCGTGGGGGTAATTTTCGGCGCCAGCAATCCCGTCCACTGGCGGCCATGGGGGACGGAGTACCGTCTGTTGCGGAGCGAGCAGCCGGCCGTTCCGGGCCTGCCTTCGGTTCGCATCGAGGATGTTCAGGCTGCCTGCGACGAACTGCTCGTCCCCGCTGTGATTCGACACGGCGCGAACGCGGCGTACGTGCAACAATAATGAGTTCTTGAGGCCCATCTATTCATGACCGGCAATTCCGCGCATTTCGCGCGACTTATCCGCCGCATGGCGGGGCGGCGCATCGCCGTGCTGGGCGACTGGATGATGGACCGCTATATCTGGGGCGCGGCGACGCGGCTTTCGCCTGAGGCGGCCGTTCCCGTGGTGGATTTTGCCGAACAGAGCGAATGCCTGGGCGGCGCGGGCAACGTGGCCGCGAATCTTTCCGCGCTGGGCGCGCGCGTCAGTGTTTTTGGCGTGGCGGGCGAAGATGAACCGGGCCGCGCACTACAAAACTGTCTCCGTGCGGCGAAATTTTCCGGTGGCAACTTGCTGACCGATGCCCGTCGCCCCACCACCGTGAAGACGCGCATCATCGCCCGGCATCAGCAGGTTGTTCGCGTGGACCGTGAAAGCCGCGCGCCCATGTCGCCGGAATTGGAGCGGAAATTATTGCGCCGGGTGCTTGCGGGACTGCACGGACTCCATGCTCTTGTGATTTCCGACTATGACAAAGGTGTGGTCACCGATTCGCTTGCTGAGCGTGTGCTGGACGCCTGCCGTCGCACCGATGTGCCTGTGTTTGTGAAGCCCAAATGGTCGCGGCTCCCTGCCTATGGCGGCGCCGCCGCAGTCATCGTGAACCGCGCGGAGGCCAGCTATTTGGTGCGCAGCCCGTTGCAAAGCATCGAAACACTTCAGGGCGCGGGGCGGGACCTGCTCGCTCATTTTTCATGCGGGGCCGTCATCATTACTCGCGGGGAGCAGGGCATGAGTATTTTTGAACGGGACGAAAAGCGCGGGTTTCATGTTCCGGCCACCAGCCGGGAGCGGCACTTTGGTCAGGCGGGACATGACCAGAACGCGCGCGGCCGCCAGGTATTCGACGTTACCGGAGCTGGCGATACCGTCCTGGCGGGATTCGCGCTGGCCATGGCTGCGGGAGCCACCGTTCGCGACGCCGCCATTCTCGGCAACGCCGCCGCCGGAGTTGTGGTGGGAAAACTGGGAACCGCTTGCGTGACGCCGCCTGAGCTGCTGGCCGCCGTGCGCGAGATGAAGATTCCTCGCGGATAGTCATCCGCGTCACATTGCTACGGTGGAAAGCTGAGCGATTGGTCCTTGCGGTCTACCCAGATTACGACTTCCTTCGTCTTATTGTTGTCGGCGGAATCCTGATCGGCAGGAAACGGAGTGTACGGGCTGATGTGCACCGTGACGGCCACGCTGTTGAGCGATTTTCGCGGTTCGGCGGCTCCTGCGAGGCGGAAACTTTTTACCGGGCCGTAATATCCGTTCGGACCCCAGTCATCGAGGAAATCCTTGTAGGCATAGCTCGGCGAGGCTTTCCAAATTTGGTAGGCCTGCTGGGTTTGCCCCGCCACCAATGTATTCATGAATTTTTCTACGGTAACTTTTTCGGAGTGAAAGCGCACCAGCCACCATATGCCCAGCACCACGATCACCGTCAGAATGATGCTGTAAAGCACGTGGCGGAAAGTTTTCGAACGGTCTTCTTCGACTTTTGCGTCCAGCAATCCCATTGACGACTCCCTTACACCCGGCTGCGCTCTCTTAAATCTGGCGCTTGAAGAGCGCAATGCACGCACCCGTCATTATCGTGGAGATGGCGGCCAGAATGAACACATCCTTGTAAATTCCTTCGATGCCGGTATTTTTCAGCGTCAGATTCCGCAGCGCGTGCACCGTGTACGTGAATGGATCAATGATCGAAATCCATTTCAGCCATAGCGGAAATCCCTCCGTCGGATAGACGGCACCGGACGGAAAAAAAAGCAGGGTATTCAGCACGCCGAATATTGCGCGCGGCACCAGCGGGTCGCTGACGCGCACCATCACCAGGAACATGAAGCTGATCATGGCCAGCGAGGCGATTCCCACAACAATCAGCAGGTAAAACAGGCGCACCGGGTCCCACAGACGCGGAATTCCCGCGATTAGGCCGCCGACAATGGTGAGCACCATTCCCGCCATGATGCCTTTCAGCGCGCCCGCGCCAAGCAATCCGCCAACAAGCTCGGCTTTCGATACTGGCGTCACCAAATATCCTTCGTGCAAGCCTCGCGCTTTGTCGTCAATGAACGTGATGCCCCCGCCGATCATGGCCACGATAAAAATGGACATGGCAATCGAACCGGCGAGCAGATACTTGATGTATTCCACGTACGGGTACACTTCCACCGTATCCAGTTCCACGCTCGCCGGCAGGCGAGAAAACACGTCGGGCGCATTCAGTTCGTCCACCATCTGCTGTACGCGCTCGAGAATCGAGCTGGACATGAACTGGTCCGTGTTGTCCTCGGCGAAGGCGATGCGCGGGCGGTCATGCTGGTACGTGCGCCGCGAGAAATCGTGCGGAATCTGAATCACGGCGCGGACAAAACCGGCTTTCAGGTCGTCAATCGCCTCCGTGGGAGAATCGTAATCCACGGTATAAAACGTTTTCGGCCCGGCGTGAATGCCCGCCAGCATTTCCTTCACCTTTCGCGATTCCACGGAGTGGTCCATATCCACGAATGCCACTTTGGCGCCGGTGACCTTGCCGCCAAAGGCGTAGCCCAGTACGAGCAATTGCATCAGCGGAAAAATCATGGAGCTCATCATCAACGCGGGACTGCGGAAGAATTTCCGCAGGTCGCGTTCGATGAGCGCGCGGACTCGGAAGAATTTCATTGGCCGTACTCCCGCATTGCAGAAGCACGCGATGACAATTGCCGAACGTGCCGGAATATTCCAAACAACAGCTCCCTCGCCGAAGCGCGCGCACACCGCGCGATGGCTCGG
>Ga0302326_10029845_pt1 | contig 10928 bp, 6 predicted proteins | sample Palsa_T0_3_FD_202264 | JGI IMG/M metagenome (GOLD analysis project Ga0302326, IMG submission 202264) | Peat permafrost microbial communities from Stordalen Mire near Abisko, Sweden - Palsa_T0_3 | ecosystem: Environmental > Terrestrial > Soil > Palsa > Peat permafrost | place: Sweden: Abisko...
GGCACGGCTGAACATGACGGGGCGCTTGTTAGATGCCTCGCGCGACGGGACTGAAACATTACGCCTCTATTCCGACTCAACCGATTGGCCCAAGCTCCGAGCCGGGGCTACCGCACAGGCGATCGTACCCCGTCTGCACTCGGCCGCTCTGCTGGATGACTCCGACCCGAATGCGCTCGTGATTCAGCAGTTCTCGTTCCTGCTGGGGCGTCCGAATCTTCTTCGCCCTCTCCCACGCTTCTCGGAAGAGAGCGAGACTTGGCATCATTTGCCTCGGCTCATGCTCGATGACGTCCTGGTAAATCCGGAGCGCTGGACACCGGGACCGGAATTGCTGGACGCGCTCCGCGCTTCGAAGGCATCGGCGCGTTATCTGGCATGGCGCAGGTACGTTCGCGAGGCCCGTATACCAGATCTGGTTTATATTTACACAGGCGGAGCTGATTCGGCTTTCCTGCTCTGTTCAGACAGCGCGCTCGCTGTTGATTTACTGGGCCGCAGGCTCCACAAGCATGGGGGCCCCCTCTTCATTCAAGAAGCCTGGCCCTCCCCCCGCAACTCTTGGCTACAAGATGAACACGGCTTCCACTATGCGGCGGAACTTGCGCTCGCATGGCACGGTGATCCGGCATTTTGGGCTTCCTATTTGGGGTATGCACAGGCATGAAGGTCGTATTAATCTTTCCGACCGGAACGGATCCACGCAGCCCGCATCTGGCGCTCCCGTACTTAGCCGCAATACTCCGCCGGGCCGGGGTTGAGACTGAGCTTCTGGATTTGGATATCGATGGTCTGCTGGCGCTCCTCAGTCCCGACCACCTCAAGGGCGCCGGCGAGCATCTGCGCCGGAAGCTATCCCTCAATCAGCCCGATCACCGCCGGCTGCTTCGACTTTCGGAAGTTCTACCCGAACGCGTTCTAGATGCCATCAATGCCATCCGCGATCCAAAACGGTTCTACGACCCTAACGAGTTTGGGGCGGCTCGTGAAACTATCTTCAATTGCCTTGAAATAATCTCAAAGGCATCCAGCGAAGGGGTCTCTTACAACATTCTCCCAATTGCCTACGATGTGGAGGGCGTCGATTCGCAGTCGATGAAGGATTTGCTGCGAGTAACAGCGAATCCGGCGGCTAATCTATTCGCTGAGTATTGGGATACTGAAGTTTATCCGAAGCTGCGCCTCAGCGCGCCCGATCTGATCGGAATTACAATTACCAATCGCCAGCAAATTATTCCTGGCCTCACACTCGCGCGGGAACTCCGCCGCCAAGGGCACTTTGTCGTGCTGGGAGGCACTGTCTACACCAAGTTTGTGAAGCAACTCCAAATAGAACCCGTGTTCTTTGGGGCCTTTGCGGATGGAGTGGTAGCTTACGAAGGCGAAACGGCAATCCTTGAACTTGTCAACCAATTGACGGGAGGGCGGGATTTCTCGAAGGTCCCCAACTATCTCTATTGCGAGCGAGGCGCTGTTCGTTTCACATTTAGTCACGCCGAAGATGTCGCTCGATTGCCAACGCCTGACTTTGCAGGGTTACCTCTGGACCGCTATCTCGCTCCGGAGTTGGTTTTGCCGATTCTTTTCGGGAAGGGTTGCTACTTTAATCGTTGTAAATTCTGCGATATTCCGTACATTAATCGTATTGCAGGCAAAGTTTACCGGCTGCGTCCAATCGAATTAATTGCCAACGACATTCTCGAGCTGAACAGTCGTTTCGCCTGCCGTCACTTCGAATTTACCGATGAGGCACTTGCGCCACAGTTGCTAGCGCACCTGGCGGATGAGTTGGCGCCTTATAGCGATAGGCACTTACAATTTGTAGGCTACGCCCGCTTGGAACAAGGCTTTACGAAGCAGGTCTGCTATAAGCTTGCCGCCATGGGCATGAAGAAGATCTTTTTCGGATTGGAATCCGGCGCTCAAGAAACGTTAGACCACATGGACAAGGGAATTCGCGTGGCCGAGGTGCCCGGCATTCTAGGCAACTGCCGGGAGGCCGGTATTGCGTTCCATCTTTTCTCCATAGTGGGTTTTCCCGAAGAATCTGAAGCGAGCGCGCGGAAAACTCTCAGCTTTTTTCTCAACAACAAGAATGTTATCGATCACCCAGATAACAGTTTCGATATTCATCCGTTTGGCCTGGAGTTGCGGACGCGATACGCCGACGATGCGGAGAGCTTTGGCATTCTAATCTCACCCCATGCGCTGATAAAGGAATTCGCTATTGGCGTCGAAGCAAATTGGCAGAACACCCGGGGAGTAACGCACGCGCAGGTCAATAAGCTGGTGCATGAGTTTAACCTCCTGGTGCGCCTGGCATACCGGAACTACCACGCATCGCCTGTTCAGCTCTGGCCGGCATTTGAGGAGTACGCGGTCTTATACGCGAGCCATTACGGCGCCAAACCGTTTCGTTGGCGGACCTCGCTGCCCGATCTCACCGATTCCCGGGCATATCGCTTGCGCTGGAATCCGTCCGCGGTTATCGAACGCTACGGCACAATCGTGCGGATCTCCTCGCGCTCCGGCGAAACTGAAGTTCCAGAACAGTTCTTTTCTAATGTGACGTCAATTCAGAGTGGTACGCCATCACAACTAATCGAGCTCCTTACCGCCGACGATTCGGAAACTGCTTTCGCTACTTATCAGAGGCTCAACAGCCTCATTCGAGAATCGCTGCTCCAGATTGAAAACGATCCGTTGGTGGGGGCAGAAGGCCGGTGAGCAGACTTCGGTTGGCGCCAACGGTTCGTCTTTCCGTGGAGTATTCAGATGCCAACGAGTTTGGCTCCCCTATGGCTTCAAGACTCAACGCGAGCCTGCGGGAGCTGATGGCTGATTTGCGTCGACAGATAAGGGAACTCGGTCCGTCCGCTGCCGTAGCGCAAGGCGGCTCTCTGCTTCAGAACTTTCGAAACAGTGAACGGTTTCGAAGCGTGATAGATTCGAACGGACGACTGCTGGATCGTGTGTTATATCCCGATCCCACTCTTTGCAAACCAACTGCGCTGCGGTTGACGGATACGGATACGGGCGCCGCATTTCTGTTTGGAGTCGAGTCCGCATTGTGGCCGGTGGTACACGACTTGATCGCCATGCTCGCCGGAGATGAGCAACTGTTCGAGGGTGGCTTCACGGCAAGCGCCGGATACCAGGAACTCCAACGAAGTCTGATTCCTCAACTCGCCGTCCGGGACATGGTCATCCGAGCCGATTCTCCTCGGATTCTTTATCAGGAATCGACTCGCTCGGAGTGGAATTCACGCGCTATCACGTGGGTCGGGCATAACACCGCTGTCGTTCGCTCCGGGCAAGCGTCTGTGGTTGTCGATCCGTGGCTGTTGCCAACGTCGAAGCGTTATCCGGAGAAGTTCCTGCCCGCTCAGCGGGCGGAACTCGGCAGGATTGACGCGATAGCAATTACGCACTCGCATCCCGATCACTTCGATCCCGCGACGCTTTTGCAGTTCAAGTGCGACACCGTTATCATCGTGCCACGCATTGAACGCGAATCGCTGCTTGCTGCCGCCATGAAGACGCGTCTTGTGGAGCTTGGGTTTGCCGATGTGAGGGAGCTCCAGTGGTGGGAATCCACACAAATTGACGATATCGAGATTGTGGCGCTGCCATTCTATGGCGAACAACCCACCAGCGGGGAGCAGCTGATTCCAGAAGTTCGAAACGACGGCAATGTTTACCAGGTGCGTACGCCTGGCGTATCGTGCGCGTTTACTGCCGACAGCGGGCGCGATTCCCGAGGCGATGTTCGAGACGTGGGTCTGGAAGCATACCGCCGCTTCGGACCCATCGATTTCCTTTTCAGCGGCTACCGTGGTTGGCGCGGTTATCCAGTCCAGTTTGTAGAGTCATCTGTACCGGCGTATGTCTTGTTTGTTCCGCCCGACCTTTACGCCGTTCGTCAATCGATCATGAGCGATGCGGCTGAAGCCATTGACACCGCTGAGTATTGGCATGCCCGGTATTTTGTTCCTTATGCCGACGGTGGCGCTCCCTGGTTTTGGGAGATCGGCCTGGGACCCACTCTGGATGGTTCGGCGGGTGAATCGCGGGAATGGGCCGGCTTCGACCCTCTACCTGAGCGTGCGCTGTATGAGCTGTGCGCACGTTCGGCTCCGACACCGACCGCAATGGCATCTTCGCCGGTGGAGGGAGTACTCATGCGAGCAGGAGAATCTGTTTGTATTCTCGACGGACTTCCCCACATAAGAAAATCCACCCACCACACTTGGCCGTGGGACGCTTTGGCCTCAAGACCGATTCGGTGAAAGGAGATTTCAATGCTTTATGGATTGACACAGCTTCAACGAGAGCGATTCGAGGAGGAGGGCTTTCTGATCGTGGAGAACGCCCTTTCTCCGGATCAACTCAACGTCTTAGTAGAAGCGGTAGACCACCTTTATGTCGAATTCGCCGGTGGGCCCGAGGCAGGACACCTTGAAATGCGCAACGCGGTAGCACACCACCCTGTCTTGCGCGACCTGATCTCTCATCGGCTCATCTTGCCATTGGTAGTCGATCTTCTCGGGGCAAATATTAAGATGCGCAGCACCCATTTGGATATCCGGCCTCCATTGAGGCGGGAGTCCGTAACCAATGAACTGGGTTCGGGCCAGTGGGGTGAGCCAGAGCGGTGGCATGTAGACGGCCCAATCTTCGGGTACCCACTGGTTCACGACCTTCTGCCGATGATGGAGGTCAAGGTCGGGTACTATTTAAGCGACGTCTCCCTTCCCGAATCTGGTCAGTTATGCGTTTTTCCAGGCAGTCACAAGCTCGATTACAGGGCGCTTGCGAATTCGCGTCCACCGGCAGAGTCCGTTTTCAAAGTCGCTGTTCCAGCAGGTTCCGCCGTACTCTTCCGAACCGGTTTGTGGCACTGCGTTAGCCCCAATTTTTCAACGCTTACTCGCAAAGTGCTGTATTACGCTTACACTTACCGCTGGATTCAACCGAGCGACTACATGACCCAGTTGCCTGAATTGCTGTCATCGTGCAGCCCTATCCAACGTCAGCTTTTGGGTGCTCCTCTTTCATCGCGGGGTCCCTTGGGCACTGAGCCGGAGAAACGTCCGGAGTCCTTCTTCTGGTATCACGAAGATGTCAACTTGCCAATCTTGGAATGGTTTGACAAATTGCCCAAGCACCCAAACTACTCTGGAATGCGCGCGTCTGCTCTTGCGTGACGGCTGTGCCGGAGTATGGGGTCAAACTGTGAGCGCCGGTGCAAGAATGCACCTTCGTCCCCAAAACGGGTGAAGATCAATGCACCAGACCGGCTGCTCTAGGTTTGGCTGCGTTTCTGCTCCGACAGGGCGATGCGAAGGTATTCAAGAAGTACTCTCAGATGAAGCTACAAATGGAACGAGAGGCGCTGACCGAATTGAATCGCCAAGCAAACGAAGGCGGATTGAGTTTTGGCACAGGTGAGCCCTCCACTGAAACGGCGGATTCGGATGAGCGCCGCTCTGCAGTATCGATTCATCAGGGCTGAACGGTAATCGGACCCAGGTCGTACCAACCATCCTTGGTTCGTCCCGCGATCCCAAGTTGGATTGCCGGTTGGTGGGTGCGAGGATCGAGCAGCGCCACCCGAATGCGGTATCCGCCCGCATCCATGGAGGGCAGAGGGATGCTTTCCTCCACTACGGCGTCTCCCGGCAGCCATTTTCGAAGATCGGTGGGCACTTGCACTTCCACGTTGTTGGTGGCGTTGTGACACGATAGCGCGAGGATGTAAGGTCGATACACCGGCGCCACACCTGAGTTGACCCACCACATTTTTATCGGCATGGCGTTGCCTGGTTTGACCGCAGCCGTATATTCAAACCTGCGCAGCTCCAATCGATACCCCATTCGTTTCTGGAATTCTTCAAAAGCCGCCTTCCAATCCGGTGGAATGGCGCTCGACTTTACGTTGAGGGAGGTAACGTGCCATCGCAATGCCTCACCAAGAATGTATTGGACATCCCAGCCCTGCTGTTTCCAGGAACCGGGCACACCACAGGTCTCCATGGACACGGGACTGCGTTTCCAAACATCTTCTATTCCCGCCAGCACAATCTGTCGTGGATAGAAATCCAGCATGTGGGACCATTTCGAGCGCAGATCGCCGACGCAATCGAAGCGCCAGCCGGCTCCTTGCGCGGTGCCGTAGTGGAGTGCTTCGGGCTCGTCGAAATTCATGAGCAAATGTGTGGAGGGAAACGCCCGAAGCCATATGTCGATGAGTTGCTTCTGAACCGGCCAGGCGGGCATGTAGTCGCTCCAGCCTTCACCCCAGTAACCCACTGACGAAACATCCACGGTGTCCAGATTCGGGTTCCCATCATAACGCCGGCCGGCTTCTGCGACGAGCGTGCCCCAGTGTTTCAGATACAGCGCGTCGCTAAAATCGGGCTCCCAGATGGGATCGCCTGCCTGGTTGACGCGTTTTGCGCCGGATGTTCGATACCACTGCGGCAGCGGATGCTTCTGGTCGTACGGCATCAGGCGAATCGCGAGAGCCTGACCGTGGCGCGCAGCGTCCGCCAGCGCGCGATCGATGATCTCCCAACGAACTTTACCCTGCTCCGGCTCGAGCGTTTCCCAGAACCAGCGGCAATAAGCGATGGTGCTGGGCGGGAAATCAACCGCGCTTCCGCTCGCGGCCAGCGATTCGATGGGGCCCTCCTCGGACCATTTCAGACCCGCGTTCAAGGCGTCGCCGTTGAAGCGCTGGAAGGTTTGAATACCCATCCCGGGATTCACCAGCACATCGTGGATGAGCTTGGGGTGGACGACAACGGTTTGTGCACCGGCCGCCCTGAAGAGAATTAGAAATGCAACAATGCGTCCGTATCCCACGCGGCCTCCTGTCGAAGTTCAATATGAGAACCGGCGTAAGCTCGCCGAGCTTCCTGTGCGGGAACCGGTTGGCCGGCGCCATCCAGGGTATGTGAAATGGTGATCTTGCGCGGCGCGACCAAGGCTGCAATCTCGGGCAGGTCCGTAGAGCGAAGAATGTCAGGAACAAAGTTCGCAAACGGGTGATGATAGATCTCTGTCTCCACCAGACTGCGCCATGCCATCAGATGATCCGCCAGATAAAGTGCGTCCACCTGAGGCGCCAAAGCAGCCGCACAAAGTGCGGGAATCGTTAATTGTCCGCGAGCCGCTATCCGGGGCCTTCCGCCCCATTCCGCGGCCGACAGCGCTTCGACCACCGCCAACAGGTCCGTCACGCGCTGTCCCAGCAAACTACGACCCAGCATCAGCGATGCCCACGCGTAGTTTTCTTCGTCCTCATGCTCGGCTGCGTAGCCAGGCGCGCCCGGGCTATATTCCGGGCGCAGATCGCCGATACCTCGAAGATCCGTCGCGCAAACCACCGTACCTTGCTTTGCCAGGTTCTGGTACAAACCACCTTCGCCCCACGCGGCGTTGTGGCCGTTCGGTTCAACGATAATCAATACGCGCCGAGCCGTTTGCTTTGGCACGAAGATCCAGGCCGGCGCCCACACGTGGGGGGATGTCCCTATTTCCACTGCGAGAATCTCGCAATCGCGCGAGGGCGCCCGGCCCAACTCGCGCAGGCGTGGGCTGCCCGGCACGCGTTCCATTCCAAGCAAGCTCCGCATATCAGCCGGCCTGGATGGCGTTTGGATGGTCCGCGCCCGGGCCCGCACGGATTGAAACGGCGTCTGGCTTTTGAGATCGCGCACGACACTTCCCGATTCGGTGGCCCAGAGATTTTGGTCCGGCTCCGGCGCCACCGGCGGTTCCTGGTCGATCTTGCGGCCATCCTGCAACCAGCGCGCGAGCCAACGGTAGGTCTCCAGCCGAAGCACGTAAGAAAGCCCGTGCGGCAAAGGTGATTCGAACCGCTGCAAATGATCCGGCCGCCCGAGCAATCGATAGGCTGCCTCCAGCAGCGCGTATTCCTCCAAGCGGTTGTCTTCGTAGTTCGGTGAATAAGTACCGAAGAAATCATGCCCGCTGGTGAGAATCAGGAGCGGTTTCGGCGCGATGGGCCACAGCAGATCCCAACGGTCGAATCCGAGAGTGCCCGCGCCGATGAAGTTCTGCTCGGCGTCGTCAGTGGATCCGGGTGGATGAAAATTTGCGCACGCGAAGTTCTCTGTGTTGCCGGAAGAGACCGCCGCGCAAGCCAGGCGGTCGTCCACCGCGGCGAGCATCATGGTTACGGTTGCGCCACCCGATTGCCCGGCCGACGCCAGGCGCTTCGGGTCCACCTGTGGATGAGCTGCCAGTACATCCAGGCTTCGAACCGCGTCCCAGGTCTGCATGCCCGTCGCCGTTTCGCCAACCAGCAACATCTGCATTCCGGCCTGGTTGTGTTCAGCATCGGAGGAAGCCAGCCGCGTCCGGCCGTCCGGTCCCGGATAATTGACGCGTTCACCCTGGCCCATCGGATCGAACGCCAGCACCACAAATCCAAGTTGTGCGAGGCCCTGACAGCAGCGCTGGTAAGTATCGGCAGCCTTGCCATTCGCGCTATGACCCATGTGGAACAACACACCCGGAAACGGTGCAGTTCCGCTCTTAGGGATATACAGGTTGGCGGAGATCCATTGGTCCGGCCGGCTTTCGTAGACCAGCTTCTCCACGCGGTATCGTTCCCGCTCGAACGCACCTGTGGTGCGTACATTCAGAGGCGTCCGATCGGACATGCCGCCGGCGATCTTCCAGAAGGTCTCGCGCGCCCACTGTTGCCGGGCATGAATTGCGGCGGTGCTGGTGAGTTTGCGGATCTCAGCATTTCTACGTTCGTAAGCCTCGGCCGCGAGCATTCTGATTGCATCCGGCAAACACTTCGCGTACTCGCGATAGGCAATAAGCTGCTGTGCGCGCAGCGCTAGGCCGGATGCACCGGCGCCCGCTGCAACCGCCCACAGTAAATCGCGCCTGGTCATTTAACCTTCATCGGCCTGGCTCCAACTCTGGCGTGGCGATATCCACAACGCCCGGCGTACCGTTTATCGAACCATGCCATACGCTGCCTCCAAATGTCGTCACGTAGATTTTCGTTGGATCCGCCGGATCCGGAATCACACGATGGCCCCACTTGAAATTGAAACCCGGGACCCGATTCCAATGCTCGCCGCGGTCCGCCGATCTCCAGACCGACGATTCAAAACCAGCCGCGTACAGAACATTCGAATCGCGGGCGTCCACTGTAACGTCGTAAACGTGCTGGTCCCGATCCAATATTGGGCGCCAGCGTTTTCCGCCGTCTTCGGAAAGATAAATTCCGCCGCCTTCGCCATGCATTCCCCTGGCGCGCGCCCACGCGGCGAGATACAATCGGCGCGTATTCTTAGGATCCACCGCGAGCCCATTCGGTCCATTCACACCGGCCGGCAATTGAACCGGGTTCCATGACTCCGCGCCGTCGGTGGATTTGTAGATCGCGCCATCGCCCTCGCCGCCGATGCTTCCGTTCTCCGACCGGCGCGCAATCAAAACGTAAAGCGCTCCCTCGCCATCGCGGGCTAACCGCCAGGCGAACGGCTCTTTCTGCTGGATACCGTTATTCTTCAGCATCCACGATTTGCCGCCATCCTCACTTTTGTAAACCCCTCTGCCGAAGGCCGCTGCATACAAGACGCGAGCGTCCGGCGGGCTGTTTGGATCCAGCAAAATATGGGTAGGCGCGGTTGGGTCCATGCCTGTGTTCGATTTCACCCAGGTTCGCCCGCCATCGTCGGAGCGGCACACACCGCCTTTGTAATTCGTCACTGAATTGCGGCGCCACATCTTGGGACGAGGCAGGTCGTGCGTGTAGCTGTTCACGCTCCACATGCGCCCACGAACCTCGGGATCGAACTCCACCCAGTACGTGGTATTCACCCATTCTCTGGGAACGCCCATGGTGGAACCTTTCCAGGAACGCCCTCCGTCTTCGCTACGAAATAACCCGATGTCGGTGTAGGTAATGAATTGGCGCTGCGGGTTGAACGGATCGAAATGAATTCCGTACGAGGTTGTTACGTCCAATCCGGATGTGGTCCACGCATCACCCAGTTCTTGGTGAGAATACTCGGCAGTCCAGGTGGCTCCGCCATCGGCGGTGCGCATGGTCCGGCCAAGATCGGTGCTGTAACAAAGATTCGCATCCTGATCCGCGACGCCGAGTCTCAGCGGATTCTCACCCCAACCGGGTCCAAAGCGTTTGTCCACCCAGGCATCATGCACGTTCGGGGCTGAGGTTGCCGAGTCCTTCCATACCAGCGTCCAGGTTCGTCCAGAATCGCTGGATTTAGCGACGCCAATCCAGGTCTTCCCGCCCAATTCCAGGCCACTATAGGAAAGGTAGGCGGTTTGCGGATTATGCAAACTGGTAGCGACCGCGCGGACCTCGGCGCTGGTTCCCGGCAGCGTGCATTTTTGCCAGGTGTGACCGCCGTCCGTCGAAACAAACGCCCCCTGCCGGGCAGTGGCATAAATGACCGGCGCCGCGTTCTGCGTGAAACCCATCGAAATATCGGTAAACACCACCGAGGCCGGAGCGGGACGATTCTCAATGCCGCTCCCGGAAGCGACGGCCACGCCGTGTGGGCCCGCCAAGTACAGTACTCTCGCGCGAACGGGCGAGTTGGCGTCCACCCAAAGGCGCCGTGGGATCTCCGGCAGCCCGGCCTGGCGTTGCCAGCTTTCTCCGGAATCGTGCGAGATGAAGAGCGCGGCTTGTTTGTTTTCGGCTTCTCTGTTTTCCACGGCGGCGGCGTACAAGATGGTTGAATCCGCCGGATCGATGGCGAGCGCGGCAATTTCTCCCAGCGGATCCGGCTCGGCTACAATCGTTTCGTCCGCATGGTCGGATTCCATCCGAATGCCGCGAATCGCCGCAGGCTTGGGATTGAGCAGCTTCCAAGTGACGCCATCATCGGTGCTTCGCCATAGAC
>Ga0302326_10029846_pt1 | contig 10927 bp, 10 predicted proteins | sample Palsa_T0_3_FD_202264 | JGI IMG/M metagenome (GOLD analysis project Ga0302326, IMG submission 202264) | Peat permafrost microbial communities from Stordalen Mire near Abisko, Sweden - Palsa_T0_3 | ecosystem: Environmental > Terrestrial > Soil > Palsa > Peat permafrost | place: Sweden: Abisko...
GACCACGGGCCTGCTCGGTCGAGACCACGGGCCTGCTCGGTCGAGACCACGGGCCTGCTCGGTCGAGACCACGCGGCTGCTCGGTCAAGACCACGGGCCCGCTCGGTCGAGACCACGCGGCTGCTCGGTCAAGACCACGGGCCCGCTCAGTCGAGACCACGCGGCTGCTCGGTCGAGACCACGGGCCTGCTCGGTCGAGACCTCGCGGCTGCTCGGTCGAGGCCACGGGCCTGCTCGGTAGAGACCTCGCGGCTGCTCGGTCGAGACCACGGGCCTGCTCGGTCGAGACCACCTCTCGGCTCATCGACCGGCTGACAGGATTCGCGCTGCTCCTTGGTCCTCGGCTTCGCGGGGCAGATCCCTACTTTCGTCCGTCGGGGCCGGACCTGGTGCGAAACGCTAGGCAGCGTTCGGAGAGGTGCTCCTCGGGGGCGGGGATGAGATCGGCCATCGCGCTGCAAGTGTGCCTCGTCCAAGTGCCCGACGGCGGGAAGAAGCGCGGCTGTTCGCACGCCAGGCTGCCGGCGCACGTGAATGCAATCGGCGGCTGACGCGCCGACAGCGACGGAAGCGGCAGCTCGCCAGCTATGGCTCCTCTCGGCGTCGTGCTGCCTCGGAGGGTATCTCGCGTGGTCACGACGCCGTCCCTGCGGCGTCATACAGCTTCAGCTTTTCGTAGAGCGTGCGGAGCCCGATGCCGAGCCTCTCGGCGGCGCGTCGGCGGTTACCGTTCGCGGCCGAGAGCGCTCGCTGGATCGCACGCCTCTCGATCTCCGCCAGCGATCCTTCCAGGTCGATCTCCCTCGCCGGGCCTAGCGTCGTCCCGCTCTGCTCGATCCACAGGTGCTCAGGCTCGATGACCGGCCCGTCGGTGAGGATCATCGCGCGCTCCAGGACGTTACGGAGCTCGCGCACGTTGCCGCGCCAGGCCTCGCTGCGGAGCCGCGCCTTCGTGGCTTCCGCGAGGCGAACGCGCGGGGACGCGCCGGCCGACGCCGAGAGCTCTTCGACGAGCGACTCCGCGAGCGGCACGATGTCCTCGCGCCTCTCGCGAAGCGGCGGCAGGGTGATGGGGAACACCGCGAGCCGGTGATAGAGGTCTTCGCGCCATGTCCCTTCCCGCACCATCGCCCGGAGGTCGCGGTTCGTGGCAGCCACCCACCGCACGTCGACGGTGATCGAGGTGGATCCTCCGACGCGCTCGAAGCGACCCTCTTGGAGGACGCGCAGAAGCTTCGCCTGGACGGCGGGAGCGAGCTCTCCCACCTCGTCGAGGAACAGCGTCCCGCCGTCCGCGAGCTCGATCCGACCCTGGCGCCGAGCGTGCGCGCCGGTGAAGGCGCCCCTCTCGTGTCCGAACAGCTCGCTCTCCACGAGATCTCCCGTGAGAACGGCGCAGTTGACGGCGATGAAGGGTTGGTTCGCACGTGGGCTCGTCTGGTGAATCATTCGCGCTGCGACCTCCTTGCCTGCACCGCTCTCGCCCTGGAGGAGGACGGTGGCCGCCGTCTTCGCTACGCGCGTCAGCGCGTCGACGACCGGCCGCATCGACGGCGCGCCGAAGGTGAGCCGGGCCGACGGCGGCGCAACGAGCTTCAGGTGACGCTCGGCGAGAGCGTCGTGGGTCGTGACGATGGGCTGGGAAGACTGCGCCGCGAGGACCATGGGTGGCTCCCTTGTCGAGGTTCGACGCCCTGGAATTGCAACGGAGGCGCCAGGGCCGCTCGATCTCGCGTAGAGCGGTAAATCCTGCGCGCCGCTCCCGCGCGCCCGGCCGAGTGTCGCGCGGCGAGCCGATCGGGTGTTGCAGAACGCTCCACGACGCGCCGCGTCCCCAGGTGACGCTCCACGTTGCGTGTGGGAGAATGTCTCCGTGCTCCTCCTCGACGAGCCGAGCCGAGTCTTGACCGAACGCTTCCACAGCGGGCTCGTCCCGCAGGAATCGCTCGGCGAGCACCCGGTGCTGTCGCGGTGGGCGCGGGTCGCGCGTCTCGGCCTCGCCGCGGATTCGGACCGATACCCGGAGGTCGAGAGCCGCTCGGCGCTCGTGGTCAGGAGAGATCGCATCGACGACGCCTTCCGCGAGGAGAACGCGCTGCTCGATCAGGTCGCCGGCAAGCTGTCGACGCCCGACGTCGTCGCTCTCCTGGCGGATCCCGAGGGTGTGATCCTCGCCTCTCGCGGCGGCGGCGAATTCCAGACCGATGCAGGAAGGGCACGCCTCGTGGAAGGAGCCCGCTGGAGCGAGACGGCGCGCGGCACGAACGCGATCGGCACGGCCGCCGCCGAGGGGAAGGCCGTGGCCGTGGTAGGTCGAGCCCACTACGAGCTCCGCATCGGCGATCTCTTCTGCTATGCGACGCCCCTGCGCGACGCGTACGGCGAGGTCGTGGCCGTCCTCGACGTCACCGGAGCGATGAGCCACCACGATCCGGCGTTCGCGGTGGCAGTTCAGACCGCGGGGGCCGCGCTCGAGCGCGCTCTGCGGGCGCAGGCCTTCGCACGTACGCACGCGGGCGGCCTGCCGGTGCTCGAGCGACTCGTGGCGAGGTCTCGAGGTCCGGCGCTCCTCGCCGAGGCGTCCGGGGGGGTACGGATCGCCAACGATGCTGCGCTCGCGATGCTAGGCCCGAGCGTCGGGAGGGGATCGACGCCCCCGCGCGCGCCGGCCAGGAGCGCGCCGCTCACGTGCGAGCGGATCTTCGGCATGCCCTTCCACGGGCTCGCGGCCACGGTCCAGGCGGCCGACGGGACCGCTCGGTTCGAAACACGGGGGATGAGCTTCGACGTCCAGCTCGATCCGATCTTCGGAAATGACGGGCGCGTCCTGGCGCTCGTCGCCTACCTCGATCCAGTGGCGCCGAAGCGGCGCTCGCCTGGCGCCGCTCGATCGCTGCGGCTGCCGGAGGTGTCGCACGCCGCGTTCTCCCCGCTCGTCGGGACCGACCCGGCCTTCGTGCAGGCGAAGGCTCTCGCCCAGCGATTCGCCGCGACTCAGCTTCCGGTGCTCCTTTTGGCCGAGACCGGAACGGGCAAGGAGCTCTTTGCGCGCGCCATCCACCGCGCGAGCGCGTGCGCGGGGGGGCCGTTCGTGGCCGTCAACTGCGGCGCCATCTCCGCGAGCCTGCTCGAGAGCGAGCTTTTCGGTCATGGCCCTGGCGCCTTCACCGGCGCGACTCGCACCGGGTCCGAGGGCAAGATCGGCGCGGCGAGCGGAGGAACGCTCTTCCTCGACGAGATCGCCGAGATGGCGGAGGCCGCGCAGGCCGCCCTGCTGCGCGTCCTCGAGGACGGCACGTACCAGCGCGTCGGCGAGGCCCGGCCTCGGAAGTCCGAGTTCCGCCTCGTCTGCGCCACGAGCCGCGATCTCCCGTCGATGGTCGAGCGAGGGGCGTTCCGGCGCGACCTCTTCTACCGGATCCACGGCGCGTGCGTGACCATCCCGCCGCTGCGGGAGAGGACCGATCGCGTGTCCCTGGCGAGGGCCCTGCTCGCGGGGCTGTCGGTGGCCGGGGGCGGCACGGAGGACGTGGTGCTCACCGAGGACGCGCTGCTCTGGATCGAACAGCACGACTGGCCGGGAAACGTCCGCGAGCTGAGGAGCGCCCTTGTTCATGCGCTCACCCTGGCGGGCGGCGGTCCCATCGCCGACGAGCACTTCCCCGAGCTTCTCCTCTCGAGCGCCGGTCTGGCTGGCGAGGCAGGGCCGAGTCACGCGCCGGGCGAGCGCACCCGGGACGAGGTCCTGCGTGACGAGTACGCCGCGACCATTCGCGCCTGCGATGGGAACGTGGCGGAGGCCGCGCGTCGGCTCGGCGTCGCGCGGAGCACGCTCTACCGCGCCCTGAAGCGGTAGCGGCTAGGTCGGTTCTCGGGGTTCGTCCTCGACGGTCACGTCGTGGTCGGATACAGCGACCAGCTCCGAGGGCTCCCTGGCGCCGCGTGGCTCATCGCCTCTGGCGCCGGCGGCGACACTGGGGGCGCACAGGTTCCGTAGCGCTGTGACGTTGCTCCGTGTTTGCAATGCTAGGACAAGGAGGCCATTCGGCCATACTGGGGCGCCGGGATCGCCAACGCGAAGCCGCCCCTGTGTTTCGAGCTCGTCGACGCGTACGCCGGCGTCGACACCGTCGCGATTCACTATCGCAGTGTCAAACGGAACGTCGTTGTCGAGGTGATCGAGTTCGACGAAGGACTCCGAGGGATCCGAGGCTCCGCATGTCGGGGCGCCGACGTCTGATTGGGCAGGCTCCCACTGGAAGACGGCCGACGCGGCACGAGGTCGTCATGTGTCGTAGGCGAGCCGTTCTGGGGCTTCGACGACGTTCGAGGAACTGGTCTCCCTGTCGCTCCGCCGTGACTTCGGTGCCATGGCCGATCACACGTCCTTGAGCGCGATCCGCTTGTTGTGGAACACGGCAAACCACCTGGGGCTCACCTCGTGGCCTCGGCCAGCGCCTTTCGCGCCGTTTCGCCGGCGTCGCTGGTCAGGTGCTGAAGCGACTTCGCGGCGTCCTGGGCCATGTCCGTAGCGCCATGGAACAAGCGGTCGCGCACCTCGCCCATCAGCTCGTCCTCCCGATGCGTGCGCGGCAGTGAGTATCCCACCGCGGCGCCGACCGCCAGCGCGACCGCTCCGAGAGCCAGCGGGTTCGACTGCAGGGTCGCCTCCAGACCACGCTCCACCCGCATCGCCTGGTCGCGCGCCATGTGGGCCGCACTTCCCATCGCGTCGTGCGCCTGATGCGCGAGGTGGCCGGCGGCGTCTGAGGCGGTGTGAACGAGCTGTCCGGTCGCGTCCGAGGCGTCGTGGACCACCCGGCCGGCCGCCGCGGAGGTCTGCTGGGCCAGGTGCGCCGCGGCGTCGAGGCCGTGACCCACCGCTCCACGGACCGCACCGGTGGCGCCCTGGGCCGCCCCGGCGACAGCAGCACCCGCGCTGCCGATGGCGCTGCCCACCCGATGGACCGTATCGCTGGCGCCATGGGCGACCAGGCCGACCGCGTCCTGCGCACCTTCCAGCAGGTGCCCGGTCGAGCCGGAGCCGTGACCGTAATAGTCCTTCACGCGCGGACCGCCGTTCCCCGAGAAGCCCTCGTCCCGCGCCCGCCGGGCCGAGCTGCTGCGATTCATGAGCAGCCAGGCCAGCCCGATGCCCGTCAGCGCGGCGGGAACGGGGTTGCGGCGTACGGTCTCGATGAGCGTGTCCTTCGTCGAATTCATGACGTCTCCTGCTTGAGTGGCAATGTTCTCGACCCGCCCGAGGGTGGCCTCGCGAATCGACTCTTTGGTGTGTACGATCGCCGTGCTGACATCCTTCTTCAGCGCGTCCCTGGCGTCGGACAGGCCTTTGGTGACGATGGCCCTGGCCTCGTGCAGTTGTTCGTGGACCGCCCCTTTGGCTTCCAGGATCTGCCCGGCGAGGAGATCCTTGGCCACCAGAAGCTGTTCGTGGACGGCCCCCTTGGCCTCCACGATCTTCTCTTCCAGGACGCCTTTGGCCTCGTCGAGCCCCTCCTTCATCACCACCTTCACCCGGGCCTCGATGTGGTCCAGCTGCACCTTGGCCTGCTCGCCGAGCTCGGCGGGGCTCAGCCGGTGCTCGAGCGCGGTGAGGGTGGCGCTCATGTCGGAGCGCGTTTGCGCGATTCCCTGCGCGAGCTCCTGAACCTCGCGTTCCGGTTGCGCCCTGTCGGTGCTCATCGAAATTGCTCCTTCATCCAGGCCTTGTCCTGGTTCAGCGTCTGAAGCGTCTTCTGCGGGACGGGGTCGAGCCCCCGCAAGGCGCTCAGACCTTTACGAACCAGCGCGTACCCGCTGCCCACCGCGACGAGCCCGATGACGAGCGCAGACGCCCACATGGGGACGAACGCGCCGAGCCCCACGATCAGCGCAAACATGATGGACAGAATCCCGGCGTGGGCGAGGGCCCCTCCCATCCCCACGGTGCCCATGTCCAGGGCAGCCGCCTTGGCCTTGTGACCCATCTCCGTCGAGGCGAGATGGATCTCCTGCCGGACCAGAGTGCCCGTCTTGTCGACGAGGGAGGTCAAGAGCTCGCCGACCGACGGCGCGCTCTTCGTTACCTCGTTCATCAGCTGACTCCCGGACCCTTGCCACCGCCCGAGATGCCTTGGGTCTCCGGCTTGCCCGCGGTGGGAGAGCCCGTGCGTGGGGCGGTAGAGCTCGAGCCAGCGGGAGGCGTCGAAGGACTCGGCGCCGTGTGCGAGGTGCCGGCCTGCGACGGGCCCCTGTCGCCGTTGACGCCGGCGGGTCGGGGCGAGGCGGTCTTCGACGGATCCGATCCCTGGCCGAGCTGCGGGTGGGACCCATTCTTTTCGGCCTGGGCCGGTCGGGCCGGACCCGCCTGGGCGCCGCGGGGCGCGGGGCGTGAAGGCGTGGCGCTCTTGAGGAAGCGGCCCCCGAGAAGGCCGGCGAAGAAGGCGCCGCCGAGGAAGACCGCCGGCTCGCGGCGGGCGTACCCTTCGACGTCGCCGATCAGCTGGCTGAGCGTGCGGGTCTGGAGATAGTGCGAGACGCTGTCCACCGAGCTGGCAGCCTTCTCCACGTACTCGGTGATGCCGCTCTCCTCCGAGCGAAGCTGCTGGCTGGTGTGGCGAAGGGCGTAGGCCACGGCGCCGAGATGCTCGGCGGCGAAGTCCTTGCCTGCGCCGAGCTTCGACTCCGCGGCCTTCTTGGCGTCGCTCGCCACGTCACTCGCGACGTGTTTGACCTCGGAGGTGATGTCGCGCGCTCCGCTGACGATCCCCGCCTTCAGCGCGGTCGAAGCCTCCTGCGACGGGGGCAAGCCGGAACCGGACGTCGCTTCGTTCGATCCCATCTGGGGTATTGCTTTCTGTGTCATCGAAGTCTCCTGAGTTGGTGAGCAGAGCAGAGCCGCCTGAGGGCCGTGGCATGAGCGGCAACGGTGGCATGCGCGGCGCCGGTACCGCGCGTGGCGCCGGTGACCCGCGCGTGCCTGTTGCCAGCGGCGCGCATAACGCGACGTGGAAGCAAGAACGCTAAAGAAGTAAGGCTGACGGACCGGTGGGCGTGTGACGATAGCTTAGTCAAGTTAGCTATGGAGAGGCTGGAGAAGGAGAGGCCCAGAGCTATCGGTGAGGATGCGCTGCCTGCTCCGCTCTCGCCGCGCCAATCGCAGTCTTCACGTTCTTTCGCTCCTCCGGAGGCGGTAGTACCGCCTTCAGTCCGAGGGACTTGTTCCAGAGCTCCCGGCACCATCCTTTGGTGTGATAGAGGTGTTCGTCTTCCTCGTCTTCGATCTTCTCGCACGCGCTCTTCAGCGCGGCGCCGTCCTCACCAGTCAGGTGCTCGGCGCACTGGCTCAGCAGCTCCCAGTCGAGGTGGTCCTTCGTCTCGGCGAGCACCACGCACTCGCATGCCACCAGCTCGGCAGCGGCGGGATCGCCCGCGAGGAGCGCCATCTTCATTGCCTCGACGAGGCCGGCGCCCGTGTGACGCACGACCGAACGACCGGGAGTCTCCCGGTGCGCGTCGATGTCCATCGCCTCGCAGACCGTCTCGAGGGCCGTCACGTGGGTGCGGGTCTGCGCCAGGTACTTCTCCCATTCCTTCTTCAGCCCTCCGTTCTGGGCGCATGTGACCGCGGCCAAATAGACCTTTACGCCGCCGAGTTCGTGCTCGAGCGATTGCAAAATGAGTTCTTCGAGCTGCTTCTGATTCATAGTCTCCCGTCCTTTCAACTCGCATGACCTGCGGCAAGAGAGCGGCCTCCCGAGGGGCAGACCGCCGATCTGCGCGCCGGGGATGTGACCTCCGCGCACCGCGCGCTACCTACGGTTGCGTCACTCAGCAATGGCTCAACAGAAACCATGCGACCAGGAGGACCGGGGGAACGCCGAGCAACCATGCCACACCGTATTTCATGGGACACCTCGGCTGGGTCGGATTGCAAGGGCCGGACCCATTCTCGTCACCGGCTTGACAATGCGGCAGTAGTTCACCCATCCCCGGACGATGGGGTTCACGTTGGCGACGGCCACCTGCATGGGCAGATGCTGGCTGACGCGCAGCGTGTCTCTCACCTGCCGGAGGACGGCGATGACCTTCTTCGGTCGCGGAGTCGTGCGGACGTGTTCCTTATGGATCTCGCGCCCGATCGGGTGACCGCTTCCTGCCGACGGTGCTGGAGGTACCGGACGGCTGGGACAAGACGAGCGTGATGCCGCAGCAGACCGTCGTCGCCTGTTTGTCCGGTATGCCGGTCGAGGTGGATCGCGGGGGGCAGCCGGTGGCGCGGGGGAGGTGCCGCTCCATCGTCGAGCCGGGCTCCGCGCCCGGGTAGCGTGGCGCAGCAAAGACTTGCTGCGTCGATGGCGTCGAAAACCACATATCGCTGTCGGGGACTAGGAGTCTGGCCCGACGGGCGACCGCGCGAAGGCAAGGTGCACGGCCTTCCCGCCACACGCCGTGGCAATGTGACACGCGGCGCTCGGCAGGCTCGCGTTTCTCCTCGATTCCTCGCTGTCGCGACGTGGCCCACCCCTTGCGAAGGGCGCCTGGCTCACACGAGAGGGATCGACATGAAGACGACCATCGTAGCTGAGAGGCGCCGGAGGACCCCTCGACTCGGATGATCGGAATGCAAACAAGCCAAGGTAGCAGCGACGCGGGGGCGGAGCCGGTTCACTCCATCGAACGTCTCATCGCCACCAAGGACTGGGGGCAGACATCGCTCGGGCCCGCTTCCGCATGGCCTTCGAGCTTGCAAACGGTTCTGCGCCTGATGCTCACGTCCCGGTATTCGATGTGGCTTGGCTGGGGCCCCGACCTGGTCTTCTTCTGCAACGAGGCCTATCGACAGCAGACTCTCGGCGCGCGGTATCCGCGGGCGATCGGCAAGCCCTTCCGCGAGGTCTGGCCGGAGGTCTGGGACGACCTCGAGCCACGCGTCCGTCATGTGTTGACGACCGGTGAGGCAACCCTCGACGAGGGCCTTCTCTTGTTCCTTCACCACCTCGTTTGCCATCGCTTCCTTCGTGTTGGCGGCGCTCTTCTTCCTGGCGGTGTGTGCGGCCGTCGCCTTGTGGAGCCGAGCGAAAGCCAACGCACGGGTGATTGCCTTGCTGGCGGATCGGCTCGAAGCGCAACCCAGGCCGTGAGCGACCGCGACTCGGCGTAGCAACGAATGCCCCAACCTCCGCTTCGTCACCGGGGCTGGTGGCGCCGACGGAATCAGTCGTGGGTCACCCATCGTGCGCGTCGTCCGACCCGGCCTCCAGCAGATCGGCCTCGCCCGTGATGGCGTGCTCGACTCTTCGCGAGCTCGTCTCGAGCGTCGTCCACTCTTCGAACGCGATCGGTGCACGGTCGAGGCGCCTCGACAGATCGCGGAGCCTCTCCTTCATGTCGTCCCGATCGCCCCCGGAGTCTCGCCCTTCCCACAGCGCCTCGAGTTCGTCCTGGAGCTTCTGCGCCTCCGGCGTCTCGACCAGATACGCGCACTTCGCAAGCTCGGTCCGCGTCATCGCCGCGCGGACGTGCGCGCATGGTGAACGCGGTCCGATCCCGCGCTACGGTGCCCTCGATGAAGTCCGCCCTCCCCGCCACGGTCGTGCTCGCTGTCCTCGGCGCTTGCGGCCGCCCTGGCTCCATCTCCTCCCCCGAACTGGCGGCGTCTGTCGTGGCCCCCGCAGTCGCCGTCGCCAGTGCCAACTCGACGATGACGAAGGCCGCCATCGGTATCGCAGCGCCCGACTTCACGCTCACCGACATCGACGGTCACACGGTCACGCTGTCGAGTTTCAAGGGCAAGACCGTGGTGCTCGAGTGGTTCAATCCCGGCTGTCCGTTCGTGCGCAAGGCGCACACGGTCGGCTCGCTGAAGGACACTCCGGCGCGTGCTTTGGCAAAGGGAGTCGTCTGGCTCGCCGTGAACTCGGCGGCGCCTGGCAAGCAAGGCGCCGGGGCCGACGCCAACCGCACGATCGCGGCGGAATACGGGATGACCTACCCCATCCTTCTCGACGAAAGCGGCAACGTCGGGCGAGCCTACGGCGCGACCAACACACCGAACATGTTCGTCATCGATCCGGCGGGAACGCTGGTCTACCGAGGCGCGATCGACAACTCGCCTGACGCCGAAGGCCAATCGCCGACGGACGGCAAGCTGGTAAACTACGTGGAAGAGGCGCTGGCAGCGCTCAAGGCGCATCAGCCGATGAAGGTGCCCGAGACCAAGGCATACGGGTGTGGCGTGAAGTACGCGAGCTGATTGCGACCCCGGACGCCCAACCGGCTGGCCGGCTGGGCCGTCTCCCGTGCCCGATCTTCGCCGTGCCCGATCTTCCCCGTGCCCGATCTCCGTGCCCGATCTTCCCCGTGCCCGATCTCCGTGCCCGATCAGTCTCCGCTCTCTCCGTCACCGGTCCCCCGTGCCCCGCTCCCCCAGTGCCACCTTCCTCCGGGGCCCAGACTACCGAATGAGTCGCGTGAGCATCGAAACGACGCGCGACGCGAGCGTCACGATCTTCGCCTCGTCCTCAGCCGATGCATCGGGCACGGGGAGATTCGGCACGGGAGATCCGGCACGGGGAGATCGGGCACGGAGATCGGGCAGGGAGATCGGCGCGGGGCCGCTGCCGCGCTACGGCGGGTCATGTAGGAACGTCGCCAACTCCACCTGACGCGCGCCGCCTGTGAGAATTCGGAGAACGTGGCCCGGGACACCGGCAGCCTGTCCGGGACCGGGGACGCGCCGGGACGAGGAGAAGGGCCTCGACGACCACCACTACATCGCGCCCGGCGCGGGCGGACTAGGCGAGATGCTCAACAACGCGTGGGTGTAGCAAGAAAACTCGCGGCCAACTGCTTGAAATGACGAGGCGCAGGGTGCATCGTGTCCTCAACGCGCGTGCTGTCGAGCGCGTCGTGTGCGCGCCCGAGG
>Ga0302326_10029847_pt1 | contig 10927 bp, 10 predicted proteins | sample Palsa_T0_3_FD_202264 | JGI IMG/M metagenome (GOLD analysis project Ga0302326, IMG submission 202264) | Peat permafrost microbial communities from Stordalen Mire near Abisko, Sweden - Palsa_T0_3 | ecosystem: Environmental > Terrestrial > Soil > Palsa > Peat permafrost | place: Sweden: Abisko...
TCCCGGGCATTTCGGCGAAGTTAGTTCGCATGTGTGAGATTACGGGAAATTTCCACAGATGCAAGAAATTTTTTGAAAAATTTTGTCAGAGATGGCGGTACCGAGGTAATCGAGCAGAAAGCTCGCCCAAGCTCGACCCCCAGACGCCGCACCGGAACAAAAGGCGGCTCGGTTTCCTTCGTGTTCCTCTGTGCCCTTGGTGGTAAAGGTTTGGCCTAGGGTCTTCCAGCAATTGCTCGCCAACAGACGCCGCACCGAAACAGAAGGTGGCTCGGTTTCCTTCGTGTTCCTCTGTGCCCTTGGTGGTAAAGGTTTGGCCGTGGGTCTTCCAGCAACTGCTCACCAACAGAAGCCGCACCGAAACAAAAGGCGGCTCGGTTTCCTTCGTGTTCCTCTGTGCCCTTGGTGGTAAAGGTTTGGCCTAGGGTCTTCCAAAAATTACTCGCCAAGCTCAGAGCTCAAGTCTCCAGGTTTCGGCGACAAGATTCGTAAGCCCCCAACTGCTGTGCCGTTCTTCCCTCACAAGCCGAAAGCCGGCACGCTGATAAATCGAGCGCGCCGCGGTGAGTTCGCTTTGCGTCCAAAGCAGGATCGACTTGTAGCCGGCCTTGCGGGCGAAGCGGACGCACTCGGCCACCAGACGTTTGCCAATTCCCAATCCCCGCGCCGAAGGCTCAACCAGAAGCATACGCAGCTTGGCCACCTTCTTCGATTTCTCCACTAAAAAAGCGGAACCGACGATTTGCCCGTTGCTTTCCGCCATCCAGCAGTGCTCGCGAGCCGGGTTATAGTGTTCTACAAACTCGGCCACGATCCCCGCGACCATAGCCTCAAAACGCTCGTCATATCCGTATTCCTGGGAATAGAGAACTCCGTGGCGATGTACGACCCATCCCATATCCCCTGGTTTGTGCGGACGCAGGATGAAAGTCCCCCCTCCACTCTTCGGCTCCGCGCTCTTCCGTCCCGCCACCCCAGGATCCAGAATCGACTCGATCGTGTCCATGGCGCGGATGAGTTCCGTCCGCTGGATGTGCGGCAGCGTACCGATGATTGCCCGAACCTGCTCCGTCGATCGCGCATCCAGCGGTTTGAAAACTTTCCTGCCCTGCTCGGTAAGGCGTAGCAGACTCTGGCGGGCATCGTGGCGAGAGATCTTTCTCTCAATCAATCGTTGCTTCTCGAACTTGCGCAGAATGCGGCTCAAATATCCCGCGTCCAACCCCAGTTCGTTGCACAGTGCAACCGCCGTCGGCCGCTCGCGGTGAGCCAGTTCGTACAACGTGCGCACTTCCGTCAGCGAAAACGGGCTGTTCAGCAGGCCCTCATTGAGAAGCCCGATCTGCCGCGTATAAAAGCGGTTAAAACGGCGTATGGACTGGGTCTGCTGCTCGGCAGCGGCGGGAGCGCTCGGAAGGCTGGCCATTCATCTACGATCTCTCAATTAGTTGACTAAGTCAAGTAATGTTGAGAGGCAGTTCACGTAGCGGCGGACGCATTCGTCCGCCCGCCCCGCGGAGCGAAACTCCGCAGACTCACAGGCCGCTCCTTGCCGCAAACGGAGAGAATATTTATCATGCGGCTGCCTGGAGGCCTTTATGAAACTGCAGCTACTCGCTGTTGCTCTGACCCTGGCTGCGCTCGTCGCGGCCCATCCCTCGCTGGCGCAAAACGCCTTCACCCCCGATCAGGTTAAGTTCGGGCCAGCTCCCCCATTTCTCGCGCCCGGAGCGCAGTTGGCGGTGCTCGAAGGCGACCCCATGGCCTCGACCGGAGATTTCACCATCCGCCTCAAAATGCCGGACGGCTACAGAATTGCCCCTCACACTCATCCCCACCGTGAAAACGTGACCGTGATCTCAGGCACTCTGAAGGTTGGCATGGGAGATCAATTCGATGCCGGCAAGATGATGGCATTCTCCGCCGGCAGCTTCGCCTACCTCGATCCCAGCATGCACCACTACGCCTCGGCCTCAGGAGAGACCGTGGTCCAGATCCATGGCATGTCGCCGGCGAAGTTTAACTACATCAACCCCGCCGACGATCCCACTCCAAAAAAATAAACGGGGGTGCGCCCCTTCTCGCGCTCTTCGAGAAGGGGCCATCACAAGTCCTAGACGTTCTTCCAAAGCTCTTCCCGCGGATCCTCCGGGTTAAGCTTGGCCAGTTCGCGCAGCAGTTCTTTGGTCTTCTCGTCGCGAGGCATAGGCACGGTGATCTTGACCTCGACGATTTCGTCGCCGCGCACGCCATCTTGCGTGGCGGAAGGCACGCCTTTTTCGCGCAGCCGCAGCTTCTGCCCAGACTGCGTCCCCGGAGGAATCTTCAGCATGCTGCGGCCATCGATAGTCGGTACTTCAATCTTCGATCCCAAAGCCGCTTCAACCGCTGTCACCGGCACGACAATGTGGATGTCATCTCCCTCACGCTTGAACAGTGAATGCCCGTCGATGCGGATGATGACGTAGAGATCGCCGACGCCACCGCCGCGCAGCCCGGCATTGCCTTTCCCCGCGATCCGAATGCGCTGTCCGTCCCGGGTTCCGGCCTTGATACGAATCTCCAGCGGATCCGTACGCTCCACGCTGCCCTCGCCATGGCACACCGGACAGGTCGAAACATTCTTGCCCGTCCCATGACATCGTGGACAGGTGACATTGAACTTCATCCGGCCGCCCGTCTGTTCAATCGTCCCTTTGCCATGACATTCCGGACATTGCCCGGGAGCTTCGACAAAGCCATTGCCGTGGCAGTTTCCACAAACATCGCGCCGCGCAATATTGAGCTTCATCACCCCGCCGCGGATCGCCGTCCAGAACGGCACGTTGACCTGGTATTCAAGATCGCTGCCAGCCTCCGGACCCTCGTCGGCCGCCTCGCCGCGGCCGCCGCCAGTGAAGATGCTGGAAAAAATATCCTTGAACCCGCCACTTCCACCGCTGGAATTTTTTCGGCCGCCCGTGCGAGCGCCTTCAAACAAATCGGAGAAGTCAAAGCCGCCGAAATCAACGTTGCCCTGTCCGCCGGGCGGCCGCCCACCCGGGAAGCTTCCCGAAAAGCCGCCCGCCCCAGGCTGCCCGCCGCCGCGCGCATACGCGTCCGCGGTAGCCGCATCGATGTTGTCGGAATAAAACCCAAGCTGATCGTAAATCTTCCGCTTTTTCGGATCACTGAGGACGTCATTCGCCTCGGAAAGAGTCTTGAACTTTTCCTCGGCAGCTTTGTCTCCAGGATTTACATCAGGATGATACTTGCGGGCAAGCTTGCGAAACGCCTTACGAATTTCGTCGACCGAAGCCGACTTCTTTACCCCAAGAACGCCGTAATAATCTTTATCTTTGGTTTGGGTAGCCATGTTTCAGCGGTCAGCCTTCGTCCTTCCGGAGGGCTTGTCATCCTGAGCGTAGCACGGCCCTCGGCAAAGCCGAGGGCCGCGCGGAGTCGAAGGACCCCTACCTCACAACTTAGTTCACCACTTCCTTCGCCTGCTCGTCGACGTCCACGGTGTATGCCTTAAACGGTGAGGCATCCATCGACACCGGAATCTTCTGTACTCCCGTCAGGGTAGGCGCGTAGCAAAACCAGCGCCCCTCCTCGGGGACGAAGTTCACAAAAAACATTTGGCCATTCACCTCGAATCTCATTTGCTTACCTCTTTCCTGGCCCTACTGCCACTCAGTGTGATGCAAATGGGGGCGCATTTCGCGCCCCCACGGAAGTGCCCCTCTGGCAAAGAATCATCGTCACTTCTTGTCTTCCACGTCCACGTACTCGGCGTCGATCACGCCCTCATCTTTCTTCGGTCCATCGCCATTGCTGCCCGCAGCCGCGCCCTGCCCATCGACCGGTCCCGAGCCGCCGGCACCCGGCGCCCCGGCCGGAGCAGCCTGCGTAGCCTTATACATCTGCTCCGCCAGCTTGTGCGATGCCGTAGTCAGCCGCTCGCGCGCCGAATCCATCTGCGCCTTGTCGCCGCTTTCGATGGCCTTCTTCGCGTCCGCCAGCGCGTTCTCCACGTCGCCGCGCTCCGTACCCGAGATCTTGTCGCCATGTTCTTTCAGCATCTTTTCGATGTTGTAAACCATCGAGTCGAGCTGATTCTTGGCCTCGATCTCTTCGCGCCGTGTCTTGTCTTCGGCCGAGTGTGCGTCGGCTTCCTTAGCCATCCGCTCGACTTCTTCCTTAGACAAGCCCGAAGACGAAGTAATCGTGATCTTCTGATCCTTGCTCGTGGCCATATCTTTCGCAGTCACGTTCAGGATGCCGTTCGCGTCAATATCAAACGTCACCTCGATCTGCGGGACGCCCCGAGGCGCCGGAGGCAGTCCGGTCAAATGGAACTTGCCCAAAGTCCGGTTCTGCGCCGCCAGCGGACGTTCCCCCTGCAGCACATGCACCTCAACCGAAGTCTGACTATCGGCCGCCGTTGAAAACGTCTCCGTCTTCTTCGTGGGAATCGTGGTGTTCCGGGGAATCATCGGAGTAGCCACGCCGCCGAGCGTCTCAATCGACAGAGTCAAAGGAGTCACGTCCAGCAGCAGCAGGTCTTTCACTTCGCCGCCCAGCACGCCGCCCTGAATCCCCGCGCCAATCGCCACCACTTCATCCGGATTAACGCCCTTATGCCCTTCACGTCCAAACAGATCCTTCACGATCTGCTGAATGCGCGGCATGCGCGTTTGTCCGCCGACCAGAACCACTTCATTAATCTTGCTGGCATCCACGCCCGCATCTTTCAGACATTGCTTCGACGGTCCAACCGACCGCTGCAAAATGTCTTCGATCATCGTCTCCAGCTTCGCCCGGGTCAGCTTCTTCACCAGATGCTTCGGCCCGGAAGCATCCGCCGTGATAAACGGCAGATTGATCTCCGTCTCCATGGTGGTCGAAAGCTCGATCTTTGCCCGCTCCGCCGCGTCCCGCAGACGCTGCAAAGCCATCTCGTTGCCCTTGCCGCGCAAGTCGAGCCCTTCATCTTTCTTGAACTCATCAATCAGCCAATCCACCAGCCGCTGATCGATATTGTCGCCGCCAAGATGCGTGTCGCCATTGGTGGCCTTCACCTCGATGACGCCCTCACCCACTTCGAGCACCGAAATATCAAACGTCCCGCCGCCGAAATCGTATACAGCGATGGTCTCGTCCTTACCCTTGTCAAGCCCATACGCCAAAGCAGCCGCGGTCGGCTCGTTGATGATTCGCTTAACGTCCAATCCGGCAATCTTGCCCGCGTCTTTCGTCGCCTGCCGCTGCGCATCATTGAAGTAAGCCGGAACCGTGATCACCGCCTCGGTGACTTTTTCGCCAAGGTAGTCTTCCGCCGCCTTCTTAAGCTTCTGCAAAATCATCGCCGAGATCTCTGGCGGAGTGAACTTCTTGCCCTGCGCCACGATCACCACGTTGTCGCCGTCCCGCTCAACCTTGTATGGGACCATCTTCAATTCTTCGCTAACCTCGTCAAAGCGCCGTCCCATAAACCGCTTGATCGAGTACACGGTATTCTCAGGATTGGTAATAGCCTGCCGCTTTGCGACCTGCCCCACCAACCGCTCGCCAGTTTTCGTAAATCCAACCACCGAAGGCGTAGTTCGCCCACCTTCTTCATTCGGGATAACCTTCGGCTCGCCCCCCTCCATAACCGCTACGCAGGAGTTGGTAGTTCCCAGGTCAATTCCAATAATCTTCCCCATAAAGCTTGCCTCCTAGCTCATCTTAAAATAGATAAGTGCTTTACAATCAATGCAATGATGATTACGCTCCCGGCCATGCTATAACCTGAGCGAATCACTGTCAAGGTTTTAGATGCTGGAGGAGGGGAAGAAGATGCGGTCGTTCTTCAATCGGAAAACTGTTCTCCGGTTGGAGGGATATCCTTGAATTACGCTAGCTATTCTATGCTAAGCTCTTCTACGACCAACATCAAGCACCTCACGATGAAACACGCCGACAGAATCCGCGTTTTCGGAAAAGAAAAATACGTCCTACCCGCGCGTCACCGCAAAGACAAACGCTTCTCGATCAGAGTCGGAGATGTCGTTCGCGAGCTGAAACTAACCGGCCGCGCCCCCGCAGTCTGCAGCGCCCTGCAGACCGGCGAGTTTCTCCGGAGCAACAATCTGAAGCTGGTAGATGCCAGCGGTCCCAAGTCCGGGCAAAGTACGACCGTCGTCTACACCTACGAATTTACGGACGCCAAACAGTCCTCCCCGAGTCAGGAAGATTCCTGGAGCCTTTTGCGAGGGGCGCTGAAAGACGTCTTCGTCGAACTTGGCGGCGGCGAAGCCTACCTTCGCGCTGAGCGGACGAACTTCTACCCAACCAGGGAGGACGAGTGAGCCGCGTCTATTGGGACACGATGCTCTTCATCTACTGGCTGGAAGATCACCCGCAGTACGCGCGACGGGTTGACGCGATCCGCTCTCGAATGGACCAGCGTCATGACCAATTGATTACCGGCGCCTTTACCTTCGGAGAAGTGCTAGCCGGGGTCTATCGCAAAGGGACTCCGCAACTGGCCGCCGACACGAGTCGCCTGTTGCAAAATACGGTAGCGGAAGTAGTACCGTTCACGCTGGAAACTGCGGACCGCTATGCACGCATCCGAGCGACCGGCATTACGCCGGCCGATGCGATCCATCTCGCATCCGCCGCCCAGGCTGGCACCGACCTCTTCTTGACCAACGACAAAAGGCTGGTCGGAAAAATCGTGCCCGGCATTCAATTCATAGATTCCCTTGAGACAAATCTACTTTGAGGGAGGGCGATGCCAGCCCAGCCGGCTGGCCCCGCGAACCATCAGCACTTCGCCCGTCGGCCAAGCGATAGTGGTGCATTTTGCGAAATCGTGACTACCAATGGCACGAAAGCTCACGAAGGCTTTTTGCTTCAGATATTTCCTTCGTGTACCTTGGTGGCCTTGGTGGTGAACGATTTCGCAAATCGCACCACTACCGATTACGTGGAACGCGGTAGAATCCGCCGCGACCGTGACTACCAAGGGCACGAGGCTCACGAAGGCTTTTGGCTTCAGATATTTCCTTCGTGTACTTTGGTGCCCTTGGTGGTGAACGATTTCGCAAATCGCCCCACTACCGATTACGTGGAACGCGGTAGGATTTCACCGCGACCGTGACTACCAAGGGCGCGAAGGCTCACGAAGGCTTTGGCTTCAGATATTTCCTTCGTGTACCTTGGTGGCCTTGGTGGTGAACGATTTTGCAAATCGCACCAGCTCTCGACTGGCCAGATTGTCCCGCCGTCGAGAGCATCCCCGGCAAGCGCAGCGGCGCCTGGGCATTCCGGGACACGACAATCTGGAAGTCGGTGGCCGCTGTGGACGCAGCCACGCCCGGCAGCTATTCAGAGGTCGAAGTTCCTTCCCAGTAATCGCGCTCTTTTGGTGGGCAAGGCGGACGGCCCAGGCAATCGCACCCCGCTACTCTCAAGCGTACTTCTCTAGGCTCCGCTTGGGCCGTTTGATCGGCCAAAAGAGCCGTAAGAAGTAGTTACGGCCGATGGCTCCCCTAAGTAATCCCATTTAGCGCTTTCCCAGCAACAAACGCCACCAACCCGGGTTCTAATTAAGGTGCCCGCACTATCCGGGCAACCGGGGGAGATTTTGCCGTTTCTCGTGCCCCGACTTAAGGAGAAACCTATGTCTCTTCGCTCAGCAGTTTTCTCAAGAGTTCGCAGCCTCCTCATCGCCGCCTCAATCTTGGCGCCGATACTCACTCTGCCCGTCGCGCAGGCCCACGCCGGCGTCTTTGTCTCGGTTAACTTTGCGCCTCCCGCTTTGCCCGTCTACGTGCAGCCAGCGCTGCCCGCTCCCGGCTACCTCTGGAACCCCGGCTTCTGGTCCTACGGCGATGCCGGCTACTTCTGGGTTCCCGGTGTCTGGGTGCAACCTCCGAGCGCCGGCGTTCTCTGGACCCCCGGCTATTGGGGCTATGCGGGCGGCGCCTACGGATGGCACGGCGGCTATTGGGGCGCCCACGTCGGCTTCTACGGCGGTGTCAACTACGGCTTCGGCTTTGGCGGCGTTGGCTTTGTCGGTGGTGAGTGGCGCGGCGGAGCATTCGCCTACAACAGCGCCGTAGCAAATTTTGGCAGCGTCCATGTAACCAATGTCTACGAGAACCGCACCATCGTCACGCAAAACACAGTCGTCAACGTAAACCACACCAGTTTCAACGGCGGCGCCGGAATCCAGGCACACGCCTCCGCGTCCGAGATGCAAGCCGCCAGCGAGCACCACACCGAGCCCACCACCGAACAGGCGCAGCATCAGACTGCCGCCTCGCAAGATCGTTCCCAACTGGCGTCGGTGAATCATGGGAGCCCGGCCACCCCGGCGGCCTCCAACGCAAACGCCTACCACCAGGTAGCGCAGCAGCACGCGCAGTCGCAGCCGATCTCGGCCGCCGACCGCTCTTCTGGCCGCAGCTTCAACCCCAGCACCAATCACAGCCAGGCTGCAGCCGACCAGCAGGCCCACAACGACCGCCCCGCCAATGCGGGCGCTCACAACGCGCAACAGGAGAAACCGGCGAACCAGGCGAAACCGGAGAACCAGGCGAAACCGGCAAGCCACGAGCAAAAGCAGAGCAGCAAGCAGACCAACAACCCGAAGAACAACAACAAACCTGCTAAACCGTCCAAAGAGCCGAAGAAAGAGCCGAAGAAATAGGCCCAGCCGAGGGTGGCCCATCCCTTGCGCGTACTGTGCGCAAGGGGTGGGTTTCCACGGACGAGTCAATCTTGGGAATTCCGGGAAGTAAGGCTACCAAGCCTTCTATACAGTTCTCACCTACGACTTCTTGGTTCCTTTCGGCCGGGCAGATCCCGGCTGGGGCCCAGGAATTGCCGATCGCCGGACGGACCAGCGTAAAGGCGAACGGATTGTACACCGGTCCTTCGCCGACTAAATCTTCGACGGGTGGCCCATCCCTTGCGCGTTCTGTGCGCAAGGGGTGGGGTTCCACGGTCGCGTGAATCTTGGGATTCCATCTGACAGCAATAATGGATCGAGTGATTTTTCGTCACAATCAGCCTGTGACGGCCATCACAGACAGTCCCGTGCAACCAGCCCGATAATGTCTCTGATGGAAGCAGTTCAAACGTGTGCCCGAGCAAACCATGAGGAGCGGATGAACTTTCCTGCTGTCCCATTTTGGGGCCAGCCAACAGCTAAGTCCTTATTCCGGAATATTTTACGAATAAGTCCTTTAAACTCAAAGATCTTGCGGAATTCCGCTCTGTAAGTTGATGATTCGAAAAGATCGAGCAACACTTTTTTTCAGGAAAATCCTCGGCTAAACCGTCCCGGCCGAACCCGGCTCGAAGCGAACCGCTGCCAGGATCTCCAACGGCTCGGGCCGCTCCATGTAGTCCTCGTTAGCAGAAGAAAAAAGAATAGTGCCGTCGCGGTCCATCACAAAAGTTGCAGGAATCGGCAGTTCCCAACTGGCATCGCCATTAGCGAACGGCAAATTGACGAAGGTTCGAGCGTAAAGTGCCTGCTGCTCCTCGGGGACGCGATATACCAACCCGAACTGCCGAGCCAGCAAGTTGTGAGCATCCACCAGAAGCGGAAAAGCAAGCTTGTGCTGATTGTGCATAAAGAAAGCCTGCTTCTCCGTCTGCGGAGAAACGGCTACGATCGACGCTCCAGCAGCGGCGATTTCGCCGGCAGCCGAAGACATGGCTTCCATCTGTGCCACGCAAAACGGACACCAGCGCCCGCGAATGAACAAAAGAACAAGCCGACCTCGAGCAAGAAGCTCGGCCGACGAGACGATCTTGCCATTATGATCCGGCAATTCAAACGACGGAGATTTCCTGCCGGGGCCAAACACGCGAAGTGCATTGGCGGCGAGTCCCTGAGCTTTGAGGCCAGCAACCGTACGCAGGTGGACAGCTTGAACTGCAGCGGGAACGTATTTGGCGACAGCTTCTTTGCGCTCAGTAAGAATTTCGCCCAGCGGGCGAACATCAGCACGCGCGTCGGATTCTTGCAGAGAGCGCCATTTCATAAAAGAGATCCAGCAGCTTTACCAGGGTCCGCGACCTGCGAATAAGATCTGCTCCCTACATCCCGGGAAACTTCATCCCAGCCATGCGTCGCGCGAAACTCGGCTTGCCCATCTGCTTGAACATCTTTTTCATCTGCGCATACTGCCGGAGCAGGTTATTGACTTCCTGCACGCTCGTCCCAGAGCCGCGCGCGATGCGTTTGCGGCGGCTGCCGTTAATGGCTTCGTGATGGTTGCGCTCGTACCCGGTCATCGAATTGATGATCGCCTCGACGCGGTTGATCTGCTTTTCGTCAACCTTGTCAGCAGCTTTCTGCAAGCCGGAAAATGCGCCGACACTCGGCAGCATGCCGATCAGGCTTTGCAGCGATCCCATTTTTCGAACCTGCCGCAACTGGTCGCGGAAATCTTCCAGCGAAAAGCCGTCCCCGCTGAAAGCTTTAGACGCTAGCTCGCTGGCCTTCTTCTTGTCGATCTGCGACTCAGCCCGTTCGATGAGCGAGAGAATGTCGCCCATGCCAAGAATGCGCGAAACGATGCGATCGGGATGGAAAGGCTCAAGCGCATCGTATTTCTCGCCGATGCCGATGAACTTGATCGGCTGTCCCGTAACCTGGCGGATGGAGAGCGCCGCGCCGCCGCGAGCGTCTCCATCCATCTTAGTAAGGACGACCCCGGTAAGCGTGAGCTTCTTATGGAATTCGTCGGCCGACCTGACCGCGTCCTGTCCAGTCATCGAATCCGCGACAAACAGAATCTCCTGCGGATTAAGCAGCCGCTTGAGCGACTGCATCTCGTCCATCAACTGATCGTCAATGTGCAGACGCCCCGCGGTATCCACGATAAGCACGTCGCAGCCTGTGTTGATCGCTTCGCGGCGCGCTTCTTTGGCCAGT
>Ga0302326_10029848_pt1 | contig 10927 bp, 10 predicted proteins | sample Palsa_T0_3_FD_202264 | JGI IMG/M metagenome (GOLD analysis project Ga0302326, IMG submission 202264) | Peat permafrost microbial communities from Stordalen Mire near Abisko, Sweden - Palsa_T0_3 | ecosystem: Environmental > Terrestrial > Soil > Palsa > Peat permafrost | place: Sweden: Abisko...
GACGTTTGAAATTGTTCCGGTCGTCTTCCGGAATTACGGAGAAATTGCCAGAAGTAGTTCCCCCGGCAATCCGCAGATCGCGCATGATGCGCCGATCAACTCGGATTTCGTTTTTTGACTTCCCCCTACTGCGGTGGTACCAAATGAACCCGTCGAACGCCCGCAGGCGCGGGGGAATAATCATGCATCAATCAATCAACAATCGGGTCCCATTTTTTCTGATCGTTCTCGTTTTGGCGCTGGCAGGCAATCGAGGATTCTGCCAGACAACCGATCAATCGTCGCCCCCAGCCGAGGCAGCCGCGCCGGCTTCGGGCACGTTTGACAGCGAGATCGCCGCCGCCAAAACCGAAACGGACAAGACCGCCAAGATCACCCACCTGCATAATGCCCTGCAGCTTCGGCCCAACGATCCGCAGAACATCGCCATCGAGTTCAAGATCGCGGAACTCATGAGCCAGAACGCCAGCCTGACCAGCGGCGAGCCGATTATCTCCAGCCAATCACTGGAGATTTTTCAGCACATCGTCCGCACATATGACCATACGGTTTATCATCCGGCGACGCCGCCCACCACGCCGCTATCTCCAACCGATGAAGATGAATCCCCGGAAATGATGGTCCCGCGCGCCGCCGTGCTGGCGGCCGTTCGCCTGAATCAACTCGGCAACGGCGACGTCGCCCGCAAGCTGCTCGACACCGCCATGGAAGATTTACAGTGGACCTTCCGCCAGCGTCAGGCCGACGTGGAGAAACCGCTGCCGCCGATGAAGGAACAGGATGACGTGCTGATCCTGACCGATCCGAATCAGCCGCAATTGGCGTCGGAAGATCGCCGCCAGCAGTGGCTGGCAAACCTGAAGCGTGCCCAGAGCGGCGACCTGTTCACCCCCGCCGAGTTGGCGATCGTCCAAGCCGCCGTCCGCCAATACAGCCGCACCTTCGGGCCGCCGTTCGAGGATGATGTGCCATCGGCCCTGCAGGAAATCGTGGCGGATTATCCGGACACGCCGATGGCTGTCATCGCCCATGGCCGCCTGCAGGCGCGGGGGCATTGAAGAAGGATATCGTGAATAACCGCCCCGCGCTCAGCGGCATTTGGCCGATTACATTCCGCCATCCCCCCGATATTATTTCTCATCATGTTGATGGAACAAGTTGCATCGGATTCGACGCTGTCGCCAGTCCCACCGAACGAACCGTTGTTGATCCGCGCGCGTCGTCAACTCGCCATCCTTGGACTTTTTTTCGCCGCAATCGTTGGTATCTATTCCTCCGCACTGTTTTTGCATTATGGATTCAATGATGACTATGGCTTGCTGCTGCAAGGCGTTTTCTACCCGCCCCAGATTCATATGACTTATGCCGCTCAGGGCAGGCCTTTATCGGGCTGGCCGGTCGAGTACGCCTACAGCCATATGAAAAATCTGGATCACCTCTGGGAAATGCGGTTGGTTTCCATGGGGGGATTATCTTTTGCCGCCTGGGCTTTGTGCGGAGTGCTGCGTCATGTTGGATGGGATCTGCTCATTTCCATATGCGTTGCGATTATGGCCTGTACGGTGCCGGCCACACAAGTCTACGCGACATGGGCCATTTTTTTCCCCAATCCTTATGGAGTCGTTGCGGCGATCATGGCCGGTTGGCTCGCGGGATGGATACTCGATGGCGCTCGTTGGCGCTATCTGCTGACGCCGATCGCGGCAATGCTGCTGGTGACTTCGCTCATCACCTATCAGCCAGCCGGGATGGTCTTTGTGCCAATCATGCTGTTATTTGTTTTCTCACCGCCACGCCGGGATGATTCCCTCAAACTAAAAATTGGCCGGCTCGCGTTTTTCCAGGCGATCAACGCGGCAGCGCTTCTGGGCGGATACTTGACGCTGCGCCTGGGACTCCACATCTATCCGCGCTCCGCCTCAATCGGACGGACTGGAATAACCCCGGCTCTCCTGCATAAACCAGCATGGTTCGTGAACGGTCCGTTGCGCGAAGCAATGAATCTTTGGAATCTGCCGCCGATTCCTATCGTTGCGTGGACGGTGGGCGGAGTCCTGGCAATCGGGTTGTTCCTTTATTTTTCCGGCGATTGGAGAAATCGCCTGCTCTTGCTGGTCATTTGCGCGCTGGCCATTCCGCTGGCGTATGTTCCGAATCTTCTTGCTGAAGATGCCGATGCGTACCGGACCCACATCGGCATGAGCTGGACGCTTTTGGTGCTGGGACTTTTTGCATTCACCAGCTTTTGGCAAAGCGCCTGGAAGCTATGGCAGATCACGTTGGCTTTTCTCCACCGCCCTCGGCAACCCGGCGGCATTGCCCCGGCGATTCCCGGCGGTTTTCTGATCCTGGCTGCCGCCGCGGCCGCATTTTCCGCCGCTTATACCAGCACCGTTTACCTCACCTGGCCGCACGCCGTCGAGTTGGCCGATCTGCGGATGCAAATGGCCAAACCGAACGTCGCCGCGGCAGATCATCTCATCTTCCTGCAAATCATGAACTGGAACGACACCGCCGCCCCGCATTGGCTCAGCGATGACTTCGGCTGTCCATCGATCGCCAACGACCTTGAATGGGAACCCCAGGGAGCCGCTTACATGATCCGGCGAGAGGCCAATCGCAATGCGGCAATTCCGGATGTGCAAATGATTCCATTTTATCAGAGCGTCTACTCACAACCGCTGCCGCCGGACACAGCCCTGATCGACATGCGTCACCTCAGTGCGAGCAAATAAACTCGTTGGGCACAGATTTAATTGCGCGCGGCTCGCCGTCTGGCAAGGAACAGGCTAATCCCCAAAGCGAATTGAAACACGAGTACCCCATCGAGAATATGGATGTACCGCGAAAACACGTTTAAGAGATAAACATTGATCAGGATGTTGGCGACGAACACGTACATCGGGATCGCCAGCTCCACTCGCCGACGCAAAATACAATAGATCGCGCCCCACAATCCCAGCAGCGACAACCCGACGTACCATCCGTTGTAGTACAACTGGGCGAACGGTTCGTAAAGCGAGTACACCCAGTTCGGCTGTCTCCAGTCATAAACCAGTCGGGTGCTCCATTGCGGAAAATATTTGGTCTCAATTTCCTTCAGTCCCAGGTAATGTCCACCGGCAATCGTCGCGCTATTGTTTCCGAAGTCGGCATAATCGAGCCGGATTCCCGCCAGCGTGTAATCTGTCACATCCGGCCACCAAACGGCCCACCATGCGGATCGCAACAGCGCGATCGTCCCAACCTGCCAGGGCGAGATACGTTTTGAATCGGCGGAAATCCGAAGCAGAGTTTCGTCCAGACGCGGGAGCGTATCACGATTCTTCATGGCTCCATTGTCCGTGATTTGCACAAAAACCGTATGCCGCACAAGGAATCCCGGCTCGTAATACCCTTGATGACGCATGTCTCGCAGATATTGATCATAAATGCCGCTGTCTTGCAGCGCCGTCAATTCAAATGCGCCAGACCCGATTAAACCACAAAGAATTGTGACGCCGGTCATGTCCGAGGCACGGCCGTAACCGATCTCAATGTAATTTCTCAGCGACCAGGCTCCTATTGCGAACAACAGCGCCAGCCCGGATGCAACATATGGAAAGACAAAGGCCATCGCCGAGCGAATCTTTTCAGCAACCGGCGATGTTCGCCTGAATATCGCGACCAATCCCGGTCCGCATACCGGCAGCAATGCGGCGTACAGCGCAATCCCATTAGGACGGATAAATACCGCGCAAGTCGCCAGGCAGGCGAAAGCCGCCAACCAGATTTTCGACTTTCTTTGCCCACTGGCGATGTGAGCAAACAGCGCCGCAATCGCCAGCAGGCAAAAGGAGCCAAAACTGCTTTCGGTCAGGATCGACCGGGACGCCCAGACCTGTGCCGGGCTGAGAATCGCAACAAATATCGCCCCCGCCGCAACCATCGGACGTAGCCAACGCCGCATTGAGATCGCAAAAAGAAGAACCGAAACACAGAACAAAACGCCCTGTGCAATGGCGATGTGCGTCAGATGGTATCCGCCGCCGATCAGGAGCATGATGCAAATCAGCAGCGGATAGCCCGGCAGGCGATTGAGTTCAAATTCCATTCCTCCCGCGCGGTAAGCGCCATGTTGTGCCAAATCGAGGCCCTGGAGCAGATAAATTCCCGTATCGCCCCCGGCAATTACCACCAGCGCATGCAGGATGAGCGAAATGTGAATGACCATTGCGACCGCGAACGCAATCCAAATCCATTTCGATCCCTTCGGCCATTGCGGCGCCATATTTTGCGGATCGGGCCGCTGGAACAGCGGCAGAATTAACAGCGCCGCAAGCGCGACGATCGAAATCAACCCAAGCCAAATCTCCAGTACAGGCCACCACAACACTACGGGCTCGAGGCTGATCTCATCCAGATCAACCAGCCGCCCGCCCGTGTCAGAATCCAGGACCAATTCCCGGTTGTCCGCGGTGGCCATGATCCCCTTGCCGGCAATCCACGGCGGTGCATCGGCCCATTTGCGATCATAGATCGGAACATCGGCATGCCGAGTATCGATCAATGTGATCCGACGAAACAAAACATTCCTTAATGGCGTTTGGAAATGAATCGCGATGTGATAGACAGGCCGCGCGGGCAACTCCGCCACCCACGAACTGGCGGTCTTTCCATCCGGATCAAGAATCGGCACCAGCGGAAGATAGTGCGGTGAACCGATCTCCCAGCTCACTTCCGCCCGCACATCCAACGGCGCGCGCATGCGCACTTCCACCGGAGAACGCGCAACGTGGATCCACGGCGCCAAACCAATCGCTATCGGCATGCAGGCCAGTGCAATGACGGCCGCAACTATCCAAGTCAGTCTGGTCACCTGCCTCCACTCAACCCGTTACTCGTAATCCATCGTGTGCTAACTGGATCCCACTTGGCAGTTTAGCATTGGTCGCCTCGTGGCCCAATGCATGGGCGATATGCGTAAAATATGTTCGCTTCGCGCCGATCCGTGCGGCCGCCGCCAGGGATTCATCCACCGAAAAATGCGTCGCGTGCCGACGATATTGCAGCGCATCCAGCACCAGCACATCCAAATCCTTCAGCAACTCGAACGAGGATTCCGGAATGAAACTCACATCCGTGCAGTACGCCAGCCGATCAATGCGGAAGCCCAGCACATGTACTTCTCCGTGCACCAACGGAATCGGAATCCAAGTTTTGCCGCCGATCTCAAACGGCCCTTCAATCAGCCGCGGGATCAGATGTGGGCGAAATATTTTCATCTCGGGCGATGGTTCGTTGAACGCATAACTGAAACACCGCTGAAGCGTCTGATGCGTGGCGGCGTTGGCCCAAACATCCAGCGGCCGGCCGCTCAAGGCATTGAATCGACGCACGTCGTCCAGACCCATGATGTGATCAGCATGGGCGTGCGTGAAAACGATGGCATCAATCTTCTCCACGGAATTCGCCAGACATTGCAACCGCAACTCCGGCGTGGTGTCCACCAGCACGTGCGTTTCTCCGTAGCTGATGACCACCGATGGCCGAGTGCGCTTGTCATGTGGATCAGTGCTGCTGCAGACTGGGCAATGACAGCCGATCATCGGCACGCCGGCTGATGTACCGGTGCCGAGAAACAGGATTTCGATCCCATCGTGCATCGCAGTCATAGTATTGCGTTCCATCGTCGCCGGGCAATCCATGCGTCGTCGGCGCGCTGTCGAGCGCCTTCTGCGGCGTTTCAAATACAAGATCAAATGCAATGCAGGGGAGGCGGGAGACAAACCATCGCCCCAAGTTTTTTCTCCCGCCTCCCCTGCACCCCCACCACCCACTTTTCCTTCCCCTAACCGTCCCGCACTAAGAGAAAAATGCCCCGACGCGAAGTGGCCGCCGCGATGTTCGAACGGTCGGCAATCGTCCGGTTTTACAGCATTTTCTTGGGGTTCTGGACGGTTAGGGGAAGTCGGAAGGGGGTGGTGGGGGTGCGGGGGCGGAGGGGGAAACCGCTTGGGGCCTTATGCGGTTTTGCCCTCCGCCCCTGCATTGCATTTAATCTTGTATTTCATCGCCGCGCCGAAGCGCCGCTCGCAGAGGGTTTGTACATCAGCTCTCAAACGTGAATCGGACGCCATCGTCGCATTTCAGGATAGCCCCGCCAGTTGGCCCCAATCGACCGGCTCGACGGCGGCCACTACTTCCTTGGGCAATCGCGGAATTGCATCTCCCGAAAATTCCGGAATCATGCAGAGGACCGACACCTTCCCCCATTTTTCAATCGCGCGCGGGTTTGTTTCCTCGGCAATGTTCTGCGTCTCGGCGGGATAGCGATCAATCACCACCCCCGCCACGGCCATTTTCCGGCTCCGCAGCGCCATCAGCGTGAGTAGCGTGTGACTGATCGTTCCCAATCCCGCGCGGGCCACGACAATGGTCGGAAGACCAAGCCATTCCGCCATGTCCAGCACGGTGAATTTCCGATCCATCGGCGTCATGATTCCGCCGACGCCCTCGACAATCATCATATCGCTCTGGGCCGACATTTCATCGAGAGAATTCTGGATCGCCTTCCAATCCAGCGTCTTCCCCTCGCGCTCCGCCGCCACCGCCGGGGCCAGGGGTTCGGCGAATCGCTGAGGACATATCACATGCAACGGAAATTTTGCATCGGCGTGCTGAGCAAGAAATTCCGCATCTTCACTCACGAGTCCCTCACGTCTATGCACGCACCCCGTCGCCGCCGGTTTGGAGACGGCCACTCGAAATTTTCGGCGGACAAACCAATCCGCAATCGCCGCCGCCGTGAATGTTTTTCCAACGGCGGTGTCGGTGCCGGTGATGAAAAGGCCGGGAATGGAAAGCGATTTCAACATGCGGCGATTTCCTCCTTCACCGCATTCACAATTTTTCGCAGATCATCCGTTCCCATCGCCAGCGGCGGCATCAGGACGATCACATCCCCCAGCGGCCGCAGGATCACCGCGTGTCGCCGGACGCGCCGGCAAACTTCCGCGCCGACTCGACGATGGGAATCGAACGGCTTGCGCGATTTTTTATCTTCCACCAGTTCGATCCCCACCATGAAACCCTTTTGCCGAATGTCGCCGACATGGGGAAGCGATCGCAATTCTTCGAGGATCGCTGTCAATTCGACGGATTTTCGACGCACCGATGCCAGCAGATCATTTTTTGCGAACAAATCGAGCGATGCGATCGCCGCCGCGCACGCCAGCGGGTTGCCGGTGTAGGTGTGGCCGTGGAAAAATGTTTTCATTTCCGAAACTTCGCCGAGGAACGCGTCGAAGATTTTTTGCGTCGCCAGCGTCGCGGCCAGCGGCAGATACCCGCCGGAAATTCCCTTGGCCACGCACATCAGATCAGGCGAAACATTTTCATGCTCGCAGGCAAACATCCGGCCCGTCCGGCCGAAGCCGACGGCGACTTCATCCGCGATCAGCAGCACATCATGCTCGCTGCACAATTTTCGCACACCTGCGAGAAATCCGGCTGGTTGCACGATCATTCCGCCCGCCCCTTGCACGATCGGCTCGATACAAACCGCGGCGATTTTCGAGGCGTGTTTTTCGAGCAGCTCCCCCAATTTCGCCAGACATCCATTCAAAGTCGCGCCTCGATACACATTCGGCGACGGCGCAAAATGCACGGGAAACAGCAGCGGGAAATACGGCCGATGAAACGCTTCCATCCGCCCCACCGACATCGCCCCGACCGTGTCGCCGTGATAGGCATCCGCAAATCCGATGAACTGATTCTTCTCGGGTCGACCGATGTTGTGCCAATATTGTGCCGCCAGTTTGAATGCGATCTCGGTGGCGGTCGCCCCGCTGTCGCTGTAGAAAATCTTGGTCAATCCCGGCGGAACCAGTGGCATCAATCGCTCGGCCAATCGAATCGCCGGTTCGCTGGCCAGACCGAGCATTGTGCTGTGGGCGACTTTGCCGAGCTGATTGATGATCGCCTCGTCGATCTCCGGCACCCGATGCCCGTGCACATTGCACCAAAGACTGGAAACCCCATCGAGATACCGATTGCCATCGCTGTCGATCAGATACATCCCCTGGGCATCCGTGATCACCAGCGGATCATCCGCCAGCCACTGCCGCATCGGCGTGAAAGGATGCCAGAGATATTTGCGATCCAAATCTCGCAGCGATTGAGTTTTGGGGTTTGGCGAATTCAAGCGGGAAGATTAGACAGCTAACAAGCCTCCACGCCAAGAAGAAATACAAGTCAATTATTGCCACAGATGAAAATCAGATGGACACAGATACGAACTCGAATTTTTTTTCGCATTTATCTGTGTCCATCGGCCTTTCATCTGTGGCAATTTGCATTGGCATTTCTCCGCAGGCCAATATCCCACGGCAAAACCATCAGCAGCATAATGCTCATCGCCGCGAGGAACATGATCGGCACCCGCCAGGGCCAGGGACCGATGGCTTCGACGGGGGAATGTTGCCAGGAATATGGTTGGCCGATGTAGGCGTAGTTGAGGTGAAAAATGGTGTCGATGGAAAAGATGGTCGCCAGATAGATAGCTGAGAAGCGAACGACCAGAATCCAGTCGCGCCAACTGGGCCTATAGCCGCGGGCGGACATGTCATAAATTGCCGAGCCGACGATCGCCCAGTGGCCGGCCCAGAAGGTCCAGAATTGAAAGTGAGCCGGGCCCACCGAAAGATCGGGAAATATGAAAGCGAACGTGCAGAGCCCCAGGCCCCAGAAGTGCGTGATCGCGCGCAGCAACGGCCAACGCAGCAGCAGCGCCCCGAATGCGATGAAAACGGCGAGATTGCACGGATGCAGCGGCAAAGACGTGCGGTAATCAAAGCGCGTCGGCCATAGCGTGAAAATCTCGACGCAGCAGGCGATTGCCAGAACGATCCAACCAATCGCTTTGTCCACGCGATTGCGGCGCGGAGACTCATCAGATGTCCCATCGCATCGCCCTTGCGCCAGCACCAAAACCACCAGCGCGGCGAAAGCCGACACCACGCAAAGATGCGTCCCGCCATAAAGCGTAAAGTGCTGAGCCCATGAATTGTTTATAAACACTAACATTATTCTACGAAAAAATATTTTTCGTGTAAACAAAATCCGGCCATTTTGTCCGTCGACGCCGGGCGCGAACGGGTTTACATTGCAATCGTGATCGGCGCATAAAGGAGACCATGATGAAGTCCATCCGCAAACTCGTTCGCTCGTCCGGAATGCTCGTGGGAATTCTGCTGCTCGCATTCGCAACCCGCGGTTGTGTGGCGGAGGTCCACGGCCCCCCCGGCCAGGTCGATATTGTCGATGACCATGGTTACCACCACCAAGGCTACTACGACGATCAGCACAACTGGCACGGCGGATACGATGATGAAAACCATGTGCATCACGATGATCCGCCGGACTGGCATCATTGATTGTCCACCCGGTGAATCGGCCGGGTGAATTGGTGGAACACACTGAAGATTGGCGAGAGCGCATTGCCATCGCTGTCGAAATAACTGCGCCCGCCCAATCCGCCGGCGCCGGCGGGCTCCCACCAGAATACGCCTTTGCCGCGACCATCGGGTGTGTCCATCACCACCTGATTCACCGCCGCCAGCCAATCTGCTTGCCCTTCGGGAGTTTCCGGAAACGGTCCCGGCGTGTCCTGAAAATATGGGCTCGGCTGATGGTAGTATCCGGTCTCCACCACCATGATGTCCTTGTGATACGTCTCGGCTGTGAACGCCAGATTGGCCCGTAAATCCACCAGTGTTCCGTGCGACCAGGGATAAAATGAAAATCCGATCATGTCATACGGAATGTCGTAGCTGTTGAACTTGTCGAAGAAGCGATGGGTGAGTTCGACATTCCCACCATGATCGACGTGGATCATGATCTTGGGCCGCTTGCCGTCGCCGCGGCCGGCGTCGATACCGTTGACACCGGCATAGATGTAATCCGCAAACTGATCCCAATTCTCCGGCAACTTACCGCTTGGCCATAGGAATCCATTGCTCACTTCGTTGCCCACTTGGACGATATCCGGCAACACCCCCGCCGCCGCCATCTTGGCGATCGTGTCCCGCGTGTAATCAAAAACCGCGTCGATCCGCTGCGGATGCGTAAGATTTTGCCAGGTGATCGGCGTGGGTTCGTTGGTCGGATCGGCCCAAGCGTTGGAATAGTGGATATCCAGTAGAAATTTGAAGCCGAGTTTCTTGGCGGCTTGCGCCTCGGCGATGGTGTAATCCACATTCTGCGGCAATCGCGCCGGTTCGACGCAGACGCGCAGCCGAATCCAGTTGTAGCCGTGATTTCTGAAAATCTCCAAACCCGGCTTGGCCTGCCCATTTGTGTCCTTGAAAACCCGGCCGTTGTCTTCCTGCTGTTTGAGGGATGAGAGATCGGCCCCGAACGCATACTCCGCATGGTGCATCGGCGTGTACCACTGCCCCGTGTCCGCATCCTGCACCATGCTCGGCGTCGTCGCCGGTCGTCGGGCGAATCCGCGCGGGCGCGTCGTCGGTTGCGTCGTCTGAGCGCTGACATACGCAACCGACAAAATCACGAGACAGTGAATGGCGAGAAATATATTTCGTCGATTCATTCTAATTCTTCTCCGCGCCAGGCGGGGCGAAATTCTTGGCGGCATCGTCCAGCACAAGCACCCAATCATGTCCATCGCCATCGGATGGCGGATCAAACTCGCGCCAATCCGGCTTGGCAAAGTCCGCGATGCGCTGGGCGACCCCATCGCGCGGGCTGTACCACCAGGCCGTCAGCTTGGTTCCGGTTAATGCGTCCAGTTTCAGATTGATTGGCCTGCCATCAGCTGAATATGCGAATGCGTAACTCCCATCCGAAGCCCGCATCGCTTCGATGCGTTCGGTCGTCTCCCTGGCGTCGCCAATGATCATCGACTGATCCGGAATCCGCTCCAGCA
>Ga0302326_10029851_pt1 | contig 10926 bp, 9 predicted proteins | sample Palsa_T0_3_FD_202264 | JGI IMG/M metagenome (GOLD analysis project Ga0302326, IMG submission 202264) | Peat permafrost microbial communities from Stordalen Mire near Abisko, Sweden - Palsa_T0_3 | ecosystem: Environmental > Terrestrial > Soil > Palsa > Peat permafrost | place: Sweden: Abisko...
ACCTCCACCACCGCGCCCGAGCCCCGCAACACCGCCATCACCGATTCTGAGACCTCTTCGTAAGCGGCCCGGTCCACCGGCAGGAACACCGCGTCCGGCAGCCGCCGCGCCGCCGTCCGCAGCGGCAGCCCGGAGTGCACCCCGTGCTCCCGCGCCTCATACGATGCCGTACTCACCACGCCGCGCTTGGTCGGATCCCCGTCCCCGCCCACCACCACGGGCCGCCCCCGCAGCTCGGGATGCCGCAGCACCTCGACCGCCGCGATGAACTGGTCGAGGTCCACATGCAGCACCCACCGCGTCATCTTCCCCTCCTACCCCTCCCACCCCGGATTACGTCCCCCGCCCGCCCGCCACGCCGACGGAAGCGCCGCGCAAGCACCACCGCCCGTTCGGGGACAAATGATGTTGACCTGGCGTGACGGCTCAGAAACAATGACACGTGCTGTTGACCATCACCACCACGCGCACGCCCGCGACCGATCTGGGCTACCTGCTGCACAAGCATCCAGACCGGTTCCAGTCGTTCGCTGTTTTGGCTGGTGAGGCGCACGTCTTTTACCCGGAGGCGACGCCGGAGCGGTGCACGGCCGCGCTGCTGCTCGAGATCGATCCGGTGGCGCTGGTCCGCGGGAACACGGCCGGCCGGACCGGTGCGCACATGGACGCCGAGCTCGCCCGGTACGTCAACGACCGGCCGTACGCTGCTTCCAGCATGCTCGCGGTGGCGATCAAGGAGGCCTTCAGGACCGCGCTCACCGGTCGCTGCGACGCGCGGCCCGAGCTGGCCGCCGCCCCCATTCCGCTGGCCATCAGGGTGCCGGCGCTGCGCTGCCGCGGCGGCCCCGGGCTCGCCCACCGCGTGTTCGGTCCGCTCGGCTGGAGTGTCGAGGCGACCCCGCAGCCCTTCGCGCCGCCCGAGTGGGGCGACTCGCCCTACCTTGACCTGCGGCTGACCGGCGACCTGCGGCTCGCCGACGCCCTCAATCACCTGTACGTGCTGCTGCCCGCGCTCGATGACGCCAAGCACTACTGGGTGTCCACTGAGGAGGTGGACAAGCTTGTCCGGGCGGGCGGCGACTGGCTGGCCGGCCATCCGGAGAAGGAGCTCATCACCCGGCGCTACCTGTCGCACCAGCGCACGCTCACTCGGTCCGCCCTGGCCCGCCTGGCCGAAGCCGACGACACCGACCCCGACGAGCTCGACAACGCCATCACCGACCCGCAAGCGCCGGGCGCCGCACCGGCCCAGGACAAGCCGCTGGCGACGCTGCGCCGCGAGGCCATCCTGGCCGTCTTGCGCGAGCAAGGCGCGCGCCGGATCGGTGATTTCGGCTGCGGCGAGGGCACGCTGGTCAGGGACCTGCTCGCCGACTCCCGCGTCGAGCTCGTGCTCGCCGTCGACGTGTCCGTGCGGGCTCTGCAGCTGGCCGCGCGCACCCTCAACCTGGACCGGATGCCCGGCCTGCAGCGCGACCGGCTGAAGATCTTCCAGTCCTCGCTCCTCTACCGCGACGAGCGGCTGGCCGACCTGGACGCCGCCGTGCTCATGGAGGTCATCGAGCACATCGATCCCGGTCGGCTGGCCGCGCTCGAGCGGGCCGTCTTCGGCTTCGCCGCGCCCGCCGCCGTGCTCGTGACGACCCCCAACGCCGAGTACAACGCGTGTTTCGGGACGCTGGCAGCCGGCGCGATGCGGCACCGGGATCACCGGTTCGAGTGGACCAGGGCCGAGTTCGGCGGCTGGGCCACCCGCGTGGCCGGCGACTTCGGCTACCAGGTCCGTTTCGCGCCCGTCGGCCCCGAACACCCCACCCACGGCCCGCCAACCCAGCTGGCCGTCTTCACCCGGCCGGCGACTCCATGACCGGCGACCCCGCAACCCGCGACCCCGCGCCCACCGACACCACCCCGCTCACCGTCCCCGAACTAAGCCTGGTCGTCCTGGTCGGCGTCACCGGCTCAGGCAAGTCGACGTTCGCCCGCACGCACTTCAAGCCGACCGAGGTGATCTCCTCGGACTTCTGCCGGGGCCTGGTCGCCGACGACGAGAACGACCAGTCCGCCACTCCGGCCGCGTTCGAGCTGCTGCACTACATCGTGGGTAAGCGCCTGGCCAGAGGTCGGCTCACCGTGGTGGATGCGACGAACGTGCAGCCGGAAGCCCGCCGCGAGCTGGTCGCGCTCGCCCGCGAGCACGACGTGCTCCCGGTGGCGATCGTCCTGGACCTGCCGGAGAAGCTGTGCGCCGAGCGCAACGCCGGCCGCAAAGACCGGGATTTCGGCCCGCACGTGCTCCGCCGCCAGCGCGACCAGCTGCGCCGGGGCCTGGCGGGCCTGCGCCGCCAGGGGTTCCGCACCGTGCACGTGCTGCGCAGCCCGGACGAGGTCGCCGCCGCCGTCATCACCCGCACGCCGCTGTTCAACGACCTGCGGCACGAAACCGGCCCGTTCGACGTCATCGGCGACGTGCACGGCTGCCGCGCCGAACTCGAGCAGCTGCTCACCACCATGGGCTATGAGATCGAGCGCGACGGCGCCGGCCGCCCCGCCGGCGCCAGGCACCCGGACCGGCGCGCGATCTTCGTCGGCGACCTGGTGGACCGGGGTCCCGATACCCCTGGCGTGCTGCGCCTGGTCATGGGCATGGTGAAAGCCGGCACCGCGTGGTGCGTGTCGGGCAATCACGAGGCCAAGCTGAACAAGGCCCTGCAGGGCCGGAACGTCCGGCTCAACCACGGCCTGCCCGAGACGATGGAGCAGCTGGCCGGCGAGCCCGAGGCGTTCCGAGCCGAGGTGGCGCGGTTCATCGACGGACTGATCAGCCACTACGTCCTGGATGGCGGCCGTCTGGTGGTCGCGCACGCCGGGCTGATCGAGCGCTACCAGGGCCGCGCGTCCGGCCGGGTCCGCGAGTTCTGCCTGTACGGGCAGACGACCGGGGAGACCGACGAGTACGGCCTGCCGGTCCGCTACCCCTGGGCGGAGGAATACCGTGGCCGGGCCATGGTGGTGTACGGCCACACCCCGGTGCCACGGACAGAATGGCTGAACAACACCCTGTGCCTGGATACTGGCTGTGTCTTCGGCGGCCGTCTGACCGCTCTGAATTATCCGGAACGGACCCTCGTTCACGTTTCGGCCGCACGTATCTACTACACCCCGGCGAAGCCCTTCCCGGCGGCTGCTGTGTCCGGACTGGCTGGGCCCGGCCGGAACCCGGGTGTGCTCGACATCGGCGATGTCAGCGGCTCGCGCGTCATCGAGACCCGGTACCTGCCACGGGTCGGGGTGCGCGAGGCCCACGCTGCGGCCGCCCTGGAGGTGATGAGCCGCTTCGCGATCGACCCGCGCTGGCTGCTCTACCTGCCGCCCACGATGAGCCCGGTCACCACCTCGCAGCGGCCCGGCACGCTTGAGCACCCGGAGCAGGCCTTCGCGGCCTACCGCGCCGACGGGGTGAGTTCTGTGCTGTGCGAGGAGAAGCACATGGGCTCGCGCGCCGTGCTGCTGGTATGCCGCTCGCCTGACGTAGCGCCCGCCCGCTTCGGCCTGCCCGCCCCCGCCGCGGAAGCGGCCCCAGCCGGCCCCGCCGCGGAAGCGGCCCCAGCCGGCCCCGCCGCGGAAGCGGCCCCAGCCGGCCCCGCCGCGGAAGCGGCCCCAGCCGGCCCCGCCGCGGAAGCGGCCCCAGCCGGCCCCGCCTGCGGAGCGATCTGGACCCGGACCGGGCGCCCGTTCTTCTCATCCGCGTTGACCGCGTCGCTGATCGACCGGGTCCGCGCGGCGGCGGAAAAGGCCGGGTTGTTCGCCGAGCTCGGAACGTCCTGGCTGCTATTCGACGCCGAACTGCTGCCGTGGAACCTCAAGGCCGGCCCGCTCGTCCGCGCCCAGTACGCCACGGTCGGCGCGGCCGCCGCGGCCTCGCTTCCGGCCGCCGCCGCGGTGCTCGAGCAGGCCAGCGCCCGCGCGCTTCGGGGCCTTGGGGTCCGGCCCGATGACGCCGCGGCCGTGGCGGCGCTGCTCGGCCGCACCCAGGCCAGGTCCGCGAACGCGGCCGCGTTTACCGCCGCCTACCTGCGCTATTGCTGGCCCACCGACGAACTGGCCGGAATGCGTGTCGCCCCGTTCCAGCTGCTCGCCTCCGAAGGCGCCGTCTACCACGACCGCCCGCACCTGTGGCACCTCGACGTCGCCGACCGGCTGGTCGCCGCCGCTCCGGATCTGATCGCGACCACCCGACGCATCGCCGTCGACGTCGCCGACCCCGCCTCGGTCGCCGCAGCCACCCAGTGGTGGCAGGAACTGACCGACTCCGGCGGCGAGGGCATGGTGGTCAAGCCCGCCGCGAACCTGACCCGCAACGACGCCCCCGTCCAGCCCGCCCCCGTCCAGCCCGCCCCCGTCCAGCCCGCCCCCGTCCAGCCCGGCCCGGGCCGGTCCGGCCTGGTCCAGCCCGGCCTGAAGGTGCGCGGCCGCGAGTACCTGCGCATCATCTACGGCCCTGATTACACCGAGCCCGCCAACCTGGCCCGGCTACGCCAGCGCGCGGTTGGCCACAAGCGCTCCCTCGCGCTGCGCGAGTACGCCCTCGGCCTGGAAGCCCTGGACCGCGTGGCTCGGGGCGAGCCGATCTGGCGGGTGCACGAATGCGTCTTCGCCGTCCTGGCCCTGGAGTCCGAGCCCGTGGACCCCCGGCTGTGACGGTCAGCGCCCGCGCCGTACGGCTGGGGCGCTTTGCTTAGCGCACGTAGGTCCGCAGCGCCCGCAGCGCGGTGTCGCCGTGCGGGCCGCGGACCTTCAGCGCGGACTGTGCCAGGTCGAGCCGGCGCACGGCGACCCGGCAGAAGTCCCCGGCCGGCCCGGTGATCGATGACCTAGCGTCCGGCGGCCCGAACCGCCATACGTCCGATCCTTCCGGCGCCGTCAGCTCGCACCTCACGTCGGCGGGCCGTCCCCCGTCCAGCGCCAGCGCGTACGGCAGCATGCGGTGAGCCAGCCAGGCGACGTGCCGCAGCCGTTCGGTGTCGGGAAGCTCGATGCCGAGTGGGACGGTGATATCAAGGCCGTGCGCCCAGTGCTCGGTCAGTCGCGTCGTCGCCAGTGTGGCGGGCTTGACCGGACCGCCCACCCACGGGACGGGCTGCTGCGGGCCGGCGCCACGCAACGCGTCCGCCGCCTGGCGCCGGGCCCGTTGCCACCGCCCGAATATCTGCGCGGGTGCGGACCGCTCACGCCGTACCGCCTCGGCCGCGCGCTCATCCATCGTGTCCCCGGCGACCCCGCCCAGGCCGGTCCGCAGGCCGACGTGGGTCACCGCGGCCGTGACCGCTTCCTCGGACTGAGCCAGGTGCAACACCACGTCCGCGACCGCCCACCCGGCGGCACTCGACCGCGACGTCCACTGCCCCTCGTCCAGCCCGGCCAGGATGTGTTCCAGCCTGTCCTGCTCGGCCACCAGGTCCCCGAAGATCGTCATGCCTGAACTATGGCACCCTCAGCTACCGGCAGTTAAGGACAGCGCTCGGCCGATTTGACGGTGGCGGAGTCCATAGCAGCCATCTCAGCCGCGTTGGCTGATCCACACCGACACGTGGGCGGGCTCCAGGGTCTGGTGGACGACACCGGCCAGGTGATCTTGGACCGCCTCCAGGTCCACCGTGTCCTGCAGTCGGGCCGCGAACGCGGCCACGGTCTTGTCCGCGTCATACCTGGCCCGGTTGAACCGCCGATCCACTACCCGCTGCACCCGCCGCCGCAGCGGATTGAACAATGCCGCCGCCGCGAGGGTCGCCGCCGCCACCGCGACTGGCGTGGTGGTGGACACCACGTGGGTGGCCAGCAGCACGATCCCCGCGTACACCCCCACCAGCAGGCCGGTGACAATCGCATACGCCAGCGTCCGGGAGATGACTCGGTCGATATCGAACAGCCGGTACTTCAAGACGGCCACACCGATGCTGAGCGGGATCGCCAGGTACCCCACGGGGGCGATAATGCCCAAAATATGCAGGAAACCGGACGGGCTTTCCCCGGCGAGGCTGATCCCAAAGCAGGCGCCGCCAATGGCCGATCCGGTTAGCAGCCATTTTAGCTGCTGGCGCCGTTCCCCAGACGAGCGCCGGTAGCTGAGTGCCTGCCCGGCCAGCGATGCCAGCCAGCACACCGCCAGCATCACCGCGGCCACGAGTGTCACCGCATTCCACCACGCCGCGTTATGGGCGCCATTGTCTAGGACTACCAGGTTTCCGCCATCATCCACCTGCAGGTGATGGCCGATGATGGCGCCCACTGTCAAAGTGAAAGCGCTAGCGATCCACAGCATGCCCACGGCGAGATAGGACCACAGCACCCACCGCCAGCGCGGTGACGGCGGTCGGCCATCGGGAAAGAGCAGGAATACCAGCCCAAGAAGCACGATCGTCGGAGCCCAGAAAGGCTGCGCGAGCAGCGCCACCCAGCCAAGCGGCAGCCCCCCGTGGCGTAGCCGGTAGTCGGCCACGGTATAGAAACTGGCGTCCTCGCTGAGCGCGGAGAAGGCCGCCAGACCAAAAATGGCCCAGCCGAGCGGGTTGCGTGGCTTCCGCCACGCCACGACGAACCCCACGACCCCGAAGGCAGCCGAGAACCAGACCGGAAGCGAGCCGCCGCCGGAGTTCAGGCCCTGGCGCGCCAGGCGCGCCAGGGGCACTTCGGCGATCATCAAGGCCAGCACCACCCCGCCCGACACCAGCGCGCTGGTGGGTGATGCCAGCCGCAAGCGGCGGGCCGAGACCTCCGTCATCACTGGTGCCTGTCCGTCCGCTAGTTGCGTCTTCCCCACGGAGGCAACGCTACGCCCGGACCGTTCCGGAATCGTTACCGCTCAGCACGGACCCTCAGTGAGTCAAGATCACCGATCGGGCCTAGACGGTGCTCACAGGGTTCCGGAGGCGATCCTCCGTTAGTGGCCGGGGCTGAAACCTGTCTCCCGGCTCACGGGACTAGGGCCCGCCGGCAGCAGGCCGGGCAGAGCGGGTGGGCAAGATCGCGAAGCTGGCCGCGGAGCGTGCATCTCACCGGGTCAGCCGCCGCTAAGTTATGCGACAGCCTCTATTAGGGCAGTCGAGTCACACGATCACTGCAGATGAGGAGGTGGGGGAGTAGTTGAGGCTGCCCGCCCTGGTGCCTTTCTGGAAACCGCCGAACAGCAGTGAGACCACGATAAGGACCAGGATCAGCAGTACCACGAACATCAGGCAGCCGCCGCCCCTGGATCGCGGTCGCCACCGCCGACGTGGTCCCCTGGACCACTCCCGGTAATCTTCGCGCCGTCTGGATCTGGACCTCATGCCGTATGTATGCCCAGGCACGGCGCGATATGCCGGGTAATCCGAATTATCTACCCATTCCCGGGTAGTTCCCGACTTGAGAATGAAGCACCGGCCTACGACATGGAACGGCGCAATGGAAAAGTTCTCTGAAACGACACGCGCAGCGCAGGAAAAGGGCCAACCGCGTGAGGTGAGGATAACCATGCCGCGCGTGCCGGGAACGGGACGGGTGGGCGGGCTGGTGGCCGCGATCATCGCGGTGATCGTGCTCGTCGTGGTGTTGTCCGCGGTGCACCTGCTGCCGCAGCTCAGGAACCCGTTCGCGCAGACCACCACGGTCCGCAGCCAGCCGGTCATCCTGAAGTCGATCACCGAGCTCAGCCGGTACGAGGCTGCGAGCGGTTCGTTCGAGGTCGTGGTTGACCTGACCAAGCGCACGTCCCTGCTGCCCTCATTCCTGGCCGGCAGCGAGACGCTCTTCATCGGGGAGGGTACCGACATCGCCTACATCGACTTCTCCCAGCTGAAGAGCCAGGCGATCAAGATGTCGGCGGACCGGACCGCGGTAACGGTGGCGCTGCCGAAGGCACAGCTGGAGCCGGCCGTGCTCAACGTGTCCCAGTCGTACGTGTACGCGGAGCAGCAGGGTCTATTCAACCGGATCGGTAACTTCTTCTCCGGCAACCCGAACAGCCAGCAGCAAGTCTACGAGTCGGCCCAGGCCAAGATCGAGACCGCGGCCCAGCAGAGCCCGCTGCTGACCCAAGCGCAGAAGAATACCGAGGCGATGCTCGACGGCATGCTGACCTCACTTGGCTTCCAGCACGTCACCGTCACGTTCGGCAGCGCGCCCGCGAGCTAGCCGGCCAGCTCGGCTCGGCTCGGCTCAGACAGAGCCCGCCAGCCGAGACAGACCCGTTTGCGTTAGAGCGTGCTCTAACTCATAGGCTCGAGCCTGTGACGACCTGGAGCATCGGCGAAGCGGCAGAAAAGTGCGGGCTTTCCCCGCACACCCTGCGCTGGTACGAGCGGATCGGCCTACTCGCGGCCATCGAGCGAGGCGGCGACGGCCGACGGCGGTTCAGCGACGCCGACCTGGACTGGCTGTCGCTGCTGACCAAGCTGCGCGCCACCGGGATGCCGGTGCGGGACATGCAGCGGTACGCCGAGCTGGTCAGGTCGGGCGCCGGCGAGGCGGAGCGCATCGAGTTGCTGAAAAGGCATCGCGAGGAGGTGCGACGGGCCCTGGCCGCTCAGCGGGAGTGCCTAAAGCTGCTCGACGCCAAGATCAGCTACTACGGAAGCTGCCTGTCGGCGCTGGAAACAAGCGAACCTCAAAGGAGTTAGGTAGACACATGCGCACCACCAAGCTTGGCGAGCTCACCGTGTCGGCCCAGGGTCTGGGTTGCATGGGGATGAGCGAGTGGTACGGCGCCACCGACTGGGACGAGTCGATCGGGACGATCAACCGCGCGCTCGACCTCGGCGTCACGTTCATCGACACCGCGGACATCTACGGGGCCGGCCACAACGAGGTCCTGGTCGGCCGCGGCATCGCGTACCGGCGCGATGAGGTGCAGCTGGCCACCAAGTTCGGCATCGACCGGTCGGCCGGCGATGCGCACCGCGTGATCCGCGGCGAGGCCGCCTACGTGAAGCGGTCCTGCGAGGCGTCGCTGACCCGTCTCGGCGTCGACACTATCGACCTGTACTACCTGCACCGCCCGCCGCAGACGGCCGAAATCGAGGAGACCGTCGCCGCGATGGCCGAGCTCGTCGCCGAGGGCAAGGTCCGCTACCTCGGCCTGTCCGAGGTCAACGACGAACTGCTGCGCCGCGCCTACGCGGTCCACCCGATCACCGCGGTGCAGAGCGAGTACTCGCTGTGGACTCGTGACGTGGAGAAGGATGCGATCGGCGCCATGCGCGAGCTCGGTGTCGGCTTCGTACCCTACTCGCCGCTGGGCCGCGGCTTCCTCACCGCCACCGTGGACCTTTCCGCGCTGGACGCCAGGGACTTCCGCAGCCGCAACGCGCGGTTTAAGGGCGACGCCGCCACGGCCAACCAGGCCATCGTCGACGCGGTCCGCTCGGTGGCCGACGCCAACGGCGTGGCTCCCGCCCAGGTCGCGCTGGCCTGGGTGTACGCCCAGGCCGACCGGCTCGGTGTGTCCATGGCGCCCATCCCGGGCACCAAGCGGATCAAGTGGCTCGAGCAGAACGTCGCCGCCCTGGACGTCACGCTGACCGCCGACGAGCTGGCCGTCCTGGACCCGCTCGGCAGCCAGGTCGTCGGCGCCCGCTACTAAACCCGCACCCGCCCAGGGAGCCGCGCTTCGGCCAGGCCAGCTCGGCGACGCCAGCACGCTGTTCAATGCCTGGCAGCGGAGCGCCGGATCGTTCGGTATCGGGCTGGTGGCCGCGCTGTACGCGACTCAAGCCCGCGGGCACGGCCCCGTCGCCGCCCTGCATGCGTCTGGCCTGGTGCTGGTCGCGATCTCGGTGGCCGGGGCGCTAGCCGCGGCGGCTCTGCCCGGCGTCCGCAACACCGCCCTAGCCGACGTCTAGCGCCACCAGGACAGGCGTCGCTGCTCGGCCACGTGCGAGGCCGGATCGGCGATCGCCTGCGCGTGCGCGCTGAGGTGCTGCAAGTGCTCGTGCACCCACAGCAGGTGCGGATGATGCGGATACGTGATCACGCGAACCAGATCCGCCCCCGCCGCGCCTGTCCCGTCAGCCGCGCCTGTCCCGTCAGCCGCGCCTGTCCCGTCAGCCGCGCCTGTCCCGTCAGCCCCGCCGAGCGTGATGGTGCTGCCGTTCCCGTCCAGGCTGACGAACGCCGGAACGGTCACCGGCAGCAGCACCTGATGAGCGATCGGCCGTCCCACCAGCAATGCGACCCGTTCGTAAAAGCCCGTCAGGTCGGCCGTCGCCTGGGACAGCGAAGCGCGCACATAAGCCGTGCCGCGGTGCGAGCCGTGCTGGACGGCATCTGGCGCCTCCAGGCCGGCCAGCGAATAGGCGGTCAGCCTGAGCCGCATGGTGGCCATCACCAGCATCCACAGGTCCTCTTTCGACAGCCGCTTCGCGCCCTGTTCGGCCAGGAAACCGCGAAGCGCCTCGTCCAGCCGGATGCCGGCGGTCGCCGCCGCGGCGCCGGCATCCGGCGGGGCCTGCCGCGAGCCCAGCGCCCAGTCCACCGCCTGGGTCAGGTACGCCGCGCCACGCCGGAACGCATCGGCGAGGTCGTCGCCGACTATGGAACCGGCGCCGCGCGGCCAGAACAGCACGCCGACCACCAGGCTCACCAGGCAGCCCAGGGCCACGTCCTGGATGCGCAGCAGGCCGACCTTCCAGCCGACCGGTTGCAACAGGTTGAACAGGACCACCACCACCACGGTGAACGCCGCCTGGCCGAAGGCGAAGGGGAGTGTTCCCGGCGCGTAGGCGGCCACGGCCAGCGCGATGGGCAGCGCCGCCCACAGCGCCGGCGTGCTGGTGCCGATGCCGAGCAGCAGCAGGGCGCCGACGACGAAGCCGATCGCGGTGCCGCCGAGCGCGCGCAGCGCCGTGGACTCGGTGGAGGCCGCGTTCGTACGCAGCACCGACAACGTGC
>Ga0302326_10029855_pt1 | contig 10925 bp, 6 predicted proteins | sample Palsa_T0_3_FD_202264 | JGI IMG/M metagenome (GOLD analysis project Ga0302326, IMG submission 202264) | Peat permafrost microbial communities from Stordalen Mire near Abisko, Sweden - Palsa_T0_3 | ecosystem: Environmental > Terrestrial > Soil > Palsa > Peat permafrost | place: Sweden: Abisko...
CCAGGAACTGCTCGAACGCCTCGGCCAGCTCGTCGGCGGTCGGCATTTCCTCGCCGTCGGCGAGCAGGTTCTCGCCGTCGTGGGCGATCGCGGCGTCGTACTGCGCCTCGAGGCCCTGCACGAGCTCAGCGACCTCGGTCGACTCCTCGACCTGGCGGTCGATCAGCGCGTTGGTCCGGTCGGCTGCCTCGCGCAGCTCAAGCGCGGGCAGGTCAAGCCCGCTGACCTCGGTCAGCGCGTCGATCAGGGTCAGCGCGGCGGTCGGGTAGGCGGCCTGGGAGAGGTAGTGCGGCACCTGGACGACCAGGCCGATCGCGTCCCGGCCGGCCTGGCCGAACCGGAACTCGAGCAGTGACGAGGCCGAGCCCGGGACCTGCAGCTTGGACGGCAGCGGTACCTTGCTGGTCACCAGCCCCGGTCGCGACGAGTGGGTGATCATGCCGAGCGGCCGGGTGTGCGGTATGCCCATCGGCACGCCGAAGTAGGTGATCAGCGGCCCGGCCCCGAGGCGCTCGGCCAGCAGCTGGGTGGCGGCCGCGAACGACTCCCACTCATGGTCCGGCTCCGGCCCGGTGAGCAGCAGGAACGGCTTGCCGGCGGAGTCAGCCAGCCGGTAGACCGACAGCTCAGGAGCGTCGTAGCTCTCCCACTTGCCCTCGTCGAAGGTCATCAGCGGCCGTCGCGACCGGTAGTCGAGGAGCCGGTCGGTGTCGAACCTGGCCACCGTCGTGTGCTCGAACGCGTCAAGCAGATGCTCGGTGAGCAGGCGTCCCGCCGCGCCCGCGTCCATGAACCCCTCCAGGTACACGAGCAGGGCCGCGCCGTCGAGGTCCGACGTCTCCTCTGCGTCCAGTTCGTAGAGATCTTCCGGCTGCATGCTTCTAGTCTCCCACCACGGTTGCCTAGCTTTGGCCGCTCGACCGGTTTTCTCCTCCGGCGGCCCCCGAGATTAAGCCGTTACCCAGTGCGGTCGGCACCCAGGGACATTTCACGTTAAGTTGTCGTAGTGGAAGAGATCGACCGCCGGATCGTGTCCCTGCTGTCCAGGAATGGGCGCATGAGCTTCACCGAACTTGCCAGGCAAGCTGGCCTTTCGGTGTCGGCCGTGCACCAGCGGGTGCGCCGCCTTGAGACCGAGGGCGTGATCACCGGTTACGTAGCGCTGTGTGACCCGCAGGTGATCGGGCTGCCGCTGACGGCGTTCGTGTCGATCAAGCCGTTCGATCCGTCCGCCCCCGACGACGTGCCGCAGCGCCTCGAGCAGCTGACGGCGATCGAGGCGTGCCACAGCGTGGCCGGGGACGAGAACTACATCCTGAAGGTCCGGGCCGCGTCGCCGGTCGCCCTCGAGGAGCTGCTCCAGCAGATCCGCACGTTCGCCAACGTGTCCACCCGGACCACGATCGTGCTGTCCACGCCGTACGAGAACCGTCCGCCCACGATCTGACAAGCGCAAAGTCAACTGCGGTTCCTATCGAACGGACCGTGGCTCCGCCTTAGCCGCTGACTTCCCCGCCGGACGGGGCGGGCGCCTGCGGGCGGAGCCCGTCGAGGACCAGCGCCAGCAGCCGGTCGGCGTCGGCGGGCGATGTCTCGGTGGCGATCGTGATCCCGTGCACCAGGCGGAGCACGTCGTGCGAGGAGATGTCGTCGCGGAGCACGCCCGCCTGCTGCGCGTGCGCGAGCAGCCGGTCGGTCGACTCCCGCATCGCCACCCAGCAGCCGGAGATGAGCTCGGAGTCCTTGCCGACCGCCTCGATCAGCGCCCGCGACAGCCCGCGCTTGGTGGCGAGGTAGCCCGCCATCGCCCGCACCCAGCCGAAGAACGCCTCCTCAGGCGGTACGGTGACGATGAGCTCGTCGGCCGCCGCGCAGACGGTCAGCACCTGGCTTCGGTAGACCGCGGCCTGCAGATCGGTCCTGGTCGGGAAGTGCCGGTACAGGGTGCCGATCCCGACCCCGGCCCGCCGGGCGATGTCGTCGAGCGGCGCGTCGGCGCCGTGCTCGGCGAACGCGGCGGTGGCGGCCTCGAGCAGCTTGATGCGGCTGCGGCGCGCGTCCGCGCGCATCTTCGAGCCCGGCTCGTCCCAGCAGCCGGCCGGGCCGGCCTCGTTCCTGGCGACGGCGTCGTCGGCCACGGATACGTCCTCTGCAGTGCTCATCGCTTCACTAATCCAGTTTGCTAAACGGAGGGAGTCTCCGTATAGTAACCGGAGTGGACCTCCGAATCTTTCCTCATCGTACATCGGTGATAGCCGAATGAGTACCAACATGTCCGTTACAGCATCCGCTGCCCCGAGCCGAAGGCAGGGGCGACGAAACCTGGCGCTGACCATCATGCTCGGCGCGCAGCTCATGATCATCCTCGACGCGACCGTGGTGAACATCGCCCTGCCGCACATCCAGAACGGCCTGCACTTCTCGCCCACCAGCCTGTCCTGGGTGATGAACGGCTACACGCTGACGTTCGGCGGGCTGCTGCTGCTCGGCGGCCGCGCGGGCGACATCCTCGGCCGCCGCCGCATGTTCATCGCCGGCCTGACCATCTTCACGCTCGCCTCGCTGGCCGGCGGCCTCGCCACCACGGCCGGGATGCTGCTGGCGGCCCGCGCCACCCAGGGCGTCGGCGGCGCGCTCGCCTCGCCCGCCGTGCTGGCGCTGGTGGTCAGCTCGTTCCCTGAGGGCAGGGAGCGGGTCAAGGCGCTCGCCATCTACTCGGCCGTGGTGACCGGCGGCAGCTCGCTCGGCCTGGTGCTCGGCGGCCTGATCACCGAGTGGCTCTCCTGGCGCTGGGTGCTGTTCATCAACGTCCCGATCGGCATCGCCGTCATCGCGATCACCCCGCTGTTCGTGTCGGAGACCAAGCGCCAACCCGGCAAGTTCGACCTGACCGGCGCGATCACCTCCACCGCGGGCATCGGCGCCCTCGTCTACGGCTTCATCCGGGCCGCCTCCAACGGCTGGGGCGACACCGTGGCCATCGGCTCGTTCGTGGTCGCGGCCGCGCTGCTGGCGCTGTTCCTGTTCAACGAGAAGCGGGCGGCGCAGCCGATCACGCCGCTGCGGCTGTTCGCCGACAAGAGCCGGTCCGGCTCCTTCGTCGCCCGGCTGCTGCTGGTGGCGGGGATGATGGGGATGTTCTTCTTCCTCACCCAGTTCCTCCAGGACGTGCTCGGCTTCAGCCCGATCATGGCCGGCGTCGCGTTCCTGCCGATGACCGTCACCCTGTTCGCGGTCTCCCGGGCCGCGCCGAGGCTGATTCCCCGGTTCGGGCCGAAGCCGCTGATGATCGCGGGCATGCTGCCGGTGATCGCCGGGATGACGATGCTGTCGCAGGTATCGCCCGGCACCAGCTACTGGTCCGGCGTGTTCCCGGCGATGATGCTGTTCGGCCTGGGCATGGGCGTCGTGTTCGTGCCGCTGACCACGGTCTCGCTGGCCGGGGTCAAGCCCGAGGAGTCCGGCGCCGCCTCCAGCATGGTCAACGTCATGCAGCAGGTCGGCGGCGCGCTCGGCCTGGCGGTGCTGGTCGCGGTCTACGGCACCGCGAGCCGCAGCGCCGCCGCGCACCCGATCGCCGGCCTGTCGGCGGTCGCCCAGCAGCACCACGTGCTGGCGCACGGCATGTCGGCCGCCTTCGCGCTGGCCGCCATCTTCGACGTGGTCACGCTGGTGCTCTTCATCACCGTGATCCGCGGCCGCCCGCGCAAGGTCGCGGTGCCGGACTCGCTCGAGGGGGCCGAGTTCGCGGAGGAGCAGGCGCTTATCGAGTAGCCGCCCGACCGGGCGTCGCAGGTCCAGGTCCGCCGTCTCGGCCGAGCGCGTCTCGGCAGAGTCGAATGCGCCATCGGGTTTCACACAGTGAAACCCGATGGCGCATTTTCCATGTTCTGTGATCGGTGGTGCGTATTAGCGGGCCGCTTAGCCGGTCGTGACCGGGTCCGAACTCATCCGGGCTCGCAATTGTCTTACGTAATTGCGCTTTCGGCTTTAGCCGCGGGTAGTGTCGCGGCACAATGTTCCCAAGCCGGTCCGGACCCCGCCTGCCCCCATCGAGGACCGAAGGGTCCCTACTCCGTCGGCCGACCCGGCGCACGCGCGGCGTGCCGGGTCAGCCGGACCGGCTGAATCCCGTTTCCCTCCAGACAGGACCAGGCACGTGGACGACCAGCAGCCAAGTGACGGGCGGATCGGCGTATTCCTCGTCGACGATCATGAGATCGTCCGCCGCGGGGTACGCGACCTGCTGGAATCCCAGCCCGACATTGTCGTGATCGGAGAGGCCGGGACGGACGAAGCGGCGCTGGCCGACATTCCCGCGCTCCGCCCGGACGTCGCGGTGCTCGACGTCCGGCTGCCCGACGGGGACGGGGTGAGCGTCTGCCGGGAGATCCGCTCGCAGGCGCCGAACGTCGCCTGCCTGATGCTGACGTCCTTCGGGGACGACGAGGCCCTGTTCGACGCGATCATGGCGGGCGCCGCGGGCTACGTGCTGAAGCAGATACGCGGCACCGACCTGATCGGCGCGATCCGCGCGGTGGCGTCGGGGCAGTCGCTGATCGACCCGAAAGCCGCCTGCCGGGTAATGGACCGAATGCGTGATCGGGCCAGGGGAGCCGATCCGCTGGCGGCCCTGACCGCGCCGGAAATGAAGATCCTCGAGCTAATCGGAAAGGGCCTGACCAACCGGCAGATCGGGGAACGGCTGTTCCTGGCCGAGAAGACCGTGAAGAACTACGTGTCCTCGATCTTCGTCAAGCTGGGGATGGAGCGCAGGACCCAGGCGGCGGCGTACGCGGTCAGGGTCTTCGAGGGAACCGACCGCTGAACCAGCCCGGCCGGACCACCGACCCGGACAGCAGCGGCACCCGCCATTCGAGCTCGGTTCCGCCGCCGTCGGGCGCGGTGACCAGCATTTCGCCGCCGAGTTCCTCCGCCCGGTTGGCGAGGTTGAGCAGCCCGCTGCGGCGCGTCTGCAGCCCGACGCCGATCCCGTTGTCGACGATCCGCAGGGTCAGCAGCCCGGTGCCGTCGACATCCGCCGTCACGTCGACTCGGGTGGCCTTGGCATGCCGGGCGACGTTGGACAGCGCCTCCCGGAGCACGGCCAGCGCCTGCTCGGCGACCTCGGGGTTGCCGTGCGAATCGAGGCCGCTGCCCAGGCGGAGCGCGGGCGCGAAGCCGAGCGCCCCCGCCGCGTCCTCGGCCAGCGCGACGATCTCGGTCCGCAGCTTCGGCCCGGCGCTCTCGCCGCGCGACTGAAGCGCGAAGATCGTGGTGCGAATGACCTTGATGGTCTCGTCCATCGCGTCCACCGCGTTCGTGATCCGGTCCGCCACCTCGGGCCTGGTCACCATCGGCATGGTGCCCTCGAGTGACATGCCGGTGGCGTACAGCCGCTGGATGACCAGGTCGTGCAGGTCCCGGGCGATCCGGTCCCGGTCCTCGTAGACCGACAGCCGCTCGGCCGCCGCCCGACGGTCGGCCAGCTCGATCGCGACGCCGGCCTGGGCGGCGAAGGACGCGACGAAGTCGCTCGCGCCGGGCGGGAACGGCAGCGCGCCGCGCCTGCGCGCTATGGTGAGGGTGCCCCGCACGTCACCGGGCGCGCCGAGCGGGAAGACGATCGCGTGCTCGAGATGCCCCGCGGCCTGGCGGGCGACAACGAAGGCGCGCTGGTCCTCTGAGAAGTGGTCGGTCACCAGCGGTTCACCGGTGGACAGGACCAGACCGGATAGTGATCCGGCCACCGGGAGCACCAGGCCGCGGGCCTCGGCGGCGCCGTCGCCCTCGGCGTACTCGATCGTCAGCCGCCGTCGCTGCTCGTCCGGGAGCGCGACGGTGGCCAGGTCCGCGTCCGCCAGCTCAAGCGCCTGCCTGGTCAGGGCGGCCAGCGCGGTGCTGGACGAGGCGCCGGACAGCAGCTGGGTGGCGATCTCGGCGCTGGCCAGCTGCCAGCGCTGCTGCCGCCGCGCCTCGTCGTACAGCCGGGCGTTCTCCACCGCCACCCCGGCCGCGGCGCCGAGCGCGGTGACCACCGCCTCGTCGTCCTCGGTGAACTCCCCGCCGCCGCGCTTCTGGGTCAGGTACAGGTTTCCGAACACCCGGTCGCGGACCCGGACCGGCACGCCGAGGAAGCTCCGCATCCCCGGGTGACCGTGCGGGACCCCGGACGACTCCGGGTGCATGCCGATGTCGGCCAGCCGCAGCGGGCGGGGCTCCTTGATCAGCAGGCCGAGCAGGCCGTGCCCCTCCGGCCAGTGATGGATCCCCCGGATCTCGGACCCGGTCAGGCCGACCGGGATGAACTCGGTCAGCTCCTGGTCGGCGCCGATCACGCCCAGCGCCCCGTACTCCGCGTCGGCCAGCTCCACGGCCGCCTCGACGATCCGCCGCAGCATCGCCCCGAACTCGAGCCCCGAGCCGATCGCGACGACCGCCTCGAGCAGCCCGTGCATCCGGTCTCTGGTCTCTACTACTGCCTGCAACCGGACCTGCACCTCCGCGAGCAGCTCATCGAGCCGCAGCTGCGGCATGAGACCAGACGGCACCTCGGAAGCCTCCACGTCGCACAGCCTAATTGCCGCATAGCGGCTCACACCAGAATCAAGGCATGCCAACCCGTGCCAGATATCCCTGTTTCATCGGGGTTTCAGCGCTCCCCGGGCGATGATCACCCGCGAGTGTCGAGGACGGTCACCGGCGATCCGGCTCGATATCCCGGTGGGCTTCGCCTGTCACGCGACTGCGAGCTGGGTGTGCTGGTGACGACTCCAGACGGTGCCCTTGTGATGACGGTGAGTTTTTGAGGCGGAGGTGGCGGATGGGAACGGCAGATCGGGGCGGGGACGATGATCGTGTTCCATTGGGGGCCGCAGTTTCGGCCACGGGCGTCATCGTGCTCCGTTATGGGCGATACAACCCGAAATACACACTATGACCTCTATATCCCATTCGGCTATGCCAGCGACTCCGTCAGGAGCTCGGGCTGCACGCGTAGAGGGTCTGGGCGGCCCCGCCGAAGCCGCCGCCGGCCGCACTCGTGCTGGCGGCGTTCTCGTAGTCGGCCGCGGGGACCGCGGTGCAGGCAGCCTCCACCCAGGAGTCGATCGTCGCGGTGGTGTCGTCGCGGCCGGCGGCCGTGAACCCGGTGACCCCGCCCGCGCCGCCGGTCAGGAAGAACCGGAGCTGCCCGGTCCGCACGAGGTCCTGGACCCGGGCCAGGGTGGGCTCGGGCACGGTGCCGCTGAAGCCGCCCATCGGCATGACCTCCTGCCCGGTCGCGACGATGTAGGGCGCCGCCGTATCCCAGGATCCGACCGCCATCAGGTACCCGGCGCCGTCGCGATGCGCGCTCACGTAGTTGTAAATCCGCTGCTCGGCCGCGCTTAGGGCGATGGTGGCGGTGCCGGTGATGCCGCCGCCGAACCCGCCGCCCAGCCCGGCGGTGCCGCGTCCCGCACCGAAACCGCCGTCGCGGTAACGTCCGTCGCCGTAACGCCCGTTCCCGGAGCGGCCGGTGCCGTCGGTGCCGCGCTCGAGCCCGCCGCCGGGCGCGCCGCCGAACTGGCCGCCGCCTGGGTCGCCCGCGCCGACCGGGGCGCCCGCGCCGATCGCGGCCTCGCCGGCCGAGGAGGCGGGGGCGGTCACCGGACCGGTGCCCGCGAAGCCGCGGAAGCCCGCTCCGCCCTGCGGCCCCCCGCCGCCCATGGCCCCGGCCGGGCCGGCGCTGGCGTTAAGCGAGGTGCCACCGTACTTGGTGTCGAGGACGGAGGCCGCCCAGGCGCCCGGCGCCGCCAGCACGGCGACGACGGCGGCCGCCAGGCCCGCCGTCGCCAGCCGGGCCTGGCCGCGCCGGGACAGCCGGGCCCCGATGAGCACTACGATCGCGATCACCCCGATCACCACGATGGCGTCCCGCGCCCACGGCAGGAAGCCGCCGTAGTCCTTCCACAGGAACAGCGTCCAGGCGAGCTGGACCGCGACCGCGAACGGCAGCATCCAGCCCCGCCAGCCGCCGGCCCGGTACGCCCGCCAGAACATGACGATTCCGGCCGCCGACAGCGCTGCCAGGGGCGCTGCCAGGGCCGCCAGGTAGGCGGTGTGCGGGATCACGCTCATCTTGCTGAACACCAGGCCCACGGTGAGCAGCCAGGCCCCCCACATGATGAAGCCGGCCCGCACCTGATCGCTGCGCTTGGCCTGGCGCGTCCAGAGCAGGCCGCAGATCAGCGCGAGCACCGCCAGCGGGTACAGCCAGCCGATCTCCGGCCCGTAGCCGCTGCCGAGCAGCTTGGTCCAGCCGGTGCCGAAGGTGCTGCCGCCGCCCCCGCCCCCGGCGGCGGCCGCGCCGCCGGCGAAGCGCAGCACGCCGATGTCACCGCCGCTGGTGACGCCCGGCCCCGACGTCACCGCGCCGGGAAAGCTGATGCCGAACCGCTCCAGGCCGTTGTAGCCGAAGACCATCGCGATCGCGCTGTTGTTGGTCGACCCGTCGACCCACGGGCGGTCGGCGGCCGGGGTGAACGTGTAGAGCGCGATCCAGGACAGCGAGACGGCCAGCATGACCACGCCCGCGACGCCCAGCTGCCACAGTCGGCGACCCAGCCCGGTCGGCGCCGCCACCAGGTAGGCGACGGCGAAGGCGGGCAGCACCATCCACGCTTCCAGCATCTTGGTCTGGAAGCCGAGGCCGACCCAGACGCCGGCCAAGACCAGCGACCGCAGCCGCGCCTCCATGACCGCGCGCTGATAGGCGTCCGCGGCCAGGATCAGGCACATGGTGAGCGCGCCGTCCTCCATGCTGTGGCCGAACATCGACGCCGCGATCGGCGTCAGGGTGAAGATCCCGGCCGCGACCAGCCCCGGCATCACTCCGGCCCACCGCCGCACCACCCGGTAGACGACCAGGACCGAGATGACGCCCTCGATCACCTGCGGCAGCGCCAGCGACCAGGCGGAGTAGCCGAAGATGCGGGCGGACAGCGCCTGCGGCAGGAACGACCCGGCCAGCTTGTCGATGGTGATCGTCGCCTTGGGGTCGAAGGCACCGAAGATGAACGCCTTCCAGCTCACCGACATGCTCTTGACCGCGACCGAGTAGAACGGCGCGAGCCCGGCCTGCCGGATGTTCCAGGCGTAGAGCGCCGCCGCCACCGCGGCGATCACGAGCAGCGTCGGCCGGGCCCACGGCGGCTGGCCGTCGGGCGACCGCCAGAGCTGCCAGCGGGGCCGGGGCCGGCCAGGTGCGGGCTGACCGGCGTACGCGGACGGGTCCAGCGGGTCCAGCGGGTCCGCAAGGATCATGGCCACGGCGGAACCTCCGGCGGTTCGATAGGGCGGTCGCTGCCAGCGCCGCGCGCGGGCGCGCGGCCGCAATCCATGGCGTACCACCGTGAGCATGGCCGATGCAGATCAGCGGCTGCTTGGCGCGCGCTCAGAGGTCCCTCTGAGATTCAGACGGTGACGATGAGCCTGGCGGCGGGGGAGTAGCGGACCCGGCCGAAGTACATCAGCTTGACCAGCAGCCAGGACTCCCAGCCGGGTTCGGCCGTCGGCGGGACGGTCACGGTGAAGCTGGCGGTGGCCTCCCCGCCCGGCCCGGCCTCGACCGCCTGCGTCCACGGCCCGGTCGTCGGCCAGGTGCCGACCGGGGAGACCAGCTGGACCTCGCCGCGCAGCTGCGACCCCAGGTGGCTGGCGACCCGGACCGTCAGCTGGCCGGCCGCGCCCGGCGCCAGCCGCAGTTCCGGCGTCAGCAGCTCCAGGTCCGCCTCGCCCGCGAGGGCCATCACGTCGGACTGCAACCGGAAGAAGAGCTCCTCGGGCTCGAGGCTGGCGTCGGGGCCGCCCGCCTCGCCCACCGTGACCAGCGCGGTGTCCTCCAGCACCTGGCCGAGCCGGTCGGTGATGCGGGCGGTGATGAAGTACCGGCCGCCGGTCGTCCCCGCCGCCGCCCGGGCCGCGACGTCCCAGCTGGCGAACCCGTTGGCCGGGAGGTCGTAGCGCAGCGGGCCGCCGTCGGCCGATCCGTCGGCCGGGGCGCCGTCGATTTCCGCCGTCAGCTCGCCCGGCACCACCAGCTCCACCGTCCCGCTGGCGGGGTCCGGCCCGCACGCCACCGTCAGCGTCGCCCGGCCCTGCGGCGAATCGGCGTTGAGGGTGATCCTGGTCGGCGCGAAGTGCACCGCGACCGGGACGTTGCCGGCCGGGGCGGGACCCTTCCCGTGCAGCCAGTAGCGGGCGTAGACCGGCTGGACCGGCTCCGGCGGCGCCACCGCGGCGGCCCCCGGCGCGGCGGCGGCCGCGGCGGACGGGGGCGATACGGCGCCGCCTGGCCGGATGGCCACGGTGACGGTCTCGAACGGTGTCAGCAGGACCGAGGCGACGCCGTCCTGCACGGTCAGCCGCGGGCCGTCGCTCTCGGTCAGCTCTTCAAGCAGGTCGGTGCGCCAGGCGGCCTCGATGGGGTCGGCCATCCGCAGCCGGGCCAGGGCCGGCCGCCCGTCGGTCTCCCGCAGCCGCACCGTCACCAGGCGGCCATCGCCGGAGGCGGTCGACGGCGCCCCCGGCCGGCCGGCCGCCAGCGGGTTGCCGAAGGGCTTGAGCGCGCTGAGGGTGACGTTGGGCGCGCCCTCGACCGAGAGCGGGCCGGCCGGGTGCGGCTGGCCGGCCTCCTCTGTCCGGGTCGGCCCGGATACGACGGCTGTCAGGTCGTGGTTGTACTCCTCGGCGGCCGCGTTGAAGCCGGCCTCACGCCAGCCGCCAGCCGTGCCCGAGGACGCGAGGGCGTAGCTGAACGTGTGCGACCAGTGCTGCCAGGCGAACGACGAGCCGTCCGGCACGGCCTGCCGGTCGCCGTCGATCCAGACGCCGCTCGGCCAGCCGCCGCAGGCGCGGAAGAGCGACATCCACAGCGTCCCGTC
>Ga0302326_10029858_pt1 | contig 10924 bp, 11 predicted proteins | sample Palsa_T0_3_FD_202264 | JGI IMG/M metagenome (GOLD analysis project Ga0302326, IMG submission 202264) | Peat permafrost microbial communities from Stordalen Mire near Abisko, Sweden - Palsa_T0_3 | ecosystem: Environmental > Terrestrial > Soil > Palsa > Peat permafrost | place: Sweden: Abisko...
ACTGGCGGCCGCCGCGCGGGCCGGGAGCGAAATGGGTCTGGAGCAGATCCCGCCCGGCGGCCAGCGACACCGCTGCCGAATCCAGGTGCCGCGCGAGCGTCGTGGCCGGCGGCGTGCCGGGCTGAGGTCCAGGCACGCCACGGGTCCGCAGGAGCGCGGCCGCGTTGGCGAGGGCCTGCCGCGCGTCAAGGCTCGCGCGCGCCCACGCGTTCAGCAACGGCGTGTCAGCTGCTGCGACCTCGTCGAACGGGAAGGTCGCGTCCCTGGCGTACCTGTCGAGGACGGTGACCACGCGCAGCAGGCTCTGAGTGACTTCATCAACGTCGCCGTTTGCCGCAGTGGTCATGCTTGCGCCGGCCGTGTCGAGCTGCCGGCCGGCCGCCTGGAGGAAATCCCCGAACGTGGGCTGGCTCGTCACGGCTCTGCACCGGTGAGTAGGACATGGATACACCGGGCGTCCCGCCAGGCCTCGGCGCACGCGGCGCGGTCGGGGGCGTCAGGCGCGGACCTGGCAGCCTGCTCCAGCCGGGCGGCCAGCAGCCGGGCCAGGCCCGCCAGCGCCCTCGCGGCCTGATACGCGCTGACACCGGGCTGAGCCTCGTCCTCCAGTGCGGGCGGTCCGCCGAGGCGATGCGGCGGCAGGGACGGCGCGAATAGAATCGCGTCACGGCCGTCAGCCGCCGAAGCGGCCGACATCACGAACGCGGCGAACGTGCCATCGGCGGGATCCTCATAGGCCCCGAACACCGCCAGCATGTCCTCGAACGCGTTGTAAGCGGCGTCGAGGACGGCAGGCAGGTCACTGGCTTCGCGCAGGCGCTTCTCAGCGCTGACGATGCGGTTCACTTACGTCCCCTCCCTGGTCGCGGTGGTCACGGGGAGCCTGGCAGCCGCCGGCGCCGCAGCCGCCGGCGGAGCAGGGAACCTGTGGACAAGAATCAGCCGCGTCAGCGGTTGTGGACAGTTCGCGGGCCGCGGGCACCGGAGGCAGACGCTCATCGCACCGCTTCCCGATCCGGCTCGCGGGTTCGCGACCCGGCCGCGGCCTGGCTGGGCAAGCCGGGTACCTGGGCTTCCCGGGATGAACGGGGACCGGGGGCCGGCTCAGCTGGCAGAGCGAGCAGCCGTTCACCGGCGGCCTGAAACAGCTGACGCGGCGAGCACGCCAGGTTGGCGGCATCGGCCTGGATGCCCCGGCCAGCGTCCGCTGCCTGAGCGAGCAGCCCGCGCCGGTGCACCTCGCGGGCACTGGCCACGGCAAACAGCCCAGTGCCGCCAGCCAGGCCGGCCGGATCCACTCGAACGCCCCGGCGGGCCGCTTCCCAGGCAACGGTAACCGGGTCGACCGGCTTCCCGGCCATGTCCATGTCCTGCATCACCGCGTACAGCGCGCCGTGCCCAGCCCGGACGAAATGCCCAGGCCGCAGCCACCCGCGCACTTCCGAGAGCCGGAAAGGCGCGGCCGCCAGATCCCGCAGAGCCCGCGCCTCGGCAACAGCGGCGGCCGGGTCCTGGCTGCACGACCCGCCTGCGCGTTCATATATCTGTCGCTTGTCGTGCCCGGCTATCTGGCCTTCGTCGTGCCCGGCGGCCACCGCCGAATCCGGCCGGGTACTGGCCAGGACCGCCGCGTCCGTGCTCGGGTCGCTGCCGACGCCTGTGGGCATGCCTTCATTTGGCCGCATGCTGTCCTCACGGACGCCCGCGGAGCGGCGCGAAGTCTCGGCGTAGTCAGGTACCTGGCCTCTGGGCGCTGGCAGTTCCCGACGTGCTGTCCCAGGGAGCGCCAGCCACCGGGCCCGGCACCGGTCCAGTTCCCGACGGGTGCGCCCGGCCAGCTCGAGCGCCGCCTCCAGGTCTCCGCTGTCGGCTGCCTGGGCAATGCGCGATCCGGCCAGGTGCATCCGCTGCCGGATACCGCCCTCGACCACCATCGCCGCGTACGCGCCGGCGTGCCCCCTGCGCGGCGCCAATTCCATCAGGTCAGCGAGAAGCACCCCGTTGCGCGCGATGCCTGGGGGCAAGTCAGGGTCGTTCCGCAGTTCCCGGTACACCTCCACGGGACCCGGCTGTACTCCCCGCTGGCGCAGGCGCTCCATCGCCGCCAGCACCTGGCCATGCCAGGGACGGCGCATGTCGGCGCGTTCCACCAGGTCAAGGAGATGCTGCTGCCCAGCCGGGTCCGACAAGATGGCGCCCAGCATCGCCTGCTCCGCGCGGATGCTGAGGCTGTCCACTACGCCTCCGGTCCACGGCCGGCCGCGCCGCCGCTCAGCGAGATCCGCCGTGCCGCCATGCTCAGCCATCCTCGCCTCGGCGCGCTCTTTAACATGTCTTATTTAAATCAGATAACCTCATTCTGTCAACGATCCGTCGCATGGCCTGGAGCGCCACCGACTGCTGACGCATGCGGCAGGCCACAACTCAGCGGAGGCTACGTGCTGATCAGCAGCCGCACCCGGGAGGACGCCGACCGCGGGAGGACGCCGACCGCCACTGCGCAGCGGATGGCCGACCAGGTGGCGGGGCCGGGCCATTGCACCGCGGCATGTTCCTGCCCTCCCCCGGCCCCGGCTTTGCGGACGTCGCGGCCCTGCTGCGCCTACGCTGGGGGCGTGTCACCGATCCACCCGGAGGCAACGATGACCGCACTGCATCCCGAGCGTCCTGGCATGCCGCCCCGGCCTGCCTGCACCCCGGCGGCCATCCGCGCCGTGCTGGCCGCCAACGCCGACGCCGACGTGCTGCAACGCTACGACCAGGAACTGGACGCCGCGTTCGAGCGAGCCCGGACGGACGGGGACCTCACGCCGCTCCTGGAGACGGTCAAGCGCTGGTGGTTCGAGGCCGACGCCTGGCGCGACCCGGATGCGCAGCGGGCGTTCCTGGCGCGGGTCGAGCGCTACATCACCGAAGGGCCGCCGCCGCCCGAGCAGCGCATCACGCGCGAGGAGATACGCGAGCGATACGGCGTCTGAGGTGTTCCGGTGGGAACTGGAGGACCTGGCCGAGGAGCAGCTCGCCAGCCTGCCGCTGCCGGTAACGCCAATGCTGACCGCGTTCCTGGACGCCCTGGTGCTTGTGGACCCGATGGAGTACCAGCGGAGGGCAGGCGAGGCTGTAACCCCCGTGCGGATGCTGCCTTTCGGCGCCCGCGGCGAGGGCCTGGTCACGTTCCTGGTCTACCCGCCCGACGACCTCGTGCTCGTCCTCAGAATCCACTGGCTCGGCGAGTGACCACGCGGCGCCCGGCCCGGTAAGCCGGGACCGGAATGCGCTCCCCGCATCGTAATAGCCGCCGGACGCGCAGGCGGCGCGGCGAAGCACGCTCAGTGGGCCACCAGCGTCGGCGATAGCACAGCTCGTCGTTCATATAGCCAGGCAGGACGCTCGTTACGCGGCGGCCCTAACCGCCGCGGCCACATCCGCCACACCAGAACCGCAACACCCGTCGCGTGATCCACTTGCGCGGGGGCCTGCTCTCGCCGAGCGCGCGCACTGGTGTTGGCGACGTCGTTATACGACGATCCAACGGCTGAACTGCATGAAGATGCTTCGGCAAAGCTACGTGAGCATCCCGCTCTGCTCGGCGTGCTCGACCCAGCGCCGGTCCTCGCACAGCGCCCGGCATAGGCGGCTGCCAGCACTGCGGGTCAGCTGCAGATCGCCGATTTAGCGCGGACGATACCCGCAGCGGTTGCGGTTGCCGTCGCGCGCAGATTGCCTTGTTCTGCACCGTTCACAGCGATGACTTCGCGGTAGCGCTACGCGCGCCGATCGGCGGCACTGGCGCGCCAGTCGTGGGAGCGGATCACCACGGGCGTGATGGTAGTTGGTTGCTTGGCTAGGAATCGAGCAGCTGCAGCTGGTGGTGGCGGGCGAAGTCCTCGAAGTCCTTGCGATTCAACGTGGCCAGCGGCAGGCCGTATGCCAGGCAGCAGGCGGCGATCCAGGTGTCGTTGACCGGGCGCGGCCGTCCCCGCTGGATTGCCGCCGCCGACAGGTCTCCCCATATGGCCGCGATCGGCTTGCTGCCGGGGATGATGGGCTTGTCCAGCAGCCAGTCATCCAGCATCGCCAGGTTGCGCGGGCCCCAGCGGCGCAGCTTGGTCCACTGGGCCAGTTCGCCGACGGTCACGAAGGTGAGGACCGGCTGCTTGCCTGCCAGCCGGGCGGCCAGTTGCGGCGAGAGCCGCCCGCGGAACGAGCCTGAGGCCACGTCGGTGTCCCGGACGACGGCCTCGGCCGGCTCAGGCAAGGTCGGCGTGCCGGGACTGGGTCACGAATGCCAGGAACTCATCGAGTTCCTCATCGGTGTCAAACGCGCCGCTGCGCAGCTCGTCAACCGAACCGCTGGGATGGGCACCTGGCGTCTGGCGGATCAGTTCCTCTAGCGGCGCCAGGCCGCTGTCGCGGCCAGGCCTGGGTGCTCGCCCGGCATCGGTGCTCGTGACAATCACCTCCATCGCCTGATTCCGCTCTACCGCCGCGTCAAGATCACCAGGTCCGGCTCGGCGCAGGAGCGGTGCCAGCGACGTTACGCCCACCGGCACAGCCACGCCGATCGGCGGCGGTACGCGCGCCTGGCTGACTGTACGCCCGGCGGCTTCGCCTGGCCGCTGCGGGCGGCCAGGCGAAGTTCCTGACGGCTGGACGGTTGTTACCGTGCGGCGCCAGCGACGTAGGCAGCGACGATGTAGGTGGCGCGCCGGTCCAGGCTGGCCCGCGCCCGGTCATACCTCATCGTGGTGCGCGGATCGGCGTGGGAAGCGGCGTCCTGCACGTCGCGGAGCGGGACGCCGGCATCCAGCGCCGCGGTGATGAACGCGTGCCGCAGCGTATGCGGCCCGACGGGCTTGCCGATCCCGGCGCGGCGGGCCACCCGGCGGACGACCCGGGCAGCACCGTGCCGGTCCAGCCGCCGCCCGTCGCCGGCCAGGAAGAGCGGCCCCTCGGCCCGCTCACCGACCGCAAGGTCGATCGCCCGGGCGGTGCGCGGGGCGAGCGGGATGGTGACGACCTTGCCGCCTTTACGGGTGATGGTCAGCGTGCGGTGGCCCCGCTCCAGGCCCAGTGCTTCGATGCCGGCTCCGGTCGCTTCCGACACCCGCATGCCGTTAAGGGCCAACAGCGAAATCAGCGCGTGCTCGGCCGCCGGCCCGAGCCCGGCAGCGACCAGCATCGCGCCGAGTTCGTTGCGGTCTAGGCCGGTGACATGCGACTCATAATCCAGCCGCGGCCGGCGGACATGCGCGGCCGGGGAGTGGTCGAGCAGGTCTTCTTCGACCGCATAGCGGTAGAACCCGGCGATGGTGCACAGCCGCCGGGTCACGGTGGCCCGCGCCCGGCCTTTGGCTTCCAGGTCGCGGGCGAAGCATTCGATGTCAGCGCGGCGGGCCTGGAACAACCACAGGTGGCGCAGCTGGCACCAGTTCGCGTACTGGCGCAGGTCCAGCGCGTAGGCCTCGCGGGTCAGGCCGGTGTAACCGGCCAGGAACCCCGCCAGCGCCAGCTGCTCCTGTTGGGTGAAGACCCGTTCGGCGACGGTGATCGCGGTGGACGGGGATGAGGTGGTGGTCATCGGGTACCTCCCGGGACGGACTGAGACCCCGGAGGCCGGGCCAGCCGAGGCCCCAGCGACGACGATTCACCTCACCGTCAATCCGTCCAGGCGGTCACGCAAGGCCACCGCAGCTATCCGAGCCGTCGCGTCCTAGGGATCGCCGACTCGGCGCGGCTTGAGTCGAGTGTGACGGCATGGCTGTTGGCGGGGCAGATCTGCCTGATCGGTGTGTGAGGGAGGCTGCGGGCAGGCGTTGTTATTGCGGCTGCCCGCGGGCTTGCGCCGTGGATGGCGTGCGGGTCGGGGCGGTTCAGTGCGCCCGTTGTCAAGCGGAAGCTGGGCTTGTAGGGTGGTCCCTGGCCGATATGTCCTGCTGCCTGGGGGCGCTATGAGGTGCCGGGGTGTTTTCGTGCGGGTTGCCCGCCATGGGCGGCCGGGCGGCCGGGCTCCCTGGTGCTGCGCTGCTCATGCCTGAAGCCGGGGTCGCCGGGCCCGCGACTGGACAGCCGTGGTTGTCTGCCGCGCAGGAGAGCGCGTTTGAGCGCCAGGCGCGCCGGTTCGGCCACGACACCGGCCGGCTGCGCGGCGGCGCTGAGGTGGTCAGCTACCCGGTCGTCGGGTCGGTCGCCGCGGTGCGGGCGCTGTCCGCGGCCACCTCGGGGCAGCGCCGCCGGCGGCAGCAGGTCTTCTTCAACCCGGTCATCGCGTTGCGCCGGAGCATCGGGCAGGGCGTCCACGACCGGGTTGAGGCCGCCGCGTTCGCCGACGGCGCGGCCGATCCTGCGGACCAGGCGCGGGCCGGCCGCCATTTCCCGTTCCCGACCCGGATCCTGAGCGTCCGGCACCGGGACGTCCGCGAGGGTGAGAGCTGGGATCTGAGCGTCCGCGGTGACCACTGGGGCTTAGATGACCGCGACGACATCCTCAGCGTGGTCAATGTCGGCGTCCTGCGGCTGGCGCCGGGCGCGACGGTGCTGGTCCGGGGCAATCTGCTGGTCCTGATCATCCAGCGGCTGACCTGTGAGCCGGGCGGGCCAGGGGTGTGCCAGCTGGCGGTGTTGCCCACGCCGTTCTCCGTGGACGCGGGCACCGGGCCGCTGCACGGTCGGGGCGGCCCGGCCGGGCGTGGCGGCGCTGCGGGTGCTGACGGTGCTGCCGTGTCGGCCGCGCAGACCTGGCTCGGCGCCCGGCTGCTGGGCCCGGCCGTGCCCGGTGCCGCCGACGGACGGAACGGCGGCCAGGCCACCGCGGGCGGTCACGGCGCCCGGGGACGCACTGGAGGGGCGAGCAAGCTCGCCGAGATAACCATCGGCGAGATGGCCGGCTCGCTGACGATCCTGGCCACGGCCGGCAGCGGCGGCGACGGCGGGGCCGGCGGGGACGGCGGCCGCGGCGGCGACGGCGGCCGCGGCGCGGCCGGGCTGCGGACCTTGCAGGGCCTTATTGCGCCGGGTCGCGGCGGTGACGGCGGCCGCGGCGGTGACGGCGGCCGGGGCGGGCGGGGCGGCCACGGCGGCATCGCCTCCAACGTCTTCGTGTCGCTCCCGCCCGGCCAGGCGGGCCAGGTCCGGGTGCTGGCCCATCCCTCCGGCGGTGGCCGGGGCGGTGCCGGCGGCCGCGGCGGTGACGGCGGCCGGGCCGGCCGCGGCGGAGCGCACGCGGCCGGGCCGGGCACTGCGGCCAGCCGGCCACGGCCGGACGGACGTCCCGGGCTTCCCGGCGCGGACGGGCCGCCGGGACGCGACGGGCGCGCCCGGCCAGCGCCGCCGGTGTTCATCAACGAGCACGCTGCCACGCCGATGCCCGCCCCGGCCCAGTTCCCGCCGCCGGACGCGTTGCGGTCACGGGACACGCGCCGCGGCGCGGCCTTCACATCCCCCAGGGCAGGAGAACAACAGTGACGACGATCGACCAGCTCGAAGCCCACGGCATCCCCATCACCGCCCTGGCCCGCGGCGCAGTGGCGGACATCACCACAGTGGTGCACGACGCCGGCCAGCTCCGCTCCCTGCTGGACCCGGGCCTGGACCCCCAGGGCCGCCAGGCGCACTACCAGGCCCTGTTCGGCGGGACCGGGCCGGCCGCCACGGGCGGGCAAGCCGCGGCGACCGATGACGGCGGTGCGGCCCTATCCCAGCGCATCGCGGCGCACGTGATCGGCGACGCCCCGCTGTCTGATGAGGACCAGGCCGCGATCGCCCCGGCCTTCCCGCTGACCGTTCACGTGACCGCCGCGCCGGGCCCGCTCACCGTCAGCTCCCGGTATGACCTGAGCACCCCCGACGGGTCGATGCGCATCGCCAGCTTCACCGATGTCACCCTGGAACAGGGCGGTTACTTCGTCTGCGAGGCCACGCCGCTGACGTTCACCTGCCAGACCCTGACCCGGACCGGCACCAGCGGCGGGACCGCCGCCGACTTCAACATCCTCGGCAACACAGCCGCCACGCCGCCCACCCCGCCGGCCCCGGCCGCCGCGGGACAAGCCACCGCCGGAGCGCCCGGCGAATGCACTAAACCAGGGACCGCCGGCCCCGGGGGCGGCAACGGCAGCCCCGGAGCTCCCGGAACGCCGGGAACCGCCGGCACCAATGGCAGCCCCGGCACGCCCAGCATGCCGGCCACCATCACCATCCAGCAGACACTCACCGCCAGCCAGCTCACCATCTACTCCCAATCCGGCCCCGGCGGGCAAGGCGGCAACGGCGGCGCGGGCGCCCCGGGCCAGCAAGGCGGCAACGGCGGCAACGGCGCCACCTGCGACTGCACCGGAAACGCGGGCGGTAACGGCGGCAACGGCGGGATAGGCGGTACCGGCGGGGCGGCCGGTAACGGCGGCAACGGCGCCGACGCGGCAGGCAACGTCGTGATCAGGGTGCCCAGTCAAGCGGACGTGGCCAAGGTGCAGTACACGACCCAGCCGGCTCCCCCCGGTGCCGCGGGCCAGCCAGGCCCAGGCGGCATGGGCGGCACGGGCGGCTCCGCCGGCTCCGGCGGCAAGAACAATCCCAATGGCGTCCCAGGCGGATCCGGGAACCCTGGCGTCACCGGAGCCCAAGGCCAGCCCGGAACCATATCCGGCAAGGCCGCGCAGATCACTGTGACACCGGTCTGAGTCCGCGCCGGCGCCGAGCCGGGTTCATCCGGCGGACAACCGCCCCTTAACTCCGCTCCCGGCGCTGACCGGCCGGCAAACCCCGCCCTAACCTAACCGCACGCAGATCAATCAGATCGGCGTGCCTGAGCCGATGAGCATCGACGCGGCCACCGCGCCGAAACGGCGGTGCGGTGCGCGTCAGTCGGGCCGAGAGCGGATCACTGATCGTGAAGCGGTCGGTCCGTCCGCTGCTACAGTCACTCGGCCCGCCGTCCGGCACGAAGGACGCTCAGGTAGCGGCGTGATGCCCGGTCGCCCATCCGCGCGCGGATCCGCTCGGCGATCGCGTCGAGCAGGGGATCACGGACTTGACTGTCCAGTCTGCGGTATACCGATGTCGAGCTGAGGAGATCCGCGAAGCCGTCCCCGTCGAACCACTGAACTGCCGGGTACCACCGGACGATCGTCGGGCCGAACAAGCCACGGGGGTCTTCGACCATGCCCCAGCCCTCGTCCGCCATCCGCACCTCGTTCTCAAGCGGCGGATGACCCCAGTCGGGATTGCCAGGGGAAAATCGCTCGTGGAGATCGGCGGTCTCGGCATACGCCTCCGGCTCACCTGGCCGCCGGACAATAACATTGCCGAGCAGGGCCATCCAGCCCCCCGGACGGAGCACTTCACGTGCCCGGCGCCAGCCAATGGACGGGTCGACCCAGTGCCACGCCGACGCGGCCACCAGGACATCGAAGCGCCGCCCGCAGTCGTCCCACTCCTCGAACGCCGAATTCTCCACCTCGACGTTGCCGAACGCGGCAACACGCTGGCGAGCGAGCGCGGCCATGCCCGCACCTGGCTCGATGGCGGTTACCAAGCATCCGAGCGCTGCCAGCGGCCGTGTCGCCTGTCCGGTACCGCAGCCCACCTCAAGCACCGAGGAGCGCCTGCCCACGCCGGTGATGGCGACGAGATCGGCGAACAGTTCGTCAGGGTAGCCCGGCCGCACCCGGTCGTAGAGCTCTGGCACCTCGTTGAACACCAGGCCGAGGGCACGTCGATCCGGTCCCGTCACCGCGCAAACCTCCGTCGGCTGTCGCAGGACGTGTCGGCACGAGCTCGAGGTGCCGACCTCACGTCGCCGGGCATCAGGCAAGCTGCCGCCGTATGCGGCACCGCCTTAACCACGCGCGGAATACCCAGATCGGCGCGGTCAACACCGTGATCGGAGCCAGGCCAGCGCCATCCGTATCGGCGGGATTGCGCGCGGGCCAGCAGCAAGACTGGTCACAGAAGGTCACGTCGAGCTGGGCACTGTGCAGCCGAGCGGTCTTGCGTTCTCGCGGGATATCTCGGCGGTGCGCGTGGGGCATCCCAGCGCAAGTTATCTGTCCGGGAGTGCTGCAGTTGCGCAGCGCGCCGCCAGGCTGTAGGGGTGAGGCGAACTTAGGACGGAGGCGGCGGTGGCAACGGTCCGGCTGCGCGACATCACGAATTCGGGGGACCGCTCGGCGGTGATGGGGTTGCGCCGAGGTCCCGGCCAGGACCAGTACCTGAACTCGATGGAGGAGATCTTCGCTGAGGCCGCCGGGGAGCAGCGCGCGATGCCCCATCCGTGGGCAGTGCACGACGCCGGCACCGGCACGCTGGTCGGCTTCGCGATGATCAGCGACAACGTGCCGCAGCCTATGGACGCGGACCTCGTCGGCCCGTATTACCTATGGAAGCTGCTCATCGACCAGCAGTTCCAGGGCCGCGGCTACGGGGCGGCGACCCTCGGCGCGGTCGTGGACTACGTCCGGACCCGGCCGGGCGCCAAGGTGCTTTACACCAGCTGCGCGGACGGCCCCGGCTCGCCGCGCGGGTTCTACCTGCGCAACGGCTTCACCGACACCGGCCGGGTCATGTGGGACGAGAATGTCCTCGCGCTCGACCTCACGGCACGAGCCTGACAGATCCCCACCGGCGGTACAAACAAGTGCAGATAGCCCATTCCGGTGCCGCCATCGCACCAGGCCCGGCACCCAGCCTCCCAGGCCAGAACGGCGGATCTGGAGTGTCAAGTCTGAGTCGGCGGTCGTGTGCCTCGGCGAGATTGGCTTCCATATCCGGCAGCGCGCAGACTCCTGCTGCCAGGCGCACTAGCCTCGATCTTTCGTGATCTTGGATGAGTGGCCTGAGGCTGCGTCCTGGCGCCCTTTCTGGCGTGTGGTCAGCGTGGCTGCCCGGCTGTCGCGCCGGGTGGGCGGGGTTCCACGGGCCCGCGGGT
>Ga0302326_10029859_pt1 | contig 10924 bp, 9 predicted proteins | sample Palsa_T0_3_FD_202264 | JGI IMG/M metagenome (GOLD analysis project Ga0302326, IMG submission 202264) | Peat permafrost microbial communities from Stordalen Mire near Abisko, Sweden - Palsa_T0_3 | ecosystem: Environmental > Terrestrial > Soil > Palsa > Peat permafrost | place: Sweden: Abisko...
CCGCGGCGGCGAGAACATCGCCCCGGCCGAGATCGAGGACGTGCTCATCGCGCACCCCGAGGTCAAGGAGGTCGCGGTGATCGGGGTGCCCGACGACGAGTGGGGAACCCGGATCGTCGCGGTGATCGTCGCCGAGCCCGGCTCCGGGCTTGACGGCGGCACGGTCAGGGACTACGCCCGGGCCCGGCTGCGCGGCTCGCGCACACCGGATGAGGTGGTCTTCAGGTCCGAGCTGCCGCACACGCCGACCGGCAAGCTGATCCGCCGGGACCTAGTCCGCGACGTGCTCGGCACCAATATAAGCGCGTGACGTGAGGCTCCCGCGATGCTGACGTCGCTGCCCGATCCCGCCCCAGGCACCGTGCGGCGCACCCTCTCGATTGAGGTGAGCCCGGACGGCGACTGGAGCGCCGGGCTGCGGGTCACCGCCTCCGGGCGCGACCTGCTGGTCACCAGCGGCGGCGCTGACCGGGTGCTGCGGGCGGCGCGGATGAGCGTCACCCTCGACACCGCATCGCGCGTCACGGGCATCGAGTCGGAGCTGCCCGCATCGGTGACAGATCCCCTCGTCGGCGCGACCGCGGTGCGCGGGTTTCGGGCCAGGCTGGCCGACTTGGACGATCTTGACCCGTCGTCGATTGAGTCGGCGGCGCTCGATGAGCTGCCGACCATCCGGCTGATCTCTGGCTACGCACGGATGATCGAGCTCATCACGCTGACCGGGGCGGACGGGGTGGTCGAGGCGGCGGCAGGCGAACCCGGGACGACCTCGCTTCGATCCGATCACGACCGGCGCTCGCCGATGGTGGGCATCTGCGCGGGCTGGGCACCGGGGGCGACGGCGGACACCCGGGTACGGGCCGGCGTTCCCCTCATGGCCGGGACGCCGCCGGCCCCTGCCCTGGCGTCGATGACAGCGTGCTTCCACGCCGAGCCCGATCCCCGGCCGAGGTCGATGCGCCGCCGCCGGATTCTGGACGTGACCGCCCGGGGCGGCGGCTACGAGGTCTTCGAGTACTACCGGGACAGCCACTTCGATGCGGGGTTGCGCGAGGGCGCGCTGCATGAGTACGAGGTGCACGCCCGAGTGGCCCCCAACGCTGGGGACCGGGCCGGGGAGTACACGCTCGAGCGCGTTGACGTGGTGCCGCACGCGCTGCCGTTCGGCGAGTGCCCGCTAGCGGCGCCGAACGCAGCCGACCTCACCGGTGCGCCGCTGCGCGATATCACCGCGACCGTGAAGGACCGGCTGGCCGGCCCGCGCGGCTGCACGCACCTCAATGACACGCTTCGGTTCCTGCGCTACGTGCCCGCGCTGACCGGCTATCTTCCCGAAGCGACCACGCGGAAGGCTGGGTAACAGTGGATCTTGACTTCTCGACCGAGCAGCGCGACTTCCGTGACGAGGTCCGCACCTGGCTGGCCGAGCACAAGCCGACCAGCCCGCGCCCGTCCAGCGCGGCCGGTATCCGGGCCTACGACACCGGGTGGCAGCGGACCCAGTACGAGGGCGGCTGGGCGGGCATCTCCTGGCCGCAGGAGTACGGCGGCCGCGGGCTGTCGCTGCTTGAGCAGCTCATCTGGTACGAGGAGTACGGGCGGGCCGGGCTGCCCAGCATCGACAGCACGTTCGTCGGGCTCAACCACGCCGGCCCGACGCTGATCCAGTGCGCAACCCCGGAACAGAAGGCGGCCCACCTGCCGCCGATCCTGCGCGGCGACACCCTCTGGTGCCAGGGGTTCTCCGAGCCGGAGGCCGGGTCCGACCTCGCCTCGCTCCGCACCCGCGCGGTAATCGACGGAGACGACCTGGTCGTGAGCGGCCAGAAGATCTGGACGAGCTCCGCGTTCGTCGCCGACTGGCAGGAACTGCTGGTGCGCACGGACCCCGGGGCGAGCAAGCACCGCGGCATCACCTGGGTCATCTGCGACATGCACAGCCCGGGCATCGACGTGCGGCCCATCGAGTCGATGGACCGCGAGCGCGAGTTCTGCGAGGTGTTCTACGACGAAGTGCGGATTCCGCTGTCCAGCGTGGTCGGGCAGCTCAACGACGGGTGGCGAGTGGCGATGTCGACGCTGTCCTTCGAGCGCGGCACGGCGTTCACCGCGGGCCAGGTCCGGCTGGCGTCCACCGTGGAGCACCTGATCGACCAGGCCGGCCAGCGACCGGGCCCGCTGGGGCGCGGCACCGCCCTGGCCGACGAGTCCCTGGCGGTGCGGCTGGCGACGGCCCGGGCCGAGGTGGCGGCGCTGCGCGCGATGACGTACGCGGTGATCTCCCGAGGCGTCCGCTACGAGACGCCCGGACCCGAAGGGTCCATCGTGAAGCTCTACTTCTCCGAGATCGAGAAGCGGGTCGCCCGGTTGTCCATGGACCTGCTCGGCCCCGATTCGCTGCGCTTCGTCTCCAAGTGGCTGCCCGGTGGCTGGAGCGGCGACTACCTGCGCTCCTACGCCTCAAGCATCGGCGGCGGCACCTCGGAGATCCAGCGCAACATCATCGGCGAACGGGTCCTCGGGCTGCCGCGATGACCCGGCTAAGGGCCCAGACCGTTCGCCACCTGCTCGAAGCCGCGCCGCACGAGCTCGGGCAGCAGTTCCGGCGGGTCCTCGGGCTGCCAGCTCATGAAGGACCCGAGGATGATGGCGGCCGCGGTATGGGCGTAGAGCGTGGCGCGGAAGTCATCGAGACCGGGCTGCGCGTGCGCCCAGTGGTCGATGGCGACCTCGACGTGCGCGTGGGCGGTGCGGTGGTATTGCGCGAGTTCCGGCGAGGCGGCAATGAGCCTGCGGCGCACGACGATGACGTTTTCGTGTCCGGCGACGAAACTGACGAGGGCCGACTGCAGCGCCCGCCACGGATCGGCCGACCCGCTGGCCGCCGCGAGCAGCTGGGCGAGCCGTTCGGCGTCGGACGGGTCCGGGTCGAACAGCGCCGCCGCCTTGGTCGGGAAATGGTTAAAGAAGGTCCGCCTGGAGACCCCGGCCGCCGCGGCGATCTCGTCGACCGTCACCTCCGCCAGGCCGCGCCCGCCCACCAGCGCGATGGCGGCATTCTGCAGCGCCCGCTGCGTTCGCCGACGCCGCCGCTCCTGCCCCGAGGACACGGGCGCGGCGGTCAGCTGGCCAGGGACCGGCTGGTCGGCGGGGACGGGCTGTGCGGGCATGGCGGACACCGGCTCAGGCTACCGAATCCCGGCCGCGCGACCGCTTGCGGCGAGCGCTGCTCGCCATTACGATAAAGTGCACTCAGTGCATATTACCTGACCAGGGATCGCCTGGCACCGGCTCCGCCCAGGAGGAGATGGCAATGACGTCATCAGCCCAGCCTCAGCCGTATAACCCCGAGCGTCGGATGCTGATCGACGGCGAGCTCGTCGCGGCCACCGGCGGCCGGGAGTTCGACAACATCAACCCCGCCACCGAGGAAGTGCTCGGCCAGGTCGCCGACGGCACCGCCGACGACATGCGCCGTGCCATCGGCGCTGCCCGCCGGGCGTTCGACGAGACCGACTGGTCCGCCAACAAGGAGCTGCGGGCCCGCTGCCTCCTGCAGCTGCAGGAGGCGATCGAGGCCGAGGTCGAGGAGTTCCGTTCGGAGCTCGTGGCCGAGGTCGGCACGCCGGTGGCGGTCACCTACATGGCGCAGCTTGACTGGCCGCTGGCCGACGCGTTCCGCTGGCCGGCCAAGATGATCAGCGAGTTCGAATGGGAGCGGCGGCTGCCCGACTCCAGCCTCATCGGCTTCCCGTCGCACCGCGCCGTGCGGCGCGAGCCGGTCGGAGTAGTGGGCGCGATCGTCCCGTGGAACTTCCCGTTCGAGGTGACGGCGAACAAGCTCGGCCCGATCCTGGCGACCGGCAACACGGTGGTGCTCAAGCCCGCGCCCGACACCCCGTGGAACGCGACCCGCCTCGGCCGGCTGATCGCGGAGAAGACCGATATCCCGGCGGGCGTGGTCAACGTGGTGACGTCGGCCGACCACCTGGTCGGCGAGGAGCTCACCCTCGACCCGCGGGTCGACATGATCTCCTTCACCGGCTCCACCGTGACCGGGAAGCGGATCATGGAAAAGGGAGCGGCCACCCTGAAGCGGGTCTTCCTCGAGCTCGGCGGCAAGTCCGCCATGATCGTCTGCGATGACGCTGACTTCGCCGCCGTGCTGCCCAACGGCGCCGCCGCGTGCATGCACGCCGGGCAGGGCTGCGCGCTCCAGACCAGGATCCTGCTGCCCCGGTCCCGGTACGCCGAGGGCGTCGCGATCCTGACCGAGGTACTCAAGCACATCCCGTACGGCGACCCAACGGATCCGGCGAACTTCCAGGGTCCGCTGATCAGCGCCAAGCAGCGCGACCGGGTGCAGTCCCTCATCGACCAGGGCGTGGCCGAGGGCGCCACGCTGGCCCTCGGCGGCGGTCGTCCGGCCCACCTGGACAAGGGCTACTACATCGAGCCGACGCTGTTCACCGACGTGGACAACTCGATGACGATCGCGCAGGAAGAGATCTTCGGCCCGGTGGTCGCGGTCATCGGCTACGACGACGACGCGGACGCCGTCGGAAAAGCCAACGACAGCAAGTACGGCCTGTCCGGCGGCGTGTTCTCCGCGGACGGCGATCGCGCGATGGCCATCGCGGACAAGATCCGGACCGGCTCCATCGGGGTCAACGGCGGCCTCTGGTACGGCGCCGACTCGCCCTACGGCGGCTACAAGAACAGCGGCATCGGTCGGCAGAACGGCATCGAGGGCTTCCAGCAGTACACCGAGACCAAGGCCATCGGCTGGGTCTGACGTTGCGGCCCCGCATTGAAGCAAGCACGCAACAAGAAAGGAGACACCATGTCCGGGCGTCTTGAAGGAAAAGTCGCGTTCATTACCGGTGCCGCCCGCGGCCAGGGCCGCAGCCACGCCGTCAGGCTGGCCCAGGAGGGCGCGGACATCATCGCCGTTGACCTGATGGAGCAGATCGAGTCGAATCCGTACCCGCTGGCCACGCCGGAGGACATGAAGGAGACGGTCCGCCTGGTCGAGGCGCAGGACCGCAGGATCATCGCCAGCAAGGCCGACGTCCGCTCCCGCGACCAGCTCCGCGAGGCCGTGGCGAACGGCGTCGCGCAGCTCGGCCGCCTCGACATCCTCTGCGCCAACGCCGGCATCCTGCCGATGGCGATGGGCGACCCCGATCCGCTCGACTTCGTCGACGCCACCGACGTCGACCTCATCGGTGTCATGAACGCCGTCGCCGTCACCATCCCGCACCTGCCGGAGTACGGCTCCATCATCGTGACCGGCTCGACCGCCGCGATGCTGCCGAACACGACCGACAATCCCGCGATGGGCCCGGGCAGCGCCGGCTACGGGTGGGCGAAGAACACGCTGATGGGCTACGTCGAGCAGATGGCGCTGCACCTCGCGCCCCGGTTCATCCGGGTCAACGCCGTCCACCCGACGAACGTGAACACCCACCTGCTGCACAACGACGGCCTGTACAGCATGTTCCGGCCCGACCTGGAGCACCCGACCAAGGAGGACGTGATCCCGGCGTTCACCTACTTCCAGGCCATGCCGATCCCGTACGTCGAGCCGGTCGACATCTCCAACCTGGTGCTATTCCTGGCGTCTGACGAGGCCAGGTACATCACCGGCCAGCAGATCCGAGTCGACGCGGGCTCGCTGCTCAAGTTCCCGAACGGCCCCGGCAAGTAAGCGAGAAACAAGGACTCAAAGTCGCAAAAGGCTCATATCGAACGGACCGTTGCTTCGCCCCCGGGCCCGGTTCCAGCCGATGATGGCGAAGCCTATATGCGGGCGACGCCGACGATGGCGTACTGATCACGCTCCGGCGGGTCCGGCGCGCCCGCCCGAGCGCACCACATGCGCGCGTCAACCACACCGGGTGGCAGGATCTCTAGGGAGTCAAGAAAGCTCGCGAACTCCGCGGCCGAGTGGTTATACACCGGTGCCACGGCATTGGAGTAGCCGGCGAAGCCTTCGTCCGCGCCCTTTGTGTCGACATGGATCGCGGAGAGTACCAGCAGGCTTCCCGGCGTTAGCGCGGCTGTGTACCTGGCCACCAGGTCGCGTGCCGCATCGGCCGTGAAGAAGTGCAGCAAGAACCCCATGATCAGGCAGACGGGGGCCGACAGGTCGATCCCGGCCCGGACGCCGTCGAGGATCGCCGGGACGTTGCGCACATCACCGGCCACCACTGTCACGCCGGGTGTGCCCTTGGCAACCCGGGCGTTCAGGTGACTGAGGACGACCGGGTCGTTGTCGACGTACGCCACGAGTGCGTCAGCGATGACCTCGCGGGCCGACTCAAGCGTGTCCGGCGCGGTCGGCATGCCGCAGCCAAGATCGAGGAACTGGCCTATGCCCTGGCTCGCCGCCCAGGTCACGGCATGGACGAGGAACTGGCGGTTCTCACGGGTGATGGCCGGGGCCAGCGGAGCCATCTTAATCATCCGGTCCGCCAGGGCGCGGTCCGACGCAAAATGGTCCTTGCCGCCGAGGAAGTAGTCATAGACCCGCGCGATGCTCGGGACACTTGGGTCAAATTCCGCCATGAGGCAATCCTAGGACGCCGTGCGGGCACATCCCTGCCGAATCAACGTCACTGCCAACATAACGTTTTCTAAAGGTCGAATCACACTCGATGGCCTTCGTCGCAGGCGGCTACAGGTCAAGGAACATGCGGAGTATCCGGCGTACGGCGGCCAGTTCGGTCGGCGCGACGGCTCCGATGCGACGTTCCAGGCGCACATAGGCGACTGCCCGAGCGTCCTCGGGGCGGGCGAACGATGGCAGCTTGCTCTGCCCCGATGCCTGCGACGCGATGGGGATCTGGTGCCGCAGCCCTCGGTCGCGGCTCGTGATCGGGACGACGAAGACAACCGCGTGGGGTAGTGAGAGGTGCAGCGAGCCGGAGACGACGATGACAGGTCGTCGGTCAGCCTGCCCCTGCCGCGATAGCAGCACATGCCGACTCTTCAAGCATTCGTCCGGTTCGTCGGCTGGCCATCGAGCCGCTATACGGACAATTACGCTGCGCCGGGCGACCTGAGAGTATCCGTGAACCTCTGCCATGCCTGGGCGGGCACCGAGAGCACGGGACCCGCGCGGCCGGCGGTGTCACGCACCAGGACCAGATCTTCTCGTGTGTTGCGGCTCGCGGTCATGTAACCGCCCCGTGGGAACAGCGTGAGGCACCGTCGGTCTTCTCGCGGACGGCCACGTCCGGGCGAATATCCGCCGATATGGTCGGCAACCAAGCTGGCGGGATGGCCGCCGGGCGCCACGCCGAACCGGATGATCTGGGCTTCTCGGCCTGACGGCTCGCAGGCCTTGGATGTTTATACAGGTGGCCTCGCGCGCCGTCGGGATGAACCTCCACTCAAATCGTCAGCGCCCACGGCGCACGCGGACCGGGGCTAAGACCAAGGGCTTCCCGGGTCAGATGGTCCCCCGGTCCCCGAGTCAAAGAAACCCGCCGTCCCGGAACCAGGCGACCCGCCGAACCCTGGGCCAGGGAGCCCGCCGAACATTGGGCCTGCGCCCATCGGCCCGCGAGACATGCCGATGTAGCTGGGCGCCGGGTAACGCACGCGCCGTACGGCGAAGCCCGCGATGATGACGAAAACGCCGCCGACAAGGCCGAACAATCCGCTGGCCACGCCAACGGTGCAGAGCGCTCCCGCGGAACACGTCTGCGCCAGGGGCGGGCCGAACGAGCTGACGATCTCATCGGCTAGCCCGCCCAGGAACAGATGGAAGCCGAGGGCCACGACAAGCGAGCCGGCCAGGCCGCGGGCCAGCGCGATGCCCGTGCGGCCCATCGCGAAGCTTGGCATGGCCTCCCTGTTCAGGCGCAGGACGCGTCTGCCTTTCCTGATCGATCCCAATATCAGCAGCGTGAGGATGATCCCGGCGACGATCAGCAGGTACAGGCTGTACGGCGGGACTCCGGTGACGCCCGCGAAATTGGCCTGATCGAGTGTGGCCTCCGAGAAAGTGGTGCCGCTCAGGTTGGCCCTAGCGAGATCGGCACCGGTCAGGTCGGCCTGGGTGAAGTCCGCATGGGCCAGGTCCGCGCCGACCAGTTTGGCGTACCGGGCTGAGGCCTGAATCATCTGCGCGTTCGACAAGTTGGCGCCCGACAGGTCCGCCTGATCGAATGTCGCCTGGCTGAGATCGGCGCCCTGCAGGTCAGCGTCACGCATGACGGCACCGGTGAAATCGACCTGAGCCAAGCTGAGACCGCTCAGGTCAGCTCCGGTCAGGTTGGCGCATTGCAGGCCCGATGAGTAGCTGGAGAGATCGCTGCTTGTCAGCCTCCGCTATTCAGGGTTGAGGGGCATTTGAGCGGTCCGGTGACTTTCCTGCTGCTGTGAGCTGGGATATCGCATCGCGGTGGGCTAGCTTGCGGGTGCACCTTATGGGTGCGGGGCGATCAGCGTGTCACGGGAATGCGAAGGGACGGCCGCGGAGCGGCCGTCCCTTGCTGTTTCAAGAGCGAAGAGCGCCCTGGTCCTGGGAGATTACGGGTTACCACACGCCATAATCGCCTGAACTGGAGCGCTCTTCGCCATGCATTGCGACGTGAGGTCGCTCGTAGTGAGTGGGTGCGTCGAGGAAGGAGGCCGCTGATGATGGCGGCGACGTTACCCCGGGCCAGTGCCTGAGCCCGTCCCCGCCCCGGCATGCGCGACTGGGTCCTGCCCAGCCGGGTGTGAAGCCCGGGGTAAAGCCCGAGGGCCCTCGTTCCGTCCGGGGGTTACAGGCAAGGGGAAGGCCGGGAGGGGCGAACGCCAGTGAACCCTTGCTGATGCCTCGTGAGAAGAACATCCCGGGATGGGCTGTCGTACCGGGGTGACAGGGACCAGCCGTTGCAAGGCGGCAGGCGGCGGTCACGGGATGCATACGTGGCCGTGCGGGCACCGCCGTCCCCGGGGTACAGAGGGCGCCCGGCCCCGGCCGGATCTCACGCGTGCGGAACATGGAAACCCCGCTCGGGTCCGCGCCGCCTGCGGCGGTGCGGTAGGCCGATCGTAAGAGGGGCGGAAGCCCCGGGCGGGACAGGATGCCCAGGAAGCGAATGCCGGCGGCCGAAAGGCAGCAGGAAACCAGCGTGGTCATGCCCGGCTCTCCCGTCGGGGCGCTGCATAACTGGCCGGATACCGGGCCTGGTGCCCGGGCGCGAAAGCGCGCTGACATGAGGCAGGTGGGCTGTTGAAGCTAAGCGGCCAGGATCGCCGGAACCGAAGGGCAAGTTAGACGCGATGACGGGATACAGCTTCACGACCCCGGTGCGGCAGGGCGGCAAGTGGGTCGTCCCTGCCATTGCCGAGGTGAAGGCGGCCCCCAAAGCGAACGGACCAGAGGACCGGCCCCTCGACGCGCCCTCCCAGTGGGATCGGATCGACTGGCGGGCGCAGGAGGAGCAGGTACGGCGGCTGCGGCAGCGGATCTTCAAGGCGGCGCAGGAGCAGGACTGGCCCAAGGTCAGGAACCTGCAGAAGCTGATGCTGCGGAGCCGGGCCAACACGCTGGTCAGCGTGCGGCAGGTGACGCAGCGCAATGCCGGGCGCAGGACCGCAGGGATCGACGGGGAGGTCGCGCTGACTCCCGAGGCCAGGGCGGCGGTGGCGGTGCGGGTGCACCAGTCCATCGCGTCGTGGCGTCCCCGCGCGGTCAGGCGCGTGCATATCCCGAAGGCATCAAACCGCGCGAAGCTGAGGCCGCTCGGGATTCCCGTGCTCATGGACCGCTGCCACCAGCAGCGGGTCCGTCATGCGCTGGAGCCCGAGTGGGAGGCCCGGTTCGAGCCCAGATCTTACGGGTTCCGGCCGGGCCGCGGCTGCCATGACGCGATCGAGGCGATCTACAACGTGTGCGCGGGGCCGCTGGCCAAGCGCACGTGGGCGCTCGATGCCGACCTGGCCGCGGCGTTCGACCGCATCGACCACTCTCACCTTCTAAAGCAACTCGGGTCGTTCCCGGCCAGGGACCTGGTCCGGGACTGGCTGAAGGCGGGCGTGTTCGAGGCGGGCAAGGGGTTCGCGCCAACAGAGGAAGGAACCCCGCAGGGCGGTGTGATTTCACCGTGCCTTCTGAACGTCGCGCTGCACGGGCTGGAGGAGGCCGCCGGGGTCCGCTACGTGACCTCCGGCAATCACGCCGGGGAGACGATCGCGGGATCCCCGGTCGCGGTCAGGTACGCCGATGACATGGTCGTGCTCTGCCACAGCCAGGAGCAGGCCGAACAGGTCGAGGCGCGGCTGGCGGAATGGCTGGCGCCCCGGGGCCTGGCCTTCAACGAGGACAAGACGAAGATCGTCCACCTCGATGACGGCTTCGACTTCCTCGGGTTCAACGTCCGCCGCTACCGCCGCAAGCTGCTGATCAAGCCGTCCAAGGCGGCCGTCAAGAGGCTCCGGGAACGGCTCGCCGCCGAAACGCGCAGGCTGCGCGGCCTGAACGCGGTGGCGGTCATCACCGCGCTCAGCCCCGTCATCCGGGGCTGGGCGGCCTACTACCGGACGGTGGTGTCATCAGAAACCTTCAGCTCACTGGACAGCTACCTATGGGCGCTGCTCTACAAGTGGGCACGGTGGCGCCACCAGAACAAGCCGGGGCGCTGGGTCGTCGCCCGGTACTTCGGCAAGTTCAACAAGTCCAGGGGCGATCACTGGGTATTCGGGGACCGCGACAGCGGCGGGTACCTGGTCAAGTTCTCCTGGACCGGCATCGAACGGCACATTTCGGTCAAGGGCACGGCATCCCCCGATGACCCTGCCCTGGCCGATTACTGGACCAGGCGGCGGACGAAGGTCAAGCCCCCGCTGGACAATCGCACCCTGCGCCTGCTGACCAGGCAGGCCGGGCTGTGCCCGCTCTGCGGGGACCACCTGCTGTCCGCCG
>Ga0302326_10029860_pt1 | contig 10924 bp, 8 predicted proteins | sample Palsa_T0_3_FD_202264 | JGI IMG/M metagenome (GOLD analysis project Ga0302326, IMG submission 202264) | Peat permafrost microbial communities from Stordalen Mire near Abisko, Sweden - Palsa_T0_3 | ecosystem: Environmental > Terrestrial > Soil > Palsa > Peat permafrost | place: Sweden: Abisko...
AAGAAGTTTCGGCTGTCAGGCGCTGTTATCCAATTCGCAGTGCTGGACTCCATATCTTAGATAGTGCTACACAAACATTACTCCGTCAATATGTTTGAAGAGTAAAGGAGTGGCGCCAAGCATGAGATGCAAGTAAAAAGGGCGTCAAACGAACGTCAAACGGTATATAGTGGCGGCGCGGAGCAAGAAGAAGCCTCGAAGGTCTGATCGGCTAGCACTCACATAATACATTTACGAGTACTGCCAATATCTAACTACAAAATTGAGAATACGCCACTTCAGCAGACTTTTTGACCAAATCAGGTGCTCAGAGGAGGAGCGTGGAAATCGAGGCTAGCCTAGCAGCCTGTTGGGTAAACTCCCGGCAGGCTGAAGGCCTGCCCCACCGTTGGTAGTCTGGGTTTACACCTATATGACTACCAACGAAGCGGTGTTCTCTCCTTCGGCGGCGCAGCTCAGCACTAACAAGCACCTGCTGCGGTGGATTGAGAAGATGGCGGATCTCACCAAGCCTTCCGCTATCCACTGGGTGAACGGCTCGCAAGAAGAGAACGATTCGCTCTGCCGGCAGATGTTAGAGAGCGGCACGTTCATCGCCCTCGACCAAGAACAGTGGCCCGGCTGCTATTACGCGCGCTCGGATGCGGGGGATGTCGCGCGCGTGGAGGACCGAACGTTCATCTGTTCGTTGTCAAAGGAAAACGCTGGTCCCACCAATAACTGGGTCAATCCCTTCGAGATGCGCAAAAGGCTCAAGGGTCTCTTCCGGGGCTGCATGCGCGGTCGCACTATGTATGTCTTAGCATTCAGCATGGGGCCGGTTGACTCGCCACTCTCCCAAATCGGCGTGCAGTTGACCGATTCGCCGTATGCCGTCGTCAACATGCGCATCATGGCTCGGATCGGCTTGCCGGCTCTCGCGGAAATCGACAAGGATGAGAAGCGCGTCGTGCCCTGTATCCACAGCGTGGGGAAGCCTCTGGCGGCCGGCGAACCAGATGTTCCGTGGCCTTGCAACCGGGAAAAGTACATTGTGCATTTTCCGGAGACGCGCCAAATCTGGTCATACGGCTCCGGCTATGGCGGCAATGCGCTATTAGGCAAAAAATGTTTCGCGTTGCGCATCGCTTCCAACATCGCCCGCGATGAAGGTTGGATGGCGGAGCACATGCTGATTCTTGGCGTGGAGGATCCGCAAGGCGAGAAGACGTACGTCGCGGCCGCCTTTCCCAGCGCCTGCGGCAAAACAAATTTCGCCATGATGATTCCGCCGAAGGGATTTGAAGGCTGGAAGATTTGGACCGTCGGAGACGATATCGCCTGGATCAAGCCCGATGAAAACGGCGTATTGCGGGCGATCAATCCGGAGGCGGGATTTTTCGGAGTGGCGCCCGGGACGTCTCCCAAAACCAACCCGAACGCCATCGCCACGCTTAAAACCAACTCGGTCTTTACCAACGTCGCGCTGACCCCAGAGGGCGGCGTGTGGTGGGAGGGCTTGACCAGCGAACCGCCGGCTGAATGCCTGGATTGGCAGGGACAGAAATGGACGCCGCAAATCGGCCAGCAATCGGGCCGCAAGGCCGCCCACCCGAATGCGCGTTTCACCTCGCCGGCGTCACAGTGTCCTTCCATCGATCCCAACTGGGAAGATCCGGACGGCGTGCCGATCAGCGCCTTCATTTTTGGCGGCCGGCGAGCGAACAATATTCCGCTCGTCTTTCAAGCCTTTAATTGGAGCGCCGGTGTGTATCTGGGAGCCACCATGGGATCGGAGACCACGGCAGCGGCGGCCGGAGCGGTGGGCAATGTGCGCCGCGATCCCATGGCGATGCTGCCTTTCTGCGGTTATCACATGGGCGATTATTTTCGCCACTGGCTTACCATGCAGCGTGCGCTAACGGCCACTCCTAAAATTTTTCACGTGAACTGGTTCCGCAAAGACGCCGATGGCGAATTCATCTGGCCGGGCTTTAGCCAAAATATGCGCGTGCTGAAATGGATTGTCGATCGCGTGCATAGCCGTGCCGCGGCGAGAGAATCCCCCATCGGCTGGGTGCCGCGCTATCAGGATATGGACTGGAACGGGCTTGATTTCCCGAAAGAAAAGTTCGACGAAATACAATCGTTCGAGCGCGCAGCATGGAAGGCGGAGGTGATGGGACATGAAGAGCTCTTCATCGAATTACATGACCATTTGCCGCCCGAAATGATTTACGAACGCGAATTGCTCATTTGCCGGTTATAACGTGAAACTCCTCATCTTTTCCGATATTCACGAGGACTGGCGCGCACTGGAAAAGCTGATGGCGCAGGAGGCCGATTACTATGTCGCCGCGGGCGATTTGGCGAATTGGGGCCGCGGGTTGGAAAAAGCCGGGGCGATTCTGCAGCCGCATGCCGGCCGTGTATGGGTGCTGCCGGGCAATCACGAATCCGACCTTGAGATTCAGCAGTTCTGCAGTCAGTATGGATTCCGCGATTTGCACAGCCAGAGTTTGGAGTTGGCGGGCCAACGCATAGCCGGGTTGGGTTACTCGAATCCGACGCCGTTCAATACTCCCGGGGAGTACAGCGAAGCTGAGTTGGCCAATCGCTTAGCGCTGTTTGCCGCATTGTCGCCGCCGTTGATTCTGATTTGCCATTGCCCGCCCAAAAACACCGCGCTCGATCGCGCCGGGGCTAATCAGCACTTTGGCAGCACGGCCATTCGAGATTTCATCGAGCAGCATCAGCCCGCCTACTTTTTTTGCGGCCATATTCACGAAGCGGCCGGCGCGCATGTGATGCTGGGCAAGACGCAATGCTGGAACGTCGGCAAGAAAGGGCATTTGCTGGAAACTTAGCATTATGGATCTCAACGCCAAACCCTATGATCTCGGTCAGCCGTATTTTCCAGGCATGCCGCATTACCCGACTCATCCGCCCTTTCTCTACAGCTTAACCAAGAGACATGGCGACATGGTTCACGCCCTCGGAGCCACGTCGGCCGCCGATGCCATCGCTCTCGGAACGCACGTGGGCACGCATATCGACGCGTTGAGCCATTTTTCCTGCAACGGTGTCTGTTACGGCGGACGAAAAGTGGAGCAAACCTATGAGCACGGCATGGCCGAGTTGGGGGTGGATTCCATCGCGCCGATTGTGCGTCGCGGCGTGCTTCTCGATATTGCCGGCGTCGCGGGCGTTGACGTTCTGCCGGCCGACTTCGAAATAACGCCCGATCATCTGGACCGCGCCGCAACCGTCGAAATCGAAGAAGGGGATATTGTGCTGCTGCGCACCGGTTGGGCGCGTCTCTTTTCCGACGCCCGGCAATACATCAACAACACCATTGGCCCGGGGCCCGGCATCGAAGGAGCGCGCTGGCTCAGCTCCCGAAAGATCTTTGCCGCCGGCGCCGACACCGTCGCCTTCGAAAAATCCCCCAACCCCGCTATGCCCGTCCACGTGCATTTGCTCGTCGAATCCGGCATTCACATCATCGAAGTTCTCAATTTGGAGCAACTCGCCCGCGACCGCGTTTACGAATTCCTCTTCGTCGCCGCCCCCATGAACATCCGCGGCGCCACCGGCGCGCCCCTCCGCCCACTCGCCTTCGCAAATCCGGGACCGGTGAGACGCAAGCCGCTCAGTTCTCCTCCAGGCAGTATTCTAAAGGAATGAACTTCCCCAGGTTCGTCCAAGCGGAGCAGTCCTTTCCCAATCGCGCCATCGCCAACATCGAAGATCATATTCGCCAAGAACTGGCATCGTCTGGCATCGCCGACCGTGTTCCCAAGGGGGCGCGTATCGCGATCGGCGTTGGCAGCCGCGGGATTTCGAATATCGCCCGCATCACCAAGGCCGTCGTGGGCTTTTGGAAAGAGCACGGCGCGCAGCCATTCATCATTCCGGCGATGGGTAGCCACGGCGCGGCCACCGCCGAAGGACAGTCCGACGTATTGGCCCATTACGGCATTCACGAAGCCACGATGGGCGTGCCCGTGCTTAGTTCGCTCGATGTCGTGCCGCTCGGAACTACGCCTGAAGGCATCGAAACCTTCATGGACAAGAACGCTTATAATGCCGATGGCGTGTTTCTCGTCGCGCGCGTGAAATGGCACACCGATTTCGCCGGCGCCGTTGAGAGCGGTCTCTTCAAAATGATGGCCATTGGTTTGGGCAAATTCGCCGGCGCGCAACGCTATCACAGTTTCGCCTACCGCATGGGGCTCGAAACCATGATTCGCAGCGTAGGCGCGAGCGTCTTCGCGAGCGGTAAGATTCTGGGCGGCTTGGCCATTCAAGAAGGAGCCCATCATGAAACCGCCGGCTTAACCGCTGTCGGTACCGCGCAAGGCCTCGAGAGCATGCTCGCGCAGGAAGAAGCCATCCTCCGCCAAGTCAAATCATGGATGGCCAAATTGCCCGCACCGGAAATCGACATTCTGATCGTCGATGAAATCGGCAAAAACATCAGCGGCGCCGGTATGGACACAAAAGTGATCAATCGCGGCGTAAACGGCGAATATAATCCATGGCCCGATACCCCGCTGGTGCGTCGCATTTACGCGCGCGGCCTAAGCGCCCTCACCTACCACAGTGCTGTCGGCCTCGGCATGGCCGATGTCGTGCACGACCGTCTGGTCAACGACGTAGATTGGAAACCAACCTACATTAACTCACTCACTGCCTCCACACCCGCTTGCATTCGCACTCCGATTCACTACCCCAACGACCGGGAAGCTCTCGCCGCCATCTCGCCTACTGTCGGCAAAACCAACCTCTCGGATGTGACCTATTGCCGGATTCGCAATACGCTCGAGCTGGTTGGGCTGGAAGTGAGTGAGAACCTCCTGCCTTCCGTTTATAGCAACGTGCAAGCAAACTCCGCGCCCTTTGAACTGCGTTTTGACGCCTCCGGCAATCTGAACGAATCGCAAACAAAGGACCACGCCGAAGAGCTTCAGCATGCCACCAAGGTCTAAATCCATTTCTTGCGCAGCAGCCACACCTTGATCAATTGCGTTAGGCACGTATAGCACAGGAGCGTTACCAGCAAGATCGGCCAATACAACGTTGGCAGACGCTCCAGCCCCAGCGAGGACGCCAGCGGAGAGTACGGCAACCACCCGCCGAAGGCCATGATGGCTAGCGATGTGAGCACCAAGGGCCAACTCGCCCGGCTCTGGATAAACGGAATCTTATTGGTGCGAATCACGTGGATAATCAACGTTTGCGTCATGAGCGATTCCACAAACCAGCCTGTTTGAAACAAGGAAGCGCGCGCTGGATCCCAGCAGTGAAAGACGTTGAGCATAACGAAGAACGTTGTGTAATCGAAAATCGAACTGATGGGTCCGATGAAAAGAATAAAGTGGGTGATTTCGTTGATGTTCCACGGCCTCGGCAACGCGACTTGCTCCGGGTCCACTGAATCCACCGGGATCGGCACTTGCGAAAAATCGTACAGCAGGTTGTTAGTCAGCACCTGGATTGGCGCCATCGGAATGAACGGCAGGAACGCGCTGGCTCCCAGCACGCTGAACATATTGCCGAAATTGGAACTCGCTCCCATGCGGATGTACTTCAGAATGTTAGAGAAGACCTTGCGGCCTTCAATCACGCCTCCTTCCAGCACCATCAGATCCTTTTCGAGCAAGATCAGATCGGCCGATTCCTTAGCAATATCGGTCGCCGTGTCAACCGAGATCCCAATGTCCGCGGCGCGCAGCGCGGGCGCATCGTTAATTCCGTCTCCCAGAAATCCTACGACGTGCTGCTTGCCGCGCAGGGCGCGAATGACGCGCTGCTTGTGAGCGGGGGACAGGCGCGCAAACAGCGTCGTCTTCTCAGCGGCTGCCGCCAGTTCGTCGTCTGACATCTTTTCAACGTCCCCGCCCAGCAGCGTCGGATCGGCCGCGAGGCCCACATCCCTGCACACTTTGCGGCTGATCAGATCGTTGTCGCCGGTCAGGATTTTAACCGCCACGCCATGCTTCTGCAGAGCCTCAATCGCACTCCCGGCGGTCTTCTTCGGCGGATCGAGAAACGCGACATAACCTGTGAGCACAAGGTCGCGCTCGTCCTCTTTCGAGCAGGCTTTCTTCCCGGTCAGTTCCTTTCGTGCTACCGCCAAAACCCGAAAACCATCGTTGCTGAGGTTGGCGTATTCTTCCTTCAATCCAACCATACGCTGGGGATCCATGGGCGCCAACTTCCCGTCCAGCTCGAATTGCGAACACTGCTGAAAGACGTCCTCCGGCGCACCCTTGGTGAATAGAATGGCTTTCCCAGCGGGATCTTCCACCAGTACCGACATCATCCGCCGCGTGAAGTCGAACGGAATCTCGTCGAGCTTCTTATACTTCTCGACCAACGCCTGCTCATGGAAGTCGGAGCTATGCAGGATCGCCTCATCCAGCAGATTCTTGAGACCCGTCTGAAAATGGCTGATCAGGTAGCCATCTAATAGCACTTCCTCCGTTTCCCGCCCGGAGACGTCGCAATGGCGTTGCAATACAACCCGATCCTCCGTAAGCGTGCCTGTTTTGTCGGTGCACAACACATCCATGCCTCCGAAATTCTGGATCGCGTTGAGCCGCTTCACGATCACCTTCTTGCGGCTCATCGCGATGGCCCCTTTCGAAAGGCACACCGACACAATCATCGGCAGCATCTCAGGGGTGAGCCCCACCGCCACCGCCATCGCAAAGAAAAAAGCGCCCTTCCAACCGTGCTTCGTCAACCCATTGATGAGAAACACCAGCGGCACCATCACCGCCATGAAGCGGATCATCAGCCAGGTGAAGCGAGTGAGGCCCTCATCGAAGCTCGTCGGCGGTGGCTCTGCCGAGATGGAACCGGCCATGCTGCCGAGATAGGTGTTGGCTCCCGTTGCGACAATCGCCGCGGTTGCCGTGCCGCTTTGCACGCTGGTCCCCATGAAGCAGGTGTTTTTGAGTTCGGTGGGCGAACTCGCGGCCTGCGTTTCAGCCTCGTGGAATTTCTCAACGGGAAGCGACTCACCGGTGAGGCTTCCTTGACTCACGAAAAGGTCCTTGGCCGAGAGCACCCGCACATCGCCGGGGATCATGTCTCCCGCCGAAAGTTTAACGACATCGCCCGGCACCAGATCGCGCAGCGGTATCTCCCGCGCTTCGCCATCCCGAATGACGGTTGCGGTGACGTGAATCATCGCCTTTAGCTCCGCTGCCGCTGCGTCCGCCCGTGCTTCCTGCACAAAGCGCAGTGCGACACTCAGCAACACCATGGCGGCCATCACCGTGCCGGCGCGCGCGTCCCCGGTCGCGAATGAAACCGCCGATAGGCCAGCCAACAAGATCACCAGCGGGTTGCGCAGGATTTTGAGCAGCCGGCCGAACCAACCTTGCTGGCGCTCTTGTGCCACTTCATTTAGGCCCACAGTCCGCGCACGCTCTTCCGCCTCTGCTTGCGTCAGCCCGTTCGCGGTTGTCCGCAACGATTTGAGTAGTTCGTCGCCCTCTTTTTGCGCGGCCTCGATCACCGCGGGCGAAACGCGAATATTGTGGCTTTTTGGCGGGGGCGCTACGTGCGTTCCCTCAGCTTTGCCGGCTTTGCTTGAAATGTCCACCGTGTTGAGGATGCCATATTTCATGTTTCATTGGTGTGGCGATTTCAGCCGTGTTACTTTCAACATTGAGGTGACCCGATTGAGCACGAACCGCAGGCAATTCATCCAAAACTCTTTCATGGCGGCAGCGGCGACGGCTTCGCTATCGCAGAGCAAAGCTTCGGTTGCCCGAAATCTCGGCATACCGGGACCATATCCGGGCCGTGTCATTGCCGTTGAACATCCGGGCTCTATCGTCGCCGGTGTGTATCAAAAAGAAACCATTCAACAGATGGTGCGGCGCGGCATGACCGAATTGACGCAGGCTCCTTCCTGGCAGGATGCCTGGCGGACATTCTTCGAAAAAGGCGACGTGGTCGGCCTCAAAGTTTGCCCGGTGGGCGGCCCTAAGCTTTCGTCCGATGCCTCGGTGCTTCGCTCCGTGATCGAAGGACTGAATGAAGCGGGGGTAACCAATTCGAACATTATCGTCTTTAACCGCTACCGCGAGGAAGCGGTGGCAGCCGGCATCGACAAGTGGCTGCCCGAGGGCGTTCACTTTGACGCCGCTTCGCCCCGCTATAGCGAAACACAGTTGGACATGGGAGGCTACGACGAAAAGCACTTCATGGAAATGGCTCTCATCAAGCCGGGCGACAGCCCTACCGACGCCCACGTGCGCCGTTCGTACGTCGCCAAAATCGTGACGCAGCAAGTAAACAAGGTCATCAATCTGCCCGTGTTAAAGCATCATCAATCGGCTGGCGTCACCATCACATTGAAGAACATGTCTCATGGCTGCGTCAACAACGTCAACCGCAGCCACCTGACTCCCACACTAAATGCTTGCGGCGTTTTCATCCCATCGGTCGTGAGCTTGCCTGTATTCCGCGAGAAATTTGTCTTGCAGATTGTGGACGCCGTAAAGGCTTCCTATCACGGCGGACCCCCTGGAAAACCTCGTTTTATGTGGGAACCCAAGACCATGTTCTTCAGTACCGATCCCGTGGCCCTGGACAAAACCGGGCTGAAGGTGATCGACGCCAAACGCACCGAAGCCGGTATGGCCACCATCGCGCTCTCGAAGCCAGACGATGAAAGTCACTTCCTAAATGCGCAAGTAGAACATATCGAGATTGCCGGGATGCTGCAACTTGGCACTTTCGACGATGCCAAAATTCAAGTGAAGCGCATCAACCTGGCCTGAGTCGATACTGCAAAAGAAAAAAGAGCCGGACCTTGAAAAAGCTTTTGGTGTTGACTTCGCTCGCGCTCGTCTTCATTTTGGCAGCATTCAAACCGCCGCAGCCCTCCGCCCAAGACGATTTGCTGCAAGGCTTTCGCCTGGTTGAAGTGGCATCCGTGGCCGATGCCATGGAGCAACTGTATGGCGCGAAAGGTTACATGTATCACGATATGCGCCCGTTAGCCGCGGCAAAATTCGCCGGACCGGCCGTCACGGTGGCGCTCAAGAAAGAAGAGCATCAGGAAGGCGCCAAGGCTCTTCAAGGAATGCTCGATGAGATCGATGAAGCACCCGCCGGCTCTGTGTACGTCATGGTTTTGGAAGACGGCCTCGATTACGCGGGTATTGGCGGACTGATGAGTACAGCCATGAAAGCTCGCGGCTTGGCCGGGGCGGTGGTGGACGCAAGCGTGCGCGATACGCCGCAAATCGCGAAAATCCAATTTCCGGTTTTCAGCCGTGGCGTCGCGCCTTCGTCGACCGTGAATCATTATCGCTTCGCCGGCAAGAACATTCCAGTAAAATGCGCCGGAGTGGAAGTAAGACCGGGCGATATCGTTACCGCCGACATGGATGGCGTCGTCGTTGTACCCCTAGAAAGGGCGCAGGAAGTATTAAAGCGGGCCCAGCAGTTGGACAACACGGAACACGGCACTCTCCCGTTCATTGAGAAATACCGTTCTATCCGCGAAGCCGTCGCCAAATTTGGTCGAATCTAACGGACAGAACCCCGCGGCGGATTGCTCCACCGCGGGGTTCGTTTTTAGTTGCCCACGCAAATGTAACTGAAGTTATCGGTAGACGAGCCGCCCGTAATCGAGAACGTAACCGAAGTGCCGCTCGTTTGCGTCACGAGCACAGCCGTAGCGCTCGAAAGATCGTTAGCGGTGCAGGCATAGCTGTTCGCACTGGTAAACGCGGCCGACCCGGAAAAGGTGATGGTGGCGGTTGACGTGAAGAACGAATTGCGCCCGCTCACCATGTGGTCGGACATGGCGTTTCCCGCCGCGTTGAAGACTGGCAGCGTCGACGCACGCGGAACTTGCGCCAATTCCCACGAATAGGTTCCGCTCCCCGTTTGCGAACAAACATAGAGGCTGGCCCCCGTGGTTTGCGCATCGTTACGCATATAGACCGAGCCGGCGTTAGCGGCTGCGGAACAACCGGTGGTGGGAGCGCCCGCGCCGGTCACGAGCCTTAGAAAAGCGGCGCCGGAAAAATCGTTGGCGCCGGTCCATGCGTTCGCCGCTGGTTTCAGCGGCACAATCGCCGTGACAATGTCGCAAACCCCGGGTACGGTAGCGCAATCGAGAGCGCCCGATGCGCCAGTCGCAATGTTACCCCAACCCGCTACCGATCCATTGGTGGTTAGATAACCAGCACTCCCCGTCTGAGCCGGCAAATTGCCCGAAGCTGTAACCGCGGCCGCGATGGCTGTGCGCACCGATTTCTCGGTTGGAACGTTTGTATCCGCTCCGGGCGTGCCTACCGTCGTCACCACACCGAGACCCGCCGACAGAGCCGTGCCGGTTGTGTTGCTGAACTGCGGTACGTTGCCGACCGTGGTGGAAGACGGAGCGGAGATTCCGCCGCCGCCACTGCCCGATCCGCAGGGCGCTCCTGCGTCGACGATGTTGCCGTTCGCATCCCACATGGCGCAGTCGCTTGGCGCGCCCTTGCCGGTGGAGCTTGCGGTTTGTGCGCCCGTGCCGGTAAAGGTCAACGGAGCCTGATAATTCAATGCTGGAATGTCGGTGGCGGCCAGTGTGTGCGCCGTCAATGCCGAACCGGTCGCCGAATAAAACGCGAATTGGCCTGCCGTGCCGCTTGCCACACTCGAACAAGGCGACCCGGCGTCGATCGCGTTGCCGTTCGCATCCCATTTCGCGCAGTCGTTGCTAGTCAGCGTGCCAGTCGAGCTCGCCGTCTTCGTCCCGCTGCCGGTAAAGGTCAATGGAGCTTGATAATTTAACGCTGGAATATCGCTCGCCGCCAGGCTATGCGCTGTCAGAGCTGAGCCATTCGCCGCGTAGAAAGCAAATTGACCCGTGCTTCCCGTTCCAATGTTCGCGCCGCCGGTAGCACAGGGGGCTCAGGAATCG
>Ga0302326_10029861_pt1 | contig 10924 bp, 9 predicted proteins | sample Palsa_T0_3_FD_202264 | JGI IMG/M metagenome (GOLD analysis project Ga0302326, IMG submission 202264) | Peat permafrost microbial communities from Stordalen Mire near Abisko, Sweden - Palsa_T0_3 | ecosystem: Environmental > Terrestrial > Soil > Palsa > Peat permafrost | place: Sweden: Abisko...
ATTCGCGTTGCGCGTCGACCGGACGCCCGAGAGCATGATAGGCGAGCGCCAAGCAGAAGAGCCGATCGTCATTGTCGAGCGGCGTCGAGGGCGATTCGCATGCCTTGCGCGCCTGATCGTTTTGCCCGGAGGCGAGAAGGGCAACCGTGATGAGTCCTTCGATATCGTGTGAGCCGGGAAAGAGCACGCGTGCATCTTGCAGGACCAACAACGCGTCGCCATAGCGACGCGCATTGATCAAAACCATTGCCAGGAGTCTGCGTGTCGTGACGTTTTGTGGGTCGAGACTCAAGGCGCGACGCGAAGCGGTCACGGCGATTTCAAAATGACCCAGCGCAGACGCGAACAAGCCCACATTGCGTTGCACCCATGCGCTGCCCGGCGAAAGTGCCAGAGCAAGATCGTGCTCGCGGGCCGACTGCACGAAATCGGGTGCTCTGCTAAACGTGAATGCAAGTGCCAGGTGAGCTTCGCCGAGCTGGGGCGCAAGCGCCAGCGCACGTTCGGCCGCCGCGCGTGCTTGCGCGTTCAAGCTAGGGACAACGCTGACATCGGTTACAGAATCGGCTATTAGATCGAGCGTGCCAGCCCGACGCGCGAAGGCCATAGCGAAGTTCGGATCGAGCGAGATCGCGTGATCGAAAGCGGCCAACGCCTCGCGATAGCCTGCTTCTGTTTCATCCATTTTCTCATACAGTTGCAGCCCGCGCAGGAAGGCATCGAAGGCGTCAGCGTTCTTCGTGCCTCCGAGCTCGATCTTGGCGGCTTCATTGCCGACGAGTTTGACTTCGAGTGTTCGTGATGGGCGTAAATTCTCGACGTGTCGTCGAGGACGTGGTGCAGGCTGGTCGTAGCGCAACTGGCCAATATTGTAGGGAAGATTAGTTGACACTCGCGCAAGCCCGGGGCGGCGCACGAACGTGCTTGAAATACCCTCCTCTTTGAGGACGCCCGGTTGGCCGCCGGCGCTCGTCCGCGCGGCCAAAAGTACCGACCGCAATTCTTTCTGCCGCTGTCGGAGCAGCCCGTGCGGCAATTATTTGACATAGCGCACAAAAAGCGCCCCATTTGCCGCTGCAGCAACAAAAAAAGTGCAAACGCCGTGAACATAATCACGGCCCAAGACTTGCTTTAATGGGATAAGAGGCCGCATTGCAGGTAGCGACGGAGGTTCAAATGAACAACGTGCCGGTATTCGCCGTGCTTCTTTTGATGTCAGGATGTGCGCTCACTCCCAAGGCATCCCTGGGTCCGGATGGCAGACCCGTTACGTTTATTGACGGGATGTCAGCTGCAGTCACCTATGACAAGGCCAATAAAGCCTGCCCCAACGGCTACGCAATTGTTGAGGAGCCGCAGGAGAAAGCGTTCATCGACTACGAGATGACGGTCGAGTGCAACTAGAGCGCGCTCGGTAAGATCCGAAACCAAGACCGCGCGCTGCCGTACGCGTGGCGCATGAGTTCGCGCCCTTAAGCGCGCAGGCCATCGGCTACGATCTTCAGGAGCTCGGAACCAAAGAGCTAAAATCGGCAGAGCCCGGCGCTCGCCTCCGACGCCGCCCCGAGCCTCTTGAACACACCGCTGAGATTCGAAAGCAAGACTCGGAGTGCGCACCGTCCGCAGCGGGGTTAAATTGTATCCATCATGACCCGCCGTAAAGATCCGCACATGACCGTCAGGGACCGCCGCTGGGCCGCCGTAGTCGCGCGGGATCCCAAAGCTGATGGCAAATTCTTTTATTCCGTCAAGACGACGGGAGTGTATTGCCGACCTTCCTGCGCCTCGCGGCGCGCCAAGCGCGAAAATGTCGCCTTTCATTCCACGACGGTCGCGGCCGAGCATGCGGGATTTCGTCCCTGCAAACGCTGCAGGCCCAATGAGGCGCCGCTTGCGGCCCAGCACGCAGCGACAGTTGAACGGATCTGCCGGCGCATCGAAGGCTCCGATAAAGCCCCGAGTCTTGCGGCGCTCGCGAGCGAAGCGCACATGAGCCGCTATCACTTTCATCGGGTGTTCAAGGCGATGACGGGTCTCACGCCAAAAAGCTATGCAGCCGCACATCGGGCTCAGCGCGTGCGGCGCGAGCTCGGCCGCAGCCGAACGGTCACCGCTGCGATCTTCGATGCGGGCTTCAACTCCGGCGGCCGCTTCTACGCCGCTTCGGACGCGGTATTGGGCATGACGCCCACGGACTATCGTGCCGGCGGGACACGCGCGCAAATACGCTTTGCCGTCGGCGAATGCTCGCTTGGATCGATTCTCGTTGCGCAGAGCGCGAAGGGTGTATGCGCCATTCTCCTGGGAGACGATCCGAATCAGCTCGCGCGCGACCTGCAGGATCGCTTTCCACGCGCCAACCTCATCGGCGCGGACGCCGAATTTGAGAAGCTCGTCGCGAAGATCGTCGGCTTCGTTGAAGCGCCTGCGGTGGGACTCAACCTCCCGCTCGACGTGCGCGGCACGGCCTTCCAGCAGCGCGTATGGCAGGCGCTGCGCAAGATTCCGAAGGGCGCGACGGCGAGTTACAGTGACATCGCACAACGCATCGGCGCGCCGAAGTCGGTGCGCGCCGTGGCGCAGGCCTGTGCCGCCAATGCCATCGCTCTGGCCATACCCTGCCACCGTGTGGTCCGCCAGGATGGGGCGCTGTCCGGATATCGCTGGGGCGTCGAGCGCAAGCGCGCGCTCCTCGAACGCGAGGCATGAACTTCGATCTCTTCAGCGACGCCTGCGAGGTCAAACAAGAATCCGCGATCCTAGCCCCCGGCGCGATGCTGTTGCGCGGTCTTGCAGCAGCGCAGACGGCGGAGCTCCTGTCGGCCATCCAAAGCGTCACGGCGCGTGCACCGTTTCGTCTCATGACGACCCGCGGCGGCCATACGATGTCGGTGGCCATGACCAATTGCGGTGCGGCCGGCTGGGTCAGCGATGCCAGCGGGTATCGCTACGATGCGGTGGATCCGGCGACGGGAGAGCGCTGGCCGTCGATGCCCCACGCGTTCGCGCACCTGGCTACCGAAGCGGCGGAGCGAGCCGGGTTTAGCGGCTTCACGCCAGATGCCTGCCTGGTGAACCGCTACGAGCCCGGGGCGCGACTCTCTTTGCATCAGGATAAGAACGAGTGCGACATGCAGGCGCCCATCGTATCCGTGTCGTTGGGACTGCCCGCCGTCTTTCTATTTGGCGGCCCACGCCGCGCTGAGCGGCCGCGCCGCGTGGCGCTTACGCATGGCGATGTCGTCGTCTGGGGCGGACCGGCACGGCTTTTCTATCATGGCGTACTCGCCTTGAAGGACAGTGAGCATCACGCGCTGGGTCGATGCCGCGTGAACCTCACCTTTCGCCGCGCCCTCTGATCGCGGGCAACGTCGGCCGATCTTACGTGCCACCCGATATTTGAGAGTTCCGCTGCAAATCCCTGCCCATGCACAAGGAGAGCTCGGAATGGGTGTACTCGCCGAAGCGCGGGATGGCTACGAATCCGGCACGGCGGTAGAGCGCAAGCGCCGCAAGCTGCCGCGGACCCGTCTCGAGCACCAAGCGGCGCATTCCGAACTGCAGCGCGCGCTCCTCTAGCGCCGCCAATATGCAGCGCGAGAAGCCTCGGCCGCGCGCGCCTGGAATCACGTACATGCGCTTGACCTCGGCGACACCCGCATCGATGCAGCGGATCGCACCGCAGGCTACGGGCTCGCCCGCAAGGTAACCGACGACAAATGCCCCCTTATCGGCTGCGACGTCCTCAGGATCGAGCCTGAAGTGGGTGGCGCCCGGCTCCGGATACTGCGCGCTCAGCTCCGCGTTTAATGCTTCGATAAGACGCGTTGCTGTCTTTGAACGCAGGTCCTCGCGCCGGATGGCGAGCGGCTGGGCCGGATGAGGTTGATTCATGAGCCGCAGCGGTGATCTGATCGATTCGAGATCATCGCTGCAGGCGAAGTGTCCCGGCAACCTCCCGTCTCGGCGACAGTGGCGATGATCGCTCACTTTGAGCGGACGACCGCCCCTATCCCTCATTCGGCCGCTTTTTAAGAGTCTCACGACTTCTTAAGGATTAAACTCTGCGCCGCCGGGTCCAATGCGGGATTCGCCCCTGGCCCGAGAGAGGATAGATCATGGGAGCGCAACTGGAACCTCAACCCCCGCCGGCGGAGCCCGTGACGTGGATCGGACGCGATCATGCGCCGAACGTCCGCTATCCGGTCGGCAATGAGCCGCCTTCTGCGGGAGCGGAGACCCCGCAGCATGGGAGGCGGAAATGGTTCGTGGCCCTTGTCATTGCGGCCCTCGCGGTGGCGGCGCTCCTTTGGGTGCGGCATATGCGGCTTCAGAGTCCCATGGCAGCGGGCGGGACCGCCAATTCCATCCCCGCGGTGACCGTGACGTCGCCGGGCAGCCGCGCCGTAACTGCACGGATCAGTTTCACCGGTGCCCTCGCGGCGCGCTACGACATGCCGATCGGCTCGGACACGGATACCGGGCGCATCAAGGAAATCCTCGTCGAAGCCGGGGATCACGTAAAGCAGGGCCAGATCCTGGCCAAGCTCGATGGCTCCGTGCTCCTGCCGCAGGTCAATCGGCTCGCGGCCTCGGTCGAGGAATCCAAAGCGGAAGCGGCGCTCTCTGCCGCACAGTACAAGCGGGCGCTTGGCGTGCAGGCCGCAGGCGCCCTGTCGGCGGAGGAGATCGAACATCGGCGGGCAACCTCGCTCACCGATGATGCGCGGGTGAAAGTCGCGGTGGCGCAGCTCGATGAAGCGAAGGCGCGGCTCGAGCGCACCGACGTGCGCGCGCCCGCGGATGGCATCGTGCTCACACGCACGGCGGAGGTCGGCCAGATCGCAAGCCCCGGGGGTCCTGCCCTCTTTCGTCTGGCACGCAATGGCGAAATCGAGATGCGCGGCCAGATCGCCGAACAGGATATGGCGCGCCTGCGCGTCGGGCAGAGCGCGTCCGTCTATATTACGAACGTCGCGAAGCCCTTTGACGGCCACGTGCGTCTCCTGGGCGCGGTGATCGACCCCATGACACGCTTGGGTGAGATCCGCATTGCTCTGGGCTCTGACCCGGCGCTGCGGCCAGGCGCCTTTGCCCGCGGCGAAGTCATCATCGATCATGACGAGCATCCGGTGCTGCCGCAGACCGCGGTCCTCGCCGATGCCAAGGGCTCGTACGTCTTCATCGTCAATGACAAAAACGAAGTCGAGCGCCGCGCCGTGAGCGTCATCGACACGACCGCCGCAGGCGTCGTGATCGGCGCGGGGCTCACCGGATCCGAGCGCATCGTCACCACAGCCGCAGGCTTCCTGCGCGAGGGAGAGCGTGTCAGCGCCGTGCCGCAGCGGGAGTCGGCGTCGTGAAGAACATTTCCGCCTGGGCGATCCGGCATCCCGTATCGCCGCTCGTTCTCTTTGTCGTCCTGACCTTCGTCGGCATCGTCGCCTTCATCCGCCTGCCAATCAACGAGAACCCGGACATCACTTTTCCGCTCGTGACCGTCACCGTGTCAGAGCCCGGCGCGGCGCCCACCGAGATTGACACGCAGATCGTGCAGAAGGTCGAAGGCTCGATCTCCAGCATCGGCAACATCAAGCGCATGACCTCGCTCTCCATGGAAGGCGAGGCCTACACCGCCGTTGAGTTTCAGATCGGCACTCCGGTGGATCGCGCGGTCGCGGATGTGCGCGATGCCGTATCCAAAGTGCGCAGCCAGCTTCCGGAAGGGATCCAGGAACCCATCGTGCAGCGGGTCGATGTAGACGGCGGCGCAATTGTGTACTTCGCCGTGAGCACGACCAGCATGACGGAGGAGGAGCTGTCCTGGTTCGTCGATAACACCATCAGCAAGCGCCTCCTCGGCGTCCCGGGAGTTGCGCAGGTGCAGCGCGGCGGCGGCGTCGACCGCGAGATCCGCGTGGACCTGGATCCGGCGCGCATGCAGGCGCTCGGCATCACCGCGGTGGACGTCAACCAGCAGCTACGGCACCTCAACATTGATGCGCCGGGCGGCCGGGCACAGCTGGGCGGCGGCGAGCAGTCGATCCGCGTTCTAGGCGGTGCAACCTCCGCCCTGCAACTCGGCGATACCCAGATCATGCTCTCCGGCGGCCGCTTCGCGCGCCTTTCGGACATGGCCGTAGTGCACGACGGCGTCGCCGAAGTACGCATGCTGTCGCGCTTCAATGGTCGTACGGCGACGACTTTCGGCGTGCTGCGCGCGCGCGGCTCCTCGGATGTCACGGTGCTGAAGGGCGTGCAGAAGGAGCTCGGGAAAATCTACAAGGACTTTCCGCAGGTCAAGCTGACGCAGATCTACACTTCGGTCGACTCAACGTATGAGATGTTCGAGTCCTCCATGCTGGCGCTCATCGAAGGGTCGGTGCTCGCGGTGCTCGTGGTGTGGTTCTTTCTGCGCGATCTGCGCGCGACCGCGATCTCGGCACTTGCGATTCCGCTGTCGGCGATACCGACCTTCGCGTTCATGCAGTGGATGGGATTCACGCTCAATCAGATCAGTCTCCTCGCGCTGTCGCTGGTCGCGGGCGTCCTGGTGGACGATGCCATCGTTGAGATCGAGAACATCGTACGCCACATGCGCATGGGCAAGAGCGGCTTTCAGGCGGCGCTCGACGCCGCGGATGAGATTGGGCTTGCCGTGGTCGCCTGCTCGGCGACCATCATTGCAGTGTTTCTGCCCGTCTCCTTCATGGGCGGGATTACCGGCCAGTTTTTCGAGCAGTTTGGGCTGACCGTAGCTGCGGCCGTTTTTTTCTCGCTGCTGGTCGCGCGGCTTATCACACCCGTGATCGCGGCGTATGCGTTGAAGTCGGACAGTCTGAAGGTGCACAGCGACGGTCCGGTCATGACGAGCTATATCCGCACGCTGAAGTGGTGCGTCCTGCATCGCTGGAAGACGCTCGCCTTTGGCACCGGCTTCTTTGCGCTGTCGATCGTCGCCTTCGGCATGCTGCCGACGACCTTCGTCCCGCAGGACAACGGCACAAGCTCTACGCTCAATATTGAGCTGCCACCTGGAGTCAACCTCGCGGAAACAGCAGCGGTGTCCGCGCAGGCAGCCGCCGTTCTGCGCCGCCAGCCCGAGGTCACGGACGTCGTGGAGGCGATCGGCGAGGACGGCAGCGTCTCAGGCGAAGTGCGCCAGGCCGTGCTCTACATTTCCCTCGTGCCGCGCGAGAAGCGCAAGTTCACGCAGCGTCAGTTTGAGCAGAGAGTGATCACGGAACTCAGAAGAATTCCCGACGCACGCATCGACTTCAATAATAATGGCGCCGGCAGCGGCGGCGGCCGCGACATCACTTTGTATCTGACGGGCGATGACGGCACTCTGGTGCAGAGCACGGCGCAGCAGATCGTCAAGGAAATGCGCGGGCTGCCATCGCTGCGCGATCCGCGCATCAACGGCGACCTGCCGCGGCCGGAAATTGTCATTCGGCCGCGGCTTGATGTGGCGGCGCAGATGGGCGTGACGGTGCAGAGCATCAGTCAGACGGTGCTGATCGCAACCCTGGGCGATATCCCGCAGAACGTCGCGAAGTTCTCCCTCAAGGACCGGCAGATCCCCATTCGCGTGAGCCTCGTTGAACATGCGCGCAATGATCTTGCGACGCTCGAGAACCTCCCGGTCCCGACATCTTCCGGACAAACCGTGCCGCTGAAGTCGGTCGCCGACCTGTCCTTCGGCGAGGGACCGACCAAAGTGCGGCGCTACAATCAAAGCCGGCGCGTGTCTTTGGAAGCGGATTTGAATGGTGTGGAGCTCGGGACCGCGATGAAGTCCATCCGCGCGTTGCCGACAATGAAGAACCTGCCGAACGGCGTGCATCTCGTTGAGGTCGGCGACGCCGAGGTGATGACCGAGCTCTTCACGAACTTCGCGCTCGCCATGGCGACGGGCGTTCTCATGGTGTTCGCGGTGCTGGTCCTCCTCTTCGCTCGTGTGTTCCAGCCGCTCACCATCCTCTCCGCCCTGCCCCTGTCGGTGGGCGGCGCGGCCGTCGCCTTGATGATCTGCCAGATGCCGGTATCGCTGCCGGTCGTCATCGGCTTTCTCATGCTCATGGGCATCGTCGCCAAGAACTCCATTCTGCTGGTCGACTTCGCCATCGAAGAAATGCGCGCCGGCAAGGATCGGCTGACGGCGCTCATCGAGTCCGGCCACAAGCGCGCGCGCCCGATTGTCATGACGACGGTTGCGATGATCGCGGGCATGTTGCCGGTCGCCATCGGCATCCATGGAGACAATTCGTTTCGCGCGCCCATGGCCGTCGCCGTCATCGGTGGCCTTCTGACCTCAACTCTCCTCACGCTTGTGATCGTGCCGGCGGCCTTCACGGTGATTGATGATATCGAGCGCTGGATCGGGCCTAAGGTTGCCGGCGCGCTCTCCGCGCGTCCGCCCAAGCCCGCCGCGCCCGGCAAGCCATATCCGGCCGCGTGAAATGCAGCGGCCGGTGTGGTGGCTGCGACTCGTGGCCGCTTTGCCGCTGCGCGCGCTCTATGTTCTCGCGAGCATCATCGCCTGGGTGACCTTTCGCGTCGCCCCGTATCGTGCCGAGGTGGTGCGCGAGAACCTGAAGGTCGCTTTTCCAGAAGCGGATGAGGTGCAGCTGCGCGAAATCATGCGCCGCTACTACTCAGGTTTCGCGCAGGTGCTGGTTGAGATCGTGAAGGCCGTGAGCTGGCCGGCGCAGAAATTCCGCGAACATGTGGAGATTGCCAACCTCGAGCTCATCCGCGAGCCCCTTGCCAAGGGAATGCCGGTGATCCTCGTAGCAGCGCATCAATGCAACTGGGAGTGGTTTCTCCTCGCATTGTCCGCTGAGCTTGGCTATCCGCTCGATGCCGCCTACAAGCCGCTCATTAATCCCTGGGCGGAGCGCGAGATGCTGAAGCTACGCACCCGTTTTGGCAGCCGCCTGGTGCCCGCGGATGCGCTCTTGCCGGACATCCTCAAGCGCCGCCAGATCGTGCGCGCCATCTGCATGATCGCCGACCAGGAACCGACGAAATCCGAGCACAAGCACTGGGTGCGCTTCTTGAATCGCGACACCGCCTTCTTCGTAGGCACCGAGGAGATTGCGCGCGCGACGCGCTATCCGGTGTTCTTTGCGCAGATGCGGCGCCTCGCGCGCGGACGTTACCGGATGGAGTTTGTAACGCTTGCCGCCGCTGGCGAGACGACGGCGCCCGGCGAGCTTACCGAGCGCTATGCACATCAAGTGGAAGCGCAGATCCGCGCATCCCCGCCCGATTGGCCGTGGTCACACAAGCGCTGGCGCCTGAAAAGATCCCTGTACGGCAGTCGCTAGCGGCGCAGTTCCCGCGGCAGCGAAAAGTAGACTTTCTCCTCACGCCCCGCGATTTCGTGCGACACCTCGCCACCCCAGCCGCGCAGACATTCGATGACCTGCTGCACCTGCACCTCAGGCGCTGAGGCGCCGGCCGTGATGCCTACCCTCGTTTTGCCGTCGAACCAGTCGCGGTGCAGGTCCTCGGGGCCATCGACGAGATAACCGGAAATCCCCGCACGCTCGGCAAGCTCGCGCAGTCGGTTGGAATTGGAGCTGCTGCGCGAGCCTATCACCACGAGCACATCACAGTGCTCGAGGAGCTTCTTCACGGCGTCCTGGCGGTTCTGTGTCGCATAGCAGATGTCCTCATGGCGCGGCGTCGCAAGGTGCGTAAAGCGCTCGCGCAAAGCGGCCACGATCTGCGCCGTATCATCCATGGAGAGCGTCGTTTGGGTGACGAAGGCGAGCCGCTCCGGATCGCGCACCACGAGTGTTTGAACGTCAGCGACACCCTGCACCAGATGAATCTGGCCGCCGAAGGAGGTGTCAAACCGCCCCATCGTCCCTTCAACCTCAGGATGGCCCGCATGGCCGATGAGGATGACGTCGCGGCCTTCGCTTGCGTAGCGCTGCACTTCCATGTGCACCTTGGTCACGAGGGGACAGGTGGCGTCAAACACGGTGAGGCCGCGCCGTGCCGCCGCATCGACGACCGCGCGCGACACGCCGTGCGCCGAGAAGATCACGTGGGCGCCGGACGGGACCTGATCGAGCTCCTCGACGAAGACTGCGCCCAAGCCGCGCAGGCGCTCGACCACATGGCGGTTGTGCACCACCTCGTGGCGCACATAGATGGGCGAACCGAAGAGTTCGAGCGCCCGCTCGACGATGTCGATGGCGCGATCAACGCCCGCGCAGAAGCCGCGCGGATTGGCGAGCAGGATCTGCATCAGGCGGATCCTCGAGCGCGGCGGCTCTCGATGAGCGCATCGAGGAGAAGCAGCGCCGCGCCGATGGTGATGGAGGAGTCCGCCACGTTGAATGCCGGAAACTCGGCGTGGCCCCAATGCGCCACGATGAAGTCGATGACGCGGCCGAGCCGCAGACGATCAATCATATTGCCGAGCGCCCCGGCGAGAATGAGCGCGAGACTCAAGGACAGGAGCCACTGCGTGGATCCCTTCAAACGCCGCATCCAGATCAAGATCGCGCCTCCTACGACAAGGGCCAGCACGGTGAAAAACCAGCGCTGCCACCCCGATGCCCCCTCGAGAAAGCTGAAGGCGGCTCCGCGATTGTAGCGCAGGCTGATGTCGAGCACCGGCAGCACGTAGATGCTGCTGTACAGCTTGACGTGGTGCACGACCAGAAGCTTCGTGAACTGATCAAGACCCATCACCACCACGGTGACCGGCAGCCAGCGCCAGCCGCTCCCCTCGTTCATGCGAACACCCGCCGTTCGCCCGGCAAAGACAGATTCGTGACGCAACGGTCACACAGCTGCGGATGCTCAGGATGGGAGCCGACATCGGGCCGGTGATGCCAGCAGCGCACGCATTTTGGATCCTGGGACGCAGTGACCTCGATGACCTGCTCCTCACCTGCCGCCC
>Ga0302326_10029862_pt1 | contig 10924 bp, 10 predicted proteins | sample Palsa_T0_3_FD_202264 | JGI IMG/M metagenome (GOLD analysis project Ga0302326, IMG submission 202264) | Peat permafrost microbial communities from Stordalen Mire near Abisko, Sweden - Palsa_T0_3 | ecosystem: Environmental > Terrestrial > Soil > Palsa > Peat permafrost | place: Sweden: Abisko...
TGGCATAGAAGTAGACCAGTGCCTCGGCCTCGATGCCGATCACATCGGCCAACTGCGCCCGGTCGGCCAACTCGAGGATGTGGGGCTCGAAACCGTGGGTGCCGTAGGTGGCGTGGCCCAGCGCCACCAGGGCGAGGAGCTCGGAACCGCCCCAGGCGCGCACCAGGTCCTCCACTCCGGTCAGGTGGCTGAGCAGGTCGCCGAACATGTGGGGCGTGGTTGCGGTCTCGTGGCCTGTCAGGAACGCAAGGGCAGCTGCCCGCTGGTCGGCGAACGTGGCCGTCATGTCTGCAGGTACCCGACGGCGTCGGCCAGCGCTGCCAGCTCGCTGCGCCATTCGGTCGGCGGGGCCAGTGGGCGCACAATGAACTTGGAGAACCCGATGGCCAGGAACGACTCCATTAAGGTGCGCAACCCACCCAGTCCGATCGGGATGATCTGATCCAATGGGCGGCCCCGGGCCCGGCGGGCCAGGGCGGAAAGGGGTGCCGCACCCAGGTCGGTGCCTGGCGGGGCATAGGCCAGGCTGATCCCGAAATGCTCCGGACTGATGGCGCGGCCATGCTCGGCGGCCACGTCGTCAATCACCTTCTTGCCCGCTCTGGCATCCTCGGGCGTGCAGAAGGCCGGAATCCAACCGTCACCGATGCGACCGCACCGTTCAAGGGCCGCCGGCACATTGCCGCCCAGCCAGACGTCGAAGGGGTCCTGCACCGGGCGGGGTGACACCGACACATCGGTGAACGAACCGGCCGGTCCGTCATAGGTCACCACCTCACCGGCCCAGAGCTGGCGCAGCACGGGGAGCGCGGCGTCCATCAGGGCTCCCCGCTCGGCGGCGGGGATCCCGATGGCTTGGCGTTCGCCACCGATGGAGAGTCCGGGCACAAAGGTGAGCAGGAAGCGGCCGCCGGAGAGCAGGTCGAGCGTGGCCACGGCCTTGGCCAGCCACACCAAATTGCGGCCGGGCAACAACATGGTGGTCCCGATCTTCAGGCCGGGGCAGGCACCCGAGACCCACGCCAATCCCACCAGGGGGTCGGGGCCCGGACGCGACAGCACCTCGGGGAGCCACAAGGAGTCGAAGCAGTATTCCGTGACGGCTTGCCCGAGGGTCGTCATGGCTCCCGGGGCCAGGGACTCGCCACCGGCGCTGATGCCGATCCGCACCTTCATCAGTCCGGGGCTCCCGTCAGTGCGCCGATGACCCGGACCAGTCCGGCGTCGTCCACATCGTGATGGGTGACCAGGCGCATTGTGTTCGGTGCGATGGGTCCGGCCAGTATCCCTTCGCCGTGCAGGTGCGACAGCAGCTTTTCCGGCTCGTGATGGGTGAAGGTCACAATGTTGGTGCGCACGGTGGAGGGGTCCAGACCGCATTCGGGCCACCGTTGCGCCACCGCGTGGGCCAGCCGGCTGGCGCGCGCGTGATCCTCGGGCAGGCGGGCCACCATGGTGCGCAAGGCCAAGAGCCCCGGCGCGGCCAGCACGCCGGCCTGGCGCATGCCGCCACCGAGACGCTTGCGCTCCAGCCGCGCCTGCGTCATCAGATCTTCGGGTCCGGCCAGGAGGGAGCCCACCGGTGCGCACAATCCCTTGGAGAGGCAGCACATCACTGTCGTGGCCGGGGCCGCCCATTCGGCCGCGCTGACTCCGGTGGCCGCTTCGGCGTTGAAGAGCCGGGCGCCGTCCATGTGGATGGGCACGTTGCCTGCGGACTCCACCAGGGCGCGCCAACCGTCGGCGGACCAGGGGGCCCCACTGGCGGCCATGTGCGTGTTCTCCACGCTGATCAGCGAAATGGCCGGTTGGTGATACGCCGACGCCTCCCGGGCCCAGCGCACGTGTTCGGGGCGCAGCATGCCGTCGTCATCGCTGACGGCGTGGAATTGCACGCCTGAATTCCGCGCCGAGGCTCCGAACTCATAGGCCACCACGTGTTGGCGGGCCCCGGCCACCACCGCGGTGCCCCCGATGGCCAGCAGCCGGAAGGCGATCTGGTTGGCCATGGTTCCCGAGGGGACGAAGACGGCCGCCGGCTTGCCCACCCGCCCGGCGAAGGCCTCTTCAAGTTCCCGGACGGTGGGGTCCTCGCCGTAGTCGTCGTCGCCCACCACCGCATCGGCCATGGCCCGGCGCATGGCAGCGGTCGGCTGGGTGACGGTGTCACTGCGCAGATCGACCACGTCGGGCACAGGTTGAGACTAACCATGCCGCCGATAACATCCGGCCGTGCCCTCTCCACCCCCTCCCGCGAACGACGATCCCGCGCTGTTCCCCAGCGGACGCCACGACATTCACGAGCTGCTCGATGTCGAGGTTGTCGAAGCCAGCGGAGAACGAGTCGTCCTTCGCCTGCCTGTCACCTGGAAGGTCCACCAGCCCTACGGGATCCTGCATGGCGGCGTCTCCGCCCTGCTGGCCGAGTCGGCCGCCAGTTTCGGTGCCGCACTGAACGTCGGCCCGGACCGCCAGGTGGTGGGGATCGAGATCAGTGCCAGCCACCTGCGCTCGGTACGCGACGGCCATCTCATCGCCACCGCCACCCCGATCCGGGCCGGTCGCACGGTGCAGGTGTGGGCCATCCACCTGACCGATGACGAGGGTCGGGCCATCTGCGAGGCACGCTGCAGCCTGGCCGTCCTGGGCGGGCCCGGCGGAGCCACCGGAGCGGTGGCCGGCGCCAGCGAGCCGCAGTAGTCAATGCCACATCCTCGACGTAACATGTGGGTGTGACTCCGGTAGGAAACGGAGAGCGACGTCCGGCCCTCGGATTGATCCTCCCAGCCACCTTGCAGGGAGAACTGCCTGATCACGTTGGTGCTACCAGTGGTAGTACCCCAACCAGTGCCCAGGCCCTCTCGGAGCTCTGCCGGAGGGCGGAGGAAGGGGGAGCGGACTCCCTGTGGGCGGTTGACCATCTCTTCTGGCCCCATCCGATCAATGAATGCCTCACCACGTTGGCCATCGCGGCCGCGGCCACCCGGCGGCCCCTGCTGGGCAGTTGCGTCCTTCAGCTCCCCTTGCGTCAACCCGCGGCGGTGGCCAAGCAGGCCAGCGCCCTGCAGGACCTCAGTCAGGGCCGTTTCATTCTCGGGCTGGGTGTGGGCAGCCACCCGGGCGAGTACGCGCAGGTCGGGGTGGACTTCCACCAGCGTGGCCGCCTGATGGACCAGGGCATCGCCGCCATGCACTCCGCTTGGGGTTCGGCCCAGAACGCGGCCGGTTACCGCCAACAGCCGGCCTCGGCCACCGTGCCGCTGTGGATCGGAGGGTCGAGCGCAGCTGCCCGTCGACGGGCGGCATCGGTCGGCGACGGTTGGGTGCCGCTGTTCCTCACCGCCGACGAGTACGGGCCGGATCTCGCCCTGCTCCGTCAAGAGGCCGCCGCGGCCGGTCGCGACCCTCGGTGCGTAGAGTCGGCGGTCGTGGTCTTCGTGCGTGTGGGACCCGACGATCAGGCTCCTAAGGAAGGGGCACGGTGGTTGTCCGAGCTCTACGGCGTGCCGCCCCGGGCCTTCGAACGCCATCTGGTGGCCGGTAGGGCCGAAGTGTGTGCCGCGGCACTGGACCGTTATGTCCGGGCCGGGGCCGACCATATTGTGGTGATGATGGCCGGTGACCAGGCGGTGCAGCAGTTCAGTTCCCTCCGGGCCGCTTTCGTGGATCGCACCGAGACGGTGTTGGCCGGCGTACCGGCATGAGCCTGCCCTCGTGACCTCCGTGGACGTCGCCATTCTGGGTACCGGCATGACCGACATGAGCCGGCGTGACCTCTCCCCCGAAATGATGGCCTACCAGGTCACCCACGAAGCGCTCGATGATGCCGGGGTCTCCCCCGACCAGCTCGGCCTGGTCATTGTGGGCAACGCCATGGCCGGGCGGCTCAGCGACCAGGCGTGCGTGCGGGGTCAGACGTGGCTCCGCAAGGCCGGCCTGTCCGACACGGCGATCATCAACGTCGACAACTCCTGTGCCGGGGGAAGCTCCGCCCTCCACCTGGCCACCATGGTGGCGGCCACTGGGGACCGGCCGATCCTCGCCCTCGGGGTCGAGAAGATGTGGACCGGCAACCGGGCGGAGACCATGGCCGGCATTGAGGACGGGTTGCCGGCGGACTACCGGCACGACCTCCATGACCGACGCCACGCCGACGACAACCCGGCGGGCAGCATCCTGATGGGACTCAACAACGGCTGGGCCCAACGGATCATGAGCGAGCGGGGGGTCACGCCCCGCCAGATCGCCGCAGCCGCTTCCAAGGCGTTCGACCACGCGTCGCGCAATCCTCTGGCCCAGTGCCAACGGACCGCCTCCATTGACGAGGTGCTGGCCTCCCCCCAGGTGGCGGGCGTCCTGACCCGCCTCATGTGCAGTTCCTTCACCGACGGGGCGGCTGCCCTGGTGATCGGCGGGCCGGCGCCGGCACCGGCCTCCGCCCCCCGTATCATCGCGTCGGTGGCCCGTTCCGGAAATGGTCTGATCGACTATCACGACCGGCTGGCGCAGACCTGCGACGCCACCTGGCAGGCCTGCGGCTTGGGCCCCGATGACTTCGACCTGGTCGAATTGCACGACGCCACCTCCGCCGAGGAGCTCTACGCGCTCGAGTCCATCGGTCTCTTCGCCGAGGGCGAAGCGGGCCCGGCCACGGAGGCGGGGCGCACCAGCGTCGACACCCCGGGGCTGGTGGTCAACTCCAGCGGAGGTCTGGTCGGCCGCGGGCATCCCCTGGGGGCCACCGGATTGGCCCAGGTGGTCGAGTTGGCCGCGCAGTTCCGGGGACGGGCCGGGCATCGCCAGGTGAGCGGGGCCAGACTCGGCCTCGCTGTCAACACCGGAGGCATCATCGAGGGTGACGCCGGCTTCGTCGGCATCCATGTCATCGCGGCGGGGAACGCCGCCCGATGACCGGCATCAAAATCACCGGTTGGGGCATCGCCCTCCCCGATAAAATTGTGACCAACGACGATATGGCCGTCAGCCTCGATACGAGCGACAGCTGGATCGTGGAGCGCACCGGTATCCGGCAACGCCATATCGGCGGCACCACGTCAGGCCTGGCCGCCGAAGCGGGTCAGAACGCCCTCAATTCGGCTGGCCGCACTGCGGCGGAGATCGATCACCTCGTCCTGGCCACCACCACCCCCGATGGCATCGTCCCGGGCACGGCACCGAGCGTGCAGCACGCCCTGGGGATTACGGGTGGCGCCTTCGACATCAACGCGGCCTGTTCGGGCTTCGTCTACGGCCTGGTCACCGTGGCCGGGCTCATCGCGGCGGGCTCCGGACCGATTCTCCTGATCGGGTCCGAGACGCTCTCTCGGATCACCGACATGGACGACCGTTCCATCGCCATCATTGTGGGCGACGGTGCCGGCGCGGTGGTGGTCGAGCCGGTGGAGGGACCGGGCAGCCTCATCAGTTGGAACCTCAACTCTGATGGCTCGCTCCGCCACCTGCTCAAGTGCGAGCACGGAGGCACGCTCTACATGGATGGCAAGGAGGTCTTCCGCAAGGCCGTGCGGGTGGTGGTCGAGTCGGCCGAGCGGGCGATGGCTGACGCCGGGCTGGGGCCCGATGACATTTCGCTGCTGGTGCCGCATCAGGCCAACGTGCGCATCATTCAGGCGGCCTGCCAACGGCTGGGCATTCCCGAGTCGCGCACTGTGGTGGTCATCGACCGTTATGGCAACACATCCTCGGCCTCTATTCCCCTCGCCCTCCACGACGCCATCAGCAACGACCGCGTCCATGACGGTGACAACCTGCTGCTCACCGGGTTCGGCGGCGGCATGACGTGGGCCAGCGCGATCTTCCGCTGGGCCGCGTGAAGGGACCGTCGCTCGTCATTCTGGCGGCCGGTCGTGCCCGTCGCTATGGAGGCTGCAAACCCCTGGCTCCGGTGGGAATCCACGGGGAGGCGGTGATCGACCTGGTGGCCAGCGACGCCCTGGGCGCCGGTTTCGGGACCATTGTCCTCGTCCTCGGCCCGGATACGGGAGCGGCCATCCGCTACCACGTCGAACGCACCTGGCCGAAGGCGGTCGACGTCAGGTTCGTCCTGCAACCGGTGCCGAAGGGAACGGTCCATGCCGTCCTCTCGGCCTCCGCAGAGGTCGGTGCCACTCCCTATGGGGTGGGGAACGCCGACGACATCTACGGGCAGGCGGCTTGCGCACAGTTGGCCGAACACCTGTCCGCCTCGGAACCGACGAATGCCCTGGTCGGCTACAGGTTGGCCGACGCCGTGATCGGGCCGTCCCCGGTCACCCGGGGCATCTGTCAGGTCGATGGTGACGGTCGTCTGGTCGGCGTGGACGAACGCCGCCTGGTCAGCGCGCAGGACGATGGCGGGTTCGCCTCGGCCGATGGACGCCAACCCGTCCGACTGCCTCCCGATGCCCGGGTCTCGATGAATCTGTGGGGCTTCACCCCGGCGTTCCACCAGGTCCTCCACGCCGCCATGGCAGCGGCGGCCGATGCCTCCGAGGAAGCCGAGGTCCTGCTGCCCGAGGTCGTGGCCGAGGCGCTCGACACCAGTTCGTTCTCGGTGCTGCCGGCCGAGGGTCGCTGCATCGGGGTCACCCACCCCGACGACCTCGGCCTCGTGCAGTCCGAGTTGAACCGACAGGTCGGCCGGGGCGAGCGTCCCGCCGCACTGTGGACTTCGACCGGCTGAAGTCGGGGCGGCCCCTCTCAAATCCACAGACATGTGCCTTGGCGAATCACGCCGACGCCGGGTACCCTCCCAACATTGTGCGAATGCCGCGCGGTAAAGCAGCTGCACCACTGTTCTCGCTGTATGGGCCGCCCGAGCGCTAAGTCGACTGCGGACTCCGTGACCTCAGGCTCCGTAACCTCAGGCTCCGTGACCCCGGGCGCGACGCAACCCCGAGTAACCGTTCGGCCGAAGCCTCCCGTGCTCCTCGGGGCTACGTCTGCGACGACCCGCTGGCACCGTGCCGGGATCGTGTCGGACAATCCCAACCCGGGCCGGGTTCGGCGACTCCAGGGAAGTCACCGTTCCACAACACGGACCATCTGTATTCGGGTCCTTCCCCCCGCTCCGGCCGCGAGCCCCTTGCGGGACTCAAAGCCGACCCTCGATCCTGCCTTGCGGCATTCTCTCGGCCACCTTCTGGTCCACCTTGCGGCTTTCCTTCCGGCTTCCCGTCCTCCCACCTTGCGGTGCTTGGTTGGGGTTCGGCGGGCTTCCGTCTCCGAACTGAAGACAGATTGCGCTTCGCGTCACGCAAGGTCAATGGGATTTCGCGAAATCCAGATGTTCTCCCCACCTTTTCTGCGGTCGTCCCCAAGGTGGGGCGCAGCCATCCCCAACTCTTCCCCATGTTGAAGCGGCGACGGTCCGCTCGCCGAATCTCCCGCCGGCTGGTGGCTACCGTGTCGGCTGGGGCGGCACTGATTGCGGCGGCCACCGTCCTGCTGGCGGCCACCAGCTCCCCGGTGCAGGGACAAGGCAAGGCCGGTGTGACCCGATCCGCCACCGTGGTGGTCCCGCGACCGGAGACCACCCTCCCCATCGCCCTGCTCGGGGCAGCCACCGCCGACGCCGCCCTGGGGCTCCGAATCCCCTTCTACGAACCACCGACGGTGCCCAACCCGGCCCTCCCCGGCACCACCATCGTCGGGGGCCTGGACAAGCCGGATCCGTTCATGGTGGTCCAGAGCAGTCGCTACTACCTCTTCACCTCGCAGGGAGATCTACCGGCCAATGTCCCGGTTCGCTCCGGGCCGTCGCCCACCCAACTGGGCCGGGTCTCCGACGCCCTCCCCGCCCTGCCGGCGTGGGCCGAACCGGGGGGCACCTGGGCCCCCGACGTCCATCACTTCGGCCGTCACTTCATGCTCTACTTCACCGCGGCTGTGCGGGAGCCCGACGCCCACATTGAGTGCATCGGCGACGCCTACAGCACCCGGCTGACTGGTCCGTACATCGCCAACCCCGCCCCCTTCATCTGCCAGCTGGCCGAAGGAGGTTCGATCGACCCCCGCACCTTCGTCGACAGCGATGGCCGGGCGTTCCTGCTGTGGAAATCCGACGAGAACTCCGATGTGGACGGCACATCACTGACCAACATCTACAGCCAGCGCCTGAGTGCCGACGGCCTCCACCTCCTGGGTCAACCCACCCGGATATTCGGGCCCGACGAGCCCTGGCAGGGACGCATCGTCGAGGCTCCCGACATGATTCTGGTCCGGGGAGTCACTTACTTGTTCTACTCAGGCGGCTGGTTCAACCAGACCGGCTATGCCATCGGCGTGGCCGTCTGCGCCGGTCCGCTGGGCCCATGCCACGACCCTTCCGCCAATCCGATCCTGGCGTCGAACGCCCAGGGTCTCGGCCCGGGCGAGGAGTCGATCTTCACCGACACCCACGGGATCTGGTTGCTTTACACCCCGTTCCGCTCCGACCTTCCCCTCACCACCGGACCACCCCGGCCGGTGGCCATGGCCCACCTCGGCTTCGGTGCCTTCGGGCCGTACCTGGCGGCTCCGCTCACCGTCAACACGCCGAGCTGAGCGCTCACGTAGGCCGCCGATCCTTCCTCACAACGGGGTCACGTACGCCCCCGATATGCCTCCATCAATCAAGAAGTTCGACGCCGTCATGAAGGACGAGTCGTCAGAGGCTAAGAACGCGGCCGCGGCGGCGATCTCGTTGGCCTCGCCGAAGCGGCCCATGGGGATGTGCACCAGGCGCCGGGCTGCCCGCTCGGGGTCCTTGGCGAACAACTCACGCAGGAGCGGCGTGTTCACCGGGCCGGGGCTCAGCGCATTGACCCGCACCCCCTGACGGGCGAACTGCACCCCAAGCTCGCGGGACATGGCCAGGACGCCCCCCTTGCTGGCCGTGTAGGAGATCTGGCTGGTGGCGGCGCCCATGGTGGCCACGAACGAGGCGGTGTTGATGATGGACCCTCCGCCGCGGGCGAGGAGATGGGGGATGCCGTACTTGCAGCAGAGGTAGACCGAGGTCAGGTTGACCTCTTGGACCCGCTGCCAGGCTTCCAGTCCGGTGTCGAGGATGGAGTCATCGTCGGGCGGGCTGATGCCGGCATTGTTGAACAGGATGTCGACACCGCCGTAGGCGGAAGACACCGTCTCGTACAGGGCCTCGACGTCGGTGGGCGATGTCACGTCGACTTTGACGAACATGCCCCCGATGGACTGGGCCAGCTCCTGGCCGGCCGTCTCGTCCAGGTCGACCACGGCCACCTTGGCCCCCTCGGCGGCGAAGCGCTCACAGGTGGCCCGGCCGATACCGCCGTTCCCGCCGGTGATCACGGCCACCTTGTCGACCAGTCGGCTGGCGTAGGGCGTGCTCTCGCTCATTGCTCTCCTTGTCTCACTCGGAACTGATGAAGACGTTCTTGACGTCACTGAAGGCGTCGAGCGCGTCCGGCCCAAGCTCACGGCCGATGCCGGACTGCTTGGCTCCCCCGAAGGGCGTCCAGTAACGCACCGACGAGTGGGAATTGACCGACAGTGTCCCCGTCTCGACCGCCCGGGCCACCCGCAGCGCCCGCCCGATGTCCCGGGTCCACAAAGATCCCGACAGTCCGTAGGGGGTGTCGTTGGCCAGCCGTACGGCGTCGGCCTCATCGTCGAAAGGGATGACCACGACGACTGGCCCGAAAATCTCGTCGGTGGCCGCCCGGTGACCCGGGTCGACCGGTGCCAACACCGTGGCGGGGAACCAGTTGCCCGGACCGCTCGGGCAGACACCCCGGAAGGCCACCGGAGCGTCGTCCGGCACGAAGGAGGCCACCGAAGCCAGGTGGGACTCCGAAATGAGCGGGCCCATCTCCGTCGCTTCTTCGGTCGGGTCGCCGACCACCACGCCTTTGACCGCCGGTTCGAGCAGCTCCATGAACCGCTCGTAGACCGAGCGCTGCACGAGAATGCGGGAGCGGGCGCAGCAGTCCTGACCGGCGTTGTCGAAGACCCCGTAGGGCGCCCGGGCCGCCGCCAACTCAATGTCGGCGTCGGCGAAGACGATGTTGGCGCTCTTGCCCCCCAACTCGAGTGTGACCCGTTTTATCTGGTCGGCGCAGCCGGCCATGATCGTCCGCCCCACCTCGGTGGAGCCGGTGAAGCAGAGCTTGCGCACGGAGGGATGGGTCACGAAGCGCTGCCCCACCACGCTGCCCTTGCCCGGCAGAATCTGCAGGACGCCTTCGGGGAGGCCCGCCTCATAGGCCAGCTCACCGATGCGCAGGGCGCTGAGCGGGGTCAGCTCGGCCGGCTTGAGCACGACGGTGTTGCCGGCCGCCAGGGCGGGGGCGAAGCCCCATCCGGCGATGGCCATGGGGAAATTCCACGGGACGATGATGCCGACGACACCCAACGGCTCATAGAAGGTCACGTCGATGCCCCCGGGCACCGGAATCTGGCGCCCACCGTGGCGCTCCGGCGCGGCGGCGTAGTACTCCAACACATCGCGCACGTTGCCGGCTTCCCAGCGGGCGTTCCCGATGGTGTGCCCGGCATTGGTCACTTCAAGGCCGGCCAGTTCCTCAAGGTGGGAGTCGACGGCCGCGGCGAAGCGACGCAACAGCCGGGCCCGATCGCCCGGGGCCACGTCCCGCCAGCCCGCAAAAGCAGCGGCCGCCCGGCCGATGGCGGCATCGGTCTCGGGCTCACTGAGCGATGGCACATGGCTGACGATCTCCCCGGAGGCCGGGTTCCGTACGGCGGTCACGCCGGGGTCGGTGTCGTGCACGGTGTGATTGTTGCCGATGGGACACCGGTTGTTCGAAACGCGCTCTCCGGGTTGAGGTGACGGCGGGGGCGCCCGGATACAGTTCGGTGTGCCTTCGACCGAGGACCCGACCATCCCCACGGTGCAGTTCAACCTGGCCAACGTGTTCGACACGCTGGTCGAGACCCTGGCCGATCG
>Ga0302326_10029863_pt1 | contig 10924 bp, 8 predicted proteins | sample Palsa_T0_3_FD_202264 | JGI IMG/M metagenome (GOLD analysis project Ga0302326, IMG submission 202264) | Peat permafrost microbial communities from Stordalen Mire near Abisko, Sweden - Palsa_T0_3 | ecosystem: Environmental > Terrestrial > Soil > Palsa > Peat permafrost | place: Sweden: Abisko...
GCGATGGGGGCTTTTCGGTATCATGCGCGCCCGCTCAGCGGGTCGGTAGCTCAGTCGGTAGAGCAGCGCCCTTTTAAGGCGTTGGTCGTGGGTTCGAGCCCCACCCGACCCATATATTCCAGCGATAAAACAAGGCGCTGGAAACGCGCGGCGCACCAGCGCTTTCGTTCGCGTCAGAATTTGTGCAGCGGGACGGCGCGGAGGTAGCCGGCCGTTCAACGCAATGGCTGGGACGTGATTGGGCCGTCGAACAGCGACGATGCCAAGCGCTATGCCGGCAGCCTCGCGTTCCGTATCTGTACCTTCCGCGGCGTTAGGTCTTCGAGAGAACGGTGAGGCCGGTGCACGCCCGATGCCAAGCAGTACTCCGGCACGAACGTGGCAAATCGGATCGTCTGCCCTGACGCCAACCGGGCATGGTCACTCCGCTGAAATGATCGCAATATAGGCTGTCGCTTGAGGATGGGCGGCCGCATAGTCTGCGTGCCCTCGAGCGGACATGCCCGAAGCAGTTAGTCGAATCGACCAGACGAGAACTATGTTGTAGGATCGAGCGCAATGAAACATCCCCGCCATAGTCAAGCCTCGTAGCTATAGCCAGTTTCAGGCGGCATTCGACGCGGTCCATATAAATGGATAGGTCGTTCCTGAAATGGTCAGGCGTCGCAACCGGATTCACATTCTTATGCCAGTTATGGCTATTCCGGCCAATAACTCGCGATTATTTTCCGACCGGGGATGAACTAGCCCTCGAAGTTGCGTCAACCCCTATCGGCGGACATTTGGACCCGACGGGCTGGTTCAGGCAGGGATTCCACTTCTATTTTCGCTCTTACTCCGAGTGGCAGAGTTCAAGCACGGATTTCTGGCGACCGCTTGCTAACAGTCTGTTTTGGCTTAACTACCAGCTATTCGGGGCGAATTGGGGCAATCAGCTAGTTATTGGATACGCGACGCACGCGCTTATGGTCGGCCTGACCGGCTTCGTAGCCTATTACAGCTTCAGGCTAAGCCGGTGGTTAACGGCGACAGCCATGACGATATCGGCCTTCAACCCTGCCTTCTGGTCGCATAACGATAGTCTTGATTCATTTTCTCACAATACGATCCCCGAGCTCATTCAATATCCCGCGTACCAAACAGAAATCCTCTGCGCACTATTGATGATGGCGGCGTGCCTTGCGTTCATCAAACGCCGATATGTCCTGTTTTGTCTAGTTACGACGGTCGCGCTGCTGCTCAAGGAGACCGCTCTTACCCTGCCAATTGCCGCTATGGTGATGATCGGCGGATGGTGGAAGACCGACCCGGTTCGCACGGCCAGAAATTTCATCTGGCTGGTGCTTCCGCTGCTGCTCTGGTCTCTGGCCAGAGTCGCGATTTTTGATTATGGCAATTCGATATATGTGCTCTCGTCTGCAACTGCATGGGGATCGCTGCTGAAACCCATCCGGAATCTGCTCTACCTGCCGACTCTTCTGTATCGAGGGCCCTTGCGCGAGACAAAGGACGCGCTTCTCGCGCATCACATTCGGCTCATCGCACTCCATGGATTTCAGTTCGCGGTAAACGCCGCTTGGTGGCTTGCTCTCATATACGCCGCACGGCGCGCCTACGATGGAACCCGGAAGAACTGGCGCGTCGCTCCTCCGGAACCATGGGTTTGCGGATTAATATTCGCGTTGGGAAATCTTTTTTTTGTCATGGTGCTGCAGTCTCCGGAGCCTAGATTTACGTATTTCTGGTTCGCACTCGGACCGGCCGCAATTTTCGCAGCGCTATCGGGCCACCGTTACGGCGTTGTGGCCGCAGTTACGATCGCGTTGGGCCTGGTAGTGCCGCAATTCTGGTCGATAGCGCGATCCCTCTCTGCCGGCTCTATTCAAAGCTATCAATTGTCCAAACGCTCGGCGAAGGAACTGACAACATTGCTGGGCCATCTGCCACCGACCGTTCGTACTGTCTATGTAGTCGATGACTTCGTATTGCACGGCACAGCCCCCGAGTATCTGGCAAAGTTTGCCGGATTTCACGGTGAGCTCATCGCGGTGAACAGTATCGAGCCTGTGTCAGGTTGCAAGGCAATGCCGCCAGCGTCTTCCCGTTACACGCTTACCCGAAGCGTAGCGGGTACGGTGCTCGACTACAGCGCGCCAGCTTGCTTCTATCAGATCAACGAAGCCCCGCTGCAACTCTTCCATGGCAAGGAGGTCACGAGAGGAAAGTGGATGACCTACCGTTTTCCGGAGATGACAACTCCAGCCTCCTCATCGATAGGCCCCGAGTACGATCCGGGCAGGCGCTGGAGCGCAATTGTAAGCAACCCATCGTGCACTTCGGTCGGGGCATGTATTTGGGTGGGCCTGGATCTCGCAAGTCAATCCTATTACGTGCTCAATGAGTCGCTGTGACTGTGTCGGACCGGGTCTGGGCTTGATGAGCGTGGTGGTGGGACAGCCCGCCGTGACGTTGGTGCCACTGGAGCTTCTCGAAGTGGCGAGCGTCGCCTGACCCGAATAATTCATTGTGAAAACAAAGCATTGGATGCGTACGGCGTCCGGGCGCTTTTGTTCGCGCCAGATTTCGTGCAGCGGGACAACTTAAGATAGCGGGCCTTTCGACGCGACGGGTGAGACGTGATTGGAATGTGGAATGACGACGATGCGGCGCGCTGCTCCGGCGAGCTCGCGTTGCGTGTCTATACGTCGCAACTGCTGGGACGCGATCCGTCGCTGGTGCTGCACGGCGGCGGCAACACTTCCGTCAAGCTGCGCGAAGTAAACGTGCTTGGCGAAGCGGTGGACGTGCTCTACGTCAAAGGCAGTGGCTGGGATCTTGCAAACATCCTCGAACCCGGATTCGCGCCGGTACAGATGGATCATTTGCTCAAACTGGCCGCGCTTGAATCGTTGTCCGACCCGCAGATGGTCAGTGAGCTGGCGACCCATGTCGTCCGCTCTGGCGCTCCGGCGCCCTCGGTCGAGACCATCCTGCACGCCATCCTGCCGTACCCGTACGTAGATCACACGCATGCCGATTCCCTGCTCGCAGTTACCAATACCGCCGATGGCGCGCGGCGTATTCGCGATATCTATGGCGACGACGTCGTGCTGATTCCCTATGTGATGCCGGGCTTCGATTTGGCCCGACTGTGCGCGCGCGAATTCCCGCGGCAGGCGCATGCCCACACCCTCGGCGTGGTACTGCTCAATCACGGGATCTTTTCCTTCGGCAGCAGTGCGCGCGAATCGTATGAACGGATGATTGCGCTGGTTGGCCGGGCCGAAAGCTATCTGGAGAGAAACGGGGCGAAGCGCCTGCGACCCGCTCAAGTGGTGGCGCCAGCGGCGAGCCGCCACGATATCGCGCAGCTGCGCCGGGACGTCTCCGTCTGCGCCGGTTTCCCCGTGATCCTGTCGACGCACGACGATGCCAAGTTTCTCGCTTTTGCGCAGCGCGGCGACATCGCGCAAATCTCGCAGCAGGGGCCGGCGACACCCGATCACGTGATTCGCACCAAGCGCGTGCCGATGCTGGGGCGCGACGTCGGCGCCTACGCCGCAGCCTACCGCGACTACTTTGCGCGTAATGCCGCGCGCGCTGGTCGACCCAAAGTCATGCTCGATCCGGCCCCGCGGGTGGCGCTTGACTCCGCGTTTGGGCTCGGCTGCGTCGGGCGCAGCGCCAAGGACAGCGGCATCGTACGCGATATCTACGCGCATACGATCGATGTGATTCTCGCCGCAACGGCGCTCGGCGGCTACCGTGCATTGCCGGAGCAGGATGTCTTCGACGTCGAATACTGGGACCTTGAACAGGCCAAGCTGAAAAAAACCGGGGCGCCACCGGCATTCGCCGGTGAGGTGGCTCTGGTCACGGGTGCGGCATCGGGCATCGGCAAAGCCTGTGTCGACGCGCTGCTGAAACGGGGCGCGGCGGTGATCGCGCTCGATAGCAACCCCGACATCGTCACCAGGTTTTCGCGACCCGATGTGCTCGGACTGCACTGCGACGTTACCGCGCCGGCGCAGATCTGCCGGGCGTTGGATCTGGGCGTGCGCAGCTTCGGCGGCCTCGACCTGCTCGTGCTCAACGCCGGCATTTTCCCCGGCGGCACGCGTGTCGCTGGGTTGGCTGACGAGGACTGGCGCCGTGTGATGCAAGTCAACCTCGACGCCAATCTGTCGCTGTTGCGTGAGACTCACCCGCTGCTCAAGCTCGCACTGCGCGGCGGGCGTGTCGTGATCATCGGCTCGAAGAATGTGCCGGCACCAGGACCGGGTGCGGCGGCGTATTCCGCGTCCAAGGCGGCGTTGACGCAGCTCGCGCGCGTGGTCGCGCTGGAATGGGGCGTTGATGGCATCCGCGTTAACACCCTGCATCCAAACGCGGTGTTTGACACGGGTGTCTGGTCGGACGAGGTCCTAGCGGCACGAGCTCGGCATTACGGCTTGTCGGTCGCCGAGTACAAGATCAACAACGTGCTGAAAGTCGAAGTTTGCAGCCGCGATGTGGCCGAGCTCGCGGCAGAAATGTGCGGATCGTTGTTCGACAAGACCACCGGGGCGCAGGTCCCGGTGGACGGCGGCAACGAGCGCGTGATTTGACCGGTAGGGAGCGGACATGCTGGCGATGATCGGGGGCAGCGGCGTCTACAACATCGACGGACTGTCCAACACCCGTTGGGTGAAGATTGATTCGCCCTTCGGCGCGCCCTCGGATGAACTGCTGCTGGGCGAACTTGGCGGCCAGCCGCTGGCGTTCCTGCCGCGTCACGGCCGGGGTCACCAGCTGCCGCCGTCGGCGATCAATTACCGCGCCAATATCGACGCTCTCAAGCGCGCCGGCGCCACGCAGATCATTTCGGTCAGCGCGGTCGGTTCGCTGAAAGCGGAGTTGCCGCCCGGGATGTTCGTGATCGTCGATCAGTTCATCGATCGTACCTTTGCGCGTGAGAAGAGCTTCTTCGGCACCGGACTGGTCGCGCATGTATCGATGGCGCATCCGGTGTGTGCGCGCCTGGGTGACGCCATTGAAGCCGCCGCCCGCTCCAGCCGGATCCACTATGTGCGCGGCGGCACTTACCTGGTGATGGAAGGGCCGCAGTTTTCAAGTCTGGCTGAATCCGAGCTGTACCGCACCTGGCGCTGCGATGTCATCGGCATGACCAACATGCCGGAAGCCAAACTCGCGCGTGAAGCAGAGCTTTGCTACGCCGCCGTGGCTATGGTCACAGATTACGATTGCTGGCATCCTGACCACGACGCGGTCACCGTCGACATGGTAGTCAGGACAGTGCAAGCCAATGCCGGTAATGCGCGCGCGCTGCTGAAAGCCGCGGCGCCCAAGGCGGTACAATCTCCGGTGTCGCGGTGTCCAGGCGGCTGTCAGAGCGCCCTTGAATACGCTCTGATCACTGCGCCGGAGGCACGCGACCCCGAACTCATCAAGACACTCGATGCGGTTGCCGGCCGCGTGTTACAGCGCCGATCGATTCCGTGAACACCCATGCACCCATCCCGATCACATCCGAGGGCGATTGAATGGCCAGCGCCGGCGCCCCGCTGACCATCGAGCCGCTGCGTTGGAATGAGGGCAGTGGCCACATCGAGATGATCGATCAGCGCGTGTTGCCCGCCCGTTTCGAACTGCTGACCTACGATTCGGCGGCGGGTGTGGCCGATGCCATCCGCACCATGGTAGTGCGCGGCGCGCCCGCCATCGGCTGCGCCGCCGCCTATGGCATGGCGCTCGAAGCGCGGCGCCTGCAGCATCTTGGCAGCGCTGCGTTCATTGCCGGCATGAACGCGGCATTCGAGCTTCTCGCCCAAAGCCGACCCACCGCGGTGAATCTGTTCTGGGCGCTGACACGCATGCGGGCGGTGCTGGCGGTGGCGCAGGGGCAGCCGCAGCCGTTACCGGTTATCGCCGGCACGCTGCTGCAGGAGGCACACGGTATATTGGCGGAAGACGTGCGGGCCAATCGTGCGATGGGCGCTTATGGGGCGGTGCTGCTGCCGCCAACCGCACAGGTGCTGACTCACTGCAACGCCGGCGCCCTCGCCACCGCGGGCTACGGCACCGCGCTCGGCGTGATTCGCTCGGCGGTGGGAGCCGGCAAACGGATTTCGGTCATCGTGGATGAGACCCGACCGTTCCTGCAGGGCGCCCGCCTGACCGTATGGGAGCTGCAACAGGAGAATATTCCGGTGACGCTGATCACCGATAATATGGCCGGGCACATGATGCAGCAGGGTGCAGTGAATGCGGTGATCGTCGGCGCCGACCGCGTTGCCGCAAACGGCGACTTCGCCAATAAAATCGGCACCTACATGGTGGCGGTGCTCGCTCATCGGCATGGCATTCCGTTTTACGTTGCCGCGCCCCTGTCGACCATAGATCGGCAGCTGGCGAGCGGGCAAGAGATCCCGATCGAAGAACGCGCCGCCGCCGAGGTGCGCGGGTACGCGGAGCTGCGCTGGGCGCCGGCCGACGTCGCGGTGCGCAATCCGGCCTTCGATGTGACGCCGGCTGAACTCGTCACCGCGCTGATTACCGAAAAAGGCGTGGTCAGGTCACCGAGCGCCGCAGGCATTGCGGCACTGTTCGATTAGCGCCGGCAGGAGCACGTACCGTGTTCAAGAGCAGCTGGCTGTGCATCGTTTCGGTGTGTGCCTGCACCGCCCCGGGACGAACCCCGTTGCCGGTGTCCGCGCCTGCGCCGGCAGCGGCCGGTGCCTTGCTCGCCTACCTCGGCGGGCTTCCCGGGTCAACTCGGCACGTGCTCTCCGGCCAGCACTCGAGCTACTGGGACAGCAATCCCATGGACTACGTGCACGCCGCCACGGCTCAAACGGGTAAAACCGTGGCTGTTCTGGGCACCACACTGGGCATTAGCGGCAGTACCGAGGACGGCGTTCGTCTGTCAAACCAGTGGCTGGCTGCTGGCGGCGTGGTGTTGCTCTCGCTCTGGCCAGTCGATCCCTTCACCGGCAGATACGATAACGATCGCAGTATTGCATTCAGTAATCTGACCGCGCCGGGGAACGCCGCTTATAAGGCCTGGTTCGCGTACCTGGACGGCATCGCGGCTAAACTCAAGCAGATCCATGGACCGGTCTTGTTCCGGCCCTTCGTGGAACTCAATGGGAATTGGTTCTGGTATGGCCGCCAGCCCACGGCGCAATTCATCACGCTCTGGCAGCAGATGCACGACTACCTGGTGAATACCAAGCGACTAACGAACCTGCTTTGGGTCTACAACGTGAATGCCGGAGAGGGCAATTATGCTGAGTACTACCCCGGCCCGTCCTATGTGGACGTGGTCAGTATGGACTCATATCCGCCCTCGGGTGCCGATGAGCCCATGTACAACGCGCTGCTGGCGCTGGGCAAGCCGATCATCTATGCCGAGGTCGGTCCCACGATCTCGGACAATTCCAAAATAGTGCCCTTCAGCGCCGACAATAGTCTGGTGCTCGCGCTGGTAAAGAAGGATTTTCCAAAAGTCGTCGCCGTCGTGTTCTGGTGCCAGAACTCGGGGATCCCCAGGCAGAATGGCGCCGCGGCGTTGCTCGGCGATCCGGCGGTGATCAACCTGAGCGACCTGGCACCTGGACTTTAGACTGGGCAGCGTGCCACAACTCCCGCGGCTCCTGCTGCGCGGGGTAAGATAGTGATCGATTCTCTGGAGTGCCCATGGTTCAACCGCCGCCGGCGCCGGTCACTCAGCCTCGCGGGCTGCGCGGGGACTATGCGCGCGCTGCCGAGGATTACACGGTGGCTCAGGACTGGGAGCGCTACTCGCGGGACGAGCACGCGATCTGGGCGACGCTCTACAGCCGCCAGATAAAATTGATCGAGCGCTATGCAGCCCCCGAGTTCCTGTCGGGGGTGGGCGCCCTGGGCGCATCAGCGTCGCAGATTCCGCGCTTCGAGGATGCCAATCGGGTGCTACAGACCACCACCGGTTGGCGCATTGTGGCGGTGCCAGGTCTGATCCCGGAACAGACATTTTTCGATCATCTGGCGCACCTGCGCTTTCCGGTCACGGTGTGGATCCGGCGTCGCGAGGAGCTCGACTATCTGGTGGAGCCGGACGTGTTCCATGATTTCTTCGGTCATGTGCCGCTGCTCACCAACCCGATCTTCGCACGCTTCATGCAGGCCTACGGTGAGGCGGGGCCCAAGGCGATCGCGACGCCAGGAGGTTTGCGCATGCTCGCGCGGCTCTACTGGTACATGGTCGAGTTCGGGCTGATTCGCACCGGCTCGGGCCTGCGCGTCTATGGCGCTGGCATCCTCTCGTCCAAGGGCGAGACGGTGTACAGCGTTGAAAGCCCCGATCCACAGCGACTTGGCTTCGATCTGGTACGCGTGATGCGCACCGATTATCGGATTGATGATTTTCAACGGACCTATTTTGTACTCGACAGTTTCGAGCAGTTGTTCGAAGCCTGCTACAACACCGACTTCGCTCCGATGTATCGCAAGTGCGGGGAACAGCCGCCGTTTGCAGCTGATGCACGGGCGCTCTAGCGCTCCTCCATCTGATATTGCCGCTGCGCGGCGCAGTGTGCGCTGCACTGGGCGCGCGTTCCGGGTGCCGCGGGCCGCGAGAGCGCGGAATAAAAATAGGCGCACCGTCTGGGAGTGGCCACGGTGCGCCTAATAACGCAGGACAGATAGTTTGACGGCTCGACAGGGAGGGATAACCGTCGAATTGCACCTACCTGCTGCGGGCCCTGGAACAATAATGAGCACCCGACGTGCCACGCAAGCGTTGCTGCGGAAGAGGCCCAATGTCGCCGAAGTGCGACCGCCAGCAGCATCAGTCCCTTGTGGCAATTTGTAGGACTGAGCCGACATGAGTTCGGGCGCGGCTGGAAGCTCGATCTCCCAGTGGCCGCTCCGCCTGGGGCTATTCGGGCGGCCGTCCGGGCCGGCGCCGCTGTAACGCTTGCCGGTTTCGAGGCGGATCCGGGCATTATTTGCCGATCCCCAAAGGCTCGGTCGACGTGTTATCTCCCGTGTAGCCCGCCGAGAACAAAACGCATCCCAGCCGGCGTGCGGACGTCAGGTCTCACCGCCGGAAATCATCCGTAAGTCGCGCGCTGCGCCGCGTCACCGCCGCCTGCTTAAGCGCATTGGCCTGGTATGGTAGGCTGCCGCGCCCGATGACGACGACGGCGCGCAACGGCAATGACAAGGCCGCACGCGCGCCCGTTGCATCGTGGTCCCCGCCGCCCGCTCCGGAGAACCTGAGGAGAGTTCCCATGGTCAAGGCGATACGACTGCGCGAGCGCGGTGGCCCCGAGGTTCTCGAATGGCAGGACGTCGAAGTCGGCGCCGTCGGCGTCAGCGACGCGCTGGTTCGCCATACCGCAATCGGCGTGAACTTCGCGGACGTGTATCTGCGCACCGGTTTGTATCCGCAGCCGTTGCCGTCGGGGATCGGTTCCGAGGCCGCGGGCGTGGTCGAGGCCGTGGGTCGCAACGTGCGCGGCATCAAGCCCGGGGACCACGTGGTTTATACGTCCCCGGCGCCCGGAGCCTACGCCGAGCAACGGGTGCTGCGCGCCGATGCGTTGCTCAAGATTCCCGCTGGCGTAAGCGATGAGCAGGCCGCGGCGGTCCTGCTCAAAGGGCTGACGAGCTGGTTTTTGCTGCGTCAGACCTGCAAGCTCAAGCGCGGCGAGACGGTGCTGGTTCCGGCCGCGGCCGGCGGCGTCGGCCTGATCCTGAATCAATGGGCACGCTCGCTGGGGGCCAAGGTGATCGGCATCGTCAGCACCGACGAGAAAGCCAAGCTTGCGCGGCGCAGTGGCTGCAACCAGGTGCTCGTGGGCTACGATGACCTGGCCGCGCGGGTTCGCAAGCTCAACCGCGGCAACGGCGTGGACGTGGTCTACGACGGCGTCGGCAAGGATACGCTGTTCGCATCGCTCGACAGCTTGCGGCCGCGCGGCCTGATGGTGAGCTTCGGCAATGCCTCGGGTGCGGCGCCGCCGTTCTCGCCCATGGAGCTCGTCAAGCGCGGATCGCTCTACTTCACGCGTACGGCTTCGGGCGACTATCTGGCTCAAGCCGAGGCGCGGCGGGCTGGCACGCGCGAGCTATTCGGTCTCATCAAACGCAAGGTTATCCGCGTTCATATCGGCCAGCGTTATCCGCTCGCGGCAGCGGCGCAGGCGCAGCGCGATCTCGAGAGTCGCAGCACCGTTGGCTCGACCGTACTGGTTCCATAGTCGGTGTCCCGGAGATTCAATGCGCATGCGCAGTTTGCTCGCAGCGCTCATGGTCGGCGCCGCGGCGACGATATCTATCGGCTGGAGAACGGCAAGATCGTCGAGCACTGGGATGTGGCCCAGGACCTGCCCGAGAAGAGCGCTAACGACATCGCCATGTTTTGAGGCACCGTCCCGATGGCAGGACCCTATGGCTCAGGAGCGCTTGCGGCGGAACAACAGCGTCAACAGGAACACCGCGGTGCGAAAGTCGAGCAGCCTGAGTGCGGCTCGCGCATCCTCGGGCCGGAGCTTTGCCGTCAGCGGCATGGTGCCGAACAGCTTGCCCTGGATCACCAGCTCGGAGCCCACGCGCTCCAGCGAAGTGATACGCATCATCTCCTTGTTATCGGCGCCATAGATCTTCATGCACACCGTGGCCTCAAGGGGTCAGACAGGGCGCCGTCCCTGGCGCACTCTCCCTCCCTAGTTCAGCATGGCAAGTGCCTGCGTTCCGGTCCTGATTTTCCAGATGACTGTGACGTCAGTGATATTGGTTTGCAACAAGTTTATCCTGCTCGACCGATCGCGCAAGGGTGGCCGGCAACCGCGGATGGCAGTTGAAATCACGGTGCATCTCTCTCCCTCACGTGCAGCTTGTAGCCGACGCTCGGAATAGTGCTGAGCCAGCGCGGCCG
>Ga0302326_10029864_pt1 | contig 10924 bp, 9 predicted proteins | sample Palsa_T0_3_FD_202264 | JGI IMG/M metagenome (GOLD analysis project Ga0302326, IMG submission 202264) | Peat permafrost microbial communities from Stordalen Mire near Abisko, Sweden - Palsa_T0_3 | ecosystem: Environmental > Terrestrial > Soil > Palsa > Peat permafrost | place: Sweden: Abisko...
CCTTCTGGGGCCATCTCGGCTCGCTGGGAAAGATACACCGAGGACAGAAGAACGAAGTGTTTTGGGGTTGCCTGCGATTCGCCGGAATCGGGGTATTACCCTAGAGCAGATCGCCGACGCCACGAAAATCAGCGTGCGGTTGCTGGCCGCAATCGAAGAAGGAGAATTCCGCAAGCTTCCGGGCGGAATCTACGATACCAGCTATATCCGCCAATACGCGCGCGCGATCGATTACGACGAATCCGCAATTTTAGCCCTTTACCAGCAGGAAAAGAGCATAGACGTTCCGGTGGCCAGGGCTTCCAGAGGACTTTTCAGCGCGTTTCGGTTGGCGTAGGGGCCGGGCAGGGCGTAGCTATACGGCCAGGCGCACGCCGGTCAACTGCAGATGCCTATCGGTGGACCAGCAGGCTCGATTCCGCCGGTCTTGCATAACCGACAATCCATGCGCGTCCGCCAGGGTCAGATTTTGACGGGAGAATTTCTTGATCAGCCGGGCGGCCTTCGCCAGTCAGAGCCATCGAATGGATATACCAAGATTGGCAGTTCTTCGATGAAGTTGAGGAACTGGACGGCGCGGATCAACGCAGAAGTATCGACGTAAACTTCAGCCGGGTTAGTCTCTCGCGCCATAGACTATGTCGTCGATGGTTTGGCTGGAGGATTCCACGTCGCCGGCGTAGCGCGCCATCCGGACAAAGTGCGCGACCGATACGCCCTGGGCTTTGGCCTCTTTCCAAGCCTTCTCTACTTCACGAATCCGAGTTGCCTTAAAGTCGCCGCCGGCTCTCGATCTTCCTCGAACTGAGTCAACGGCGCCTTCTCGCGTCCATTTTCCAAAGCCACGCCGGCGGGCACAGCAGTATATGGAAAGACGGTCTTTAGCTTTTCGAGATCGTTCGAAACTACCGCCTTCAATCCACTCTCTTGGAGAAACGCAGAGGCATACTGGGGCGCGCTTACGGGAATCACCACCACCGAGGTGCTTCCCCAAGCGAGTTGCGACATTTTCTTGGCGGCATTGAAGCAGTGCATGCATTCAGGGTCGAAGAAGTACAGCAGTATCTTGCCGTGCTGCAGCGAATACGGCGCGCCATTCACCATCACCATTTCCGGCGCCTTGGTTCCAGTCTGGCGCACCGCGGCCACGCCGTAAGAAACCAGCGCGTACACCGCCACCGCTCCTAAGATCAGGACCGCGCTGCGCAGGCTCTGCGGCGGCCGCGACCACAGTCCGGCCACGCCCGCCAGCAACAACAGCGCTCCATCGCCGATGAAAAAACCGGGGCCTACCACACGCTTTACCCAGGGGAAGCAGGTGCATTCCGCGCCGCGCAAGGCGGCATAGTTCGCGGCAAAGTAGATCATAAACCCGATCAGCAACAGCGCGATCAACGCGGCGCCCCAGCGGCGGAAGCGCGGCACTAGGATCAGCGCCGCTCCCACGGTTTCTGCGATGCCGAACACCAGCGCGGCGGCCAGGCTGAACTGCTCGGGGAATTTCAGTTCACCGATGCGCACTGCCCAATCGAGCGGATAGGTGATTTTCCAAATGCCGGATACGGCGAACAGAGTGGCGAGCAGCGCCGCGGCGATCCAGCTGGCCGCTGATTTCCAGCCCGGCGCCTCGAGCGAAATAAGCTCCGCCCTGGGCCGGACCATACTATCTTCCATATGGCCCATTCTATCCCTTCGAGCAACCGCCAAGCTAAGGCATGCCCCGCCGTGCCATACTGGCCTTCAGTCCGACATGCCCCTCCTCGCTTGGATCCTAATGGTAGCCGCCTCTGCCGGCGTGGAGTTGGTGAACCAAACTTTCCTGATACCCGCCAACGACTGGAGATTTACCGATCTTGGAATCAGAGAGCGGCCGGTGCTGATTCGAGCTGAATTCGACGTGCAGGCCGGTCCGCCGGTGCAGTTAATTCTGATGGAGCGCCCGGACCTCGAGCGTCTAAACCGTGGCGAGACGTATGCCGTGGTTGCGGCCACGCGGATCGGACCGCAGGGCCTTCTGGAAGTACATACGGTCAGGCCGGGCGACTACGTAGTAGTGGTCTTGAATCATTCGACGGCGCCAGGGGCCGCGAATGTTCGCCTGCGGGTGTCTGTCGACTCGGTGGAATCCACCGAGCTGCCGCCGGAGCGGCAGCTTACCATCGTCGCCATCAGCTTCGCCGTTTTCTTTGGAATTGTGACGTACTCCGCACGCCGCCTTTGGCTGAGTGTCAGGCGTTGATTCAGCTCCGCAACGCCGCGTCAAAAGATTCGCCAGCCGCGGCGATAGTCCGCCGTATGTCGTCTTCGGTATGCGCCGCGGAAACAAACGCCGCTTCAAACTGCGACGGGGCCAGATATACACCGCGCGCCAGCATGGCGCGGAAGAAACGGCCGAAGCGCGCGGTATCGCTGCGTTTGGCCGATTCGTAGTCGGTCACCGGCTGGTCCGTGAAGAACATCGTGAACATCGAGCCTACCCGATTCACGGTGATGCCGGGCGGGGCTGCGGCGCATAATTCCGCGGCGCGCGACTCCAACTGATCGTATACCTCCGGTTGCGCCTTCAGATGCCGAAGCATCGCCAGCCCCGCGGCCACTGCCAACGGATTGCCGGAAAGCGTTCCCGCCTGATATACGGGACCAGAGGGCGCAATCAACCGCATGATGTCCTTGTGGCCGCCATAAGCGCCCACCGGCAATCCGCCGCCGATCACTTTGCCTAGCGTCGTGAGGTCGGGATAAATATCGTAGAGCCGCTGCGCTCCGCCGAAGGCCACGCGGAACCCGGTCATCACCTCGTCAAAGATCAGCAGCGCGCCTTCGCGCCGCGTGATCTCGCGCAGAACTTTCAGGAATCCCGGCGCGGGCGGCACGCAGCCCATGTTTCCGGCCACCGGCTCCACAATTACGGCGGCGATTTTCCCACGGTGCGCCGCAAAAGCCCGCTCTACAGCCTCGACCGAATTGTACGGCAAAGAGATGGTAGTGTCGCAAAACGCCTGCGGCACGCCGCGCGTATCCGCGATGCCGAGGGTCGCCATTCCCGACCCGGCCTGGACCAGCAACGAATCCACATGTCCGTGATAGCAGCCATCGAATTTGACGATGAGGTCGCGCCCCGTGAAGCCGCGCGCCAGACGAATCGCCGACATGGTGGCTTCCGTCCCCGAATTTACCAGGCGCACCATCTGGATGGAAGGAACGGCTTCGCAGATAGCGTCGGCCAGATCGATTTCCTGCGCGGTGGGCGCGCCAAAGCTGGTCCCGATCTCGAGTGCGCCTTCGAGCGCGGCTACAATCGCGGGATGCCGGTGCCCCAGCAGCAGCGGGCCCCACGATCCGACGTAGTCGATGTACTCGTTGCCGTCCACATCGAAGATGCGCGATGCTTGGCCCTGCGCGATAAACAGCGGATTGCCGCCGACGCTGCGGAAGGCGCGAACCGGCGAATTGACGCCGCCCGGAATCAGTTCCTGCGCGCGTTGAAAGAAAGCTTCGGATTTGGTGGTGGATTTCATATCGCCGCAGGTTAACAACCTACCCTACTATTCCATCAGCCGGCTCAATCCGAAATTCATGCCGAAGTCGAAGACACCCCCGTTCAAATCATGCAGTAGCCGGCGGGTCAGCCCTAGATAGGTCTGGTTTCCGGCAAACAGATCCTGCATCACCGCGGCAAAGCGCCGGCTGCGGCGCGTGAACTGCACCATGCGCGAGGGTACGGCGTCCAAGGGGAATCTCCCGTGAAACACTCGCTTAGCCAGGCGTGAGCCGAATTCCAGATCCGCGGTGAAATCCTTCCGCAGCCTGCGGCGGTATTGCGCCACCTTATCCGCCATCGCGCCGGCTTCGGAGAGTAGAGAACGGGCGGCCAGATCGGCCGAACGGATGGAATAATAGAGACCCTCGCCGGTAATCGGGTCCACCAATCCTGCGGCATCGCCCACGGCCATCCAGCCTTCGCCGGCCACGCGATTCTTACGCCAGGACGCGGTTTCGAGTGAGGGCAGAAGGTGACTGTAGAACGGCGATCCCTTCCATGCCAGTCCCCGTTCGGTCATGTAATTCTCCAGACGGAGGCGCAGCGAGCCGGCGGACTCGCGCTTGCCGCAGATCCCTACCGACAAGTGGCCGCAACGCGGAAATATCCAGATATACCCTTCGAGTTGCGGCAAAAACTGAATGTCGATCCGCGTCTGCTCGCCGGGCACATAATAGCCCATCGCCGACATGGCATCGGCCGGCATCAACTGGGTCCCCACCCCAGGCAAACGATTCCGTGCGCCCGTGGCGACGATGCAGAAATCGGCTTCCGCGATACCTGACTTGGTGCGCAGCAGCCAATGCGACCCGCTACGCTCGATCTCCAGGACGCGAATCTTCTCGAGTTGGGCGCCGGCTCGCTCGGCGCGATCGAGCAACAGGCGATTCAGCTCAATGCGCGAATAAATCAGCAGCGGATCTTTCAAATGCAAGCTGGCTTCGCCGGCGTTGGGGGCTGACAGCACGCTCTCGGTGACGAACCGTTTGGGCGTTGAGTTTTCAATCAGGAACGGATATTGGCTATAAGCCTTGTGAGTCAGACCGCCGCCGCAGGGTTTTTCCCAGGCTAGCTTCTCGTCGAAAAGCTGCACTTTAAGACCAGCGGCAGCCAACTGCTGCGCCGCAACAGCCCCCGCGGGACCGCCTCCCAGGATGGCCACACGTCTCATTTTTTTGTGCCGGCAGGGGGAAGGTCTTCCGGCGATGGCATCTTCTGCCCGGCGCCTGCGGGGGCCGCTCCGGACATAGCTCCTCCCAACATCGCTCCGCCGTGCGGATTCTGGCTTCCCGGCGCGATGGCGCCGCCGTGACCGGCGCCGGTATCCGAGCGGCCCACTACGGTCCAACGCCCGCCTTTGTTCTGCAAACTATAATGCATCTGCATGCCTTGGGAGGGGTTCGCCCCTTTGGGCGCAATCTGCACCATTGCCTCGGCCTTATCGCCATTAAACTGAATGGATGTCTCGTTGATATCCATGTTTTGGTTGCTGAATCCGGCTTCCGCCAAATGGTCGAGGATTCCTTGGTGTACCGCTTGCCGATCTTGATTTGCTCCGCCGCAACCGATCAGGGCAAGAGCCGCAGCTAATAGGAAGGCCATCCGCACCCCTCGATTATACCCGGATGCATGGTGTTACCATGCTTCTAACGGTGCAATGGTTAACTCCCCCCAACCTCCTGCTGAAGGGTTCTGCCCAAGGTGCAAAGTCGCAGTTACGAAGGACGTGCGGCGGTGCCCGGAGTGCGGGGAGCGCATCAGCCGGAACAGCAACGCACCGCTCTACATAGGCGTCGTCGGTTTATTGGCTTTGCTGTTTGCCGGCTTGCTCATGGTCAAGACCATCAAAGACTCCGATAGGGGTGCGGACGCCGGCAGTCAAACCGTAAGCCGACCTGCCGCGCATCCGGACAAAGTCCCGCCGCTGAACAGGTGACTGGAAGCCTAAAATTGGTCGTCCGGCGTGACGCTGCCGGCGCCGGCGCCGAGAACGCGCGGAGCGGGCTTGTCGCCGTTGGCGAAATCGCCGGTTTTTTCACCCTCGGACGCGATTTCCTGCCCGCCGGTTCGTTCGAGACTATCTTTGGCACGCTTGACCCAGTCGGAACTGTCGCAGTGCACGGAGAGCAAGACGCCTCCATTGCGAATACGCCCTTCATATCGCCTGGCTTCATATTCCGGAATACCCATGCCGGCCAGCGCTCCCACGACGCCGCCCACTGTTCCGACTGCGCCGGCGCCGGCCAGCGCGGCCACAATGGGACCTGCGGCTATGAACGGCCCCAGCCCGGGAATTGCCAGAGCTCCTATTCCTACCAACCATCCCAATACGCCACCGGCAATGCCGCCCGTAACCACGCCGGTTGTCACGCCCTCGGGGGCTTTTGTATTCTTTTCGTGGGCGAAATCCTTGGTGCCCTGGTTGTCTTGAAACAACACCGAAATATCCGTATTGCGGAAGCCGGCCGCGCGCAGATGTTCCACTGCCTCCTCGACGGCGAGCCGGTCGCGATAAATCCCGAAGACTGCTGTATTCTTGCCTGACATAGCTGGAGATCTCCTTAACGTCCTTTTATGCTGCACGAGGAGGGCCAGAGGGAGAATCGGTTGCCGCGAAAGGTGATAATTCAACCAGAACCGCCCCGCGACGAGGCCGCGGGTTTAGACTAACTGCAAGAGGGAAACCTGATGAGAACTACGCGACGAACGTTCTTGGGCGCTGCCGGCGTTGCCGGATTGAGCGCTGTTTACACCGAAACCGCTTGGGCGAAGATTGAGCCGGAGCCATGGGGAATTAAGCTAGGCATCGCCACCTACACGTACCGCAAGTTCGAGCGGGCCAAGGCCATCGAATTCATCCGGGCCGTCAAAACGCCCTGGATCAGCATTAAGGCCGACCAGCCGCCCACGGCCGGCGCCAACCAGCAGCTTCCGGGATTGCCCAAGCCGGGCCAGCCCTTCGCACCGGAAGCAGTTGCGCAGATCCGTGCGGCGCGCGCCGATTACGAGGCGGCCGGTCTGAAGATCATGAGTTCCGGGAACGTCGGTATGTCCGGCAAGTCTGTGGAAGAACTGAGGCCTACCTTCGAGTGGGCCAAGGCCGCCGGGCTTCCCATGATGGTGTGCGCGCCCACTCACGAAAACATGCCGTTCGTAGAGACTCTGGTAAAGGAATACGACATCCGCATCGCGATCCACAATCACGGGCCGGAAGACAAGAATTTTCCTACCCCGCAATCGGTACTCGACGTGGTGCGTAAACTTGACGCGCGTTGCGGCCTCTGTATGGATATCGGCCATTCTACACGCGCCGGCGCCGACGTGGTTAAGACGATAGCCGACGCGGGCCCGCGGCTCTTCGACATGCACGTAAAGGATCTCTCCGCATTCAACGAGGAGAGCTACAAGCTGCCTCAGCATGGCCAGTGCGACGTGGGCGATGGCGTGATGCCGTTTCCGCAGATCTTCAAGCAGCTGAAGAAAATGAATTACCAGGGCTGTGTGAATCTGGAATACGAAATCAATGAGAACGATCCGCAGCCTGGGGTGCAGCGGTCGTTCAGCTACATGCGGGGCGTGCTGGCGGGATTGGCGGCGGGGTAAGCTAGCCTGCGGATGAGGAAGCAATACAGCGGCCCGGCTGCGCCAGGCCGCTGCGTATCAATGATCTTAGTAACCGCCTGTGCCAGTTCTGGTTTTTACATCCCTGGAACTGCCCGTCTCTGAGCTCACGCCTTTCTCGCCGCTGGAAGCGATATCCTGAGCGCCGGTTCCTTCCAACAGCTTCTTCGCCCGTTTGATTTCTTCGGATGTTTCGCAATGCACCGATAGAAGGACGCCGCCTTCCCGCAATCGTCCTTCGTAGCGCTTGGCTTCATATTCTGGGATGCCCATGCCAACCAGGGCGCCGATGAGGCCTCCAACCACCCCTCCCGCGCCCACACCCGCGAGCGCGGCCACAAGGGGACCGGCGGCGATGACGGGTCCAAGGCCGGGAATGGCTAATGCGCCGAGGCCAACCAAGAGGCCGAAGGTTCCGCCGAGCACTCCTCCGGTCGCGGCGCCGGTGGTTGTTCCTTCCGGGGCCTTGGTGTTTTTCTCGTGCGAGAATTGCTTGGTGCTCTCGTTGTCGGATAGAAGCACCGAGATATCGTTCTGGGAGAATCCCGCTGCCGAGATCGTGTCGACCGCGCGCTCCGCATGGGCGACGCTGCTGTAAATGCCGAATACCGCTGTATTCTTTTCTGCCATATTAGCTCCTAACAAACGTTGTCGTTCAATGAAATCGGTCTGTTTTGCCGGGCGCTGCCCGCTGACTTTCATCCTACGCGACAACGCCGCAAAGAGCTTTCCTGAAAGGTGATGTTAGCGACAGGGTATAACGGGAAAGCGGAAGTTAGATCACATCGGGGAATGACTTGCGCAGCTTATAGAACCAGGCGTGGCCCAACACGGCTACTACTGCGCCGAGCAGCCAGAGCTTCCATAAGGGACCGAACTGCGGGTGATTATTCTCCAGGAAAATGGCGCGGTAGCCGCGCACTAATACCGTGATCGGGTTCTTGGCTAATAGCGGCGCGTGAGCCCGTAACGGATCCTCGGAGTAACAGATGGGAGTGATGAAGAACCAGATCGTGATGAGGTAACTCATGATCTGACCTAAGTCGCGCACGAATACTCCGAGTCCGGCCAGAAACCAACATATCCCAACAGTAAAAAGGATCTGTGGAACAATCAGCGCGGGCAGCCAGACTATAGCGGCAGGGAAGCTATGGCGGATACTTACCAGGAAGATACAATAGAGAGCCACGGCGAAGGTTTCAGTCACTAACCCGGAGACCACCAGATTCACGGGCAGCGTTTCAATGGCGAACACTAGCTTCTTGACGAAATTCCGGTGTTCCAGCATCACGCTGGGAGAGCGGCCTACAGCCTCACTAAATGCCAGCCATGGCAGCATGCCCGCCAGAAAGTACAATGCGAACTCGGTCTTGCTTTCGCCCGGTTTCGGTATGATCACGCCGAAGACCAGGAAGTAAGTCAGCATCAGCAAGAGCGGGTTGGCAATGGTCCAGAACGATCCGCCGAACGACCCGCGATAGCGGCCCAGAATGTCGCGGCGCACCATCACGCGGATCAGGCCGCGGTTCCGCCACACGGTGAGCACCGGGTATGCCAACGCCCGGCCCATGGCGCGCAAGGCATGGGCGCGGCGCAGGCGCGACTGCGTGCCGATGCCGGAGCCTTCCAGATGCGCGGCGCCATCCTTGGTTTCGGCTTCCAGCATGGGAAACGGCCAGCCGCGCTCGTAATACCAGCAGACGCCTTCGCGCATAGCCGAGAAAATGGCCCGGTAGCGGCCGTCTTCGCCCGGCAATTCCAGATCGAACTGAAAGCGCTCGCGATCTCCGGGCGCGATATCGCGGGTGGGAGAGATGCGCGGGCCATCCACAATCAGAGTGCCTGTCTCCCGGTCGAACAGATGATAGCCGACGGCGAACCCTTCAGATGCTTTCCAGGTTTCGGCGGTTTGATTGCGAATCTCAAACTCCGTGTGGGTGGCGCGCGTGGCCGGGTCGAGCTTCACTTGAAAATCGAGATAGGCGGCGTTCATGAGTTGAGCCTCATGCGTAGAGCCCGCCCGGGTACCGCTCGCGCACGGGGCCGGTCTTGCGGCCCACGGCAAAAATGCCGTCGCCGCGCAAGTTGGCGTCGAGTTTATACCGGTTCAGAAGATGCAGCACCCAGCCGTGCTCAGGATGCGGCGCATCGCGAAATCCGCCGGTTTCGAGCAAGGTCACCTCGAAGCCCGAGTTCTGCAGCAACCAATGAATTTCGCGCGGCGTGTACTCTCGATTGTGCCTAGGATCTGTGTCGCCCGATTCGGCGGGTTTGATGTAGGAATGAAACAGGCCGGGATGATATCCCTGCAAAATGGCGGCAATCCCGCGCAGGGAAGCGATATTGGGCGTGGTGAGTACAAGGTGTCCGCCGGGCTTGAGAATGCGGTTCACCTCGCTCATCAGATGCATCGGGTCGGCAAACAGGTGCTCGATCAATTCGCCGCAGAGGACGGTGGAAAAATGCTCATCGGGATAGGGAAAGCGGTCTTTCTCGGCGTCGAAGAGATCGATGTCGCAGGTGAATGATTCGCCTTCGGCCGATTCTACGGTGCGATGATCGGTGCGGCCTAACTCGCCGTAATAGCAGCCGCGGACTTCGCCATAGCCGAGTTTGGTTTTGAGCGAGGGGGTGATTTGCAGGTAGGCGCCCATCTCGAGGACGCGGTCTTCGGGGCCGCCTGGGGGGGTAATTGCCAGAGTCTTGACTAAGCGCGTTTCGTGGGTTGCCAGATACGCGTGCTCCTGGTCATCGTGCGCCCAGGTGCGGAGGTAGGGGGCCAGGTCTTCGCCGGGCGGCTGGGGTGCGGCGGCTTGGGAAGCGCCGGCCATTGGGCCGCGGCACGAGCCACACTGAACCGGCGACGAGATCGCCGGCGCTACCGGGGCCGGCGACGGATTGGCGACGGATTCGAGGAAGGCGGCGTATTGGCGCGCCACGGCCGGCCAATTGCATTCGGTCGCGACATAAGTTTTCGCTCGATCACCCAAGGCTTGGGTAACATCGGGGCGGGAGACCAGCAGATTCAGGTACTCGAAGATGATGTCCTCTTCGCCGGCGCCTACCGGAACCTTGAGACATACGTCGTCGGGAAACTCCTGAAACGAGCCGATCTCGGAAACCATCACGGCTTTGCCCAATCCCAGCGACCGGAGCAGCGTCCCCGAGCTTTCCCCAACGGTGGGATAGCGTAGGTTGAGCACGATGTCGCAAGCGGCCAGATAGCCGACGAAATCATCGATGGGGGTGAAGCCGAGCACGCGTACGTTGGCATCGAGCCCCATGGAACGGATGGCGGCTGCGAGGGGAAGCTCGGGATGCGGCTCGCCCACCAGGATCATTTTGGCGGTGGGCGCTACGCGTACCAAACGGCGGAAGGCGCGTAGGGATTCGGCGATGCGCTTATACGGCTTGAGGAAACCGAAAATGCCGATGAGGGAAACGGTTTCATCGAGGCCGAGGCGGCGCCGGTATGCCTGGCGGTCGGCCTGCGGAATCCACGCTCCGTGAGGAATCACGGCGACTGGTCCCTTATATCCCGCGGTCCGGGTTTCATCGCGCATGAAGCGGCTATGGACTACTACGCCGCGGGCGCTCTCGAGCAGGCGCCGGGTCATGGCGACGCCTTCGTAATCGGGTCCGACTTCGAGTTTGCGCACGCGCTCGGCAAATGCCCGCGCGGCCGCGCCGCCGTGGTACTCGCATTCGGCGACGTAGGCGTCCCAATCGCCGCGGCGAATGGTGAGGTCGGTAATCAAATGA
>Ga0302326_10029865_pt1 | contig 10924 bp, 11 predicted proteins | sample Palsa_T0_3_FD_202264 | JGI IMG/M metagenome (GOLD analysis project Ga0302326, IMG submission 202264) | Peat permafrost microbial communities from Stordalen Mire near Abisko, Sweden - Palsa_T0_3 | ecosystem: Environmental > Terrestrial > Soil > Palsa > Peat permafrost | place: Sweden: Abisko...
AACCTATCAGCCCGAGCGATCCTTTACTGCTTGGATGTACCAGATCGCCCGCAACGCGCATGTGGATTCCATCGGGAAGCGGAAGTACGAAGTGGAACTGGGCGACAGAGAATTTGCGAGCACCAACAAGATGGATGAAAATCTGAAGCGCAAACAGGAAGTGGCGTTGCTGAAAAGAGCGATGGCGCGTTTACCCATCGAAAAAAGAGAGCTGTTGGTGCTGAGCCGCTATCAGAATTTGAAATATGAAGAGATCGCCGGCATTTTGGGCTGCGAAATCGGCGCGGTGAAGGTGCGAGTGTATCGCGCGGTGCGGGCGCTGGGACAGATTTACTTCGAGTTAGCAGGAGAAAGAGCATCATGAACTGCGAACAAGCCAGAACACAATTCGTGGATTACTGGAGAGGCACTCTGGACGATTCGGCTGGAGAGTTTCAAAATCACCTGGGGTCCTGCGAGCGCTGCCGTGCCGAAGCCGAAGAGCTGAAGGATCTGTGGGGCACGCTCGGAGCCCTCCCGGAAGAAGATCCCAGTCTGGGTATGCGCACGCGTTTTTACGACGCACTGCGCGGCTGGCGGCAGCAGGAGCAGCAGCGGCGGCAGCCCTGGTGGTGGCTGCGGCATCCCGCGTTTCAAGCAGCCTGCGCGGTGCTGATTCTCGCGCTTGGAATCGGAACCGGTTTCATGCTGCGAGGCCGCGATAGCACGGAGGTTTCTCAACTGCGTGGAGAGGTATATAACATGCGTCAACTGGTGGCTTTGTCGCTGATGCAGCAGCAATCGGCCAGCGATCGTCTGCGTGGAGTGAACTTTGCCTATCACGTGGAGCAGTCCGACCCGCAAGTGCTGGGCGCGCTGCTGACCACGGTGAATCACGATCCCAGCGTCAATGTGCGCCTGGCGGCGGTGGATGCACTGCGGAACTTCAACGACAGTCCGGTGGGTAGAAAGGGCGTGGTGCAGGCCCTGGCGAAACAGGATTCGCCGCTGGTGCAGATCGCGATTCTGGATCAGATTGTGGAGTTGCACGAGAAGTCAGCCGTCCCGGACATTCAGTTTTTGTTGTCCGGCCAGACCTTGAATCCGGACGTGAGGCAGCGCGCGCAGTGGGCGCTGAAGCAACTGCAATGAAAACACTCTTCTTAATTTTGACTGGGACTCTTTCGCTGGCTTACGGCGACGAACAAGCCAAGGAAACCATCCGCCAGACTCTGCCGGCGGCGGCACGCCTGGACGTGGACAACGTGCACGGATACATCCATGTCACCGGCTACAACGGCAGTGAGATCCAAATGGTGGCGGAAAAAACTATCCAGGCGGAATCCACCGAACGGTTGGAGGCCGCCAAGCGGGAAGTGAAGCTGGATGTCTCAAGGGCGGGCGACACTTTGACCCTCTACGTCGACGGTCCGTTCCGATGCCATTGCGAGGAGGGCCGCCGGGGCATTCATGAAAATGGAAACCGCGGGTATCACGTGATCTTCGACTTCGAGATCAAGGTTCCAGCCGCCACGTTCCTGCGGCTAGGCACGGTGAACAACGGCGACGTGCGGGTGGAAAACACCACCGGCGACTTCGATATCGGCAATGTGAACCGCGGCATCGAGATGACGGAGGTGGCCGGCTCCGGGCGGGTCCACACCGTGAACGGCCCCATCCGTGTGCTGTTTGCCAGGAATCCTTCCAGCAGTTGTTCGTTTGGAACGGTGAACGGGACCATCGAAACATCGTTCCGGCCAAACCTGAACGCCGACGTAATGGTGAAGACCTTTAATGGGCACGCCTTCACGGATTACGACGTCACGGCCTTGCCGAGAAAGATTTCGGCGGGCGAGCGGCGGGACGGGAAGTTCGTGTATCACAGCGACGATTTCAACGGCATGCGGGTGGGAAACGGCGGCCCGGAACTGAAGTACGACACACTCAACGGAAATATACAGATCATCAATCGAGGAAAGTAATATGAAACAGCTAGCACTTCTTTTTGTAATCGCGGCCGGCGCGGCGCTTTGCCAGGAGCAACCGGATCGCGTGAATGTACCCTTCAGCGATCCGTCGCGCCCGAAGATGTTGAAAGCATCGGTGCTGAACGGCAGCATCACGGTGAAAGGCTATAACGGCAAGGAAGCCATTGTGGAGGCGCGGGGAGAAGGCAGCCGGCACAGGCACGAGCACGCCGATCGGTCGGATGGGATGCACCGCATCGATATCGGCGGCAGCGGGCTCTCGGTGGAGGAATCCGACAACGTAGTCACGGTGGGTACGCGGTCCATTAATGAGAACGTGGAGATCAACATTCAAGTGCCGTTCGACACGTCTTTGAAACTGCACGACGTAAACGGCGGCGAGATCTCGGTGGACCACATTGTGGGCGACGTGGAGATTGACGTGACCAACGGACGGGCCACTGCCACGCACATTTCCGGTTCGGCGATCGTGCATGCATTGAACGACCGCGTGCTGGTGACGCTGGATAAAGTGACTGCCGATAAGCCCATGTCCTTCAGTTCGCTCAATGGCGACATCGATGTCACCATGCCGTCCGACTTGAAGGCGAGGGTGAAGCTGAAGAGCGACAATGGCGAGGTTTTCAGCGATTTCGACATCAAAGTGGACGCTGCTTCGCGCAAGCCGATTGTAGAGGATTCGAATTCAGGACACGGCAAGTACCGGGTGCAGTTTGACAAGGCCACCTACGGTCTCATCAACGGCGGCGGACCGGAGATTCAGCTCACCACTTTCAACGGGAACATCTATATTCGAAAGGCGAAGTAGACTTGGCGCGCGCACTCCTGCGCGCAGCATCGACACTCCTGTCGATGTCCCCAAAGGCCCAGAGGAGTCTCGGTGCGGCGCCATGGGCGGTCTGAATTAGCTTGGGTAGCCCCGAAAAACCAAACGGCACCCACTCCCTTACGGCCGCGGTTCGGAAGCCCAAAACAGGGACGTTATCCTGCGTTTACCGACCCCTCACCGCCGTTCGCCGATATTTCGTCGAACCGTCTGGCGGGCGCTGCTAGGCTCGAATCGTGGATACTGAACGACCGAACGACCGTACCCGCACCCGCCAGACCACCTCTGGGATCTTCGGAACGCATCGCTCCGGCATGTCCGGAATCCTGATTGGCGCCGTGATTGTCATCATCGGCTTGATGCTGCTGCTGGACAATATGGGGATCGTCCGGATCTATGATGCCTGGCGGTTTTGGCCGGTAATCCTGATAGTTGTCGGAGTTTCCAAAGTCCTGGAGGGCCGGTCGCCCGCCACCTATGTTTGGGGCGGCATGGTGGCTTTGGTTGGCGCGCTGCTCTTGCTAAACAATCTGCACATACTGATCTTCGATTTCGATCTAGGCAGTCTTATCTGGCCTCTCCTGGTCATAGGGTTCGGGGTTACCATGCTCTTGAAAGCGCTGGACCGCAGAAGGTACCTGGATGGCAGGCCGCCTGTTTCCCAGTCGAACCCCGGGCTGGCCGGCGCCTGGGCTGTTTTCAGCACCGTGAAGCGCCGCATCGACGACCAGGATTTCAAGGGGGGCGACGTGGTGGCCGTTTTTGGAGAAGTGAAGATCGATCTCCGGAAAGCGGCGATCGCAAGTGGAGAGGCCGTAATCGATGTGAATGCGATGTTCGCCGGCGTGGACATTCGCGTGCCCGAGACTTGGCTGGTAGTGTTGAAGGGCGCGGGCGTTTTCGGAGCTTTCGAAGATAAAACAATTCCCCCTAGAACCGATCCGGGCGTGAAGCCGCCGCAATTGGTAATCACCGGCACCGCTGTATTCGGCGCCACCAAGGTAGATAATTAACCAGGCCGGTTTCTATGCATCCGCTGCTTGCCAAGGGCAGAATCTTCCTCTATTTGCTGGTTTGGGTCGCATTAGGCGGTCTGTTGGGCTACCTGCTGACCATCACCGGCCGGCTGGCCTGGCAGGAGGCCGGGATGCTGGCGGTGCCGCTCGCCGTATTCTACGCTTTCGTATGCATGGCGCCCTGGTATATGTGCAGGGTGCTGCCTTTGGGCGAAGGACGGCTCCCGAAACTGCTGGGCAATCACTTGGCAGCGGCCGTGGTGGCGGCGTTGTTCTGGATTGTGCTGGCGAAAGTCCTTGGATTGGGCCTCAGCCGGTATTATCCGGCCGTCAACGAGCGTTTCAGCCCCCAGCTTCCGCTGGTGTTTGGCATCGGCGTACTGCTGTACATGCTTTCGGTGGCACTACATTACGTGCTGCTGTCGCTTGAATCTTCCAAAGAATCCGAATCGCGCGAGCACGAAGCCCGCACCCTGGCGCGGGAAGCTGAAATAAGAGCGCTGAAGGCACAGATCAATCCGCACTTTCTGTTTAACAGCCTCAACTCCATCGCGGCCCTGGCCACCGTGGATGGCGTGCGGGCTCGCGACATGTGCATCAAGCTTTCGGATTTCCTGCGCAACACGCTCAGCCTGGGCGAGAAGCGGAGTATTTCTCTCGGCGATGAGCTGGCGCTGGCCCAAGCTTATTTGGCGGTGGAGAAAGTGCGGTTTGGCTCGCGATTGCGGATTGAATTAAAGACGGATTCCGGTTGTGACGATTGCGTTGTGCCTCCACTGTTTTTACAGCCGCTGGTGGAAAATGCGGTAAAACACGGAATCGCGGGGCTGGTGGACGGCGGGACCATTCGGCTGGAAGCCCATTGCGAGAACGGTTGGCTACAGGTCACGGTGCAGAACGAATTCGATCCGGATGCTCCGGCGGCGCGGCGGCATGGGCTGGGTCTGCAGAATGTTCGCAATCGGCTGCGGGCGGTATACGAGAATCAGGCCCGGCTGGACACGGTTGTTACCGGCAGCGTGTTTGTGGTGGCGGTGGATCTTCCGTGTACGGCTCATGGATAACATGAAAATGGGTATGGCTGATTCTTTTGCGCCTGGTTCGGTGATTGCGCACTATCGCGTGGTTTCGCGGCTGGGCCAAGGCGGCATGGGCGCTGTTTATCTTGCCGATGACACACGGCTGGGCCGCAGGGTGGCCCTGAAGCTTCTGCCGCCGGATGTCGCCACGGATCCGGACCGCATGCATCGCTTCGTACAGGAAGCCAGACTGGCTTCCGCGCTGACGCATCCCAACGTTGCTTACATCCACGAAATCGGCCAGGATGGCGACCTGTGGTTTTTGGCCATGGAGTATGTGGAGGGCGTGCCGCTCACGAATCTGATCCGGGAAGGCCCAATGAGGATTGCGGATATTATCCCCATCGGCATTCAAGTGGCGGACGCGCTGGATGACGCCCACCAGAAGGGAATCGTGCATCGCGATATCAAGCCGGCCAATCTGATGCTTACGCCGCGCGGGCATGTCAAGGTCTTGGATTTCGGATTGGCGAAGCGCGAAAAATCCGCCCGGACTTCTGAAGACACACAGTTGCTGACCAGCGCCGGAATGGTGCTGGGGACCGCGGAATACATGAGTCCGGAGCAGGTGTTGGGGCGCGACGTGGATCATCGTTCCGATATTTTCAGTCTCGGCGTAGTGCTGTACGAGATGGCCGCCGGCCGCCTGCCCTTCAGCGGTGCGAATGCCACCGAGACCATGGCTCGCATTTTGCAAGCCCAGCCGGACGCGATGGCGCGGTTCAACTACGAAGTGCCGGAAGATTTCGAGCGAACGGTTCGGAAGTGCCTGGAAAAAGATCGCGAGCGGCGCTATCAATCCGCGCGCGAGCTGATGGTGGACTTAAAAAACCTGGAGCGCGATTCGGGTTCTCAGAACGCCGGAACGCCGGCGGAGGTCCCCGGCAAAGACGCACGCCGGCCAATCCGCGCGGTAATCGTGGATGACGAGGAACTGGCGCGGAGCCTGCTGCGCGAATACGTGGAATCGAGCGCGGGCATCGAAATTGCCGCCGAATGCTCCAATGGTTTCGAAGCGGTGAAGGCGATATCCGAACATAAGCCGGATTTGGTGTTTCTGGATGTCCAGATGCCGAAGCTGGATGGCTTCGAGGTGCTCCAACTAATCGGCAGTGACGTGGCGGTGATTTTCGTAACGGCTTTCGATCAGTATGCGATGAAAGCGTTCGATGCGCACGCGGTGGACTATCTGCTGAAGCCGTTCAGTCTGGAGCGCTTCGAAAAAGCTTTGGAACGGGCGCGCCTGCGATTGGGCGAAAGGTTGCCCCCGGCGGCCGAGTTGGCCACCGCGGCCCGGGCTCCGCAGCAACATCTACAACGCATCGTGGTGAAGGACGGCACGCGGGTGCACATCATTCCGGTGGATCGGCTGGATTATGCCGAGGCGCAGGACGATTACGTGGAACTGCACAGCCAGGGCAAGACCTATCTCAAGCAACAGACCATTTCGAGTCTGGAGGCTGCACTCGATCCCGAGCGGTTCGTGCGAATTCACCGATCCGTCATCCTGAACCTGGAACGCGTGGCGAAGATAGAGCCGTACGCGAAGGATAGCCGCGTGGCGGTGCTGTCGGATGGAACACAGCTACCGGTGAGCCGGGCTGGGTATGATCGGTTGAAGGCGCTACTCGGGGAGAAGCTTTAAAAAGCCGGTTTCTGGTTGCTGGTTTCTGGTTCAAAACCGCACGACCCGGCTGATTAAGAACCAGAAACTAGAAACCAGGAACCAGAAACTTTTTTCCTGCAATCTTTCCCCCGTTGGAGAGACTATCTGATTAGAATGCGATCGGAACAGGTCAGGTTCCTGGGGATCATCGAGCAATACCAGCCTGCGCTGCGCCGCCTGGTGAATTCTTATGAACCCGATCCGGGGCGCCGCGAGGACCTGTTTCAGGAGATTGCGCTGGGAATCTGGCAAGCGCTGCCACACTTTCGCGGCGAATCGAGCGAGCGCACCTGGCTTTATCGGATTGCGCACAACATCGCGATATCAGGCTTGGAATCCCGGCGGCGGCGAGACACTCGAGAGTTGCCCATGCCCGATTCGGTGGAACGAATGGGCCGCTGGAAAGATCCGGACCGGGCGCTGGTACTCCAAGAGCAGCGGCAGGCTGTACTGGCGGCGATTCAGGAATTGGCGCCCGTCGACAAGCAGCTCATTGTGCTACATCTGGAAGGTTTGAGTTACCAGGAAATCGAAGAGGTCTCCGGGCTTTCTGAGAGCGCGATCGCTAGCCGCCTGAGCCGCGTTCGCGATCGTTTGACAGACCTGATCCGAAAAAAGGAGATGAGAAATGACACCGTCCGATGAACTGCGCGCACTGTGGCAGTCCGATATCAACGAAGCGATGAATCAGCGCGATCTGTTGCGCGATGTAGAACGTAGGGTCCGCAATTTTGATCGCGCCGATCGCCGGCGCAACCTTGTGGATATCGGGGCCATGTTGGTTGTCATCGTGGTCTATCTGTGGTTAGCGGTGGGCGAGAAAACCACTTTCGAACGCATGGCTGATGTGTGCCTGGCGGCATGCGCCATTTGGGTTATCTTCTATGTGCGGCGCTATGCCAAGCTCTCCCGAAAGCCGGAGCCGGAACAGACTTTGGATGCTTACAGACGAGCTCTGGTGCAACGCTACGATCGGCAGATCCGGCTTTGGAAGAGCGCGAAATATTGGTTTATTCTTCCCATGTGGTTGGCCGTGTTGCTTTACGACGTTGCGTATCGGTTGAGCGGCGGTAAGAATATCAAATTCGCGATGGTCTTGATTTTGGTAACGGTGGGCTACGCTTTCGCGTGGTGGCTGTATGAGGGACGGGGCGTCCGATGCCTGGAACGCAAGCAACGGGAACTGGCAACTTTGATTGAAGTAGAAGGAGTGGCGAAGTGAAGAGAACATTGGCTGTTGTTATGATCGGACCCATTCTGTTGGGCGCCGACTCCGGCGAGATCCGCTCGCTTCTCGAGAACCGCATCGACCTGGGGAAGAAAGCCGTTGGGATTGTGGTGGGGACCATTGACGAAAAAGGCCGAGCTGTGATCGGCTACGGCAAGCTGGCCCAAGATCGCGACCAGCAACCCGATGGCGACACGGTGTTTGAGATCGGGTCCATCACCAAGGTGTTCACTTCGCTAATACTCGCGGACATGGTGGAACGCGGCGAGGTGAAGCTGGACGATCCGGTATCCAAGTTCCTGCCCACTTCGGTGACCGTGCCCAGCTTCAACGGCCGCCAGATCACGCTGTTGGATCTCGCCATGCAGATTTCGGGTCTGCCGCGTTTGCCCACGAATATGAAGCCGGCGGATCTTGCGAATCCATACGCCGACTATGACGCGACGAAATTGTACGCTTTCCTGTCCGGCTATAAACTGCAGAGGGATGTTGGCGAGAAATACGAATATTCCAACTTGGCGGTTGGGCTGCTTGGACATGCCCTGGCATTGAAAGCCGGCATGAGCTACGAACAACTGGTGAAGAGCCGGATTCTGGAACCCCTCGGCATGACCAGCTCATCGGTGACGCTTTCGGAATCGCAGAAGAAACACCTGGCCGTGGGTCACGACCAAGGCCTGAGCCCGGTGAAGAATTGGGACCTGGAAGCATTGGCGGGCGCGGGCGCGCTGCGTTCCACCGTCAACGACATGCTGAAATTCCTGGCCGCCAATCTGGAGTTCACCGATACGCCACTCAAGGCTGCTATGCGCAGAATGCGGACAGTGCACCGGGAGACCGGAACGCCGGATCTCGAGATCGCGATGGCCTGGCACGTTTTCCACAAATTCGGCACGGATATTTTCTGGCACAACGGCGGGACTGCCGGGTATCGCTCTTTCGCGGGTTTCGATCCGGCCAAGAAGACCGGCGTGGTGGTTCTTTGCAACTCCTTCTTCGATATTGACGAAATGGGTTTTCACATTCTCAACAAAGAATTCCCGGTGGCGAAATATTCCGCTCCGAAGCAGCGCGTGGAAGTAACGCTGGACCCGAAAATCCTGGAGACCTATGTCGGCGAATACGAATTGGCTCCCACGTTCAAGATAAAAATTACGCACGAGGGATCTCGCCTGTTTGCGCAAGCCACTGGCCAGCCGCAATTCGAGGTATTCGCCGAGAAGGAAGGCGAGTTCTTCTTCAAAGTGGTGGACGCGCAGCTCACTTTTTCAAAAGGTGAATCCGGCGCCGTGACCAGCCTCATTCTGCACCAGAACGGAATGGATCAAAACGCGCCCAAGAAGTAGTAGCTGAACCGCGACCGCAAGGGAGCGTAACGACCATCGGGTCAACCAAGCGGATGAAGACGCTGACGTGCGCAGACAGGAGTGCTTGCGCCACCACGGTACTCCCTATCTCTGCATCACTAGTTCGGTCTTGCCCTGAGCGGCTTCGCGCAAACTGGAATCTTCGGATGCGATCGTGAGGGTGCCGCGCGTGGCGCCGCTCGCGGTCCGTACCGGTGAGGTGAAGATGGTTGCAACGAAGTCGCGGCCTTGCCTGGTCCGAAGCGGGCCGATTCCGCAAGGCGGGTGCTGCCCCAGCACTTCATCGCGCTTCCAACCCAAAAGGCGTTCCGCCGCCGGGTTCCAATAGATCACGCCGCCCGCGACATCCACGGCGAAGGCAGCCAGCGGCGCGGAATCCAAAAAATTCACCGGCTCCGGCGGAACCATGCCGCCCCTGCCCGGTTCCGCGGTTTTTTCGTTGGCTTCCACCAGGCGAAGCCGCGCCTTGGTGGAATTGCGCTCACTGCTTGAAACTTTCAGAATCAGCGCCGCGATAAGGTACATCGATGCGATGAGAAAGTCCACCCACCCGTCCAGCTTTTGGATGCCGGGGAAGAGGACGACACCGGCATCCTTCAGCACCCGTACGGCTTCGTAAACGGCGATCAGCCCCAGCACACCGGTCAGAATCTTATCCAACCCAACCTGCTGCCGCTTGGCCATCAGGAAGCACCAAAAGATGGTGGTCAGGCAGATGCATAGCGCCAGTCCCATCAATGGGCTGGCACGAAATATTTGAACCAGGTACATATGGCTCTCCTCAAATTATCCGCTGCTCGTTTACCATCGGCGGTTCCATGCGCAGTGGAGAGTCCTCAAGAGCTTACTTCAAGGGGGCATTTTACTTAGGGCTGCCCGGAAACCGCACTAGCGCTAAGGGTTGGTTGTTACCGAGCCGCGATCCCCAGCGAGCGTTACTATCTAACCGCGATCCAGCGCTTAGAGCGGGCGCTAGAATAAAGGGTATGTCCGACGCATTGCGCATTGCTGGCCGCGATTTCAGCTCGCGGTTATTCGTGGGTACCGGCAAGTACCGCAGTTTTCAGGAAATGGCGCGCTGCCACGCCGCTTCGGGCGCGGAGGTAGTTACCGTCGCGGTGCGGCGCGTCAATCTGACGGACAAATCCAAGGAATCGCTGCTGGATTATATCGATCGTTCCCGAATGTTCATCCTTCCGAATACTGCTGCGTGTTACACCGCCGAAGAAGCCATCCGGACGGCACGGTTAGGCCGCGAAGTAGGTTTATCGAACTGGGTGAAGCTGGAAGTGATCGGCGATCAAAAAACGCTATTCCCGGATAACCAGGGGCTGCTCGAAGCCACACGTGTCCTGGCGGCGGAGGGTTTTGTGGTTCTGCCTTATACCAACGACGATCTGGTGAACGCGCGCAAGCTGATCGATGCCGGCGCTGCGGCGGTGATGCCGCTGGCGGCTCCCATCGGTTCGGGCTTGGGAATCCAGAACGCTACCAATCTCCGGATACTTCGCGAGACCATCACCGAAGTTCCGCTGATTGTGGATGCGGGGGTGGGCACGGCATCGGACGCGGCTATCGCGATGGAGCTGGGCTTCGACGGCATCCTCATGAATACAGCGATCGCAGAAGCCGAGGATGCCGAAAAAATGGCCGAGGCCATGAAGCTGGCTGTCCAGGCCGGGCGCTTGGCGTTTCTTGCAGGGCGCATGCCGAAGAAGCTGTACGCCAGCGCAAGTAGTCCGCTAGCGGGCGTGGTGCGGTAAATCAAAACTGGA
>Ga0302326_10029872_pt1 | contig 10922 bp, 10 predicted proteins | sample Palsa_T0_3_FD_202264 | JGI IMG/M metagenome (GOLD analysis project Ga0302326, IMG submission 202264) | Peat permafrost microbial communities from Stordalen Mire near Abisko, Sweden - Palsa_T0_3 | ecosystem: Environmental > Terrestrial > Soil > Palsa > Peat permafrost | place: Sweden: Abisko...
ATGTGGAAGACACGTGTGACGAGGTGCTGATCCTGAAGCAAGGCCGAATCGCTCACTACTCGAACCTGGAAGAAGAGCGGCGCGCGAACAAACGATTTCTGGAGCTGGAAACTTACGGGGCAAATGGCGATTTCACCGAAGCGATCGAGAGACTGGGCTGCGAATGCGCGGTCACGGCGAACCACATGAAGATGATTCTTGCGGATGGAATTGAGGTTCGCGACATCTATCGCCTGGCGGCGGAGCGCGACGTTCGCATCCGCCGTCTTAATTTCAGGCGCGACACGCTCGAGGATATTTTCATGAAAGCGATGGAAAATTGAGAATGGAAGGCTAGGGGGGGTTGATGGCGGTCTATAGGCGCAGCTACGCGTCGTACTCGGGAACCCTGACTCCCGCATGGTCGCGCTGCCTGGTGCTGTTTCGTTATTCCCGGAGAAACCTCTTTCGCTCGAAGTTCCAAACGGGACTGTTTGTCCTCTGTTTCTTTTATCCGGTGGTCTGTTTATGCGCAATCTACCTGGCCCACAACTTGAGCTTTCTTGAGGCATTCGGCGGAGCCGCCAGCCGGTTTATGGTCATCGACAGCAAGTTCTTCTTCTACTTCGTAAACGTGCAGGGAGTGCTGGTGTTTCTCCTGACCGCGTTTACGGGGCCCGGCCTGATTTCACCGGATGTCGCAAATGGGGCGCTGCCGCTGTATTTTTGCCGCCCTTTCTCGCGGGTGGAATATGTTGTGGGCAAGTCGTCGGTGCTGGCGATCCTGCTTTCGCAGGTAACATGGATTCCTGGCCTCGTTCTTTTCGCCGTGCAGGCGGTCTTGGCGGGTCCCGTTTGGGCGTGGGATCACCTCTGGATCGCCGGCAGCCTGGTCGTTTCTTTCTTACTATGGATCGTATTTCTGTCGCTGCTCGCGATGGCGCTCTCGGCGTGGGTGAAATGGAGAATCGTGGCTGGCGCCATACTGCTGGGAGTTCTATTCTTTGGCGCCGGTTTCGCGCAAGCCGTCAACAACGTGATGCGCACGCAATTGGGAGACTTCCTCAACATTGTGTATTTGATGGCAACGGTTTGGACCTCCCTTTTCGGAATTGAAGCCGAGCGTGCGATGCCCGTCCTTCAGGCTTGGATCGCCATCCTAGTCTACTGTGCCCTCTGCCTCGCCCTGCTCGTGCGCAAGGTGCGCGCCTACGAGGTGATCAAATGAAGCGCGCGCGCGGTCGCATCGACAGGAGGGACGCATGAACGACCGCATTGTCCTAGAAAACGTTTCGAAGTTCTACGGCGAGATTTTGGGCGTGAACCGTGTGAATCTCTCGATTCCGCCTGGAATCACGAGTTTGGTGGGGCCAAATGGTTCGGGCAAAACTACCCTGATGAATTTGCTGACCGGCTTGGTACGGCCCTCGCGGGGGCGCATCGATGTGCTGGGATACCGCACCGACGAACCGCAAGCGCTCTTCAATATCCTCGGCTATTGCACGCAGTTTGACGCCTTTCCCAAGGGCCTCACGGGATATCAGTTTGTGTATTCCTATCTCCGGCTGGGAGGCCGAGATTCGGAAAGCTCCGCTCAACTCGCCTGGCGGGCCATCGAGCGCGTCAACCTGGTCGATGCCGCCGAGCGCAATGTCGCCGGCTATAGCAAAGGGATGCGGCAGCGAATCCGCCTGGCACAAGCCTTGGCGCACGATCCACGAGTGCTGGTGCTCGACGAACCTCTAAACGGACTGGACCCGCTGGCGCGAGCCGAGATGATCGCGCTGTTTCGAGCAGCGGCGGTCGAAGGTTGCTACGTGATCATCTCCAGCCACATTTTGCACGAAGTCGATGTGATTTCCGATCAGGTGATCCTGCTGAGCAACGGCTACGTCGTGGCCGAAGGCCAGATTCAGAGCCTGCGCGGCGAAATCCAGGAGCATCCCGCACAGATCCTCATCCGCTGCAACCGTCCGCGCGAACTCGCCGCCAAAACGATGGAGTCGAACCAGACCATCGCCATATCGATTCACCCTGACGAGCGTGGCGTGCTGGTTAAGACGCGCGATGCCGACGGTCTGTATCTCATGCTGAACCAGATCGCGTTGCACGGGATTGAGATTGAATCGGTCGCTCCCGCCGACGACGATGTGAATTCCGTTTACGAGTATCTGATCGGCAACGATGAGGTCGTTCGATGACCGAACGGAAGACCAGGCCGATTCCAGGACTCTGGTGGGCGCAGATCCGCTCGGTGATCCGGCTAGAGATGAAGAAGACCTTCTTCGCCAAGCGTGGTCTGTGGGTCTATGGAGTGGCGCTGCTGCCCGTCCTGCTCTTCATCGGCTATACCGTCGCCCATGCACGCCAGCGGGATCGGAGCGCCCGACTGACCCGGCGGAATGAGAAGCCGCTCACCTATCAGGACCTCAGGGCAATTCAATCGGGTATGACGGGCGAAGAAGTGATTGCCCTGCTGGGGAGGCCGCCGATTCGTTTTCATTGGACCGAGCAAAGAGCGGTTAAGGGAGGCGAATCAGGTAAGGTAGCCCTCGAAAGCTACCACTACTCCGACGGCAGCGACGATCTGTACCTGGAGTTGGCTAACGGCAAAGTTGAACGCATCGATTTTCGCGAAGGCTCCAACATCGGCGAGGACGCCATCATGTTCGCCGGAGTGTTCCAATTTTTCTTTATTCGACTAGCCGTTTTTTTCGGTTGCCTGGGAATCTTCATGAACCTGTTTCGCGGCGAAGTCCTGGACCGTAGCCTTCACTTTTACTTTTTGGCTCCTATCCGCCGGGAAGTCCTGATGGCGGGAAAGTTTCTCGCCGGGTTATTGACAACCTGTGTCATTTTTGTAACCAGTGAATTACTCCAGATCATTGCCTTCACTTGGCATTTCAGTCCGAATATGCGCCATCTCTACCTGTACCAGAATCACGGACTCGCGCATGCCATGACCTATTTGGGAGTGACGGCTCTGGCCTGCCTCGGCTATGGAGCTTTCTTCCTGGCGGCGGGAATGCTGTTTCGGAATCCGATCCTTCCGGCCGCCGCGATCTTGATCTGGGAAGGTGTTAATCCGTTTCTGCCCCCGTTGCTTAAACCGTTCAGTGTCATTTTTTACCTTAAATCCCTTTGCCCGGTGAATGTTCCGACACCACCGGGCACTCCACCTCTGCTGGCCATGTTGATCTCGAATCCAGATCCGGTTCCCGGCTCGATCGCAGTCATCGGTGTCGTCGTCGTGTCCCTGCTGGCCCTTTGCGCCTCGGGTTTCCAAGTCCGGCACATGGAAATCGACTACTCGACCGAATGAGAACCTTCTTCCCTAGTTCTCTGTGCCAGCCGGTTGCTGGCATGGAACGCAAAAAGATCAGGCCGTGATCGCTTTGCAATTGGGAGGTGCAGAACGGCTGCATCGTGTGTCGCGCTATCAGCTTCTCCGCGCGTTGTGAGCCGCAGGCCAGAAATCCTTTTCGGGATCGCCATTGATGTCCCCCAAGCCCGTTCTGGACCGTGAGGAAGCGCTGAAGGGTTGATGGATCACTTCCGTGAAGGCGACAACACGCCCAAGAATCTCGTCTGTCGATTCCGCCATAATCAGTTTTCAGTGACATCGGTGGAACTGCGGCAGCAACACCAAGATATAATCACCAATCTGTTGCCAAGGAGAGCATCGATGCTCGAAGTGATTCGCTCGCCGAAGATCTATGACGTCTGCATCATCGGATCAGGCGCTGCCGGCGGCGCCGCAGCTAAGGTGCTGACGGAGGGCGGGGTCAGCGTCGTGATGCTCGAAGCCGGCCCGCCGCTGGACCCGGCGAAGGACTTCAAGGAGCATCTTTGGCCTTACGATCTCGCCCACCGCGGTGGGGGCGTGGGCGGTAAGCTGCGGGGCGAGGAGGCCGACGAGTTCATGGCGCCAAACGGCGCCTGGGAAATTGACGGCGAACCCTATGTGTTGGCGCCGGGGTCCACGTTTCGCTGGTTCCGTTCGCGGGTCGTCGGTGGGCGCACCAATCACTGGGGCAGAGTCGCGTTGCGCTTCTCTCCGATGGATTTCAAAGCTCGTTCCAGGGATGGCATGGGCGACGACTGGCCGATGACGTATGAGGAACTGGCTCCTTACTACGACAAGGTTGAGTCCTACATCGGGGTTTTCGGGACCAAGGAAAACATCCCGAGTTCTCCGGACGGTATTTTCCAGCCGCCTCCCAAGCCCCGCTGCACCGAAACGCTCCTCAAGAGAGCCTGCGACAAGGTGAACGTTCTTTGCGTGCCTGCACGCATGGCCATCATCACACAGCCCCTGAACGGACGCCCGGCGTGCCACTACTGTGGTCAATGCGCCCGCGGATGCAAGTCGGCATCGAACTTCAGCTCCAGTCAGGTGTTGATTCCACCGGCGCTAGCCACGGGCCGTTTGACGCTGGTCACCAACGCAATGGCGCGGGAAATCGTGGTAGGCAAGGACGGCAAGGCCGAAGCCGTCTCCTACATTGACCGGACCACAAAAGGGGAAAAGCAGGTGCGTGCCCGAAGTTTTGTAGTCGCGGCCAGCACCTGCGAGTCCGCACGTCTGCTGCTGAATTCGCGCTCCACGCTGTTCCCCCAGGGATTGGCCAACTCCTCGGGACTGGTAGGGAGAAACCTGATGGATAGCGTAGGCAGTTGGGGTTCGGGTTACTTTCCACAGTTGGAGAAAATGCCCCCTCACAACCACGATGGGAGCGGCGGAAATTATCTGCCTCACGTGTACATGCCCTGGTGGAAATTCGATCGCAAAAACGAATTCCTGCGCGGCTATCACATTGAACCCGGCGGCGGCCGCTTCATGCCAGTCGTCGAACAATTCGACGATGTGTGTGACCACGTCGAAGGCTATGGTGCCTCCCTGAAGCAAAGCTGCCGCCGCTCTTATGGAGCTACGATCGGCATGGAAGCACTGGGAGAAATGATTCCCAATGAAAACACCTACTGCGAAATCGATCCGAGTGTTGTCGATGAGTGGGGCATTCCCGTACTGCGTTTTCATTGGCGTGCCGGCGAGAACGAAATGAAAATGGCGAAAGATATGCAACAGACCTTTCGTGCCATTGTCGAAGCCGCGGGCGGCACCTACTCGACCGATGTCACTACCGACGGCCCAGCCCCTTACGGCCTCTATGACGGTGGCACGGCGATCCACGAATCAGGCACGGTGCGCATGGGCGACAACCCTAAGAACTCGGTCCTGAATAAGTATTGCCAAGCCCATGATGTAAAAAATCTATTCGTCACCGATGCAGGCGCGTTTGTAACCAGCCCTGACAAGAATCCGACGCTTTCCATCCTGGCGCTATCCTGGAGGGCCTCGGAAAATCTCCTGGAGCAAGCGCAGCGAGGCAATCTGTAGTAGCAGGAATTGACGGAGAACCCGAGGAGCACCACTCATGTCTATTTCGCGCCGTGACCTTATCAAATCGCTCAGCCTTAGTGCCGCAGCCGGGTCCATGCTGCGGGTCGTTCCGCTCACAGCCGCAGAAACGGCTCGCCGCATGGTGCGCGTGCATAAAGCGGTGTCATCCTCCGGAGAATATGTGCCCAAATTTTTCCCCGAGCATCAGTACAAAACGCTGCGAGCCTTGTGTCAGGCGATCATTCCCTCCGACCAGGAAAGCGGGGGCGCGATCGAAGCGGGCGCGCCCGAATTCCTGGATTTGCTTAGCAGCGAGAACAAGGATCTCCAACTTCAACTCGGGGGCGGCGTCATGTGGCTGGATGCGACCTGCACGGAGCGCAACGGGCAGACCTACCTGCAATGTGCTCCGGGGCAGCGGACAGAAATGCTGGATCTCATCGCGTTCCGCAAGAACGCAGACAAAGATCCCAGGCTACGCCCTGGTATCGAGTTCTTCTCGACCCTGCGCAAATACACCGCGGACGGATTCTTTACCAGCGAAATCGGAATCCAATATCTCGGCTATATCGGTAACACCTACCTGAAGGAGTTTCCGGGGTGCCCCGCAATACCGGAAGCCTAGTGCGGATCTCGGTCCCCTTCAAGGGATAGGGCCAGCCCCCTACCAGGCCCACGATCCGGACGGTCTTTATTTCTTGTGTCGCTGAGTTCCGGGCCAGGGTTTCGACAGCGCTTGTATTAGCCCCAGACCGCTGGGTCGGAATCTTCCGACTCTGGACTGGTCGTCCTTGCTGCAGATGCAACCTCCGATAGCTGCGTTGGAGCAATCGCGCGGTAGCCGCGGCGGTCGACAGTCTCCACAAAGATCGGATTCTCGGCAGAATCTCCGAGCGCGTCGCGCAAGCGCTTAATCGCGTTGCGGATTCCGAGATCGAAATCGACGAACACGTCGCCGAGCCACAGAACCTGCCGAAATTCCTCGCGCGTGATTACTTCGTTCAGACGGCTCGGCAAAAGCTTCAGGGCGCGAAAGGGCAGGTCCTGGAACCTGACCTTGACTCCGTTTTTGCGCAAATCACCCGAGCGCAAGTCGCCCTCGACACCCGAAGAGTAGGACCGGATTGGGCGGCGTGCGATACCGCGAGTTGGCAGCTATGGAACGGACTCGCCTTCGGGGAACCGAGAGTTTAGCATCGAAACCATTGGCGGCGAAAACACACTTCGTCTCGCTTCGCCTGCGTTTCAGCCTGCCTTAAGCCTCATTCTCCAGGCAACAACTTCGCGTATTGCTCAGCAAATAGACCTCTTAGCGCGTCACACACACTCCACCAACGGATCACGCCCGGGACATTGACCGCGCTTCATATTTCAGGACATATTCGGTGCCGCGTTTGGCAACCCTTGGAACAGGGTATCCGCGACGACACCGCGCTGATGGGCGTGCGTTGCGGAACCGGGGGCAAGGTAACGCCCGGTTTTCGGGGCTCGGGGAACAGATTTAGGGTAGATCGGGAAACGCGAGGCAAGACCAAAAACTGTCCACTCTCAGGAGGATCCATGATTTCCGTCCGCAAACAAGATAAGACGTTTCGCGGGTTCGCGACGATTATGGCCGCCTTGGTTGTGCTCGCTTCGAGTGCGGCCTCCCAACGCGCCGATTCCTCCCGCGCGGCTTCCTCGCGCTCCACCTCGCATGCTGCGAAGAATTCCTCCGATCCGAAGGCACTTTCGTCGTCGGACCCATCCCCAGTGAATCTGCTGGCCATAGGACAGTATCAGACCAACTATCACAGCCGTTCCACTGTGTCGGACGTCGCGGTCGGGGATTTCAACAAACACGGATATCAGGACGTTGTGGTGGTTGACCAGACCACCTGCGTCACTTTCATGCCCGGCAATGCCCAGGGACAACTCGGCGCCCCAGTCGACAGCTGTGTTCTTCCCACGACGGGAGGACAGTTCGTAGTGGCAGGAGATTTCAACAATGACGGCATTCTTGATCTAGCCGTCATAACGAGTGGTGTAGATGCCACCGTTTGGTTGGCGCAGGGAAAGGCAATGGAACCTTAACCGGTGCGGACGCGGGCAACTTTAAGCCAACCAATCATTGCCCGAGTTTGCTGGCGCCGAGCGACAGTTGCACCATCGAGGTCACCTTCGCGCCCAGCACCACGGGTTCACGCCGCATCACTCTGAGGGTCACTGACAACCTCAGTACCAGCCCACACGACGTTCCGCTTGTGGGAAAGGGGAACTAAATTAGCAAACTCCTGTCTGATCCCTGGGGACTCTCCTGTTCTGGTTCGCGTCGGTAATGGGTGCATAGCTTCTGGTCACGGAGCAGCATCAAGTCTCGGCTATCACTATCACACGTTATGTGCCCTTCGAAACCTGAACCTTCCACGCGCCGTTTGTCGAAAGGGAACAGAACGTGGGTGAGACTCGTCCAGATCTTCGGATTTACCAGCTGAAAATCGACATGAGTCCTACCGCGAAGCGGTTTAGTCCAAGGCGGCTTATGTGCTCAGGGACATGAGCGGCCAGCAGAGCGCGGACGCCACGATCGCGGTAGCAGCCATCGCGGCCGTCTCGGCGCGGAGAATCGTATTGCCCAGTGAGGCCGAAATCCATGCCGCTTGCCGAAATGATTCCAATTCGTCTTCGGTCCAGCCGCCCTCGGGACCAATCGCGAGAACAATTCCGCCATTTGCAGTTTGCGGTTTCACAACGTCGCGCAGCAAAGTTTGCTCTTCCGATTCGGCGAGCACGATCCGTAAGACCGCTGGCAGAGTGAATGCCTCCGAAAGCTTGATCGGCCGAGCAATCTCCGGCGCATCGGCACGACGCGATTGTTCTGAGGCTTGCCGGGCGATCCTCTGCCAACGCTCTACGCGTTTCGCCGACGCAGCAGCCAGGCGAGAATCTGTCCGCCGCGCGATCGCCGGCACAATCCGCGAGACGCCCAACTCCGTACACTTCTCAATCGCCCACTCCATGCGGTCGAACTTGAAGATAGCGAGAACCAGAATGATCCCGCCGGGGCTTCGAGCGGAAACTTCTTCGCCCAGGTCAAACTCGATGCGTTCGTCCCCTACAAACGTAATTCGTCCGCGGCGTACTGCGTTGCCGGTGGCGATATCGAAATCCTGCCCGATACGAGCCCGCAGCACGCGCGCGAGATGATGCGCATGCTCGCCCACCAGAGTGGCCCGATCGCCTGAGACTTCATCGGCAATGAAGCGGCGGCGGGTCATCGTTCAGTCGCCAACACCCAGTTGCCAGGGAGGATCAAAGCAGCGAGCTTCGACTGGCCACTGGGAGCTCGTGACGGTTTCACCCGAACATGTCCTTCACTTTGCCCAGCAGCGCCCGCATCATCGGCTGATTGTCCACCTTCGCCGTAGTCTCCAGTTCCTGGAGCAGCTCCTTTTGGCGCTTGCTCAGCTTGCTCGGAATCTGCACCCGCACTTCCACGTAGAGATCGCCTTTGCCGTGTCCATTCAGCACGGGCACTCCCTTGTTGCGGATGCGGAACGTGGTCCCCGGCTGCGTTCCATCCGGAATCTTGAGAGTATGCTCACCTTCGAGCGTCGGCACCCGGATCTCCGCGCCCATGGCCGCTTGCGTCACGGAAAGCGGAACGGCGCAGTGGAGGTCGTTCCCTTCCCGCACAAAGAACGGATGCTCCTTCACATGCAGCACCACGTAGAGATCGCCCGCCGGCCCGCCGAAAGGCCCAGCCTCGCCTCCGCCCGAAAACCGGATGCGCGTGCCATCTTCGACGCCAGCCGGAATCTTCGCGTCCACCGCGCGCTGGCGCAAAAGCCGACCCTCGCCCCTGCACTTCGGACACGGATCGGTAATTACACTGCCCGTTCCCTGGCAGGAAGGACAAGTCCGTGCAATGCTGAAAAAGCCCTGTTGATAGCGTACCTGCCCTCGGCCACTGCACGAACGGCAGGTTGAAGGACCTTTGCCCGGCGCTGTTCCCGAGCCCCGGCAGTCCTCGCAGGCTTCGTGACGGCGCACCATGACGCGCGTCTCGGTGCCGAATGCAGCCTCTTCGAATTCGATGGTTAAGTCTTCGCGCAAATCCGCGCCGCGCTGCACCCGGCTGCGGCGCCGCCCGCTGCCTCCAAACGCATCCCCAAAGCCGAAGAACTCACCGAAAATCTCGCCGAAGTCCTGGAACGTGGTAGCATCAAAACCCCCGCCTGGACCGGACGCACCGCCCACTCCCGCATGGCCGAAGCGGTCGTAGAGAGCCCGCTTCTCCGAATCGGCCAGGATGGCGTATGCCTCCGTAACTTCCTTGAACCGTTCTTCCGCATCCGGATTGTTGGGGTTCCGATCGGGATGGTACTGCATGGCGAGCTTTCGGTAAGCGCTCTTCAATTCCCCATCGCTCGCCGTGCGGCTCACCGACAATACTTCGTAATAATCGCGTTTCGCGTTCGTGGCCAGAATAAGTGCCTTTCCTATTGAACCAGACAGTTAGAAAACGCTACTGCGGTGGGAAACTTAGTTCCCGGGATTCCTGGACACCTTCACCATCGCAGGCCGCAGCAGCCGCTCCTTGAACTTGTAGCCGCGCTGCAGCTCCTCGAGCACCTGATGATCGGGAACGTCAGTGGTTTCCACCATTTCGATGGCCTCGTGGAATCGGGGATCAAAAGCTTCGCCCTTCGACACAATAGGATTCACTGAAAGCTTGGCCAGCGCAGCCTGCAGTTGCTTGTAAATCAGTTCCACTCCGTTGCGGAACTCGGCCGCGTCCGATTTCACCTGCAGAGCGCGCTCCAGGCTGTCCACTACCGGCAGCAAAGACTTGATCGCATCCGTCAGGGCGTAATCGCGAAACTCCTGTTGTTCCTTGCTCGCCCGTCGGCGTACATTTTCAAACTCCGCCTGCGCCCGCGCCAGCCGGTCGAGCAGCGAGTCGCGCTCCGCCTTCACCTTCTGCAACTCCGATTCCGATTCAGACGATTCCCCGCTCACCACCGTGGTGGTCGCGTTCTCATCCCCATCGCCGGGCGGCAGTTCGTGCTCCAGATCCAGCCTCGTATTGTTTGCTTCCGACTTTCCATTCGCTTTACGCATAAACAACAATCATCACTCCGATTCATTCAGGATTTTGTCAAAAAGGCGCGCGATGTAGGAAACCGCGGTCATCGTATGCTGATAATCCATCCGCGTCGGGCCGATCACGGCCAGAGACCCAAACATATCGGTTCCCGACCGCGCCGGCGCTCCGATCAACACGAAGTTCTGCATGGAGGGCAGCGTATCATTCAGCCCGATCACCACCCGCACCGCCTCCTGCTTCACGTCTAGGTATGCCCCGAGAAGTTGCGCGACTTTCTCTTTCTCCTCGAGCGTCTTCAGCATCTCCTGCAGACGCTTGCGGTCTTCCTGCCCGGTCACCAGATTGGCCGCGCCTTCCACGAAAACCACCTGCGTGCCTGCTTCAGCGGCGAGCGCGCCTTGCTTATAGAGTTGCTCGATCGAATTCATCAGGCGGTCGTATTCGCTGCGT
>Ga0302326_10029873_pt1 | contig 10922 bp, 9 predicted proteins | sample Palsa_T0_3_FD_202264 | JGI IMG/M metagenome (GOLD analysis project Ga0302326, IMG submission 202264) | Peat permafrost microbial communities from Stordalen Mire near Abisko, Sweden - Palsa_T0_3 | ecosystem: Environmental > Terrestrial > Soil > Palsa > Peat permafrost | place: Sweden: Abisko...
TGCCGACGCTTCGTGAAAGAACTCGGCCGGGTCGTCTTTCGAAACGGCGTCATGCGTGCCATAGACAACCCACGAGGCATTGAGCGTGGCGGATTGATTGCGGTAGGATTCCATCAGTATGCCTTACGGAAACGGGTGCGGAAGCGGATTGAGATCGTCCGGCGTGAGCACGCGCGGCACGAGGCCGACGTCGGACGAGGCGTGGTACAGGCGCTTGCCGCCAAAATAGCGATAGCGGTAAGGAACGTCGAGCCGGCTCAATTCCGGCGCCACAACGACGGCGGTTCGCAGGCCGGCCGTACGCAAATCCGGTGGCGTCGTCTCGACGACATACACGTTGACACCGCGCGCTGCGAGGCGGGCCAGAATCGCGCCGATGTGCGCGGTTACGGATGCGCCTTCAAGATTGGCGACGTCACCGACGGACACGCGCTGGTGCGATCCGTCGATGAACGCAGCCTGCTTCGCGGCCTCGGGAAAAGCGTAGTAGAGGACGTGATCTTCGAAGTCCTCGACGGTCTCGAAGCTCTCGCACGACCAGTCCGGCCGATCGGCGCGCAGCAGCCGTGCGAAAGCGCGCGTTTGGAACGCTTCGCGCAGCGCCTTGCGAACCGCGTCGTGCATCGTCGGTGCGCTCGCGCACCCAACGGCCATGGCGACCGGGCCGAAATCATCTCGCACGACGCCGAGCGCCGTCGGAATATTGTGGAAGGCGCTGAGGTCGAACGTCTGATAGCGGAGCCGCGTCGGGGCATAATACCGCCGATCTTCGGACCAAAGCGCCGCGTCGTCGGCGTAGTCGACGCGAGGTAAAGAGAGCCCGTTGTACCAGGTTAGGACGAATGCGTCGCGTTCGACGAGCTCGAGCAGTCCCGAGAGGATCGCTTCCTCCAAGGTCGCGCCGCATGCGTGTCCGCTGCTCGTCGCATACCCGAGGCGGGGTTCGCCGTGGGGCGGCGCAGCAAGACTCGTCAACTGGGTGGGCACGTACGCTCTGGCACCGCCGGGCAAGCGGTACGCAGGCGTCCAGCGAACGCGCGTGTCGGCGGTGAAGCGAGCGTAGGGAAAATCGGCTTGCGCATACTGAAGATCGTGGAAGAGTGCGAACGATTCGGGCGCCGCTGCCGCTTCACCGAGTTCGTTTGCCGTCGCGAAACGAATGCGGTCTTCTTCGAGATAGGCGCCTGCGTATCGCTCGAGACCCTCTCCGATCGCCGCCGCCCAGGCGCCGTCGTACGTGAAGTTGATTCCGCCGTTATAACGATTCGAAGCCGAACCGATCACTTCCGAAGAATCGCCCGTTATGGAAGCGACGTGGAACAGTCGCGCATCGTCGGTCGTCGGCAGCAGTTGCTGCGTGAACGGTACGATCCCGGTGAGAGGGGAGGCAAGCGATCGCAGAATCGGCAGCGAGACCGATAGCGGCGTCCGCATGACCTCGTTAAGAATTAAGCGCTCCACTGCACGACCTCTTCGAACCACGGGAGCACGGGAGCCACGCCCTCGACACTCCCGCACGCAGTGCAACGCGGTACGCGGTAGACGATGTGAGAACCGAGCGTGATGTCGCCGCCGAACTCGAGCGACTGGAAGTTACCGGGAATACCCGCATCGTTTCGCAGGTGCCAGCGCAGGAGCGACAACGTCGCAAGACCAGCCAATGTCTGCTCGAGCGGAAGGGCCGACGGGTAGGGCGCCGGCGTTTCCTGCATCGCCCAAAACTGCGGCGCGTAGGTGATGTTCGCGGCGCGCCGGTGGCGGAAGCATTCGTAACACGCCGTTTCTCCCGGAATGTAGAGCGGCCCGATCGCGGCAAAACGTCCGTCGAACGGCAGCACTTGAAACCACGTAGCGCGGGCGGCGAGGGCGCGCTCGTTCCATTGCGCGAGTTCCGGCAGCTCCGCGGCGGTCGGAGCGACGAGAACGAGATCGACGGCCTCGAGGTCGCTGCGCGCCGGCTCCCAGCCGAACACGCGAGCCGTCGCACCGAGTGACGTCAGGCTGCGTGCCGCTTCAGCAGCGGCAACCGACGAGCCGACGATCCCCGCTCGCAAACCCGCTAGGTTCGCCGCATCGGCGGCGAGCGCCGTGTAACGAGGAATCGTTGCGGCAACGAAGTGCACCGCATCGCGCGCCGCAACGGATGCACCTGCCGGGACGGGCGGCCCCTCGATCAGCATCTCGCGTGTCACGAACAGCTCCAGGAGCTTGCGCACGAACGGTTCGGTATGCGCGCCGAGCACCGCGATGATCGCGTCGACGTTATGCTCGCCATCGAGCAGCGGTACGATGCGCGGCACGATAAAGGCCGCGCCTTTCCCTTCGCACACGATGACGTCATCGCCGTACTGAAAGATTACCCGGGTTGCTTCGTAGGTGATGCGCCACCACGGCTTGAGAAGCGGTGCGCCGAATCCTGGGGTCATTTGTAACACGGATGAATCCTCTCGAGATCGTAGGCTGCTATTGCGCAGTGAAATTCCAGGCATAGGAAATCGGTGGGCCACTGCCGCCGGCGGTAATCTCGTTCACGCTGAACTCGGCGGTCTTGAAGGCACCGCCGGCACCATAGGTCTCCGTCATCTGCAGCGTCACATCGACGGCAAAGGTGTATCCATGGTAGAAAAGCGTGGTCTCATCATGCCCCTGGCCCGAGAGAGAAACACCGGATCCGCCGCTGGACGCGACCTTTACGTCGACCGGCAAATCGTGCCAGGTGTCGGGTGAGATGCGAACGGGAATCTGGGCTTGCCACGTATCACCGGCGCCGGTCGGACCCGTGTGCTTGGCGAGGGTCACGATCGAGTTGTAATCGATCAGAATGTCGCCGAGCGCCGACTCAGCGGGGGCTGGTGCGAGCAATCCATCGGCGCCGCGCGTCGTCGTCAAGGTGAACGGCTTGAACTGGGGGGCGTTCACGATGAATACGCCGTCCGGCTTCAGTTGCGCCACGATCGTGTCGCTGAAGTGCTCCGGGTTTTCCGAGAAATGCCCGTCGAAGGTGAAGGCAAACGAGGCGCGATCGCCCGCATGAACCGGCCCGACGTGGAGCGGCGCATCGGTCGCACCGGCGGTCGAGAGCGAAAAGGTCGCGGCGATCGTCGCGACGAGCGCGACGTTTTTGGTGCGCGCCGCCAGCCTCGTTCTCATGGTCCGCCGCTCGGTTGCGGGTTCGCGACCGGCGAATCGAGCGGCGACACGATCGGCGACGAAGTTGGCGAAGACCCGGTTTGGTTTGCACCGGAAGCCAGAAGAGTCAGGAAAAGGATCAACTTTGCGATGAGTAGCGACACGTCGATCTCCGTAGTCAGCAGAGTGAATGACTGGAGATTAGCGTCTGGCGCTAGGCGCCGTATCTTACTCGAACAGCATCACCGGCATGGTTAGGGCCCAGGTTAGACGGGCCCTGATCAGAGAATCAGGCCGTGCTCGCGGGCGACGCCGATTGCTTCGTAGCGAGTAACGCACCCCAATTTGCGCATGATCGACTTGACATGCACGTTGACGGTGTTGACGCTGCGACCGAGTTCGGCCGCGACCTTCGTGCTGCTCCCGCCCCTGGCGAGCACCCGCAGGACATCGATCTCAGCTCGTGTCAGGAGCGCGATCGAGGACCGGTCGGCGCTGCGAACATGCGGAAGCGCCTCGAAAAGCCGCGCGAATCCACCGTATCCGATTGCCCGGAGTTTCGAGACCGCCAGCGTCGATTGCTCGTGGTTGTCGATTTCCGCCTGCAGGTAGATCGAGCGGGCCGCCTCGACGAACGTCCGGCTCCGCGGCGAGAGCTCGCGCCGCGATCTTTCCAGTTCGAGCAAGAGCGTGTTCGCGGTGGCCGCACTCCCGACCAAGACGTAGGCGACGCTGCAGAGGGCAAAGGTTCGAGCGTAGCGCCGGCGGTCGCCGGCGTTCCGCAACGTCGCGGAGCGCGCCGCCCGCAAGGCGGTCCCGGCGGCGTCGGTCGCTTCCTCCCGCTGCCCCGACGCCGCGCCATAGAGGGCGACCTCGGCAAAGCGCAGTCCGCGGCGCAGCGCGTTGACCTGTTCTGCTCCCGATTCGGCGACCAGGTCGTAGGCGAGCCGGAAATCGCCGCGCCAACTTGCCGCGAGCGCCCGCGCCGGCGGTAAGGATGTCGTCTGCAGATCGAGGCTCGAATCGCATGCTTCGAGTTGCGCCTCGATCGCGTTCATCGCCGCTTCGTCGCCGCGCTCCGCCTCGATGTCAAGCAGGGCCGCGAGCGCTTCACGCTCGAGGAAATGGTCGCCGGCCTTCTTCGCATAGTCCAGCATCTGCGTGCGATGCTCGAACTCGCGATCGGAATCGTCACCGTGTGCGCTGACGATCGCGGCCTGAACGCTGAAGCTGCGCGCCGCCAACCCATAATCGCGCTGCTCCACTGCCAGTCGCGACGCTCTGCCCGCCATGCGCGAACCGTGCGCCGCGTCGCCCGCGACGTAAGCGATGTAGCTGGCCTGATGGAAAATCGAGGCTTGAAGCCGCAGGTTCTCTTCCGCGCTGACCAGCGCGATCGCCTTTGCGATGAAGCGCTCCGCCTCGGCCGGATGATCCAAGATCGCGTGCGAAATCGCGATCGCGCCGAGCAGCGCTGGTTGGATATCGCGCAGGGAAGGCGCATTGGATCGCGCTCCCGATTCGAGCAGCGGAAGGATTCTGGCCAGCGCATCGTGGCTCGCTGGGCGGTTGCGCTTAATGAGCTCGAGCGCATAGCGATGCGCGAGACGGCAGCGCTCGAGCGGCTCGCTTTCCGCTTCGATCGAGGCGGAGAAGAGCGCATCGGCGCGCTCGAAATTTGCCGCCTGCGACTCGAAGATCGCGCGCAACGACAACACGACCGGACTCGTCCCACGATCGGCGTGCCGCAGGAAAGCGAGCGCCATCGAGACGCGCTCGAAGCTCCCGGCTTCGAGCAAAGCGAAGCCGTACGTTACGACGATGCGTTCCACGTCAGCAACTTCTCCGGCCCGTAGCGCGAGTGAGAGCGCACCGTCGAAGCGCTCCGCTGCTTCGAGCGCATGCGCTCCGTCGCGCAGCGCCGCTTGGAACGGCGCGTCACCGCGCAGGCGCAGCTGGTATTCCAAGAAATCTCGAAAGAGCGGTTGGTAGCGATAGCGCGAGTCCGAATCCGCGTCCCCGTAGATGAGCGGCAGACCCGCGCGCAAGAGTTCGAAGATGCCGAGCGCATTCGGCAGAGCGAGCAGGGCAACGACGGAGAGATCGAGTTCGGGCAGCACGGACGTTGCGAGGAGAAAGTCGCGCTCGGGTGCACCGAGCCCGTTGAACACTTGTTCGGCGAGATACTCGAATACTAAATGGTTCGGTCGATCGGCCCCGACACGAACGTGGTCGGGTCGCGCCCGGATACGAGTTGCAAGGACGAAGGCCGTCGGCCAGCCCGCGGTCAACTCGTGGAAGGCACCGACGTCCTTCGCGCAGTGGACCGAACCGCTGGCGTGCGCAACCCGCTCCGCTTCCTCCTCGTTGAACGCGAGATCGCGTTCGCCGACCGGCGACTCCATCAGCCCGTACGCCATCCAGGACGCCAACGGCAACGCACCCGGCGCGCGCGCCGCGATCAACCACCGCACGGTCCGGTTGCTGCTTTCGATCAGCGCGACCAGCATGTCGCGAACCGCATGATCGTCGGCCATCGGCGCCGTGATGCCGTCGATCATGATGAACCGATCGTCGCGCGGCACGAGCTCCAGCAGAGCTTTCGCCAACTGTGTCGGCGCGCTTGCTTCGCCGCGGCAGCGGTCCAGCGTATCGGCGATCAAACCCGGGGCGGTGGGCACGTCGCCCTCGAGCCCCCGGGCAAGGAGTCGGGCCACCCCCTCCGCGCCGTCGAGGTCGCGGGGCAGATCGATGCACAACACGGGCACGCTCAACGTAGAGGCGAATTGCTGCAGCGCAATCGTCTTCCCATACCCGGCCGGTGCCATGAGGCACGTGATCTTGTGACCCGCGGCGCGGTTGACGCGTTCCATGACGCGGGGACGTCCGATCGGCTCGAAGGCGCGCGGGGGAAACGCACTCATCGCGAGGTTGTCGCAGCCCCCGCGACGGCGTCCAAGAGCGTAGTGCGGGGAACTCTATCTGGGAAATTGTCAGTGACTTGCCGGGCCACTCCGTAGCGATCCGAACGCTGCACCACGAGAACTCCTATTCCATCCTTGAACGTCGTTGTCGCCCAACCTCAATGCACCTTCGACCTCTGGAGACAACCGGGCTGCTCGTTTGTCCACGCCTAGTAGCGGGGAACGGACGGATCGATCTCGACGCTCCACGCGTCGATGCCGCCGTGCAGGCTCGCCACGTCGCTGAACCCCGCATCGCGGAGCATCCGCGCGGCCATCGCCGACCGGACGCCCGTCTGACAGAAGCACACGATGCGCATACTCGGGTCGAGTTCGGCCAGACGCCCGTCGAGGTCTTCGAGCGGCATCGTCCGCGCGTGCGGAAGTTGCGCAATCGCCCATTCGGGCGGCGTGCGCACGTCGAGGAGAACGAGCGGCTCCTCTCGTGAAAAGGCAGCGTGCAAATCGCGGACGCTCAACTCCGGAACGTTCTGCAGCACGGCCTCGTCGTAGATCGAGCGCTCCGGAAGTCCGCAAAACGCGTCGTAGTCGGCGAGTTCGCCCGGCTGCGCGGAAGCAGAACAGAGCGGACACTCCTGGTCGGCGCGAATTTCGAGGCAGCGCGTGGTCGCGCTGAGCGCATCGAACGTCAGTAGTCTCCCCACGAGCGGTTTGCCGACGCCGAGGATGATCCGTATGACCTCGCTCGCTTGGAGCGAGCCGACGATTCCGGGCAGCACTCCCAGCACGCCGCCCTCCGCGCACGAGGGAACGAGCCCGGGCGGCGGCGGCTCCGGATAGAGACACCGGTAACAGGGCCCCTGGCCCGCATGAAAAACCGAGACTTGCCCCTCGAAGCGAAAGATCGAGCCGTAGACGTTGGGTTTGCCGAGCATGACGCACGCGTCGTTGATGAGATAGCGTGTCGGAAAATTGTCGGTCGCGTCGACGATGATGTCGTAGTCTGCAAACAAGTTGAGCGCGTTGTCGCGCGTGAGCATCGTCGTGTAGGGCACGAGCTCGATGTGGGGGTTCTGGCGGCGCAGCCGGTCGCATGCGGCGACGGCTTTGGGCCGCCCGACATCGCTTTCGTCGAACAGAATTTGGCGGTGCAGATTGCTCTCTTCAACGCGATCGAATTCGACGATGCCGATATGCCCAACCCCGGCCGCCGCGAGATACAACCCGACCGGCGACCCGAGCCCGCCCGCACCGACGATGAGCACGCGCGCACGCTTGAGCGCAAGTTGCCCCGCAACGCCCACTTCCGGCATGATGAGGTGGCGCGAGTAGCGCCGAATTTCGGCCGGAGTGAGGTCGTCCGCGACCACCGATGTTCCGGGCACCTAGCCGCCCGCGGTTGCCGGGATGAGTACGAGGCGGTCACCCTCCGCGATCGGACTGCGTCCCTCGTCCAAAATACGAATATCGCGTTCGTTGAGGAACACGTTGACATAACGTCGCCGCCGCCCGTCGTCGGCGTAGAGTAAGGGACGCGTGCGCGGAAACGACTCCGCGAAACGCAGCAGCGCGTCTTCAACCGTGTCCGCATCGACCGCGACGACGTGTGCGTCGTCCGTAAATCTGCGCATCGAGCCTGGAATCTCTATGAGAACCTTCATGGTCGATCGATGCTCCAAGCGAGTCGCGGGCGGCGTAAATGAGAGCACAATGTGTTCGGTCCCCCCGGCGGAGACGCCTCCGGCTCCCGGATCAGAGGTGCCGCGAACTCGATGCGCGGATTCTGCGGCGCAATGGGACTCGAGCGATGAACGTCTTCGGCCGCGAGCTTTCGGCGCGCAAGACGTTTTATCGGGGAACGCATCGGACCCGGAGCCCCGAGGAAACGGTCGCGAGCTACGTGCCGCTCATGCCGAAATTTGGTATTACGCGGCTGGCCAACGTCGCCGGCCTCGACCGGATCGGGCTTCCGGTGTATGTGGCCGTCCGGCCCAATTCGAGATCGCTCGCAACCTCGCAGGGAAAAGGCGAGACGGCCGCGGCAGCCAAGGCCTCCGCGCTGATGGAGTCGATCGAAAGCTGGCACGGCGAGCGCATCGAGGCTCCACTGCGTCACGCCTCATACGATGAGCTGCGCAGATGCGCCCACGTCGTCGACATCGCGCAGCTCAGCGCTCGCGTGAGCGCCGTCGTGGCGACGAACCGGCCATTGCTCTGGATCGAGGGATGGGATCTGCTGAACGAGTGCGCGACGTGGCTTCCGTTCGAAACCGTCACGACGAACTTCGTGCTGCAGCCGGGCGAGCAACAGCTCTTTCGCAGAGATACGAACGGCCTCGCGTCGGGCAACCACCTCCTCGAGGCGATCGTCCACGGCTTGTGCGAGGTGATCGAGCGCGACGCGATCTTGCTTTGGACTTTGCGGCCGCCCGCAAAATACAAGGAACGCCAGATCGACTTGGCAGCGCTCGAAGACCCGAGTCTGGCGCGCGTGTGCGCGCAACTGGCGGCCGCCGATACGGTCGTGGCGGCGTGGGATGTCACAAGCGATGTCGGAGTACCGACCTTCACCGCCACGATCGTCGAAAATCCGGCGACCCCTGGTTGGCGCGGCATCGGCGTCTTCGAAGGGCACGGAACCCATCCCGAGCCCGTGGTCGCCCTCTCGCGCGCGATCTGTGAAGCGATTCAAATTCGCGTGACCATGATCTCCGGAAGTCGCGACGACATGTTTCCGCGCGACTACTTGGGCTTTGCAAGCCGTCAGGTGCAGGAGCAACTCGTCGAAGAGTTCACGTCTGTGCGACCCACGTTTTCGTTTCGAAGCCACGATGGACCGCCGGCGGAAACCTTCGAGGAAGATGTGCAAGCGATGCTCGCGCGTCTGCGCGCGGTCGGAATAACGAGCGTCGTTGCGGTCGACCTCACCCATCCGGACGTCGGCGTGCCCGTCGTGAAGGTCGTCGTTCCGGGTCTTGAAGGGCTCGGTACGCCGCCGTCCCGGCTCGGTGCCAGAGCGCGTCGTCTCGTCGCGGAAAGCGCGGCCCCGTGAACGCGGTCGTATTTCTCGGGCCGAGCGTTCCGCTTTCGATCGCGCGCGAGATCGTCGAGGCAGATTTTCGACCGCCCGCGCAGATGGGCGACGTCTACACGGCCGCCCAAGGGCGCCCAACGGCGATCGCGATCATCGACGGCTTTTTCGAAAGCCGCCCGGCCGTGTGGCACAAAGAGATTCTCTTCGCGCTCTCGCAGGGCATTCGCGTCCTCGGGGGCGCGAGCATGGGCGCGCTGCGTGCCGCGGAGCTGCATCAGTTCGGCATGGAAGGCGTCGGCCGTATCTTCAAGGACCTCGCGAGCGGCGCTCTCGAGGACGACGATGAAGTCGCCGTCGTCCACGCCGCTGCCGAAAGCGGATTCCGCTCGATTTCCGTTGCGATGGTCAACCTCCGCTATGGTCTCGAACGCGCAGCCGAGAATGGGGTGATTGGCGAAACCAGCCGAGCAGCGCTCGAAGGTGCGGCAAAAGCAGCGTTTTATCCGGACCGCAGCTGGCGCTACGTCTACGAGCGCGGCGAAGCGCTCGGTATCCCCGCGCGAGAAGTTGCGGCGCTGCGCGCATTCGTCGAAGCCGAGCGGCCCGATCAGAAACGTGACGACGCGCTGGCCGTGCTCGCCGCGCTCCGCGACGACGCACCGGCGGCCGCACGCGAAGACGCCGACGCGTTCACGTTCGAGCCGACCTTTTTCTGGGATCATCTGTGTTCGATGTGGCAACGCGTCGAGGCATCGGGCACTCAAGCGGGCACGCCGATTGCCGCCGAGCACGTGCGCAATCACGTCCGGCTCGTGGACTCCGGGCGCGAGCGCGTGCGCCGGCTCGCGTTGCTCCTCGTTCTCGTTGCTGAAGTCGCCCGCCGCAGCGAGGTTGCGAGTCCCGATGGACGTCGCGCCTTCGAGCGTTTCCGGCGGGACCGGCGCCTTCTTTCAAAGGACACGCTCGGGAGCTGGCTGACTGCCCAGCACACGTCGAGCGAGGACGCCATCGAACTCGCTCGTCTCGAGGCACTCGTGCGGCTGATCGAACAGCGGTACGGAGATCGTATCGACGCGATGCTTCCGGCGGCGCTGCGACTCGAGAACCGTTACGGCCAGATCGTCGAACGGGTGGGATCCAAATGGAGTGCGTTGCAGGCACGCGGCATCGACGTGCCCGGCCTCGCCGATACGGATCTCTCGCTCGAAGAACTTCTCGCCTGGTATCAAGCCCGCGTCGGACCGGTTCAAACCGACATCGAGACGCACGCCGCCGAACTTGGATTCGAGTGGCCCCGCCCGTTCGTTGACGAACTCGTCGCGGAGTACTTGAGCGCACCACCTTCGACGGAGTGATGATACGCCTGGGCGTCGCCTGCCCCGTATCACCACGAGCCTCACTAGCACCCTAACCCGTCGCTGGTTAGTGACGAGATATCTTCGCCCGAGCGACTATCTCATGGACGGCAACAGCCGCCGGACCATAGATTTCAATCTCTTTTTTCACATACTCTCAAGAGGATTACGACATGATCGAGAATACCACGGAACTCTGTACCACCGAACTCGCCCCCGACCTGGATGACCTCGTCGTCTACACGATGAGCTCGGAGACCGCAGGCCGCGGCCGCGCCGCCAGCAGCTGCTGCTGCGTTGCCTCATGCTGCTGCTGCACCAATTCCGACAGTGCCCCTAGCGCCGACTGACGGACGGGCACCCATACCAGCAGCAGCTATTGCCGCGTTGCATCGAGCTTCTGCTTGAAACGAGAAAGCTTCGGCTAACTCGCAACCACGGCCCGGCGGTGAGGAACGCATCTGCGAGTGCTTCCTCACC
>Ga0302326_10029874_pt1 | contig 10922 bp, 7 predicted proteins | sample Palsa_T0_3_FD_202264 | JGI IMG/M metagenome (GOLD analysis project Ga0302326, IMG submission 202264) | Peat permafrost microbial communities from Stordalen Mire near Abisko, Sweden - Palsa_T0_3 | ecosystem: Environmental > Terrestrial > Soil > Palsa > Peat permafrost | place: Sweden: Abisko...
CCGATGCGATGTGGAGTGATCGGATTCGATCCACCGCTGAGCTGATCGCGCCGTACGTTCGGCGCACGCCGGTGGTCGAGATCGAGGCTGCGGATATCGGCGTCGAGGCGGCGAGTGTGCTGCTGAAACTGGAATTACTGCAGCATGCCGGCTCGTTCAAGGCGCGCGGCGCCTTCTGCAGTCTGGTCACCCGCAAGGTACCCGCTGTCGGCGTGGTCGCAGCTTCCGGCGGCAACCACGGCGCGGCAGTGGCGTTTGCTGCCATGAAACTCAAGGTCCCGGCCAGGATTTTTGTCCCGAGCGTGGCCTCGCCGGCGAAAATCAAGCAGATCACCGAGTACGGCGCGGAACTGGTGATCGCGGGCGAACGCTACGCCGATGCACTGAGCGCCAGCGAAGCCTGGGTCGCGAGCACCGGCGCCATGCCGATTCATGCCTTTGATCAGGTGCAGACCCTGCTGGGCCAGGGCACGGTCGGCCTGGAGCTGGAATCGCAATCCCCCCGGCTCGACACACTGCTGGTGTCGGTGGGCGGGGGAGGCCTGATTGCCGGGATCGGCGCCTGGTATCAGGGAAGGGTGAAAATCGTTGGCGTGGAACCCGAATTGGCGCCCACGCTGACCCGTGCGCTCGAAGCCGGCCACCCCGTCGATGCCGAGGCCGGCGGTATCGCGGCCGACTCCCTGGCGCCGCGGCGAGTCGGTGAATTGGTGTTTCCGATCGTGCAGCGCCACGTCAGCGGCACCGTGCTGGTGTCCGACGAGGCCATACGCAGCGCTCAGAAATTGCTTTGGAAGACTCTGCGCATTGTCGCTGAGCCCGGCGGCGCGGCGGCGCTCGCGGCGTTGAGCTCTCGGCGTTATGTGCCGCACGCGCACGAGCGGGTGGCGGTGCTCATTTGCGGTGGCAATACCGTTGCCGTGGACTTCGATCGGTAGTCGAAATTGAGGAGCGACCATGTCAATCGAACGTATTCAGCCCGGCTCGCGCATGTCTGCGGCCGTCATACACAACCAAACCGTCTATCTGGCCGGGCAGGTCGCCACCGGCGCGCCCGGCCGCAGTGTGAGCGAACAGGCCAAAGACATATTGACCAAGATCGACCTGCTGCTGTCGGAAGCGAACTCCAGCAAAAGCAGAATTCTCAGCGCCACGATCTGGCTGGTGGATATGGCAAGCTTTGGCGAGATGAACAGCGTTTGGGACGCGTGGGTCGCGCCGGGATCGGCGCCGGCGCGCGCGACGGTTGAGAGTCCGCATTTGGCCTCTGCGGACTACAACATTGAGATCGCAGTTATTGCGGCGCAGCTGTAGCCGCCAACAGTCCGAGCACGCGCTCATTGCGGAGGGCGGCCATGAGCGCGGCGACATCGCCGATGCGCATGCCGAGCTGCGCCGCAACGATTTCGCAAGCCGCCGCTGCGGCCGGCAGAGCCTCTCGAGCCACGACCTGGCGCGCGGGCGCGAGTACCCGCTCCCCGAGCAGCACCGCCAGCGAGCCCAGCACGATCAACTGTGGATTGAGCGCGTCGACCAATAGCGCGAGCCCCTGACCCATTCTGTTTCCGGCCGCCGCGGCCACGGACAAGGCCTCCGCATCATCGCCCAGCATGGCGTCGGCCAGCTCGCGAATGGAGGTCTGTGCACCCCAGCGCTGCGGAAACATCTGCCTCGCGAGCTGCACCAGGCCCGCGCCCGACGCAAAGCCCTCCCACGAGCCGCGTTTGCCGTAGCCCTCGGGGCCTTCCCGGGACAGCCGCCAGTGTCCAATTTCTCTGGCGGTGTCGCTGGCGCCGTGCAGAACCCTGCCGTCGATGATGAATCCGGCCCCCAGTCCGGTGCCGAAGGTCAGGAAGATCAGATGACGGATTCCGGGACGGGAGCTGCCGGCGCCAAAATGAAATTCCGCCAGCGCGCCGGCATTGCCGTCATGCTCCACATAGACTGGAAGGCCGGGAAAGGCCTGCATCAGGCGCTGCTTGAGTCCAAGGTTGTGCCAGCCCGGCAGATGCGGCGGGTTGTGCAACACGCCTTGCTCAATATTCAGCGGACCGCCCACTGCCACGCTGAGCGCAATGATCTCGCGGCCGGCGCTGTGGGCCGTATGCAGCTGCCGCTCGATGGCTTCAACGATGGACGGAAAAGTCTGATTGAACGGGCGCGCGGCCTCGGTCGGTAACTCGCTTCGCTGCAGAATGTGCCCGGTGCCAGTTCCCTCGACACAGGCGATCTTGGTGCCGCCGATGTCAAGACCGATCAACGAGCGTGCAGGGGCTGTCATCGGCGCAAACTTAGCACCTTCGCGCATAATGAGCGCATGAGCCCAGGCGCCGCAGCACAGTTTCGTAGCGGGAGCGACATCGAATACATGCAGCGCGCACTCGAGCAGGCGCGCAGCGCACAGGCGGCCGGAGAGGTGCCGGTGGGCGCGGTGCTGGTGTGCGAGGATCGAGTCATCGCCACCGGCGCCAATCGACCGATCGCCGGCTGTGATCCGACGGCACATGCAGAGATCGAGGCATTGCGCGCCGGCGCGCGCGCAGTGGGCAACTACCGGCTCACGGGCTGTGTCCTGTACGTGACGCTCGAGCCGTGCCTGATGTGCGCGGCGGCGTTAGTCCAGGCACGTGTGCGCCGGCTGGTATTCGGCGCGTGGGATCCGCAGTTCGGGGCGGCGGGGAGTCTGATCGATGTGTTCCGGCTGCCCGGCCTCAACCATCGCGTGGACGTATTCGGTGGCGTCCTGGCGGATCAGTGCAACCTCATGCTGCGCGAATTCTTCGAGCAGCAGCGCTAGTTGAAACTACGCACTGAGTCGTCGAAGATTGTGAGCGACGCTGCGCGCGTGGGCGCGATGCGGTTGCGGGCCGATTTGTCGGCGCCGATCCATTCCAGCACCGCCAGATACTGCCGCACCTGCTCGACGAACTTGGCTGGCTCCCAGCCGCGCGCGTAGCCGCGCTTGGCGCGCGAATACCATTTTTCCTGCGCCAGCAACGGCAGCTGCTCGCGCACATCGGCCCAGGAGTCGGGATTCCTGCCGTGCATCTGCGCCAGCACGCGCGCATCCTCGAGGTGTCCATAGCCGACGTTGTAAGCCGCCACGGCGAGCCAGGTGCGGTCCGGCTCGGCAATGCGCTTGGGTATGGTATCGATGACCTGCGCCAGATACTTCGCGCCGCCGAGTATGTTCTGCCGCTGGTTGTCGCGATCATCAACGCCGACGGTCGCGGCGGTGTCGGAGGTCAGCATCATGATGCCGCGCGCGCCATCGGCGGAAGCTGCCGTGCCCTGCCATTTCGATTCCTGATAGCCGATCGCCGCGAGTAATCGCCAGTCCAGACCAGTGACCTGCGCGGCTTCTTCAAACAATCCCTGCAGCGCCGGCAGGCGTGTGGCGATGTCGTACTGGAAATTGTGTGCCGCCAGGTAATCGAAATCGCCCGTCTCGGTGCTGGCCGCGCCTTCAATGCGCGCCAGCTGTCCTGAATTCTGTGCGCTCGCGAAAAAATGGTCGGCCGCGTGCAGCAGTGCGGTGGCCCCGGCCGGCACCACCCATTGCGCCGGACGCGGGTCGGGCAGCGTGAAGGCGACTACGGATTCAGGGTACAGATGCTGCGCGAAGGCGAACTCGCTGGCATCGACGATGGCGTAGTCGGCGCTGCCGCTGGCGATCTGATCCAGCGGGTCGGCCTGATCGCGCGGCACAGTGGTCCAGGTCAGATCCGGCAAGTTGTTGCGGCGCATGGTCTGCAGCAATGTCTGCTGCGGACTGTCCGCAGGCACGACGATTCTGCTGTTGCGCAACCCGGCGATGTTATGGGGTTGGGACTTGCCGCGGCTCTGGACTACCACCTGGGCAATCTCTTCGTACGTGGTCGTGGTCAATCCATCGCTGCGCCACTGAGCATCGGGGGTGATCTGCGCTGCGGCCAGATCCGCTTCGCCGCTGACCAACGCCGCCCGCATCGCCGCCGCGTCGGGCACGGTCTGTACCACCAGTTTCACGCCCAGAGTGTCAGCGAAGGCGGCGGCCAGGCGGTACTCCAGACCCTGCGGACCATGCGCGCCCAGGTAGTAGCAGGTGGGCGAATTCAGCGTGACCAGGCGCAGTTCCCCACGGGCGCGGATCTGTTGCATGCTCGAGTTGTGATGCGTGCAGCCGGCAAACAGCATCACGGCTGCGGCAGCCGTAACGCGCAGCGACAGACGTGACTGCACTGCGCCGGGCCGCCGCCTGGTGGCTTGCTCGATGACTTCCCCGGCTCTCATGTTCAGACTCATCGTCTTCCCCTCATACGCTAGAATACCAGCCAACCCCCGGAGAGGTACCGAAGCGGTCATAACGGCGCCGACTCGAAATCGGATGGTCGGGTAATACCGGCACGTGGGTTCGAATCCCACCCTCTCCGCCATTGAGCTCAATGTCTGTCGGTGATCTGCGACAGTTTTATGACACAAATCCTACTGTCGGTAGGCAGGACGGAATGCAAAGGGGCGCAGATCGGCCGGTCATGAGTGCTTAATATGCGCATCGAGCAGCTCACATGGAATGATCCAGGCGGTTGGGTCAGCGACCGGATGCTGCAGGGCAATGCGAATCTGGTGCTGTATTTCGGCGCTAACGAAGCGCTGAGGCAGGCGGCAGTCTGGCAGGACCTGGCGCGACAATTCCCGACCGCGCTGATCGTAGGTTGTGGCACCGGCAGTCATATACAGGGCGGGGAGATCCGTGACGGCGGAGTGGCTGCGGTAGCCATACGCTATGCCGCCACGTCGCTGAAGCTGGCGCGTGCAGCCATCGAGGCGGCCGGCGCTTCCTTCGCTTGCGGTGCCAACCTGGCAGCGCAGCTGTTGCAAGCGGATCTGGCCGGCGTGCTGGTGCTCAGCGACGGCGTTGCCGTGAACGGTAGCCGGCTGATCGCGGGCATGGCGTCGGTGCTCGGCAGCAAGGTGCCGTTGAGCGGCGGCCTGGCGGGTGACGGTGCCGCTTTTCGCGAGACCCTGGTGGGCGGCAACGATCAGCCGCGGCCGCAGCGTGTGGCTGCCGTGGGGTTCTATGGCACGGCAGTGCGATTCGGCTATGGCAGCGCCGGCGGCTGGGACGCCTTTGGTCCGCCGCGGCAGGTGACGCGGGTCCGGGACAACGTGTTGTACGAACTGGACGGCAAACCTGCGCTCGATCTGTATGCCCATTACCTGGGGGATGAGGCGGCAGGTCTGCCGGCCACGGCGCTGGTGTATCCACTGACCATTGTCGATCCGAGCTGCACGGGCGATGGATTGGTTCGCACCGTGCTCGGCGTGGATCAGCAGTCGCGCTCGATGATTTTCGCGGCCGATATTCCGGCTCATGCCACCGTACAGCTCATGCGAGGAACGCTGCAGCGTGTGACCGATGGTGCAGGCGAGGCCGCGCGCCGCGCGCAGATCGGTTTCGCCAGCGATATTGCCGGCGATACCCTGGCGCTGCTGATCAGTTGCGTGGGACGCCGACTGCTGCTGGGACAGCGCACCGAGGAGGAAATCGACGCCGTCGGCGAGGCCCTGCCGGTCCGGTGCGCGCGCCTTGGCTTTTATTCACACGGTGAGATTGCCCCATATGCGGCCACCGGCGGCTGCGTGCTGCATAATCAGACCATGTCGATAACGCTGATGGCCGAGGCGGTCGAATGACCGAGCATCACAAGCTCCTGGCGAGACAGATCGCCAAGGCCGCGGCGGGTCGTGAGGACGTTGATCTGCAACGTCTGTTGCCCATGATCGATGCGGTTTACCAGGATACGGACCGCGATCGGCTGCGCACCGACCGGGCCAACATACTGATGGGCGAAGAGGTGGTGGCGCTTGAGAAGGAGCGCAAGCAGCTGCTGAACGAACTGCGCGTGCAGAACACCCGCTTTGAAGCGGCGCTGGAAAACATGTCGCAGGGACTTTGCCTGCTGGACGCCGAGAATCGACTCATCGTCAGTAACCGGCGCTTCCAGCAGCTCTATCAGCTGCCCGACAGTGTGCTGCATGCCGGCTCCCACATCGGCGAGGTGCTGGCGGCTTCGGCCGTGTTGGACGACGCCGCGGCCTACCTGACGCTTTCGGCAGCGCATCACTACGACTTTCAGCGCCAGGAATTGAACAACGGCCGCATCATTGCGATCGTCCACCAGCCGTTGCCCGGCGGCGGCTGCGTCGACACGTTTGAGGACATTACCGAGCAGCACCAGGCGCAGCTGCGCGTTGCGCACATGTCGCAGCACGATCCATTAACCGATCTGCCCAACCGCCTGCTGTTGCATGAGCGCCTGCAGCAGGCGCTGTTGCGCTGCTCGCGCGGCGAGCGTTGCGCGGTGCTGTATTTGGACCTGGACCGATTCAAGAGCATCAACGACACGCTCGGTCATCCGATCGGTGACGCACTGCTGCTGGCAGTGTCCGAGCGCCTGCGCAGCTGCGTGCGCAAACCGGACACGGTGGCGCGCATTGGCGGTGACGAGTTCATCATCCTGCTCGACAAGGCTGGCGAGACGGCACAGATCGCCGAAGTGGCGCAGCGCCTGATCAGAGAGGTCAGCCGCCCTTACCAGCTGCAGGATCAGCACATCGCCATTGGCGCCAGCGTTGGCATCGCCGTGACATCCCCCGAGGGGGGTGATCCCAATCAGTTGATCAAGGACGCAGACCTGGCTTTATACAGTGCCAAGAACGCGGGGCGAGGTTGCTATCGCTTCTTTGAACCCTGCGCCGGTCAGGGCGTGGAGGCCAGGCGTTTGTTGGTACGGGACCTTCGGCGCGCGGTCAGCGAGCAGCAGTTCGTGCTGCTCTACCAACCATCGATGAATTTGCGCACTCGCCAGCTGTACGGTTTTGAGGCGTTGCTGCGCTGGCGCAGCCCGGAACGTGGACTGCTGCTGCCGGAGAGTTTCCTGACGCAGGCCGAAGAGAACGGCTTGATCGAAGTGATCGCTGAGTGGATGCTGCGCACCGCCTGTCGCGACGCGGTGAGCTGGCCCAATCACTTGAAGCTGGCGGTCAATCTTTCGTCAGCGCAATTCAACAGCCCCAACCTGCTCGCCACGATCAACACTGCGCTGGAACGCTCGGGGTTGCCGGCCTCTCGGCTGGAACTTGAACTGACCGAATCGACGCTGATGGAGGGCCGCGAGGCCACTCTCGCGACCATGCAGCAACTGCGCAAACGCGGCATCAGCGTCGCGCTCGACGATTTTGGCGCCGGTTACTGCTCGCTGAGTTTCCTGCTGCGTTGTCCGATCGATCGCATCAAGATCGATAGCGCCTTTATCAGCGATATCGGTCAACGTCCCAATTCCATCGCCATCGTGCGCGCGGTCATAGGGCTGTGCAGCGGCCTCGACATCAGCAGCAGCGCCTCAGGCATTGCCACCGAACAGGAGCTGGCGCTGCTGGGGGATGAACAATGCCAGAGCGGCCAGGGTCCGCTGTTCGGCGAAGCGCAGCCGGCGCAGGATCTCGCGCCGTTGATACACCGGCGGCAGCTGTCGGACGGCGCCGATATCCCGACTGCCGCGCAGGCTGCACAGTATTAGTCCGGCGCAGTGATCATGGCGGCGCGAGCTGTGTTGCGCAACAGCAAGGCGCGGATCGGGTTCACGCGCGCAGCGAATACCGCCGCTCCGGGCTGCTCGCTCAACTTAATCCGCAGCATGTCGCCGCGGACAGTGCACGGGGTCTCAACTCTGACTCCAGGACGGTGATTTATGTCCTATCGTACGACTTGGGTTGAATCGTACATTGCTGGTGCACGCACGCAGGGGCAGGATGCCAGTCTGCGACAGCGCGCGACGAGGACTGCACGGTGCAGCTAGGATAGGCGGCGTATGCTCGACGAAGCAGCACGCATGACAGAAATGCTTGTGGACAATTCCGCGGCGCTGAGCCGCCTCGGTCTGCTGATCGAGACGGTGACCGCGAGCGTCGCCGCCATCAGTACGGCGCCGTCGGTGATCGATGCCTTGCCCGACATTCTGACCACCCTCGCCCGGGTGGTGCGCATCGACCGCGTGGTCATGGTGGAAACACTTTCGCGCAGCGATGGCTTGTACTCGCATAGCCGGCTGTTCAGCTGGAGCGCGTCGGAAGGGGTACACGCCCCGGCGCGCGCCGAGGCCCTGATTCCCGAGTCCGATATCGCGGCCTTGCAGGAATGGACACTGCCGCTAACGCGCGGTCAGCCCGTGGTCACGATTCGTAGCAGCGCTCCTGATGCCGTGCAGCGGCTTCTGAGCGAACTCGGTGTGCTGACCTCATTGATGGTGCCCATCATGGTTGAGGGACGCCATTGGGGACGAATCGGCTTTGACGATTGCGACAGTGAGCACGACTGGGCCGACGATGACATCAAGTTGATGACCATGCTCGCCCAGGTCATCGGCGCGGCAATCACCCGCGAACGTTTTCGGCGGCAGGCGCAGCAGCGCGAGCAGTTGCTGCAGGCAGTGACCAACTGCGCGGCGCAGATTGGAACCGCACCGGATCTGCGCCAGGCCATCACCCGCTCGCTGAGCATCGTTGCACAAGCCGTAGCCGTCGATCGAATTCTGCTCATGGAGTGTTTCGCAGGCGGTGCCGACGACGGCGTGCCGCGCACACTGTTGCGCAACTTCTGGCACGCGCCGGAGACACCGCTGCGCCTGGCTCAGATTGCGCAAACCACAGCGCTGGCACCCGATGCCGATGTCGCCGCCTGGATGGCGCCGTTGCAGCGCGGCGTTGCGGTCGAAGGCCAGCTGGCCAGCGCCCAAGGCGGCGTCAAGGAACTGTTCTCGCGGCTCCAGGCCCGTTCGGTGCTGCTCGTGCCCATCATGGTCGACGCTCACTATTGGGGTCACATCGGACTGGATGTGTGTCGTCACGAACGGGTTTGGAGCGGCGCCGAGGTCGATGTACTGCGCATCCTGGCCGATCTGATCGGCACGGCCATCACCCGCGAACGCTACCTGGCCGAACTGGCGCGCGCCGACACCATCATCCAGAGCAGCCCGACCATCCTGTATCGCCTGCGCGGTGAGCCCTCGCTGCCCATGATCTATGTGTCGAAGAATATTGCGCGTCTCGGGCACGATGCGGCGCAACTGCTCGGCACTCCGACGTTGTATCGCGATTTGATCCATCCTGAGGACCGCGAGATCGTGCGGGTTGCCATGGAACAGCTGCTACAACGCAGTGCCCCGGCCTCGAGCGTGGAATTTCGCATGCTGACCAGCGACGGGGACGTGCGTTGGTTCGAGAACTGCTACACGCCAGTGCGCGATGAGGCGCAGCGGCTGGTCGAGATCGAAGGCATTTTGATTGACATCAGTGAGCGCAAGGCGGCGGAGGTCAGGATCGCACAGTTGGCGCGCACCGATGTACTCACGGGGCTCGCCAATCGCATGACCTTCAGCGATCAGCTGCACCAGGCATTCGCCAGCGCTCAACGCGGTTCGCGGCCGTTTGCGGTGCTGTATCTGGACCTGGATCGCTTCAAGGAAGTCAACGATACCCTCGGGCATCACGCCGGCGACCGGCTGTTGCAGGAGGTGTCGCGCCGGCTTCGCGACGTGACGCGCGAGATCGATCTGGTCGCGCGGCTGGGCGGCGATGAATTTGCGATTGTGCAGTTGGGTGTCAGCGATTCCGCAGCCGCCGGTACCTTGGCTGAAAAACTCATCGAGATCGTGTCGGCGCCCTATGCCATCGAGGGTAACGATCTGCGTATCGGCGTGAGCATCGGCATATCGATGTATGCGGCTGACGTCGGTAGCCCGGACGCGCTGCTGATGCAGGCCGACCAGGCGCTGTACCGGGCCAAGCACGCCGGCCGCGGGCAATATCGCTTTCATTCGGACGAGATCGACCTCGAGGTGCGCGAACACATGATGCTGGCAGAGGATCTGCGCAGCGCCTTGGCCCGGCATGAGCTCGAGATGCGCTATCAGCCGCAGGTCGAGCTGGCGTCGGGCAAGATCGTCGGCATGGAGGCGTTGCTGCGCTGGAATCATCCCACGCGCGGACTGTTGCTGCCCGAGGATTTCCTGCCTATCGCCGAAAAGTACGGCATCATGCAGCAGCTTGGCCGCTGGGCCATGGACACGGCCTGCCGTCAGATGTCGCTATGGCGCGCTGCAGGAATGCAGGTGCCGGTGGTCGCCATCAATGTGGCGCTGGCGCAGATCAAGATGGGGCGTGAGTTCGTACGCGATGTCATCGACAGCATCGCCCGCTGGGGCCTGAAGGCTGGCGATATCGAACTTGATGTAACCGAGCTGGTGCTGGCCCGCTCGACCCTGGCACAGAGCAATGTGCTCGATCAGCTGCGCCGTATGGGTGTCGGTATAGCAATCGATGATTTCGGCGCGCAATACTCCTCGCTCGACTATCTGCGCAGCTATCGGGTCAATCGCCTCAAGATCGCGCGTGGCATGATCGCGGCGGCCGATGCGGAGCCGGGCGGCGTCGCCATGGTACGCGCCATCCTGAGTCTCGCCGGTGAGCTCGGCATCGCCGTGGTGGCCGAAGGGGTGGAGACCGATACCCAGCGCAAGCTGCTGGTGCAGGCGAGTTCGCACGCTCAGGGGCAGGGCTTCTTCTATAGCCGCGCCGTGCCCGCGGACGACACCATGCCAATGCTGCGCGCGGGTGTCGTGCGGCCCGATGATCCGAGCATAGACAGATCCCTGATCGATGACCCCGCCGCCGGCGTGGCCGACACCAGCAAGCGCGATGACAGCGGCGCGAGCGCGGTCGTGGGCGTCAAGCGAGCCGCCGCGAGTTAAAGCTCGGCAAGTCCGGCCCGGGCTGCTATCCCAGCGCCCGCACGGCATAATAGAACCAGCCACTGCCGCAGCGCCTGCGGCTGCAGGAACTTGCGGCCAGCCGTCGATGTCTTTGGTGTTCGGGTTGGAAGG
>Ga0302326_10029875_pt1 | contig 10922 bp, 12 predicted proteins | sample Palsa_T0_3_FD_202264 | JGI IMG/M metagenome (GOLD analysis project Ga0302326, IMG submission 202264) | Peat permafrost microbial communities from Stordalen Mire near Abisko, Sweden - Palsa_T0_3 | ecosystem: Environmental > Terrestrial > Soil > Palsa > Peat permafrost | place: Sweden: Abisko...
GGCGAGACTTTTGAATCGGTCATCAAACGCTATCCGGGTGGTGTTCCTCAACTTGAGGCGCTTCCCTTGATCGCCCAGCTATGTGCCGGCGTGAGCTATGCGCACACCGAAAAGAAAATCATCCATTCTGACCTCAAGCCTAGCAACCTGTTCGTCAGTCGGGACCGGATTGTAAAGATTCTCGACTTCGGAATCGCAAGTAGAATCAGGGCTATTGGCGATCCCGAGACACGCTTCGAACCTCGACACTGGGGTGCCCTTTCGCCGATGTACGCTTGCATGGAAATGTGGTCGGGCGTGAGCGCGAGCGAGCGGGATGACGTGTATAGCATCGGCTCTATCGTCTATGAGTTGCTCAGTGGTAAGCACGCCTTCGACGGCGCCAACGCGGTGACCGTATACGAACGGCGCTTGGCCGTGCAACCGATCGCGGCGTTGAGCCGTTCGCAGAACGCCGCGCTGAAGCATGCTTTGGAATTGCACCGCGAGGCACGGACGCCTAGCGTCGATGAGTTCCTGAAAGAATTCACCTCCTCGTACAAGAATAGAACGCGCCTGATTGCCCTGTCAGCCGCCGCGGTGCTGAGCGTGTTGCTGGTGATCTATTGGATCACCACGCTGCGAGATCGCTCCGCGCCGGCGGCATTGCCGACGGCATCATCCGTCACGCAAGATCAAATACCGGGCGCAAGCCCGCGCCCGGCAAATACCGAGGGCGAGAAGATGGAGGCCATTGAATCACAAGCGGCGGTGTCTGAACTGATGCGAAGGATCGACGCCCGGCAACGGGAGATCCGCGAACGCGTTACAGACTCGCGTTCCTTGGTCGACAGACTGACGGATCGCGCCAACATGGCCCGTAACGACAGCGATCGCGAGGCCTCCAAACGTCAGCTGCCAGAGGCGCAGCTGGCCGCAGATGCCGCCCAGGCGACCAAATCGATTTCGGACGACAAGCTGCTTTCAGTCGAAGCCCTCGCGGAACTGAGAGGTCGTCAAGCCGTTGGCGAGGCTGCGCTGCGTGACGGTCAGTTTATTGCCGCTGCTCAGGCCTTTCACGATGCGCGTAGTTCGGCGGAGCAACTGCTCGCCGCCACCGCCAACCTCCCGGCGGCCGTGGCCGCGCAACAGTCGTACTCTTCGTTGCTGCGAACAGCGACTGCCCTCATCGAATCCAACGGTGGAAAACCACACGACGTTTTGCTCGACAGTAGCGTAACTGCGGACCAGGCAGTCAAGGCGCTAACAGACGGCGATTCGAGTAGCGCAAAAAAACAATTCGCGACCGCTGCATCGGCGACTAAAGCCAGTGTCAAGAATTTCTTGGAACAATTGATCAGCGAATACCGAGCGATTGCGCAGAAAAAGATGGCGGCCAAGGACCTCGAGATCGCAAGCGCGGCGATTGCAAAGGCGAAAGCTCTACAGGAGCTCGAAGGCACGTTCAACTGATTGACACCAATCTTCCCTTGGGGCCCGTATCGACAGAACTTGGCTTAATTGCGCCGTGCGAAATGCTCCAATGCAAAACTGCGCATAACGGGCGATTCTGTCGAATCGCCCAGTATCAACGACTTGCGAAGACGACATCCAAGTCGCTCAGGAAAAAGACAATGTTCTAGAGAGTGAACCAAACTGTGGGAGGCCGAATCATGAATCATGCAGCCTGGTGCGCGTACGACGAGTTCGCGGCGGGCATCTTGGCCAATGCGGCAAGTCGCTGTACCGAGAGTTCGCCATTGAGGTCCGCAACTCTGACCTGCGCCAGGCGGTGTGCACCTTCATCGGTCCACCGCATTTGCTGGTGCTTCGCCATTCGATGGCTGACTCAACATCGTTGCCGGACGCGAACTCGATCTCCGTCGATGTACATTGGGTGGTCGGCGATGTCGCGCTCGATCTGCACGTCGAGTGCGTCGCCGACGGCGAGGATTCTGCGTCGGGTACTACCCAAGGAGATCGCGTTATCCAAGGGCAGGACTTCCTGAAGGAGTTCAGTCGCCTGCCGATAGGGCAGATGAGCAGCCCACTTGGCCTGAAGGTACTGCAATTCCGGAGTGACTCGCTGGGGCAGGGCCTTGCACAGTGGACTCACCGAACGGCGCGGTCCCTGCTGTCTGCCCGCGCAGCTGCATGCCCACAGCCTCGGACTCGATACCATGACCTTGCCAAACACGGTCCGCATGACAATCAATCGGCTGTCCTTATGCGCCAACACCGAGCCGCAGCGGTGACAGGCCACCTGGCTCGCCATCCAGCCCGCGGTCTGCTGCGACACCAGAATCGATTGAACCTTTGCCAGCAGAGCGCGGCCTTCGGCGAGCGTGAGTCCCAAATCGGCAACGCTGCCATCTTGCCGCTCCACCACCTCCACGATCGTTGCTTCAGCTGGCGCGGCGCCCATTTGCGCATCTTCGAGGCGGGCTTCGATAATCAGTCGCATGGCCACTCCGAACGGTTGACAAGGTTCTCTAGCCTAGCTGAAGCCACCGGTAGTGAAAAATCGCCTCCCACGGTTTGGTTCACTCTCAAAGGTACGCTGATGAGCATTAAAGCAATCACTACTTTGTATTGCCGCCGTACCGAGTGATTGCCGAGTAAATCGCTTAATACGCCACCAAGGGGCATGCCGATGCCTGCTCCCACACCTATAGCAGACCACTACCTAGCTCAGGCTTCCATCCGAGGCTATTGGGGATCCGGCGCAACTCGCCCAGCTCGCCGCCGGCCAGTCGGTGGACCGCGGTATCAATCAGCACTGAGCGCCAAGTTGGATTGGCACGCGGCGGCGATTTGTCGCCGTCGCGTTGCTGTAGATCAGAGCCATGCGGCCTGCCTGTTCCGACCCCTGATGACAGAACGATCACCTCTGGCGCTTAGGGCCACATAGCGCACGATCGGAAGGTTCAAATGGCGCCTGATGACATGACTGTTGGGCCTAGGCCTACCGCGATAAAAGCGTAGTTGCCGCGATTCATCACTCGGGGCGCCAGCTTTGGTAAGAAAAGTGCGCGTATTCGGAACACAATGCCTTTGGCCAATCTCTCTGATACATTGATCCCAATTTCTGCGCGTTATACGGGAAATCGGTCCGTACACCGGCAAAAACGAGATCCGCAATGCGAAGGGAGAAATTGTGGACGCTCTTCTGATCAAAGTGGCGAACTTCAGCGAGACCGCAGTGTGGGTGGTCGGAGTCCTTTTTGTCCTGGAGTTCGTCGCCGTCTTCATCTACATCTATCGCACTAGCGCGGCGGATGAAGAGGAGGGGCGCGTCGTCACGGAGCAGATGCGAATCGCCGGAAACCCCGTCGGGGGCAGTCGCTTCATTGCCGGGCGGTATTGGTCGAAGAGAAAGGTGTTATTCAGCCGCTCCGGCTCTACATCAGCTTATATGGAGCTACGCTTTGTGGTGCGGTGTCAATCTGATCCGCAAGAGCCGAGCCGATGCGCTGCGCGAATTCGCAGAAAAGCAGGCGCGGCATAAGCAATGCTGATCCACTTAGCCCGCCGTTTATGTGTTTATGGAGCAGGTTTTTCTCATCAGGAGTATGTCATGAACGTGCAAAGATCCTCTCAGTCGCGGCTTCTGTGCGCGATCACGCTCTTTGGAGCATCCATCGTCGCCTTCGCCGCGCCGCCGGCCGGCGGCGCGGCGGAAGGCCTCGGTTCCGCCGATGGGGAACAGTCCGGAACTCGAGCGGTGGTCACGGATCTTAAGCGCGGAGGTGGCACCCTGACCCTGAAGTTCATCATCTACAATGATTCCAGTGTTAGCTTTAGCACCGGCAGCAAGCTCAATGCAGATGGCTATCACGGTTATCGCAACGTCTCCGGCGTACATCTGGTCGACTCGGCCGGCAAGAAAAAATACTTCGCCGTCAAGGACAGCGAAGGCAACTGCGAATGCAGTGACAATATTGATGACGTCGCTCCAAAATCTCAGGTGTCTCTGTGGGTACGGTTTCCGGCGCCCCCCGACAGCGTCGTAAAGATTGCCGTGCAGATACCACACTTTATTCCGGTCGACGATGTTCCAATCAAATAGCAACTCACCGAGAACAACATTGCGTCCTAGCATGGCGAGCTGCAGATCGATGATCGCGATGCTGGTCATTGCAATGCCAGCCTACACGCAAGCGCCAAATGCCGCCCTTCAAGGCCACGTTGACGACCTGGTGTACCACGTGGCGGACCTTGTTTATCGGGTAGACGACATGGGCGGCAAGATCGAGAGCCTGGAAGTGAAAGAGACGTCCACCGAGGTGCGCATCGATCTGTCGGCCGACGTGCTCTTCGCCTTCGACAAGGCAGACCTTCTGCCCGAGGCGCAACAGAGCCTGTCGCAGGCCGCCGCGATCATCCGCGACAAAGCGAGAGGCACCGTTCGGATCGACGGGTACACCGACGCGAAAGGCTCCGACGCCTACAACCAGCGCCTGTCGGAACGGCGCGCCGCCGCCGTGGAAAATTGGTTCAAAAGCAAGGGGCATCTCAGCGCGGTTTCCTTCGCGACCAAGGGATTTGGCGCCAAGAATCCAGTGGCGCCGAACAACAAGCCCGATGGCTCGGATGACCCTGATGGCCGCCAGAAAAATCGTCGAGTCGAGATTACGATCACCAAGAGCTGACGGATGGGCGCCGGCGCGCCCTGCGACGCTGCGGAGGGGCCGATGCTGATTCGGTGACAGTACTAGGAGAGTAACCGGATCCTGGGCGTGCGCACCGCACAATGCCTTCAGGTCGATCTTCCGGCGCAATTACGAACGGAACGATTGGACGCGGAAGGAGCAGATCGCTGCTGTTTCGTCGACCGCTTGGACTAGGGTTTATTTTCCTGTGGTTTGCGATCGGTGGTGTGGCACACTTTGCCGCGACCGATACCGAGATGCGCATTGTGCCTTCCTATATTCCGTGGCCGCACGCGGTTGTGCTCATCAGTGGCGTATTCGAACTGCTGGGAGCCGCGGGGTGCTTTATCGGCCGACCCGAGGCACGGCCGGCATCGGCCTATTCGTTTTGACCATTGCGGTGACACCGGCTCACATTTACATGCTTCAGCGCTCTGAATTGTTCGGATTTCCGTAATGGGCGCTGATCCTGCGCCTACCAGTGCAAGCGGCGCTTCTGGCGCTTATCGCATGGTCCGCATTGGTCCAACGCAGGTCGAGACTTTAGAGCGTTTCCGGGACCGCCTATTGGGCCGAGGCGCTCGGCGGACCCGCCGACTACACCCAATTCGATGGGCGACGAATCGAGCGGGACTTTGAATGCGCTTTGACCATCAACGTCGGCGTAACATTGCTTGGTTTACTCATGATCTGTGTCTCGCTCGACTTTCATTTGGGTCGCGGTGTTAAAAGTCCTCCTGTGTCGTCTCCGACGTGGCCCACACTACGAACTCGAGCTTCCTACTTGGCTAAAAAAAGCGCTAAGAGAATTTGGTGCGCGCATTGTGCTGGCATAGTCATGGTGACGTCCGCGTCGATACGGTGCCTGATCCAAATATCGGGCATCCGCACGATGCCATAATCAAAATCACTGCATGCGCAACCTGTGGCTCCGATCTTCATCTCTATGACCGCTATCAGCCGGCATGGAAACCGGCGACATTTGGGGCAAGACAACAGGGCGGCGGCGTCGAAGTCGGCTCGCAGGATCCGAACCTCAAGAAGGGGGATCGTGTTGTGGTCCCCTTGACGATCAGCTGCGGCGACTGCTGGTTTTGTAAGAAGGGCCTCTTCCCGACGCGTGAATGCACCAATCCCAATGCGGAGCTCACTCTTAAAGTTATGGGACATTCCCCCCCCCCGGGCCTCTTCGGCTTTAGTCACATGCTGGGGGTATAGTGGCGGGCAGGCGGAGCCGGCCAAGGTGGTACGGACGCGGTACTTTACGCCAAAGCGGCTGTCCAACAGACCACCGACTTGCGGGTCCCACAACTCTCTGGCAAGTTTAAACTTGGGAGAATGCATGGCCGGCGATTCGCTCCTAGAATTCTCGTTGGTGCACATGCTGCGGAACACGTAGTGGAAAGCCTATGAGCCGAGAGCCATTGCCTGCGGACGAGACCGCACTCCTCGTTTCACTGAGTGCGACAAGCCTCTTCGGAATGCCGGAAGATTATGTGTTCGATTGCGTTACCAATATTGGTGCGCAGCTGTTTAACGCACCGGTTTGCTCATTGGCACTGGCTGATGGCGAAAAGAGCTGCTTCAATTCGTGCGTTGAAATGGATATAAGGGAGGCGTTCCGTAATAGTGCTTTAGGCGGCAATGCTGTCGCAGACCGCGAATCGACGGTTATCGAGGACACGCTTCAGGATGAAAGATGGTTGACAGATCGGTTAGGGCGTGTCGCGCCGCAGATTCGCTTTTTTGTCAGACACCCTATTCGTGGTTTGGGCGGAGCGGCCTTAGGGACGCTGTATATACTCGATTTCAAGGCAAGGGCATTTCCGCCTGAGCAGCAGCGTTTACTTCACGAATTTGTCTTCCTGATAGAGCTGAGTTTTTTCGCCCGCGGGATTACAACTGTGCAGAAAGCGCTTGGCGCAAAACTCGATCTAGCTCGCCACGAATCCCTGGTCGACCCGCTGTTGCGAATCTGGAACCGCGGAGCCATTAAGGCGATCATTGACGAACAGCACAAGCGTGCCCTCGAAACGCTTCTCCCGTTTTCAATTCTTATGGTCGACATTGATCACTTTAAGAAGGTCAACGACCACCATGGGCACATTGCTGGCGATGCAGTCCTCAAAGCCGTTACCGGCGTCCTGCTGGCATCCATGCGCGAGGACGATGAGTTGGGGCGCTACGGCGGCGAGGAATTTATTGCGATTTTGCCGAACACCAACGCCATAGATGCCGAAGTATTGGCGCGCCGCGTAAAGGAATCCGTTTGCGATCTGAAGGTACAAACGCTCGCGGGATTGATTGGATGTACCGTGAGTATTGGCGTGGCGGAGTGGGCACCCACGCGGCCGGAGTCGCTCCAAGCTCTCGTCCATCGCGCTGATGAGGCGTTACTTTCGGCGAAACAGTGCGGACGAAACCGCGTGCATGTTAGCCGACCAGCCGCTTAAAATTGATAACTGCGGCCCCTTGGTCCGTGGATTCCCGCGCATTCCGAGGTGCTCGATGTGCTTGCTGTCGGGCCAGTGAGAGGCGAGTTCTCCCACAAGACGAGGACTCAAGTTCTCATCGAAGAGCAATTTCACGCGGCGGTGTAACTGGCGTAACGACGTTCGCGTTCCGCCGCGTACGCCAGCACGGCGAGTATGTGATCGTGAGTCAGGCTGGGGAAATCCCTCATGATCTCGTCCTCGCTCATACCGCCCGCCAGGTATTCGAGAATATCGGTGGGTGTGATCCGAGTGCCGACAATGCAGGGCTTGCCGCTGCGGACACCGGGAGTGATTTGGATATACTGCTGCCAATTCATGTGCTTTCCTGCCTGTAGCTAGGGTCACCCAAAACTTAGCCACATGGTGACGGTTTCGAGAACTTAAATCAAAAGGCTGTTTCGGGTGACTTTAACCGCCTTTTGCACCGCAGTTCTGGTGCCGCCCCAATCGCTACCCGGCCGACATCGGCGTGAATGAGCTCGCGCACGTCATGAAGCCTGAGCGACCGGCAGCGGAGGCAACGGCTCAATGGCAACCCTCGTCGTCAGGTGCACATTAAGTGCATCAAGAATCTTAACCGCACGATCCAGCGTGATTCCGAAGTATTCATTTCGCTCGTCGCGAGATACTTGTGATTCATGCACACCCAGACGTTTGGCGAGATCGCGTTGGGAGATGCCTTGCGCAATGCGTGATGTGATTAGCAATTGTCCCAATCCGCGCAGATTGTCCATATCCTCGAATTCGCCCCGCTTTAAGCGTTCATACGCCTCCACCTCTTCCTTTAATTGCAAGTGAAATGATTCGATCGGATCGATGACCCGCTTAATCTCGGTATCACCAAGGCCCGCCTCCCGAAGCCGAGCCCGGTGCTCGTCGAGACGCTTGAACTCCTCGCCCAACCTCTTTGAGGCCTCCTGGTACTCGGCTTCATTGCGGATCATGACGGACCTCCGCCTTCAATTTAATAATTCCACGGGGTCGGCCGTCGCGCCGCGACTGGCGAAAGGCCGATGGAAATTCGAGCTCGTGACCTTGGGCATCGCGGATCCCGCTTGAAAATCCTCGCACGTGTGGATAGAGCTCGACGCGGTATCGGTGCCACATTGGCAGCTGCTTCTTGGGATACCCGCGGTAGGTCTGCCGGGAACTGGGGTCCCAGGTCCAAATCTTGTGCGGGTCCAGCAAGTTCAATTGTCGCGTGAGTTCGCCGCTTGCCAGCACTCGCAGGTCGCAGACGAAATATCCGTCGATATCATTCGGGTGATCCTTTTCTTCCACGAAGGAGCCATCGGCAAATACGTCCAGAACTCCTACCTTCCCACAATTGGCGAGTCATCGTTTCCAGCCGACAAGCACTGTGCGCCACGGCGTGTCCCACGCACTGTGGTGGCTGCCGGAGCCGACCACCAGTAGCGATCGGCGGAGCTCTCCGAAGGTGAGCTCATAATCCCCTGGGGGCAGCAGTCCGTGGGCGTCAAACGGAGGTAGGGTTGGCATACGAGTAATATATGACATTTATGACTAACTTACCACATGTGTTAAGTGACGTCAGATCTAAAAATGGATGTCCGCCGCCGAAAGTTGACGTCCACCGGATCAGTGAGCAACCGGAAAGTGGTATAGGTTTTCCCGCGCGCACCACAATGCCGTTCTCGCAAATAGCTGATTGTAAATGGATTTCTGCTCTCAAGCGGAGACCTGAATGCCCCGTTTCACCCACCCGTCGTGATAATCTTAGGCGATGCGAACCCTCAAATTCATAGTCGAACGGCATTCCGACGGTTTTCTGGCTTATCCACTAGGGCTGAAAGGCGTCGTGATGGGTCAAGGCGACTCCTATGAGGCTGCCTTGGCGGACGCAAAATCGGCGGCGCAATTTCATATCCAGAGCTTTGGCACCGAGGCTTTTGACGACGACAGCGATGTCGAAGCCGCGTATATCGCCGAGGGCGATATCGCCGTCGTATGAAATTCCCGGTCGATGCGCCGCGCAGCCGCGTCGTAAGGACGCAGTCGCCAAGCCTTTAAGGGCTCACATGCAACTTTATCATGTGCGGTTCTCAACTATTGACGCAATGGCCCACACTCCGCATTTCGATTTTTGTCTGGGCGACGCGGCGATCGCCAGTTCCTTCACCTACCTGAAGCATCACGACGAATCGTTGTCGGCTCAAGCGACCGAGCATTTTCACACCTTCTGCACGGCGAATGGCATCACGGTCCATGATGCTTTTTCGCCGCAGCGCGCAATGTCTGCTAGCTACTTGCAAGAGTGGGATCGCCCCGAAGCTCGGCTGCTTGCTCACGCTCGCCACAGCGATCTAATCATTGTTGGCCGCCATCACACAACGGATCTCATGCCCGCTAATCTAATTGAAAGACTGCTCATGGCGAGCGGACGTCCTCTCATTATCGCGCCTGAAACAGCATCGATAGGCACACTGAAGACTGTGGTAGTCGGCTGGCAGGAGACGCCAGAGGCGGCCCGATCGTTGAGCGCAGCCATACCCGTGCTCAAGCACGCGGACACGGTCGTCTTGGTTAGCGTCAGTGCTTATGCAAAAGAAGCCGCCAGCGCCTTGCAGCAAATGGCGGAGCAGCTGGCGTGGCATGACATTTCTGCAAAGACTCATGTCATTGTCGGTGACTCGAAAGGGGTACGGGCTCATTTATCGCGTGAAATTGCCGAACGTCATGCAGACATGCTCGTGCTGGGTGGGTATCAACGCGGCCCCTGGCGCGAAGCACTTTTCGGCGGCGTGACTGAATCCATTATCGACCATGCGAAATGCCCGGTGTTTTTGATGCACTAGAGACGGGATTGCCGCGTGTTGTGTATTCACTGAGAGGATCGTTCGATGGATAAAGATCGCAGGTGTAAACAACTGCAACAATGGAATATCAGGCGGGACGTATGCTGGGCGCTGCTCCTTAAAGGCTCGCACGGTCGGGATGAGCGCGTGGGCGTGGAGGCGTTCGATGAGAGCGTTGAATTCACCTATCGGCTCATCAAGACCATGGGACGCTCAGACGCACCATGAACGATGGGAGTTCCTCGGATTGATTCACCGTCGCGATGTCGATGGCTTCGACCGTGGACGCTTCGCAAAAGAAAGACTTCTTGATTATGCAGCAAGACCTTTTCGCAGGCGAGTCGGTCCTATAAGCGCTTCCGCAGGAATTCTCAGCTTGGAGTGCAATTTACGAATCATTTCGATAGACAGACCTCGGCGACGATTGAGCACCTCGGAAACCCTCATTCGCGATCCCAAGATGCCCTCCAAGTCCTTACGACTGATCCCCTGTTGTTCCATGCGAAATTTGATGGCGTCAATCGGGTCTGGGGCATTAATGGGATAGTGCTCTACCTCGTATACATCAACTAGGGTGGCAAGCACATCCAGTCGATCACCACGGGTGGTCCCCGATTTAGCTCCCCACAAGGACTCGAGTTCCCCAAGAGCGGCGCGGTAGTCTTCCTCACTTCGCAGCGGCTTAAGATTCTTCATAATTTACGGTCCTCACATCGATGCCGTCGTACTCGGCGTGCGTGCCGATCCATTTGATCCACACGATGCCCTTTTCGTAGTCGATAGCGACAACCAGTCGATAGTCGTTACCCTTGATGTTAAATACCACGCGGTCAGATGAAACGATGCTCGCGGCCGCATACCGTCTCTTCACTTCGGCGGAATTCTTCCATTTCGCGTTCCGCGCTTCCGTGAACCACGCCTCGAGAGCCGATTTCAAGGCGGCATGATTCCTTCGACCATGTGTCCGCTCAATGAATTGT
>Ga0302326_10029876_pt1 | contig 10922 bp, 11 predicted proteins | sample Palsa_T0_3_FD_202264 | JGI IMG/M metagenome (GOLD analysis project Ga0302326, IMG submission 202264) | Peat permafrost microbial communities from Stordalen Mire near Abisko, Sweden - Palsa_T0_3 | ecosystem: Environmental > Terrestrial > Soil > Palsa > Peat permafrost | place: Sweden: Abisko...
AGGAGCGCCCTCATCCGGAGATCTCCATCATCCATGTCGAGGGCGAGCTCTTTTTCGGGGCGGCGGACCTTTTCCAGGAGCAGGTCCGGATCCTCGCCGACAACCAGAACATCCGGGTGTTCATCCTGCGCATGAAGAATGCGCGGCATCTGGACGCGTCGACCGTGATGGCCCTCGAAAACCTCCACGACTACCTCCGGCAGACCGGGCGCTTCCTGCTCATCAGCGGGAGCAATCCGGACGTGACCCGGGTCCTGGAAAACAGCGGCCTGCTCCAGCAGATCGGACGCGAGAACATCTTTCCCGCCGAGGACAACGCGACGATGGCGACCCGCAACGCGCTCAAGAGGGCCAAGGACCTCCTTCCGGGCCAGGCCGCCGAACTCCGGGTCTTCTACGACAAGGAGGTCCCTAGTACGCCCTGAGCCGCACGCGCAGGGCCACGGGCGCCGATCCGAAGATCAGCCCCCAGTCCGTCTGGTCGCCGTTCCAGATCCGGATGGGCTTGAACACCCCGCCTTCGTAGGTGCCCTCCTCCACGCGCAGGAATTCGCGCTTCGCCTTCGAGGCGGGGTCCGACAGGTGAAAATCGACCCGGCAGGCATGCCCGGCGACGAGGAACTCGTCGTCCCCGAGCCTCCCGACAAGGGCGCCCCCGATGGGCTCCGGGTTTCCCTTGGGCCCGGTGGCGATCGAGCCCGGAAAGCGCGAGACGCCGTAGCCGACCTCGGCCACCCAGCGCCCGAGGGCCATGGTCTGCGTGTGGACGTCTCGGTCCTCCGCAACAGCCTGCAGGCCGCCCTCGTAGTTGAGGCGCGCCACCTCGCGCATGAGGGGGGAGACGATCGCGTAGTTGAGGCCCAGCGCCGCGAGCGGGTCCTCGTCCGGCTTTCGGCTGGGATCCACGGCCCTGTCGATGCCGAAGGGCGCCCATCCCACCGCGCCCCTGCCGATCGCCGCAAAAAGCATGTGGGCGTACCATGCGGAGCCGCCGCTCTCCGGGACGAAGAGCGGATTGTCCGGCCTTGAGTAAAGCTCGAGCACCCGGCGGTAGCGCGCGTTGTCGTTCTGGTAGATGTCCGGGGACAGCACGTCGAGAGCGGGAGCCGCGGCCTTCCAGATCGCCAGAACGTTGTCCGTCGGCCCTCCGCTTTCGTACGTTCCCGCGGGCCCCGGCGAAATCGGGTCGCGGAGCGCGGCGTTGGCGTACATGGGGAGCGCGTACTCGGCCTTGCCCGCGGCGGCGACCTGGCCGACGAAGCGCGCGACGGACCAGGCCTGGAAGAACTCATCGGCGTCGGCGCCGAACACTGATGGCCAGGTGCCCCCGGCCTGGGACGCGAGGCCAAGGGCGTTCAGGAGCGCTTCGGGAACCGGCTGCACAAAGAGGGCCTGCGCGGCGGCCGAATAGTCTCGGACGCTCCCCCACGCCCCCGCTTCGTTCTCGACCTGGACCATGATCACCGTGTGGGCGGTGTCGGCGGCCTTCAGGTGGCGCATGAGGGCACGGAAGGCTCGGGAATCCGCCTCGAGCGTCGCGGGGAAATGCGGGGACGGCGAGTCGACGGGCAGACCGTCCCTGCCGATGATCTTCGGGGAGAGTTCCGGCCTCTCCTTCATCCAGAGCGGAAGGTAGTGCGCGCTGCCGTTCTTCCAAGTCCCGAACCAGAGGAGGACCAGCCGGACGCGGTGCTCCCGCGCCTGCCGGATCATCATGTCGACAATGGCCGGGTCGAACCTTCCCTGCTCCGGCTCGAACTGCTCCCAGTAGACCGGGGCCTCCAGCGTGTTGGCATGCATCCGCTCGATCGCCGACCAGACGCCGGGCAGCTGCGCGGGCCACGCGCTGGAATTGCCGCACTGGCCGCCCAGAATCAGGAACGGGGCGCCATCAACGATGAACGCGTGCCTGCCGCCGCTCTCCACAAAATGAGGCGGAGCCTCGTCGGAGGCGCGCGCCGCCTGCGCGCCCCACGCGAGGGCCGCGCAGGCAAGAAGGAAGGGACGGGAGAGGCTGCCGGGGGGTGTCATGGATGGGGTCTTGAGTGGGCGCCTTGCGCCAGGACCTCCCTGGCTCGGGACAGCGCGTCGTCAAAATGGGGGCGGATGTTCGGGCGGCCTATTTTTTCGACGAAGCCTGCCTTCGCAAGCATTTGGAGCGGCTGGCGGTGGGTTCCGCTCAGGATGAGGACGCCGCCGGCCGACCGCAGGCGCTCAAATATGCTCTCGAGGGCGTTGAGGGCGGTCGTGTCAATCGCGGGGACGAGCTGCAGCCGCAGGATGAGGACCCGGGGAAGGCCGCCCGAGCGAAGGAGGGCGTCCTCCATCTTCTCCGCGGCGCCGAAGAAAAAGGGCCCGAAGATGCGGTAGACAAGGACGCCTTCGGGTATGTCCTTGCCGTGCGCGACCTGCTCGGGCGTCTCCAGCTCGTCGTCGGCCGTGACGAGCGAGACCTCGGTCGTCTCCGCGACGCGCTTGATGAAGAGGAACGCCGCGAGCACCATCCCGACCTCGACCGCGATCACCAGGTCGAAAACCACGGTGAGGAGCAGGGTGGTGACGAGCACCGCGGCGTCGCTGGCCGGCATCTGCCGCAGGCGGGCGATCTCATGCCACTCGCCCATCCGGAGGGCGACCATGACAAGCACGGCGCCTATCGCCGCCATCGGCACAAACTGGGCGTACCGCGAAAACGCCAGGACAATCAGGAGCAGCGAGGCGGCATGGACCATCCCCGCGACGGGGCTGGTTCCCCCGGCGCGGACGTTTGCCGAGGTCCGGGCGATCGCGCCGGTCGCGGGGAGCCCGCAGAAGAACGGGCACGCGATATTGGCGACGCCCTGCGCTACCAGCTCCGTGTTGGCGTTGTGGCGGTCATTGATGAGGCCGTCAGCCACCACGGCCGAGAGGAGGGACTCGATGGAGCCGAGCAGGGCGATCGTGATCGCCGGCGCGATGAGCCCGCGGATGCGCTCAAGGGACACGAAGGGCAGCCTGAACGGCGGAATTCCCGACGGGACGGCGCCGGGACCAAAACGGGAGCCGACCGTCGCCAGGCCGTGCGCATGCGGCCAGCCCAGGAGGGTCACCGCCACGCTGGCCACGACCATGGCGACGATGATCCCGGGCAGGCGCTTCCAGCCGAATCGGGGCCAATAGTAGATCAGGACCGCGCTCGCCAGGCCCGTGCCCGCGGCGAGCGGATTGACATCCGCCATATGCGACCAGAGCCACGGAATCTTGTCGACGAATTCCCGGGGCGCGGGCGTGTCGGACCTTATGCCGAGAAAATCCGGCACCTGGCTCATCATGATCGAGACGGCTATGCCGGTCGTGAAGCCGCTCGTCACCGGATACGGGATGTACTTGATCACCGCGCCCAGCCGCGCCAGGCCCATCACGACAAGGATGACGCCCGCCATGATCGTCGCGAGCAGCAGGCCGTCGTAGCCGTAGCGCTCGATGATCAGGAGAATGATCGGCATGAACGCCGCCGTGGGACCGGCGATCTGAACCCGGCTCCCGCCGAGGGCCGAGACGAGGAAGCCCGCGATGATCGCCGTGAATATGCCGACGGCGGGCGCAGGAAACGGCGTCGGCGTTCCCGCCGGCACACTCGCCACGCCGAGGGCAAGCGACAGCGGCAGGGCGATGAGGCCGACGGTCACGCCCGAGAGGACGTCCGCCAAAAGGCGCGGGCGGGTGTAGCTGCCGTCCAGGAGATCGAGGCTTCGCGGCCTGAAGAGGCCCGTGGAAGTCGTCTTCATCGTGTTGGATTTGCGCATCGAACCGGCCCCGAGGAGTGAGCGAGTCCCTGCCGGGCGGGACGGGTCGGCTGCGGTTCCGGACAGTCAGACGGTTGCGACAGCAGGCGGTTCCCCCAAGGACGAAATTTTTGAAGGACTTCGGCCGGCAATGGTGTTATGCGGGATGCCGCAGGTACACCCGCGCCGCAATGCCCAACCCACCCGACCCCCTGGACCCCCTGCTCGACCGCTGGCCTGAGCCGCGCGAGCCCGCGCCGAACCTCGTCCCGGAGGTCTGGCGGCGCATCGCGCACCTTGAAAGCCGCGAGCGCGACGGGTTCTGGGCGGAGATCTTCTCCTGGCTCTCGCGCCCGCCGTTCGCCGCGATGTTCGTCGCGAGCTGCGCCCTCCTGGGCCTTTTCCTCGCGGAGGTCCGCGTCAACCGGGAGCAGCACGAGCACAGCTCTCAGCTTGCGCGCAGCTACCTTCAGCTGATCGACCCCCTACTGAAGGCGGATGCCGTCGCACAACTGCCATGAAGCGCGGCCTTCTTGTCCTGATTTTCGGCGTGGCCGTCGGCATCGTGTCGCATGTGGTCTATTTCCAGCTGCACCGGCCCCCTGATCCCGGCTCGCTCGACGGGCAGCTCGCATGGATGAAGTCGGAGCTGCAGCTGAGCGACGCCCAGTTTGCGCGGATCAGGGAGCTCCACGAGGCCTCCAGCCCGCGCCTGCGGGCGCTCGCCGCGCAGGTCACGCAGATGCAGACGGAGTTCACCGCCTTCGAGAACACCCGCCGCGCCACCGACCGCGTGGATTTCATCGAATTCGCGCAGTTCGTGGAGGCCCGGCGCGCCATCGATCGGGAGTGCCTAGACTCGACGCGGCAGCTTGTGCTGGCGGCGGCGAGCGAGATGACCCCCAGCCAGCGGGAGCATTATTTCGGGATCGTCGCCGCAACCTCGCCGCAATCGGGTCCTTCGAAAAACTGAGCGCAACCCCGCGCCTCGTGTCCACCGACCCCGTCACCGACCGTGCGAACCTGCTCGACCTTCAGCGCGGAGACGCCTTGGCGCTCAACCGGCTGATCGCCAGGTGGCAGCGGCCCCTCCTCGGCTTCGCCTACCGCTACCTTCAGAACTCGGCCGATGCACAGGACCTGGTGGCGGACACGTTCGTCCGGCTCTACCAGCGGCGCATGCAGCTGCGGCCCGACACGAACCTTTCCGCGTGGCTCTTCACCGCGCTCACGAACCTCTGCCACAACCATCACCGGTGGAGGCGAAGGCACCCGACGGTGTCGTTTGGGTCGCAGGCCGCCGATTCGGGGCCCGCAGGAACCGGGGGGAACGAGCCGGACCCGGCCACGAACGAGCTCGGCCCGGATTCGGCGCTCGCCCGCGACGAGACGCTCGCCGCGCTAATGAGCGCGGTGGACGCGCTGCCCCATGACCTGAAGGCCTCGGTGCTTCTCCATCACTACGAGCACATGTCCTACCGGGAAATCGCGTCGATCACGGGCTGCTCCGAGCGCGGGGTCGAGACCCGCCTGTACCGAGCCCGCCATCAGCTCCGCCAGCATCTCGCCGAGTTTTTTCGGGAGACCACGCAGCGCTGACGCGCCACGGCCCTACGGCGCCGAGGGCTTGAAGTTGAAGTCCTGCTGCGCCAGCACGAGGACGGGCCTGCCCTTGGACGTCGGCGGATCAAACTGCCACTGCGAGACCGCGGTCACGGCGATCGCGGCCAGCTCCTCGTTCGCCTCGTTGGTCTCCAGGCTGACGGAAGGCATCCTGACGTGGCCCTGCTCGTCGATGTAGAACCCGACCAAGACGTGGCCCCCCCGGCTGCTTCGGGCAACCTCGTTCGGGTAGATCGGATTCACGATCTTGGCCGGGTTGGGTATCCGGTCGAGTTCGCCAAGCGTGCACGCACTGTAGGCCGTGCTGCCCGGCGCGAGCTTCAGGTGCAGCATCTCCTCGTACGAGAGGGCCGTCATGGTCATGACGACCACGCCCCGCATCTGGAACCTGAACGTGAGGTCGGACTTTGAATTCCGCGGAAAACCGTGGACCATCGCGGGCTCAAACCTCCATTTCCGGATGGCCGCCACCGCGCTTTCGGCGAATGCCGGGTGCGTGTAGGCCGTCACCAGGAAGTCGGTGAGGTGGCCGGCGTCGTCCACGGCCACGGCCACGCTCGCGGACCCGCTCCTGACGCCCAGCGGGATGAGGACCGACGGGTAGGCCGCCTCCTCCGTCTGTTCGACCTTGACCGGGATATACTCGGGGACACCGGGCATCGCGGGCAGCGTGAGCACGCTGCAGAGGGCAGATGCGAAACAAAGGAGGATTCTTTGGCTTTTCATGGGATGGGAGGGATTTGCCCGGTATAACACCGCCCCGAGCCCATTCCCTTCAACACCCGCCCCCATTCCTCTGCAATCCTTTCGGCCCGTTTTGAAGGGTACCTGCCCTCTTCGGTGTTTCCAAATCGGGCGCGCCCATGCATTGTGCCGGGCGGTGCACCCCCGAATCCGGCCGTTTGCCTCCCCTGGCATCACACCCAAATGACAGACATCATGGAGAAATCGATAATCCGAAAGGGGCGGCTGTTATATGCCATCGGGATCGTCGGGCTCGGCGGCCAGCATTTCTACAATGGCGGCTTCGTCGCGGTCATCATGCCGTCGTTCCCCTCGGGGATCCCGGGGCTCTATTTCTGGGTGTGCGTTGCGGGGATCGGGATGATGATCACCGGGGGGGCCATCCTGGTTGGGAAGGGCGCTCGGGCTGCGGCCATCCTGCTCGGGTCGGCGCTCCTCGCCGTGATCGTGTTCCGGGATATCCCCTATCAGGCGTCGGTGAACTTTCGTTCCCTGGGCGCCTGGACGAACACCCTGAAGGCCCTGACGCTTGCGGGGGGCGCCTTCGTTGCCGCTGCCTCGATTCCCGGGCAAGGATCGGCCCGCTGGGACCCGCGCTTCGTGTCGTTCGGATGCTTCGCGATCGCGCTCACCGTGGCCGTGTTCGGTGTGGACCACTTTCTCTACGCCCCTTTCGTGGCGACGATGGTCCCGTCGTGGATGCCGGGCCACATGTTCTGGACGTATTTCTGCGGCTCGGCGCTGATCGCCGCAGGCACCGGGATGATCCTGCGGATCAAGCCCCGCCTGGCGGCGGGGCTCCTTGGGGCGATGATATTCACCTGGCTCCTCGTTCTCCACATCCCCTGGGCCCTCAGGGATCCCCACACCGATAATGGCAACCAGTGGACAAGCGTCTTCGAGGCCACGTCATTCAGCGGGATCGCCTTCATGCTCTCCCGGCTCCTCCCGGGCAAATCCGCCGGCGCCAGGGCCCCCCGTCACGCGGACGGCTCGTAGCAGAGCAGGACGTTCCCATTGGCGAAGGTCCGGGTCCTTGTCGCCTTCAAATTCAGCCTCCCGCCGACCCCGGCGAACATCGATTTTCCCCGCCCGAGCACGATAGGGTTCACGGCGATCTGGAACTCATCCACAAGCGCCTCCTGAGCCAGCTGGGACACGATGCTTGCGCTTCCCATGAGCACCAAGTCCGGCCCGGGTTCCCTCTTCATGCTTCGCACTTCCTGCACCAGGTCGCGCTTGACCAGCCTCGTGTTGTTCCATGACGCCTTGTCCAGGGTCCTCGAGAAGACAACCTTCGGGAGGCGGTTCATCCGCTTCGCCACCTCGGGGATGCTCTGGATCGCCTGGAGCGTCGGCCAGAAGCCCGCCATCATCTCGTAGGTGATCCTGCCGAACAGAAGCCGGCTTTGATTCCTCGCATTCTCTTCGCTAAATGCCTTCCACTCGGCATCCGGCCGGTGGGCCCAGCTCATGTCGCCGTTCGCATCCGAGATGAAGCCGTCCAGCGAAACCTGGTTGAAAACGATGAGCCTGGGCATGTTTCCCCTGTTCAGTTCGGCGACCACGTCACCGTTTCGACGGCCGACCCGGGCGTCTGGCCGATGTGGAATCCCACGTTAAATGTCCTCGTCTGCTCGGGAGAAATGATGAGGCTGGAGTCCTCCCCGACCGTTATGATGTCCGCCGGCGCCAAAAGGTCCCCCTTGCCCGTGCGGCCCACCAGTTTCTGCCACGGAAACAGCTTGTAGGACGAGGTCAGGTTCTTCACCTCGACCTGGAAGCTGCCCAGCGAGGGGGTCACCGTGACCAGCAACAGGTCCTCGCGAAGCAACCCCTTCTCCTTTGCAATGACTTGAGCGTCGAGTGGATCGTCAGGGGTGGGGACGGGCGTGACTCTCTTTGGCGCCGGGGTGCTTTCGCCCTTGGGAGCGGCCGGCGAATGCGGGAGGGGCGAGGGCCTGTAGAGCTCGGTTATCGCCCGGATATTGTCGGGCAGCAGACTGTAGAGAATGGTCCCCCTGCCGCCGTCCCATTTCGCCATCACGGTCCTTGTGCCAAAGGTGATGATCTGCAGGTGCGTCAAGGTGCGTCCGTCGCTCAGGGTAATTCGAGGGATCACGGCGTCCACGTCGATCGGGGCCGTGTCCGCCGCGGCGCACCGCAGGACAATCGCTCCGGCCAGCGCCAATGATCTGAGAGTCATGAAGGGCATGGAGGCGGCCGGGGAATCAATCCCGGTCATTCGACAGGGAAAACCCTCGAAACGCTGCCCGCAATCCTGGGCGCGGCGTATAATTACGGACCATGACACTCTGCTGAGTGCTGAGGCGGCCCGAATCAACCGCCCCCGTCAAATGCGGAGAACCGGCGATTTGCGCCCCTGATCGTGCCCAGCCGGAGCCATTCGCCCCGATCCCTACCCGCCTCTTACTTCGGAAACTCGGAACCGGGGGGAAATGCAGGTGCGGAATACGGGGGATTGGAAAGAGAATACTGCCCAAACGAACCGAACACCGCCCATTGACTCTTGGCCGACCAAGTGCCGGCGCAACTATATGATGGGGCATAATCCACCTGGGCGTTTTGGTTCTTGGAAAGCGAAAATTTCGTGGGTGAACTGGCCGCATTTGCCGCCGAGAACGCTACGCCCAAGTCGCCCAGCTTTGCCACGCCGCCACTCACGGACATGGCCGTGGTCCCGAATGCCGTGGAATTGTGGGTGTTCAACACCACCGAGATTGGAGAGGAAGGCGCCTGCAGCAGGATATCGACACCGTTGCACTCGAATAGGTTGGCCGCGCCCGCGGAAACACCGACGATGTTTGAATTATTGAGCGGCGACGTCACATTCGTCACGGGAGTCGCCTGGGTCGGGATGGGGGTGCCCCTGGGCACCAGCAGGAGCAGCGGCAGTCCGAAGATGACTTCGGCGAAAAAGCCCTTGGCCGCCGTGGTTTGGATGTTCGTGAGGTTAAAGGACCAAAATGACCACTCCACCCCCACGATCTCCCATTCGAATTCCCAGGGCGGAACCCACTCCGGAAAGGGATACTTAAACTCTACCTTGAGTATTTTTGGTTCAGGCACGCGCGAATTTTCTAGAAGGTTGAGTGCCGAATCGGGGCAAATAAGTCAAGGGAGGAAAGGCGCATAACAGAGCAGGGGCGGAGTCCCTCTCGGAGCGAAGGGTGATCATCGGGTCCACTTTGGCGGAGCGGCCCACAGGGACGTCGCAGGTGATGAGCGCGACAGCCGCGATGCCCGTGGCGCGCACGGCGATCTCGACGGCCGCGCTCGGCTCCTGGGCCCTGGCCCGCCCAATCTTGGCTGAATTTCTTTCTTTACGTTTTCCTCGGCGACCCTCCGTCGCCATGGATGTCTGTAGGCTATGACCGCTTATGAGATCCCTATCCCACCGTCTCGTCCTTGAGTGCATCCGCCTGGCTTCCGGCGCTCTTGCCGCCTGCGTCCTGCTGTTAGGATGTTCAACGACCGGCCCAGCATCCTCGTCGGCAGCTCCCGCGCCGGCGCCAGCCATGGCGGGGCATACCGAGGCGGCCGACGACAAAATCCGAATCCGCAATAATGCCTCAAGCCTCCTCGAGCAGCTCCTCGATCAGGAGAAAAACGTCAGCAAAGTCCTGATCATAAAGCACGGATCCCGCGAGCTGTCTGGACTCATCAAGGCGATCTCGAGCGCCGCCGCCGATGGTGCCAAGCGCCTCAAAGGCCTCGCTCAGGACGATTCCACGCTCGACATGACGCGCCAGGATCTGCCCGTCGGCGAGAAGGCGAGCCGGGATGCGATAAGCAAAACGGAGGTGCACGATCTGCTCCTGTCGAGCGGCGCAGACTTCGAATTCACCCTTCTGCTTACCCAGGCCCAGGCGCTTAACTATGGTTCCCACCTGGCGAAGGTCGCCGCCGACAATTCCGCGGATCCCGAGGAGGTGGACGCCCTCCTTACTATGAGCCGGACCCTGGATCAGCTGCTCACCCAGGTGAAGGCGATGATGCGGTCCCTTCCGTCCAAGCAAGGACGTCGCAGCCGCGCTTCCAGCGGATGGAGAACTTAACCCAAAATGGCGGAGAGGGAGGGATTCGAACGCCTCCTTCCGCTCGAAGCTAAGTCGCTTAATTAGCGCGGACTTAGTTGAGGGTTAACGTTTTCTAACACGCAGATAAGAGCAGGTAGTATTAACGAGGTGAAGCTAAAAACAGATTTTTTGGCAACCTTCTGGCAACCTAAACGGATCACGTCGCGCATTCGTTGGCGCGATTATCACCATTGCACAGCGTGCCGTGTGAAACCTAAAAACCAAAAAAAAGAAGTATCGGAAATGTGAACACTGCGGCCGTCGCTTTTGCGCCGACCCACGCGTGCGCAAGCGCCAACGCTATTGCTCCCGGCCCACGTGCATCAAGGCCAGCCGGGGAGCGGCGCAGAAGCGATGGCTCCGCAAGGCCGCGAACCGGGACCACTTCAAGGGTGATGTGAACCAGCTCCGGGTGCAGGATTGGCGGACCATAAACCCCGGCTATTGGCGGAAGAAAACCCGTCTCGGCCGGTATATTTTGCGAGGCAAGCTTGCCGAGACAGTGCGGGAATTTGCGTTACAAGATATGATTGACGCGCAATTTCTCCTCCTAGCGGGCCTCGTATCTCATCTCACCGGCGTTGCGTTACAAGATGAGATAGCCTCGGAGATTCGCCGGCTTATCCTTCTGGGGCATGGTATCCTTAACGAGACTGCCCAAGCGCCTGCTGCGTCCCGCGAAAGCGGGCAA
>Ga0302326_10029880_pt1 | contig 10921 bp, 11 predicted proteins | sample Palsa_T0_3_FD_202264 | JGI IMG/M metagenome (GOLD analysis project Ga0302326, IMG submission 202264) | Peat permafrost microbial communities from Stordalen Mire near Abisko, Sweden - Palsa_T0_3 | ecosystem: Environmental > Terrestrial > Soil > Palsa > Peat permafrost | place: Sweden: Abisko...
CACCGGATCGACGACGAACGCGCGGGCGGTGCCGATGCCGTGCGAGGCCAGCCCCGCCGCAAAACCCCGCGCGGCGTAGTCGCGAATGCCGAGCGCGTTCATCAGCGGCGTCACCACGACGGCGCCGGTGACGCCGGTGAGGATGACGAGCACGGCGGTCAAGGCCGGCAGGCCGCCGAGCTTTTCCGTCACCGCCATCGCCACGCCCGCCGTCACCGATTTCGGCGCCAGCGAGATCAGCGCCTCGCGCGGCGCGCCGAGCCAAGCCGCGATGACCACCGCGCTGACGATCGCGACGATCGCGCCGACGAGCAGCGCCGCCGCCATCGGGATCAGGTTCCGCCGCACCAAAGCGAGGTTCTTGTAGAGGGGAACGCCGAGCGCGACCGTCGCCGGCCCGAGCAGAAAATGCACGAATTGCGCGCCGTCGAAATAGGTCTCGTAGGGCGTGTCGGAGATGCGCAGCAGCACGGCGACCAGCGCGACCGAGATCAACACGGGATTGACGAGCGGGTGGCGGCGCGCCGCGATCGAGAGACGATCCGCCACGAGATAGGCGCCGAGCGTCGCCGTCAGCCAGAACAGCGGCGTCGTCTGCAGATAGACCCAGAGCCGCCAGTTCACGCCGCCCCCGCGAGCCGTTTGACCATGAGAAACACGCCGACGGTGGCAAGCAGTGTCGCCAAGGTGGAGACGATCAGCGAGACGCCGAGCGCGACGCCGTAGCGCGTCAGCAGATCGAAATATTGCACGACGCCGACCCCCGCCGGCACGAACAGCAGGGAGAGCGAGGCGAGCAGGACGTTGGCGGCTTTGCCGACGTCGGTGGTATCGACATCGGGCGCAGGGTGGCGGCGCGACCAGAGGGCGAGGCCCGCGGCCAGCAAGGCGAGCCCGATGACCGGCCCCGGCGCGGGCAGGTTCAAGGTGCGCGCGAGGACTTCGCCGACGAGTTGGCATAGCAGAAGCAGGAAAACGCCGCGGATCATGGTTGAGTTTTGCGGGCGCGCGGGCGCGGCGTCAACGCGGGCCTCGGGAGACGGTCTTTGATCGTCGGGATTCGACGCAAAGCAGCCATCCGGATAATGACTTGGAGTTGCCCCCCGTTGCTGAGCACAACTCCCCTTGATCGCCTTATTGTGCTAGCTAGGGCTGCGAGGGGACTGGCGTGATGACCGAGACCCGGAAGCTGGCGGCTATCCTTTGCTCGGATGTGGTCGGCTACAGCCGACTCGCCGGGGCGGACGAGGATCGTATCTTGGCGCGGCTAAGGGCGCTGCGCAGCGATCTGATCGACCCGACGATCGCCGTGCATAACGGGCGGATCGTCAAGCGCACCGGCGACGGCTCGGTCGTCGAGTTCCGTAGCGTCGTCGACGCCGTGCGCTGCGCGATCGAAGTTCAGAACGCCATGATCGAGCGCAACGCCGGCGTTTCCGAGGACCGCCGAATCGTCTTTCGAATGGGCATTCACGTCGGCGACGTGGTCGAGGAGAGCGACGGCGACCTGATGGGCGACGGCGTCAATATCGCCGCGCGATTGGAAGGCATCGCCGCGCCGGGCGCGATCTGCCTGTCGGAGCAAGCCTACTGGCAAGTCAAGGGTCGGCTCGACGTGGCGGTCACCGACCTCGGCCCGACTCAACTCAAGAACATCGCAGAGCCGGTGCGAGCCTATTCCCTCGAAGTGGGCGACCCCGCCCGGGCGAAACCCGCCAAACCGGCGGAGCCTGGTACGGCCTCCGCGTCCACGCCGCAGAAGCGGCGGTTCGCGCCGCTCGCCGCGGCGCTCGCGGCGCTGCTGGTTGTTATCGTGGGCGGCGCGTGGTGGCTTCTCAATGCGAACCGGCCTGCAAGCGTCGCCACGAAAGCTCCCGCAGAGGCCGCGCGTCTCTCGATCGTCGTGCTGCCCTTCGCCAACCTCTCTGGCGATCCGGGGCAGGACTATCTCGTCGACGCCCTGACCGACGCCTTGACCACCAGTCTTGCGCGCATTCGCGAAAGCTTCGTCATCGCGCGCAATACAGCCATGACCTTCAAAGGCAAGCCGGTCGACGCCAAGGCGGTCGGCAAGGAGCTGGGCGTGCGCTATGTCCTCGAAGGCTCGGTGCCCTTTGCTCGAGAGCGGCGCCGGCGAATGAATAATCTTATCGCTTCGCGTGTTCCCCCACCGGGCGGCGGAAGACGGCCGGGCAGACCGGGCGACCTCCCTCGATCTGATCGCAGAACGGCAGGCCTGAACGGGCAGCTGCTCACGGAAGCGTCAAAAGTCGAACCGGAAGGGAGTCGAAATGAGTGAAGCGGCCTCCGCATCAATCAGCGGTCTCTTGGTGGACGGAAGTTATCAATATACGGCGACCTTGACAGATACCGGGACGACGCCGATCGGGACCTACTGGCTCGCCTGGATTCCAGGCAAGGACTATTTGGACATCCCTCCGACCAACATCATCGCCCCTGCGGGTTGGACGGCAGCCGTTACAAACGGCGGCTCCGGCGACGGGTACGCGATCCAGTTCAAGGCCACGACTTCTTCGTCCGATTTGCAGCCCGGCGACTCCCTGAGCTTCGGCTTCACGAGCATGGAAACGCCGGCCCAATTGTCGGGAAACTCTTCGTTTTACCCGTCAACGCCGGAGACCACATCATTCGTATATATGGGCGCGCCGTTCAGCGATGCCGGTTTCGAATTTACCGCCACCGTGTCGACCGCCTGCTACTGCGCCGGCACGATCATCTTGACCAAGCGTGGCGACGTCGCAGTCGAAGATTTGGCGATCGGCGATAATGTTGTCACGACGTCGGGCGCCTTGCGGCCTATTCGCTGGCTCGGCCATCGGCGAATCGATATTTCCCGCCATCCCGACCCCGCCGCCGTCTGGCCGGTGCGAGTAACGGCGAACGCCTTCGGCGATCGTCTGCCGCGGCGCGACCTGTGGCTCAGCCCAGGCCACAATATCGTTTTCGACGGCGTGATCATGCCAATCTCGGCCCTGATCAACGGCCGATCGGTCGCCCAGGTAGAACAAGCGCAAGTCGAATATTGGCATGTGGAGCTGGACGCGCATGACATAATGTTCGCCGAGGGTCTGCCGGCGGAATCCTATCTCGACTGTGGCAACCGTACAGCTTTCGCAAACGGCGGCGCTTTCGCAGAGGCGCACCCCGACTTCAAGCCCAGGCACTGGGCCGAGACCTGTCTGCCGCTGATCAAAGAAGGACCTCAAGTCGAAAGCGCGAAGGCCCGGCTGCTGGAGCGTTTGTTCAACCAGGGTTATTCGGTCGATCAGGAAGCGGATGCCCATATCCTCGTCGATGGTCGCAGGATCGAGCCTGTCCGTCTCTCCGAAACCCGGCTCGCCTTCGTGCTTCCGGCAGATGGCCGCCGGATCCTGCTTTGCTCAAATGTGCACGTTCCCGCGCATGCGCTTGCCGACAGCTGTGATGGACGCGAACTCGGGCTCGCGGTCGGCCGTTTGCAGATCGATGGCAACGCGTTTTTGATTGCCGAGGACGAAGCGTGCGGATCTGGATGGCATGCGGCGGAATTCGACGACCGGTGTTTCGCGCGGCGTTGGACGCAGGGCGCTGCCGCCCTGCCAACCGGCGCTCGTTTTGTGATCGTCGACCTCGCCGGGTTGGGGCAATATTGGCGCGATCCGCAAGAGGACGTCGCAGCGGCCGAACCGAAACGCATGATGATTGCAACGGCGTCTTGAATCGGAGCGTCGGCGTCTACGCCGACACTCCGAAGACTGCCTCCCGCGAACGGCAGACCGCATCTCATTTACCGCAATAAAGCTGGCCTAGCCACCGTGACAGCGCCTTCGGATGCTGACATCGAAGCTGTAACATACGGCGAGCATACGACAATTCCCCAGCAGAAGAAAAATATACCGTTGGTGATGAGAAATGTTCTCGCAAAATTGCATGCTGAGTTGAAAATTGGCCTTCCCTTGGAATCAAATTCGAGTATCTGTTTTACGATGTCCAGATCTCCTTCGCCGTCCGCTCTTAAATAGGTGATTATGCCGACCGTTCCGCCACCCTTCCGTTCTTGGAAAACAGTGGCGTTATATCGATAAATATCTTTCTTTCTCCTAATTTCATCTTCAAGACTGGTCAAGTCGTAAGCGGTTGCAAGGAGTTTCGTTCGTCGATGCAAAATGCAAGCGAAGACAAACGCCGTCATAAAAACAAGCAATCCCTGGATTTCCAAGTTGGACATGGGCGGAATCTACGAAACGCAAGTTAAGACGCGATGACCTTCGCGAGCAGTAGCGCCTGAATCGCCGCCGTGTCCCCCGTCTGCCTCGCGGCCGCCGTCTCCAATAGTTGCTCGTCGTCGGTCAGCACCACCGCCTTGGGCCGGTTCTTGGCCAACCAAGTGAACGCGGTATTGCGCACGATCGTCTGAACCCACGCGCGCGGCCGTTCAATGACCGATGTATCGATCGAGGCCAGCGCCTTCATGCAGGCGTCTCGAACGGCGTCTTCCGCGTCGGTCCGGTTTCCCGTCAGCCAGCGGGCCAGTCCGAAAGCATCGTCGAGATGGGGGAGCACATCTCGGCGAAGCGTCTATGTCCGAATTCACTGGCCACCGCGTCCCCGGCGCCCTCGTTATGAGAACGGAAAGTCCATGAATCCGGGGGAGAGCGCAACACCAGGCGCCACGACCTCTCCCCTCAGTGGCGATCCTATCACGCTTCGACCCGACGTGTGATCGCGCCAAAGGCCGCGGAGCGCCTCGCCAACAGGCCGTCAATCGACCACCGACCGGCGCCGTGAACCAACAGCACAAACATGCCGCCCGCGATGGCGAGATCTTTCTCGAAATGCAGCAACTCATCGCGACTGCCGAAAAGCGTGTGGAACAGCGTCGCCGTGGCCACGCAGAACAGTCCTAGCGCCAAAGCGCCAAGTCTGGCCTGCCACCCCACGGCGACGGCCGCGCCCGCGCCCAATTGCAACGCGGTCGTCGCGGCCAACAGCGGCGCGGGGACGCCCAGTTTGGCCATGCTCATCGCGGCGGCGTCGAAGTTCGTCGCCAAGGTCACACCCTCGTGGATGAACAATGCCGAGTGCAACAACCTGGCGCCCAGCAGGACGAAATCGCCGAGCTGCGCTATCTTGTTTTTCCATGTGTTCAACATCGATGATCTCCGGTTGTTTGGAGGCGGAGGCGGGCGGCAGGATCGCCCGCCTCGTTGCTCAATTGCTCGCTGATTTCGTGGCGATGGCTTTTTCGAGGTCTTCGCGCTCCTCGCAGCCCGTGGCGCAGAGTTTGGTCAGGATGACGAGTTGTTCCTTCGCCTTGGCCACGTCGCCGGTCTGCAGATAGAGCTCGCCGAGGTACTCGTGCGCGGCCTTGTGGTTGGGCTGCAACTCCAACGCCTTGGTGTAGTAGGTCAGCGAGGTCTTGAAATCGCCGGTCTTGCGCAAGGTGAAACCGAGCAGATTGTAGACATCGGCATTCGTCGTGTCCTCGGCCATGTCCCGCAGTTCGGTCAACGCGGCGGCGTAGTCCTTCGCCCCGATCTTGGCGCGGACGGAGGTCAGGTCCGGCGCGTCGGTCGTTTCAATGTTGTCGACCGCGAGCGCCGGCGCCGTGGACAGGACAGGAGCGAAGCCGAGCGCGACGGCGAACGCGGAGCGAAGGATAAGCGATTGCGAAAAGGTCTTCATGGCGATGATCTCCTTGGTTGAGTTCAGGATTGAACGACGGGGGTGAATGTGTAGGCGCTGCCGTCTTTGGCGAACGCGCCGGCGCCCGGGAACGGAAAATGAGCGCCGGAGATCATCATCTTGTCGGCGATGACTTGGTCGATCAGCTTGCGGCGGGTAGCGACCGCCATGGGGCCGTTCTGATCGTAGGCGCCCTCCCATTCCGGATGGGGAGCGAGCAGAGCGGGCACGTACATGGTGTCGTTGGACGCCATCAGTTGCTCCTTTCCTGATGTGACGAGAAACACCGAATGACCGGGCGTGTGGCCAGGCGCGCCGATCAGGCGCACGCCGGGAGCGACCTCCGCGCCGTCCTCGACCAACTTCCAGTTTTTCCACGTCGGGAACACGGTGGCGATGCGTTTGCCGGCGGCTTTCCGGCCTTCCGCCAGTTTGTCGACCCGTGTCGGGTCAGTCCACCAATTGTATTCCGCTCCGTTGACGATCAGTTCGGCGTTGGGGAAGACCGCGGCATTGGTTCCTTTTTCCATTAGGCCCCAGACGTGATCGGGATGGAAATGCGACACCAGAATCGTATCGATCTTCGAATGGTCGATTCCCGCCGCCTTCATGTTGGCGGGCAGGTTGGTGGCGTTGGCCTGCCACTGACCGACGCCGGAGCCCGCATCGACCATGATGAGCCGATCGCCGATCTTCAGCACTATGACGGTCAGCGGGATCGGCATGAAATCGGTGGTCAGACCGGCTTTGGCGAGCGCCGCCTTGGTGTCCTCGACCGAGGCGTTCTTGATGAACGCGGGATCGTGAGGCTTACGCCAGATGCCATCGTAGACTGCGGTGACCTCGATATCGCCGACCTTGTATTTGTAGTGGCCGACGGTCGGCTCGAGCGGCGTTTCCGCGAAAGCGGGGCTGACCCATTCAAGGCGTTGGCTCAGCCCGAAGGCGGAGGCGGCCACAGCGGACGCCAGGACATGGCGCCGGGACATTTGCAACATTGACGTTCTCCTCGGTTCGATAGCGTCGCTGCCGACGGGATGCAACGACGTGACGAGGAGAAGACCGAGGGGGCGCCACGTTTATTCCCGGCTGCGCGAAAAAAATATTCGCGTCGATCCAACATACGGCAGGTCGCGCCGTCGCTAGACAAAAGAGGTGCAGCTAGCGACAAAGCCGACGGCCTGATCGGGGGAAGAAATGGACGCGCTGCAAATCGACTCGGGCCCCGTGGCCGTCGCTTCGCCCGATGCGCGCGGCGTCCGCGCCTACAAGGGCCTGCCCTACGCCGCTCCGCCGCTGGGGCCGTTGCGCTGGCGACCGCCCGCGCCGGTCGCGCCGTGGCGGGAGCCTCGCCCGACCGACGCCTTCGGGCCCAGTTCGATGCAGGGCGTCATCTGGGCCGATATCGATCTCAGCGGGGCGGGAACGGACGAGGATTGCCTCTATCTCAATGTCTGGACGCCAACCGCGCCCAGCGCCAACGAGCGGCGCGCGGTGCTGTTCTACATTCACGGCGGCGGTTTCGTCGCCGGCTCGGGCGCCGAGCCGCGCTATGATGGCGCACGGCTGGCCGCGCGCGGGATCGTGGTGGTCACCGTCAACCACCGGCTCAACGCGATGGGCTTTCTCGCCCATCCCGAATTGACGGCGGAGAACGGCTTTTCCGGCAATTGGGGATTGCTCGATCTCGTCGCGGCGCTGCAATGGGTGCAGCACAACATCGCCGCCTTCGGCGGCGATCCCGCCCGAGTGACCATCGGCGGCGAATCCGCCGGCTCGATGGCCGTCTCCGCGCTGATGGCGTCGCCGCTGGCCCGCGGTCTGTTCGCGCGCGCCATCGGGCAGAGCGGCGGGCTATTTTCGGGCGTCGCGGAGCCGCTCCCCGATCGGACGACCGCCGAGGCCCGCGGCCTGGACTTCATGCAGGCGCTCGGCGCGCAATCGCTCGCGGAAATGCGCGCGGCGCCCGCCGAACTCATTCTCGCCGCCGCGCCGGGTCTCGGATTCCGGCCGATCATCGACGGCCATGTCCTGCCGCGACCGCTGGATGCAATTTTCGCGGAGGGCGCGCAAAACGACGTCGCCCTCATCGCCGGCTGGACCAAAGACGAAGGCTTCAATTTTGGCTGGTTGAAGGGCGGCGAGGCGGAGGGCGCCTACGAGGCGATGGTTGGCGAGCGCTTCGGCCCCGCGGCCGACGAGGTGCTTGCCCATTATCCCGGCGGCGCCTCGGCGCCGGCGTCCGCCGCCGCGCTTGGCGGCGACCTCGTCATCATCAACAAGACCTGGGCCTGGATCGAAGCGCAGAAGGCGACGGGCAACGCCGAGCTGTTCCGCTTCCGCTTCGACCGCGCGCCGCCGGTCCCGCAGGGCTGGTTCGGCGAGCGCGATGTCGCGACGGCCGGCGCCTTCCACGCCGGCGACATCCCCTACATGCTCGACACGCTCGGCGCGATGCCCTGGGAGATCGGCGAGGCCGATCGCACGACGGCCGCGGCCGCCTCCGGCTACTGGCTGAACTTCGTCGAGCGCGGCGATCCCAATGGGCCTGGCTTGCCGCCTTGGCCCTCCTACAGAAAGAACGGCGAAGTCATGCAGCTCGACGCGGTTTGCCGCGCCGCTCCGGAGGAGCACCGCGAGCGCCAGATGTTTCTCCGCGAGTTCGTAAAGCGGTTCAACTAAACCGCCTCACGCTGCTTTCGCCAACGCCTCGTCGAGCCCGGCCGCGCGGACGGCGGCGGGCCGCGCCCGGCAGCGAGCGACGTAGTCGTTCAAGACGGGCGTCGGATCGACGCCCTTCCGCAGCATGCCGAAGCTGAGCTGCGAGCCGACATAGACATCCGCCGCGCTGAATTGTTCGCCGAGCAGCCAGGGGCCGGCGCTCAGCGCCTGTTCGAGCGTGCGCATCGTATCGGCGTAGGTTCCGTAACCAATCGCTCCGGGGCGCTCCGGCGCGGGGCGGCCTAAAATGCGGTCGACGATCGCGTATTCCAGCGAGCCCGCGGCGAAGAACAGCCAGCGATAATAGGCCGCGCGTTCGAGCGGCGGCGGCGCCAGCCCCGCGGCGGGGAAAACGTCGGCGAGATAGGCGCAGATCGCCGCGCATTCCGTCACCACTTGCCCGCGATAGGAAATGGCGGGCAGTTTGCCCATCGGGTTGACCGCGAGATACTCCGGCGCCTTGTGCGCGCCCTTCATGAAGTCGATCAGGTGAACCTCATAGGGCGCGCCTGTCTCCTCCAGCATCCAGCGCACGATGCGCCCACGCGATTGCGGGTTGTGATAGAAGATGATCGTGTCGCTCATGCGCCGCTCCTCCGAAACAAGTCTTTAGACTGTAGCCGCGGTCGCTGACCGCGGCCCGCCGAGGTCAGCGACCTCGGCTACAGGCGCCCCTGGGGCCGCGGGCGTCCCGCCCGCAAGCGGCGGGCTGGAAGCCCGCGGTCCCAGGAGCCTCACTCCTCGGTCGGCGCATTCAGACTTTCGGTCATCGACTCGACGCGGGAACTCATCTCGTCGATCAGCTTCACCAGCCCCGCCACGCGCTCTTCCGCCTCGGCGCGCGCGGACTTCTCGGCGTCGAGCACATTCGCCGCCTCCCCCGCGTGACTGTCCAATTTGCGTTTGGCCTCGGACAATTCGTCGGCGATCGACAGCGCAGCCATCACCACAATGCGCTGGTCGCCGATCTCGCCGAAGGAGGTGCGCATCTCGTCGATCTTGCCGTCGACGAACTTGGCGAGCCCTTCCAGATGCGGCTCTTCGCCGGGGTTGCAGGCCAGGCGATACGAGCGGCCGCCGATATTCACCATCGCCTGCGGCATCGCGTTTCCCTTCCGAAGCCGGCGCCGCTCAAAGGTTCGCCCGGCCGAGCATACGCTCGATCGTGCCGGCGGCGCGGGAAATCCGCTCCATAGCCGCCGCATTCGCCTCCGCAAGCGCGCGCTGCGCGTCGAGCGCTGCGTCGAGCTCCACCGCCAGCCGCGCGCGATCGTCCTGCATCATCGCAAATTCCGCTTCGGCGTCGGCGCGTTGCCGCTCGCGGCGGGCGCGGCGCTCGATAGCGGCGTCGAGCCCTTCCAACGCAGCGCGGAAACGCTCGATCGCAGGCTCTTCGGACTCCCCCGCCAAGCTGGCTCCTGATCTCGCAATGCCGCGCCTATTAGCGCGGCGCCGGAAGCGGCGTCAACGCAACGTAGCGGCCAAATTCCCTTGCAGGTCAAAGTGACAAGCCCATAGCTGGCAAAAATATCGAATATGCGGCAGCATCGATTCCAGTTGACTAGGGTCGTTGCGCATGGCTGAGGGTCGACCTGGATCGGCGCGGCGAGGCCCGCGTCATGCCACAGGGCCGAACGTCGGCCCCTTCGAGGAGAGCTCAATATGGCGGTGAGGGTAGCGATCAACGGGTTCGGGCGCATCGGCCGCAACATCCTGCGCGCCATCGTCGAATCGGGCCGCACGGACATCGAAGTCGTGACCATCAACGACCTCGGGCCCGTCGAGACCAACGCGCATCTGCTGCGCTTCGACAGCGTGCATGGACGCTTTCCCCACGAAGTCGCCGTCGACGGCGACACGATCAGCGTCGGCCGCGGCAAGATCAAGGTCACCGCGATCAAGAGCCCGGCCGAGCTGCCCTACAAGGACCTCGGCGTCGACATCGCGCTCGAATGCACCGGCATCTTCACCGCGCGCGACAAGGCGGCGGCGCTGCTGAGCGCGGGCGCCAAGCGCGTCATCGTCTCCGCGCCCTCCGACGGCGCCGATCTCACCGTCGTCTACGGCGTCAACCACGACAAGCTGACCAAAGAGCATCTAGTGATCTCGAACGCCTCCTGCACGACCAACTGCCTCGCCCCCGTCGCCAAGGTGCTGAACGATGCGATCGGTATCGAGCGCGGTTTCATGACGACGATCCATTCCTACACCGGCGACCAGCCGACGCTCGACACCCTGCACAAGGATCTTTACCGCGCCCGCGCGGCGTCGCTGTCGATGATCCCGACGACGACCGGCGCGGCCAAGGCGGTCGGCCTGGTGCTGCCGGAACTGAAGGGCAAGCTCGACGGCTCGGCGATCCGCGTGCCGACGCCGAACGTGTCGGTGGTCGACCTGAAGTTCGTGGCGAAGAAGCCGACGTCGACGGACGAGATCAACAAGGCGATCATCGCGGCGGCGGACGGCGCGCTGAAGGGTGTTCTCGGCTATACCGACAAGCCGAACGTGTCGTCCG
>Ga0302326_10029881_pt1 | contig 10921 bp, 7 predicted proteins | sample Palsa_T0_3_FD_202264 | JGI IMG/M metagenome (GOLD analysis project Ga0302326, IMG submission 202264) | Peat permafrost microbial communities from Stordalen Mire near Abisko, Sweden - Palsa_T0_3 | ecosystem: Environmental > Terrestrial > Soil > Palsa > Peat permafrost | place: Sweden: Abisko...
GACCACCATGTCGTCGGTCTCGAAGGTGACCGACAGGCGCTCGGCCTCGGGGCGCGGGGCCGCCTGCCTTGCGACGAGGCGCGTGAACCACGTGCCCTCCTGGAGGTGGAGCGTGTCGAACTGGACATAGGACTCCGTGCTGTCGACGGCGAGGTCCGTCCAGGAGGGATCCCCGTCGCGCCGGATCGAGAAGGTGTACACGAGGTTTCCCCCGTCGGGGTCGACGACCGTCCAGAACGCGGCCCGGGTGCCGGGCGAGGCGACGACCTGGCTTCCCAGGAACCCCGACCTCTTCCTGTCGCCGTCGCGATCGGTGCCCTGGAGGAGCTGGCCGACCGTCGTGACCACGGGGGCCGGCGCCTCCGGCGGGACCACGATCGCAAAGTTGGGCGACAGCATCCGGAAATCCTCCAGCTCCGGGCGGTGGTTCTGGGCCAGGTAGTAGATGGACGCCCGGTCGAGCTCGAGGGTCGCCTTGGAATCCGCCGTCAAGGCGAGCCTCAGCTGCGCGTAGCGCCCCACGGGGACCTGGGCGCGCCAGCCGTCGGAGTCCGCCATGGGAGTCCACGGGCTCCAGCCGTCCAGGTCGCTCGAGGCGTTCGTCGTGCGGATGGAGACGGAGAGCTGCGCGGGGTCGAGGTCGCGCACCCGGTTGAAGCGCAGGGCGCCGAGGCGGGCGGGGGCCCCGAGGTCGACGCGCTTTGTCTGCGCCGAGCGCGGGAGCAAGGCGCCGAAGTCCAGGAACGCGAATCCCGGGGCGTTGTTGCGGATCGCGAAAAACTTGCCCGGGGACCCGGGGACGGGCTCGAGGGCATTCACCTGCGAGGAGACGCTCCCCGCGAACGTGAGCGACACCCTCCTCGAGAGGTCGAAGCCGGACATCTCGCCCTGCTCGCCGCCCGAGATCACGAGGAGGTCGCCCATGCGGGCGATCCGGTAGAAGGCCACGCCCGCCCGCGCGGTGAGGGTCTCCGGAAACCCGTCGGTCGAGAACCACTGGAGGGAGCTGCGGCCCCCAAACCGCTCCACCTGGGGCTGGGCGCCAAGGGCCTCGGCCGCGCTCTCGCGCGTCCTCGAGGCGGCGTCGCCCGGCGTGGGCGTCGGCGTGGGGTTCGGCGCGGGCACGGGAGTCCCGCCCAGCACGGTCAGGACCGGCTCGGCGGCGGTGACGACCTGGATCGCGGCCTGGACCGGGTGGATCTCGCCGCCCGAGAACACGATCGCCGCAAAATAGCCGCCGCTCGAATCGGCGAGGAGATCGGTCACCTCGGCGTCGCGGTTCTCCTGGGCGATGAAGGGGGGGCCGCCGCCCGGGCCAAACAGGTAGATGTTGCCCTTGGGTGCGGAACCGGCCGCGATCCGCCCGTCCGAGAGCTCCGCCAGCCGGCGCAGGTTCGTGTCGCTCACCTCGCCGAAGAGCGCGACGCCCCTGGCCGCGAGCGCCTTCGCGTCCGCGGTCCTCTCCGCCGACACGCCGGCGGCCGCGAACCTCGCGAGGTCGACCTTGTAGATCCGGCCGGGGTCGCCCGTGGCCACGAGGGCGGACCTGGAGGCGTCGACGAGGATGATGTCAAAGATCGAGCCGGCCGGCAGGCCGGTGCGGGCCGCGATCTTCCCGTCCCGGATGAGGTAGAGTCCGCCCGCCGGGGATGTGCCCGCGAGGATGGAGCCGTCGGGCAGCGGCCTGAGGGCGTAGACCTGGGGGTCCCCGATGCTGACGATGTCCCTGGAGGAGTAGGTGCCGGCCGCCGGGTCCGCCGTGACCTCCACGATCCGCCCCCCCGGACCGCCCCCGACAAGCCACTTCCCACCGGCGGCCGGCTCGAGGCACCAAAGGAGGTCGCACGGCGCGTTGCCCTTCAGGTCGGAAAGGACCGGGCCCGCCACCAGGCGGCCGTCGGAGCGCGTCGCCAGGCCGTGGAGGTCGCGGCTGAGAACGTCGCTGTAGAAGTCGACCTCGGCCTTCTTCGACAGCGGGTCCGCGCCGAGCGTAGCCGCGGCAAGGCAGAGTGCGAGGGGCGCGAGGCGCAGGCGGATGATCCAGAGGGGTGGCATGGAGGGGATGCGTTCCCGGGTCATTCGACGACGCGGACCGTGCGCGCGGTCTGCACGAGGGAGACCTTGCCCGGGAGCACATGGGTCTCCCACAGGGGGACGAGGGCGTTCTGCCTCTGGTAGCGGGCGGGGTCGGCCTCCGCGGCGATCCGCTCGATGGACGCCGGCGTGTCCTGCGCCGCCTGCGCCTGGTCGAGGAAAAGGGCCGATTTCTCGACGACCGCGATGCAGATGCCGTCCTCCGGGCGGTTGTCCCGCATCGCCTCCAGGTAGGCGTCGAAGCTGCGGAGCTGGCCGGCGCGGAACGCGTGTCCGTGCCCGGTGAGCTCGTCGAGGACCCGCCCCGGGGCTGCGATCACCTCGAGCGTCTTGCCGGCCCACGAGGGGTCGACCGGGACGTCGATCGTGTCCGTCTCCTGGCTCCCCTGGTAGTTTCTCCAGCCGAGCGTGACCTGGAGCGTCTCCCCGGCGCGGATCGTTGTCCGCGAGACCTCGAAGCGCTCGACCGTGACGGAGGGATTGGCGTCGAGCGGCTCGACGCGGAACTGGACCCTGCTTGGGACCGCCTTCTCAAAGGGGTTCTGGAGCTCGGCCGTGATCATGCCCAGGAACTCCACCAGCCCCTCGACGAAGCCCTGCTGGCCCGCGTAGACAGACTCCCTCGAGAGCTCCCGGGTGGGGGAGAAGGTCACCGTGCTCACGATCCGGAAGCCCTCGCTGAGCTCGCTGTCGTTCGAGCCGAATATCGCCTCGACGACGCCCGCCAGCATGATCATGGGTGCGATCTGCCTCTGGCGGACCACCTGGAACCGGATCGTGCGCTGCGCCGGGCCGTGCGACGCGAGCACCTCGACGTCCGTCATCTCCGGCCCCGGACCCAGGACGCCGGAAACGGCCGAGAGGCGGTCCTGGCTGATGCACCCGATGACGGGCCCGATGTTGGCGACCTTCATCGACTCGAGGTTGGACGGCAGGATCGCGACGACGTCCGCCGAGCACATGGGAAACTGGACGTCGCCCAGCCCCAGCATCGGATGGCCGAAGGCCACGATCCTGTTTCCGTCGACTCGCGAGACGGTGCCGGTGCCCGCGAGGGTGATGTCCCCGGTCGAGAGCGCCACCGACACGGCGTCGCCCGGCCTGAGGACGGGCGCCGCCGCCGGCGAGGTCCCCTCCTGGCCCTGGCTGCTTCCGCCGAGGGCGGCCACCCCGATCCCAAGGGCCGCGAACTGCGGCGCCATGATGGCGGCCGTCCGCGGGGACACGCCCCCCAGCGCGAACACGGGCCTCATCGGCCTGAAGGCCGCCTCGGCGCCCGGGGGATTGCCGGCGGCTGCGGGCGGTCCCGCCTCCGGCTCCGCGGGCGCGTCGGCGCCGACGCGGTCCGAGACCTCGGACATGTCGGCGGCCGGGGTGAAGCCCGCGAAGCGCACGGTCTCGAAGGTCTGGAGCTGGTAGCTGAGGGCGCCCGCGAACCTCCCGTCTATGTAGAGCGGGCTCCCGCTCATCCCGGCCACGGCCCCCATGTCCCTGACCCGGGGGTCCGTCAGCCTGCACAGGATGATCGACTTGCCGGGGCCGATCGCGTTGAGGATGATCCCGCTCACCTCGACCGAGAACGCCTCGGGCTTCGTCCCCTGGAAGACGGTCCAGACCTCCCCCGTCTGCCCCGCACGGATCTCCGAGAGGGGCATGACTTCGCCCGAGGCGGGCTGGGCGGCCGCCCGGAGCGCGGCGGACGCCGCGAGGCAGAGAGTCAGGAGCGTGCGGCCCGGCATGGGAGCGGCAAAAATGGCTTGTCCCGGTCGCAATGGCGAGGATTCAAAGCTTCCGAAGGACGGACTCCATCACGTCGCAGGCCCGGTCGACCGCAGCGCCCTCGTGGGCCGTGCTGAGGAACGCCGTCTCGTAGGCGCTCGGCGGCAGGTACACGCCCGCCTCCAGGCAGCCTCGGAAGAACCGGGCGAAGAGGGCCTTGTCGCCCGTCAGCGCGCTTTCGTAGTCCCGCACCGGCGTGCCCGTGAAGAAGACGCAGAACATGGATCCCACCTGCGGCACCTGGGCCGCGACGCCCTTCGCCCTGCATGCCCCCGACAGGGTGGCGGCCACCTGCCGGCCGAGCGTGTCGAGCCGGGGGTAGGGGGGAGCCTCGTCCAGCATCTCCAGGGCGGCTATCCCCGCGGCCATCGCGAGCGGGTTCCCGCTGAGCGTGCCCGCCTGGTAGACGGGCCCGAGCGGCGCCAGCTGGTCCATGATCTCCTGGCGTCCGCCGAAGGCCCCCACGGGCAGGCCGCCCCCGATGATCTTCCCGAGGGCGGTCAGGTCCGGGACGATGCCCTCGATCTCCTGGACGCCGCCCCGCGCCACGCGGAAGCCGGTCATCACCTCGTCGAAGATGAGGAGCGCGCCGTTCCTCGTGCACGCGGCGCGCACGTGCGCGAGGAATCCCGGCTCGGGCAGGATGAGCCCGACGTTCGCGGGATAGGGCTCGAGGATGACGGCGGCCACGGCGCCGGGATTCGCGGCGAACGCCGCGTCCACGGCGCCCCGGTCGTTGAAGCCGATGACGACCGTCTGGGCGGCGACCGCGGCGGGGACGCCGGCGCTGTCGGGATGCCCGTGGGTCAGCGCGCCCGAGCCCGCCTTGACCAGGAGCGAGTCCGAGTGGCCGTGGTAGCAGCCGGAGAACTTGATGATCTTGTCCCTCCCCGTGAATCCGCGCGCGAGCCTGACCGCCGACATGGTCGCCTCGGTCCCGCTGCTGCACATGCGCACCTTCTCGATCGAGGGGACGAGCCGGTTGATCAGCTCGGCCATCCGCACCTCGTAGGCGTTGGGGGTCCCGAAGCTCGTCCCGTTCGCCAGGGCGCCGGCGATCGCCTCCCGGATGCGCGGGTGGTTGTGGCCGTGGATCGCGGGCCCCCAGGTGCACACGAAGTCGACGAGCTCGCGGCCGTCCTGCGTGACGAGGGTCGCGCCCCGGGAGGACTTGACGAAGAACGGCGAGCCCCCGACGGACCTGAACGCCCGCACGGGCGAGTTGACGCCCCCGGGGATCCTCCTGAGCGCCCGGGCAAACAGCTCTTCGGAGGAATCCATCAGCTGACGTACTTCTGGACGATCGGGATTCGCCTGCCCACCCCGAACGCAAGGGGCGTGATCTTGAGCCCGGGCGCCGCCTGCTTCCTCTTGTACTCGTTCAGGTCCACCTTCCGGACCACGTCGGCAACGATCGCCTCCGAGAACCCCTGGGCGACGAGGTCGCCCCTCGAGAGGCCCTCCTCGACGTAGCCCTTGAGCACGGCGTCCAGGACGTCGTACGGGGGCAGGCTGTCCTGGTCCGACTGGTTCGGGCGCAGCTCCGCGCTCGGGACCTTGTCGATGCTCGATTGCGGGATCGGCGCCGGCCGCCCCGCGCGCCTCGCGTCGGCGTTGATCCAGTTGGCCAGCGCGTAGACCTGCGTCTTGAACACGTCCGAGATCACCGCCAGGCCCCCGCACATGTCGCCGTAGAGCGTGCAGTAGCCGACGGCCATCTCGCTCTTGTTGCCCGTCGTCAGGAGGAGCGCGCCGAACTTGTTCGAGAGCGCCATCATGAGGACGCCGCGCACGCGCGCCTGGATGTTCTCCTCGGTCACGTCGCGCGCCCGCCCGGCGAACTCCGGGGCGAGCGCCTCCTCGCACGCCTCGACCACCTCCCCGATGGCGATCGTCTCAAAGCGGATCCCCAGGACCTCGGCCAGCCTTCGCGCGTCGTCGCGCGAGTGCTGCGACGAGATGAGCGACGGCAGCGAGACCCCGATCACGTTCTGCGGCCCGAACGCCGCCGCCGCGATGGCGCCGACGACTGCGGAGTCGATGCCCCCGGAGAGCGCGACGAGCGCCGTCTTGAACCCGCTCTTGTGCGCGTAGTCCCGCAGGCCGAGCGTGAGGGCGGCCTGGATGTCCGCCATCTCGGGCTGCTCGAAGGTGGGCGAGAGCGCGGACGGGCCCGGGGCCGTCTCGGCCACCAGGAGCTCCTCGGCGAACGCGGCCATGCCCGCCTGGACGCGTCCCTCGCGGTCGCTCACGAGCGAGCGGCCGTCGAAGATCAGCTCGTCGTTGCCGCCGACCGAGTTCACGTAGGCGACCGGGCAGCCCAGGGCCCGCGCCGCGTCCGTCACGAGGGTCTGGCGGACGCCCCCCTTCCCGTGGTTCCACGGGCTGGCCGAAAGGTTGACCATGAGGTCGCATTTCTGGGCGGCGAGCTGCTTGACCGGGTCGAGCCCGTTGTAGAGGCGGCGCGTGCTGATCATCGGGTGCGTCCAGATGTCCTCGCAGATCGTGACCCCGATCCGCATCCCGGCGTGCACGATGACCGAGGCAAGGGTCGCGGGCTCGAAATACCTGTCCTCGTCGAAGACGTCGTAGGTCGGCAGCAGGCACTTGCGCACGTGGGAGGCCACGGACCCGCGGTGGCAGAACGCGGCGGAATTGAAGAAGGGGCGGCCCTCGCCGCCGGGATTGGCCTCCACGGTGCCGACGAGCGCCGGGACGTCGCCGACGGCCGCCGCCAGCTCGGCGAGCGATTTTGCCACGTCGGGGACAAAGTGGCGCTTGAAGAGCAGGTCGCGCGGCGGGTAGCCGCAGGCGGCGAGCTCCGGGAAGACGACGAGCTCGGCGCCGCGCCGCACGAGCTCCGCGTACGCGTCAAGGATGCGCCGGCGGTTACCCGCGAGGTCGCCGACCGTGGTGTTGATCTGGGCAAGGCCGAGGCGCATGCGTGGACGTGTAAGGGACAACCATGGACGCGGATGGGTTTGCTTTCAACATATTCGGCGGTCTCAAATGACCCCTTTGTGCCGCCCGCATGCCGCCTCATCCTCGCCTCCGCCTCGCCCCGGCGCCGGGAGCTCCTCTCCCGGCTCGGGATCCCGTTCGAGGTCGTCGTCGCGGACGTGACGGAGCACGAGGATCCCGCGACCGACCCCCGCGCGATGGTCGCCCACAACGCGGCGCTCAAGGCCGACTGGGTCGCCGGCCGGCACGCCGACTCGGTCGTGCTGGGCGCGGACACGACCGTGTCCCTGGATGGCCGGGCCATCAACAAGCCGCGGGACCTGGATGAGGCGCGCTCGATGCTCCGGCTCCTCTCGGGGCGCGAGCACACGGTCTTCACGGGGGTGGCGGTCAGGCGCGCGGCGACCGGGCTGAGGATCGACCAGGGCGTCGCAAGCAGGGTCACGTTCAAGCCCTTCGGGGACGCGGTGATCGAGGACTACCTGCGGAGGGTCAACACGCTCGACAAGGCCGGGGCCTACTCGATCCAGGAGCACTCGGATATGATCGTCGCGGGCTACGAGGGGTCCCTGACGAACATTATGGGCCTCCCCATGGAAGCCACGAAACAAATTTTGACTGAAAGCGTCCTAATGGGCTAACGTCTACGCTTCCGAAGGCGCGCCCGCGCAACCAGATGTCCCACGTACTCTCGCCCCCGACACCGATCGCCTCGCTCAGGCGCTCGGCGGCGCGCATCTGGTCCGACCCCGACTCGCGCTCGGTCCTGATCGGCCTCCTGGCCGTGGTCCTCGTCCACCTCTTCCTGTTTGCGACCGCGCCCTACCTGCTCAGGACCGACACGGCCGGAACCTCCGCGCGCAAGATCGCCGTCCCCAAGCAGTTCAATATAGAGATCTCCCCCGACGAGTTCGTGAAGCCCGTCCCGAAGCCGCCGCCCGCGAGCCGGTACGTCGAGGCGAACCCCAATGCCCCGGACAATGTCCCGGACAAGACGAACAACTTCAGCTCCCAGAACCAGCAGCTTGCGCAGGAGAAGCCCCAGGCCGACCAGCACAACGACAAGCCGAAGCTCGACGGGAAGAAGGACATCGAGTCAAACCAGGTCGTGAGCGGCCAGCTCACCAAGCCGCAGGATTCCGTTCCGGTTCCGAAGGAGGTGGCGAAGCCGGCGAAGGCCGAGACGGCGGCCAGGCAGAAGCAGGATCCCCTGGCCGGGTTTGAAAAGATGCCGAGCGGCGACGACGGGTACGGGAGCAACTTGGGCAAGAATCCCAATGTCGCCAAGCCGGCCGAGGAAAAGGTCGACGGCGTCAACAATGCCCCGCTTGTCGCCGACGCCCAGAGCACGCAGCCCGCGATCGACCCGACCCATCCCCGCGCGCGGCCGTCGCTCGAGCAGGTGCACACCCGTCCGGCGGTGTTCCAGGACAACCAGTTCGGGACGAGCAACATCGGCCCGATCGCGGTTGACGCAAGGTGGAGCAACTACGGCGCCTACCTCCACAAGATGCTGGAGGCGATCCAGCTGCAGTGGGAGCGGATCCTCATCGAGAGCCAGACCGAGCCCCCGTCGGGAAGCTACGTGACCGTGAAGTTCACCATGGATTCCAAGGGCCGCATCACGGAGATCCTCGACGTCGAGAACACCTCGAGCGAGCAGGGCAAGCAGAGCTGCCTGAGCGCCATCACCCTCACCGCGCCCTACGGCGACTGGACCGACGACATGATCGCCGTCCTCGGGAATTCCCAGGAGCTCACCTTCCGATTCTATTACGAGTGAGTTCCTCCGGCGCAGACCACTGGGCGGGTGCCCCGCTCGGCTCTGGCGTGACGGTGGTGGCCTGCGACGGGAACGGCCTAGCCGCCCTCGCCAAGCCGGAGGGCGTCCTCTCCCATCCCAACGGGCCGCGCGACCTGGCCCGGTCGCTCGTGCTGGCCCCCTACGACAAGGCGGCGGAGTGTTTCGAGTGGACAGACGCGGCCGGGGAGGTGCGCAGGGTCTGGCTCATCAACCGGCTGGATTCGGCGACCTCTGGCCTCATCCTGGCCGCGACGGACGGCGCGGTGGCGCGCGAGATCCGCTCCCAGTTCCAGCGCCGGCGCGTGAGGAAGGTCTACCAGGCGCTCGTGTTCGGGAAGCCGAGGCAGGAGACGGAGACGTGGAAGGACGTCCTCACTGTGACAAAGGCCGGGGGGCGGATAAGGACGGCGGCAGCGGGCGGCGGCCTGCCGGCCGAGTGCCGGATGACCCTCGTGCGGCCCGGCTCCGGCCCCATCCGCATGTCGCTCATCCGGCTTGAGCCCCAGACGGGGCGCAGCCACCAGCTGCGGGTCCAGTGCGCGAAGCGGGGCCTGCCGATCGTCGGCGACCAGACGTACGGCAACTTCGGGGCCAACCGGGCCTTCGTGAAGGGCGGGGGCCCCAAGCGGATGTTCCTGCATTCGCAGGCGGTCTCCCTCGAATACCAGTTTGGCGGCCGGGGGCACGCGTTCTCCGCGCAGGCGCCCCTTCCCCCGGAGTTTGAGCGGACGGCCTGAGTTCGGAATGGACGGTTGACGGCGATTTTGGCAGGATCGCAAACCCCTCCATGATCCTGCCCAAGTCCAACCGCCTCACGCCCGAACAGGTCGCCGAGGTCACGAAGATCGTCGGCGAGTTCGGATGCCAGATCCAGCCGATCATCGGCGCCGTCAGGACCATCTACGCGATCGTCGGGGACGAGCGCGACGAGCTCATGATCAACAGGCTGGAGGGCCTGCCCTTCGTCGAGCGAATCGACCGCATCCAGTCGCCCTTCAAGCTCCTGGACCGCCGGTCGGAGCTTGCCAGCAACCGGATCACCATCGGGGGGGTGACGCTCGGCGAGGAGCTCCTCGTGATCGCCGGTCAGTGCACGATCGACCCGAAGAACCCCCAATACTTCCTGGAGACGGCGGCCGCTGTAAAGGAGGCGGGAGCCCACGTCATCCGCGGCGGGGTCTGGAAGCCGCGCACCAACCCCTATTCGTTCCAGGGGGACAGCAAGTCGATCGAGGTCCTGATGGAGGCCTCCCGCGCGACGGGCCTGCCGGTCAACGCCGAGGTGATGGACGAGCACCAGGTCGGCGTCGCCCTGGACGCGGGCGTCCACATGCTCCAGGTCGGCGCGCGCAACGCGCTCAACTACTCGCTCCTTCGCTCGATCGGTAAGGCTGTCGCAAAGCGCGGCACGGTCGTCCTCCTGAAGCGCAGCCTCCACATGGGCACGCTGAACGAGTTCATCTCGGCCGCGGAATACGTCGCCGCCTTTGGGAACCCCAACATCATCCTCTGCCCCAGGGGGACCGCCCCCGCCCTCGACGGCTACCGGAACCACCCGGACGAGAGCATCACCCCCCTCCTGAAGGAGAGGACGTGGGCGCCCGTCGTGGTCGACCCTTCGCACTCCGTGGGAAAGGCCGCCTACGTGCCGGCATGCGCCCTCGCGGCCGTCGCCTACGGGGCCGACGGCCTCTGCATAGAGGCCCACGTGAGCCCGAGCCACGGCATCGGCGACGACCCGAAGCAGGCGCTGCTGCCGGGCGTGCTCGCGGAGACGATTGCCCAGGCCAGGCAGGTATGGTCGCTGCGGCACGGTGTCGCCAGCAAGGTCTGAACTCCTGCCGTGGCTCAGATCCCGCCGGATTTGGCCGTGGCGCTCAGGGGCTCGGGACTTGCCGACTTTTTCCTCGGCTGCACCCCCGCCCACAGGGCCGAATACCTGAAATGGATCGGCGATGCCAAGAGGCCCGGGACGAGGAGGGACCGGATCGGAAAGGTGTTGAAGGCGCTCTCCGACAGGCGCTCCAGGGAGGAGGGCGCTCCGGCGGCGCCTGGCGTGGCCGGGTATTCCGGAACGCCCCTGTGGAAGAAGCTCGGGTACAGGACCGGCGCGTCGTCGTTCGCCGACGGCGCCCCCGGCGGGTACCTCTCCCTGCTGACCCTTCCGGCCGACGTGAAGGTTGCCTGGCTCGACGGTCCGAAGAGGGGAATGGAGTTCGCGCACGTGTTCGTGACGTCGGCCACGCGGCTTTCGGCAAAGCTGAAGTCATACCGGGGCACGAT
>Ga0302326_10029882_pt1 | contig 10921 bp, 7 predicted proteins | sample Palsa_T0_3_FD_202264 | JGI IMG/M metagenome (GOLD analysis project Ga0302326, IMG submission 202264) | Peat permafrost microbial communities from Stordalen Mire near Abisko, Sweden - Palsa_T0_3 | ecosystem: Environmental > Terrestrial > Soil > Palsa > Peat permafrost | place: Sweden: Abisko...
CGGTCGTGCTCTCGCACGCTGCATACATTTCGGGTTCGATCCTCGACGTTGCCGCCATCGGCGCGCATTGCCGCGGGATGGGGGCGCTGTTCGTTCTCGACGCATACCAAACGACCGGCGTGTATCCGTACGACGTCAATGCCTTCGACGTGGACGTCGTCGTCGGCGGTAGCCACAAGTGGCTCTGCGGCGGGCCTGGCTGCGGCTTCATCTACGTGCGACCGGGTTTGCGCGATACGCTCGCGCCCGCGGTCACCGGCTGGATGGCACACGCCGAGCCGTTCGCATTCGAGCCGGCGCCGATTCGCTTGGCCTCGACGGCGCATCGCTGGAACACCGGAACGCCGACCGTGCCCGGCTACCTGGTCGCGCGCCCGGGTCACGACGCGATCCTCGAGGTCGGCGTCGACAACATCCGCTCGCACAACTTGCGTCTCACCGACGCGCTCGCGGAAGGTGCGCTCGCGCGCGGCTTCACCGTCCCGACCCCGCTCGAACACGAGCGGCGGACGGGCTGGATCGGGATGGATTTCCCTGGCGCCGAGCGCGCCAGTACCGCGCTGACGGAGCGGCGCGTCTTCGTCGACTACCGGCCCGGGTGCGGTATTCGCGTCAGCCCGCACTTCTATACGAGCGCCGACGAGATCGAACGCTTCTTCACGATCGTCGATGCGGTACGTCGTGACGTATAAGCGTGCGGCGCTCGCTGCATGCGCCGCCGGCGTCATCGCAATCGATTTCTTGCAGCCGGCGGGCGCGCAAACGCCGGTCTCCCTGCCGCGCTGCACGGAAGCAAGCGCCGTCGAGCTCACCAAACTCGATTCCGCGAAGACGGTTGCGGGCGACTCGTTCGGCTTCAAAATCTCCGAACACGTGAAGGCAACTGCGTTCACGCCGGACATCCCCGCCGGAACGCGTGGCTACGGCATCGTCGCGTTCGCCGATCACGCGCATGGCAGCGGGACGCCCGGGAGACTCGTCGTCGAGCCGCGCTTCCTCGTCCTCACCGGGGGCGTGCACGTACAAGTGCTCGCCGATCCGCAGCTCGCCGATAACTTCGTCCAGGGCACCACCCGGAATATCAGCGGCGCGCTCGGATTCGTGCCGGGGCTCGGTCTGCCGGTCGTGGGCTACAACGCGCTCCATCACGGCCGCGAGGTAGCCATCGATCGCGGCGCCGAGTTCAGTCTCGTGATCGGCGACCAACTCGCGACCGGCGAATGCTTCGTTCCGCCGCCCGACGCGCCCAACGTGCGCTAGTCGCATCAGCGAGCACATCCGACTTCGCACGAGGCGATATCGCGGCGGCGATTGCGGCGAGGTCGAGCCAGCCTGGCGGCGAAGCGGCGGAGGCGTGTCCTACGTCTCTGCGTGAAAGCGACGGCATGGGCGACTCTAAGAGATTTTGCTCTTTCCTGGTTTTGGCATTTTTCGCGCTCTGGGTGGCGGCCTGTTCGGGCGGTCGCCAGTCGCTCTTGCCGCAGTCCGCGTCGCAATCGCGCGCGCAAAAGGACGCGGCGGCGCCGGGCATGTGCACGGTTTATTCAGGCTACGGAACGCTCTCGGGTTGCTACCAAATGGACGAAGCTTCGGGCACGACCCTCGTCGACGGCTCCGGCGCCGGCAAGAACGGCACGATCACATCGAGCGGCGTTACCTACCGCGCGCAAGGCCTGACGACGAATAACGCCTACGCCGAAACGACCAACGGATCGACGGGCGCGATGACGACCGGCGTTTCGACGGCCTCCGGCTCGTTCAGCGTCTCGTTCTTCGTGGATCTGCTCTCGAACGGCGGCAACTACGCGCACCTCGCAGCGAGCGGTAACCCAACGGGCACCGCGCCGTCGACGGGCTTCAGCATCGACGTTAATCCCAACTCGACGAACGCCGTCTATGCCAAAATCGGGTACGGCTCCGGAGACGTGCAGACCAGCGGCGTTCCGATCTCGCTCGGCGCGCCCACCAACGTCACGCTGACCTACAACGCGAGCACGCTCGTCGCAACGCTCTGCGTGGGCAACAGTTCGTCTCCCGCGTGCGTCACCGACACGCTTCCGAGCGCGTACGACGCGTCCGGCAACGCGATCGTCTTCGGCGGCGGCAGCCAATATTTTCCTGTGAACGCAACGTACGACAACGCGGCGTACTGGCAAGGCACGGTGCTTACGGCCGCGCAGATCGATACGATCGCAAGCTATACGGGAACGCCGAGCGGCACGCCGCTGCCCTCTCCGTCGGCGTCGCCGAGCCCAGTCGCGTCGCCGAGCCCGGTCGCGTCGCCGAGCCCGGTCGCGTCGCCGAGCCCGGTCGCGTCTTCGACGCCGGGACTCGTGGACTGGCCAACGTATCAGTTCGATGCTGCCCGCGACGGGTACAACCCCGACACTGCGGGCATAACTCCGGCCTCGCTCGCGAACTTTCACCTGGCATGGCAGGCGTCGATGAGCGAAGCGTTCGGCCAGCCGATCGTCGCTACCAACGTCGCCGGCCATGCGGCGATCGTCATCGTGCCGGCGTTCGAGCACATCTACGCCTTCGATGCGTTCTCAGGTCAGCAAGTCTGGTCGACCGCGCTGCCGACGCAGAACCTAGAGCCGTGCGGGATCGGCGGAATCGGGGGTACTGCGCAGTACGATAAGGCGCTCGGCGCGATCTTCGTCACTGCCGGAAACGGCGCCTCGCCCAACCATGCCATCCTCTACGAACTCAACGTCGCAACCGGCAGCGAGATCACGTCGGTCGATCTGACGCCCGTGCTGGTCAACGGCGAAGGCACGGACAACCACACCGGTGTGCTGCTTGCCGACGGCCTGCTCTATGTGGGAACCGGGTCGAATTGCGAGGGGGCCAGCAGCGGCGGCTATCCGTCGTGGTTGGGGCGGCTCGTGGCGGTCAATCCGGGCACGATGACGATCGCCGACACGTTCTACCCGACCTACGGCCAGGGCGGCAATTGGGGCGGCGGCGGCATTTGGTCGTACGGCGCGGCCTCGGCCGATGCAAACGGCAACGTCTATACGTCCACCGGCAACGCCGAAACCAACCAGTCGGTGAAACAAACGATACCGGCGCCGGTGGCGACGACGACCGATGAGCAAGCCGGTTACGCAGAACACTTGATCAAGCTCAGCTCGAACCTGCAGACCGTCGAAGACTCGAATTATCCGGGCTTCAACTTCAGCATCGGCTACGGCGACCTCGACTACACGGGGGTCCCCGTGCTCTTCCAACCGCCGGGCTGCGCCGATTTGCTCGCGGCTACGCAAGGCAAGGGCGGAACGCTCGAGATCAACGATACGACCGCCCTCAATCCGCCGGTCACGAGCTACGCGCTATCGGTCCCGAGCGGGAAAGCGTACTTTCTGGGCAACCCCGCTTATTCGCCGATCACAGGCTACCTCTACGCGGCGATTCCCTCGTCGGGCAACGGGAGTTTGATGCTGCCGCCGGGGATGGCGGCGATCGGCGGCTGCGGCAGCTCGATCGCGTGGAATACGCAGTTCGGTCCGGATTCGTCTGCCTTCACCAGCCTGGCTCCGCGTTCGGCACCGACGGTGACCGCGGGCGGCGTCGTCTTCATGGCTTCGCCCTGCACCTCCAACGGCAGCGGCGGCTGCACGACGCCGGGAACCCTCAACGGCGCCCTGTGGGCCGTCAACGCGGGCTCCGGCGCCTTGCTTGGAAGCGGCGGCAACCCGTTGCTGACGACGCCCGACGACATCCGGCTGGCGCCGTCGGCCGACGGATTATGGATCTGGGTCATCGACGACAGCGGCAACCTCTACGGCTACACGGTCGATCCGTCCGTGCCGACCGCAGCGCTGCGCGCCGGGAAGCGGCTTCCGCACCAAAGCCTGTATCACGACTGAACTAAGAGGTTGAGCGATCAGATTCGATTTGCGCGGGGCGACGATGCGGCGGCGATCGCGGCGATCTATGCGCCGATCGTACGCGACACGTGGATTTCGTTCGAAGAAGTGGCGCCCGACGAGGCCGAGATGCACGGGCGGATCGAACGTGCGGCCGGCGTCTTCCCGTTCGTGTGTGCGAACGTGGAAGGCGAGGTCGCAGGCTATGCTTACGCGAGCCGCCACCGCGACCGGGCTTCGTACCGGTGGTGCGTCGATACGACGGTGTATGTTGTCGACGGCCGGCGCCGCTCGGGCCTGGCGCGAAAGCTCTACTCCGCGGTGCTCACACTCGCGCGCGAACAAGGCTACCACAATGCCTTTGCGGGTATCGCGCTGCCGAACGATGCGAGCGTCGGCTTCCATCGCAGCGCCGGGTTCACCGACATCGGGATCTATCGCGCGGCGGGCTACAAACTCGGAGCGTGGCACGACACGCTGTGGATGCAGCGCATCTTAGCCGAACCGCGAGGCGACCCGCACGAACCCGTCCCCTTGACCGCGCTCGCACCAGAGATCCTCGCAGCGGCCTTCGGCGAAGGCTAATCGCGTTCCAAGTCGAGCGCGCCGATCATCGCAGTGTGAATACGCCCGTTCGACCCTAAGGTCGAGCCGTTCGCGATATCGAGGGGCGAGCCGTCGATTGCGGTGACGGTGCCGCCGGCCTCGCGAATGATGAGCGCACCCGCTGCGATGTCCCACGGCTTAAGGTCGTGCTCCCAAAACGCATCGAAGCGGCCGGCGGCTACGAACGCGAGGTCGAGCGCGGCCGAACCGTCGCGCCGCACGCCTTGCGCGATGCGCGAAAGCGCGCCGAAGTGAGCGCCGTTGCGGTCGTAGCGCGCCGGAATGAACCCGGTGCAGACGAGGGCTTCGGCAACGTCCGCCGTTCCGCTCACCGAGATCGGCTCGCCGTTGCAGCGCGCCCCGCCGCCTTGCTCGGCAGCATAGAGTTCGTTGAGTGCGGGCGCGTAAATCGCCGCCGCGCGCAATTCGCCCGCGCGTTCGTATGCGATCGAGACGCAATACAGCGGATAGCCGTGCGCGTAATTGGTCGTCCCGTCCAAAGGGTCGACAATCCATCGTTCGTCGCTCGTCCCTGCGTATATGCCCTCTTCTTCCCCCAATATTGAGGCATCGGGAGAGGCGGCGCGAATTCGCGCGACGATCAGTGCCTCGCTCGCCCGATCCGAAGCGGTCACGAGGTCGCCGCGCGTCCCCTTCTCGCGTATGTCGAGCGGCTGACCCACGCGGCCCAGCAGCAAGGCGCCGGCCTCTTTGGCGGTTTCCATCGCACACGCTAGGGGGTTCATCTTCCTCCGAGGCCAACAGCGCGACGTGACGTTCGAACGCATCGCGCTCGCAGCCTTCGGGCGGCTGGTGAGCGAAACCTAAAAGCATGCCCTTTCGCGACGGCTATCTGTCGGAGTTCGTTGGGCGCAGCGCCGTGCTCGACGCTGCCGGCGGCGGCAATTCCGTTGGGAAGATCGTCGATTTTACCGTGGGCAAACCGGACGACGCCTTCCCGCGTATCGACGGGATCGTCGTCAAAACGATCTACGGCGAGCGCTCCGTCCCGGTAAGCGACGTCGTCGACGTCGATGCGAACGGCTCCATCGTCCTGCGACACGCGCCGACCCTGCCCGCGCAGCCCGACGAAAGCACCCTCTACCTCGTCAAAGACCTCTTCGACAAACAGATCGTCGACGTCGACGGCCGCAAAGTCGTTCGCATCAACGATCTCGAGATCGCGAACACGGGCGGCACGTTGCGTGTCGTAGCCGCCGATATCGGGGTAGCCGGGCTCCTGCGGCGCCTCGGCGTCAATCGATTCGCCCCGCAGCTGCTCGACCGCGTGCCGCGCATGTTGATCGCGTGGGACAACGTCGCTCCGCTCACCGATACGAACCCCTCGCAGGTCCAGCTCTCCGTTTCCGGCGCCCGCCTCTCGCGGCTGCATCCATCCGAGCTCGCGGATATCATCAGCGAGCTGTCGACGCAAGATGCGACCCGCGTCGTCAAGCAGCTCGACGATGAAACCGCGGCGGATGCGTTCGAGCATCTCGACGCCGACGTCCAGCAGTCGATCATCGAAGACCTCGGCACCGATCGAGCAGCCGACATCATCGAGGAAATGGACTCGGACGACGCCGCCGACTTGCTCGGCGAGCTCGACGAAGACAAGCGCGCGGAGCTGCTCTCCAAGATCGAGGACCGCGAGTACGCAGACGAGCTGGAAGATCTCGTCGAGTATGAGTCCGACACGGCCGGCGGCCTGATGACGACCGACTACGTGTGGATATTCCCGCACCGCACGACGGCTGCGACGATCGCGAAGATTCGCGAGATCGGCCCCGAGACCGAGTTCATCTACTACCTCTACGTCACCGACGACGCGCGCAAGCTGGTCGGAGTCATATCGCTGCGAACCTTGCTGCTCGCGCTGCCGACGGCGTTCATCCACAAGCTGATGGACACCGACGTCGTCAGCGTCTCGCCCGACACGAGCGCCGAAGACGTCGCCTCGACGATCGCGCGTTACGACCTCTTAGCCGTGCCGGTGCTCGACGCGGAAGGCCGCGTGCTCGGCATCGTCACCGTTGACGACGCGATCGATGCGATCATCCCGGAGAAGATCGCGAACTCGTTACCGCGCTTCGTACGCCACCACGCGAAGAAGCCGGCCATTGCCAACTGACGTCGCAATTCCTGAAGCGCTTCCGACTGTAGAGAAAGCGCCGCGCCGCTCGCGCATGTCGCGGCGGCTGCTGTTCTTGTTGAGCATTCTCGGACCGGGCTTCATCACGGCCTCCGCCGGGAACGACGTCGGCGGTATCTTCACGTATTCGGTTGCCGGCGCACAGTTCGGCTACAAGGCGATCTGGCCGCTGATCCCGATCGCGGTCGCGCTCATCGTCGTTCAGGAGATGGCGGCCCGGATGGGCGCGGTGACCGGCAAAGGCCTCTCCGCGCTCATTCGCGAGGAGTTCGGCGTCCGGATCGCACTGCTCACGATGCTCGGGCTCTTCTTCATGAACACGTTTACGACGTCGGCCGAGTTTGCCGGCATCGCGTCGGCGAGTGAGATCTACCACATCTCGCGCTACATCTCGGTTCCGCTCTCGCTGCTGCTCGTGTTTTTCGCGGTGCTGCGCGTCAGCGGCAAGCTGATCGAGCGAATCTTCGTCGTGCTCTCTCTCGTGTACGTGACGTACATCGTCTCGGGCGCGCTCGCGCATCCCGATTGGCATCAAGTCATTCACGACTCGTTCACCCCTTCGATCGATACCCAAAACCCGGCCTACGTCGGGATGCTCGTCGCGTTGATCGGCACGACGATCTCCCCGTACATGCAGTTTTACTTGCAGTCGGCGATCGTCGAGAAAGGCTCCCGCGCTAGCGATTTGCTGGCGCTGCGCATCGACGTGACCAACGGCTCGGTCCTCGCGATCATCGTCGCGGCCTTTATGATCATCGCGAACGCCGCGACGATCTTCATCTTCAACGGGGCGCACGCCCAGCACCCGATCGTCGTCAACCAAGCCTCGGACGTCGCGATCGCGCTCGCCCCGCTCGCCGGGAAGTTTGCCGAAGACCTTTTCGCGTTCGGAATCTTGAACGCGGGACTCTTCACCGCCGCGGTGCTGCCGCTATCCACGAGCTATCTCGTGTGCGAAGCTTTCGGCTTCGAGGCGGCGATCGACCGGCGCTTCCGCGAGGCGCCGGTCTTCTTCACGCTCTTCGCGGCGGGCCTCATCATCGGGGCGTCGCTGGTGCTCGTTCCAGGCGCCCCGCTCCTGCAGCTCTCGATTGCATCGCAGGTCGTCCAGGGGTTGCTTCTGCCGCTCGAGCTCGTGCTGATGCTGATCATCATCAACCGCGCTCGCGTCATGGGAACCTTCCGCAACACGCGGTTCGCCAACACGATCTGCTGGGCGACCGTCGTCATCGTCGGCGTCATCGCGCTCTACTACACCTACACGCAAGTCGCGGCTATACTGTAACATCGGGCGACGATGAGGAGCCCGAAGCTTAACGGAACCTTATGCGGGCACAGTATGCGCGCCGGGTGCCGTAGAACAGCGATTGCGATGTTGCGTTATATCGGCGTGCTCTGCGCTGTGATGGCGGCGCTATGCGTTTGCGATGCCGCCTATGCCGACACACCGTCACCCGCGCCGAGCGCGAGCGCGCGGCCTTTCGGCCTGCACCAAAAGACGAACGCGGCGCTGACGCTGCTCGATCAAGCGTCGCGCGGGCCGGGTCAAGTCGGGCCGGAGGCCGCGGGCTTCGTCGGGGGCTCTCCGCTCGCGCCCAACACGCCGTACGACCTCTTCTCGAGTGCGGCGCAAACGCCCGGCGTTGCGGGCTTGGGCCAGATCGTTACCGAGGCAACCTATAGCTTCCGCGGTTTCGACGCAAGCGCCGAGGCGGGCCTCGGCTACGTGCGCGGGAGTGAGATGACCGCTGCGTATTGGGGAGAGTCGCTCTTGCCGACGATCAATCCTCACGTCGGGTCGCTCGCTTTCCCGTATCGTACGATCTTTCCGACCCACGCCGGACAAGACGATGGCACGGTTTTGCGCAGCTCACTGCTTTCAGGTTCGCTCGCGTCGGCCGACGGCAACCTGCGATTGAAGGCCGGCTGGTTCGACCTCACCCAGACCGATCGCTTCGTTTTCGCGCCCGCCGCTTTGACGAACGCCAATCCGGCGATCGCCTTCGCCCCCGCCGAATCGCTGACGAACGGGCTCGCCGGTCTTTCGAGCTGGTCGCCGTACGCGAGCGCGCTTCCACTACACGGTGTGGACCTCGTTGCGAAGCGAGGCGACGGCACGCTCGAACTCAGCGACGCGGCGCTACCGTCGCTGCCTGGCGAAGGCGCGCGCCAAACGATGGGTTCGATCGTGTTCGACCGGGGCGAAGGCACGCGTTTCTCCGCGCAGTTCGAGCATGTGACGACGGGAGGCATACCGTTCGTCACGACGATTCCATCGGGTGCGAACCCGCAATACGTGGTGAGCCCCGAAGGGGTGCTGCCCACGAGCACCCTTAGCGGCCAGCGGCAGACGATCGCGGGCTTGCGCGGTGCGTTTGCGGTCTCGCCCTACTACGCGGTCGACGGCCTGGTGGAGATCGGGCGCGCGTGGTACGACTCCGCGCGCGCCGCGATGCCCGGCACGACGAAGCCCGGCGGTTTCTATCATGCGGGACTCATCAAAACCCAAGGCCGCGTAACGGCTTCGTTCGACTACTACCGCATGGAGCCGCGCTACGCGTCGATGATCTTACCCTACGGCATACCGGAAAATCAGTGGAGTGCGGCGTTTGCATGGCCTGGCCAGTGGCTGAAGTCGAACTATCAACTCGTCGACAACAGCGTGCTCGGCATCAACCGCCAAGGCTATCGCTTTCGCTACTACGTCGACAAGGGGCCGCTCGAAGTGCACCTCGAGTTCACGGACCTCCATCAGATCGAACCAGAAACGAGGTTCACTGCGGAGCAAGAAGGCTTCGTCGACGGCTTCTATTTGCCGCAGGTTCCGGGCTACGCCACCTTCGGGCAGCAAAAGCGCGTCGCGCTATGGACCGCGTGGCATCCGTCGTTCGGCGATCTCACGCTCGACCTCGTCGACGACGAGTTGTACCGCGGCTACGCCGTCGCGCATCCCGAGGATCGCGTCTCCTATTCGGTGCCGCAAGGCGTGATCGCATACGCGCGCCACGTTTCTCCGAACGTGGTTGCATCCGCCGGACTCGGCCGCTTCGCGATCGAGGGCGCTTTCGACGAGCCGCTCGATTTCGCGCAGCGCGTGTTCCTCGCGGGCGTCGAAGTCAAGCAGTCGACGACGACGTCGCTGCTGGTGAGCTGGCGACGCTCGACGTTTTCCGGTTTGTCGACCGCACCGCTCGCCGGCGTCTCGCCCGATTACGCAGCGTCGCTACTGACCGTCGAGCAGCGCTTGTCGTTGTAACTCGGACGCAATAAACATATAGGTGATGAGCCGTTGTCAGTCCGTGAAGGGACGGCGTTCACAGGCCCGTACCGTGTGGTAGAAAGTTTCGAACGTTGAGAAACTCGGGGGTCGACATGTCCTCAGCCGCCGTCGCAAATTCCGATCAGCGCACCCAGCTTACGCGTGCGGTCATCGCGAGCACAATCGGAACGTCGATCGAATGGTACGACTTCTTTCTCTACAGCACCGTCACCGGACTCGTCTTTGCGAAGCTGTTCTTTCCGAAGAGCGATCCGCTCACCGGCACGTTGCAAGCGTTCTTGATCTACGCCGTCGGTTTTCTCGCGCGTCCGGTCGGCGCGGCGATCTTCGGCCACTTCGGCGATCGACTCGGACGCAAAGCCGCACTCATAGCGACGCTGCTCTTGATGGGAATCGCGACCTTCCTCGTCGGCTTCGTGCCCGGCTATGCCACCATCGGCATTTGGGGCGCCGTCTGGCTGACCGTGCTGCGTTTCGTGCAAGGCATCGGCGTCGGCGGCGAGTGGGGCGGCTCCGTGCTGCTTTCGATGGAGTGGGCGAAAACGAACGGCCGGCGCGGTTTGATAGCGAGCTGGCCGCAGTTCGGCGTTCCCGCAGGCTTGTTTCTAGCGAATCTCGCCGTGCTGATTTTCAGCCGCGTCTCGGGCGAAGCGTTTCTCGATTGGGGCTGGCGCATTCCATTTTTCCTGAGCATCCTACTCGTCGCCGTGGGGCTGTACATCCGGCTCGGTATCATCGAGACTCCGGTTTTCAAGCGCGTCGCGGAAGAAAACCTCGTCGAGAGAGTTCCCGTCTCGCTCGTCCTGCGCTTGCACTGGCGCGAAATCATTTTGAGCGCGCTGGCACGTATGTCCGAACAAGCCCCGTTTTACATTTTCACGGCCTTCATCTTCACCTACGGAACCGACGTTCTCAAGCAGCCGCGCAACGAGCTCCTCTACGCGGTCCTGCTCGCTTCGCTCGGCTCGCTCGTTTGGAATCCGCTGGCCGGTCACATCTCCGACAAGATCG
>Ga0302326_10029885_pt1 | contig 10920 bp, 3 predicted proteins | sample Palsa_T0_3_FD_202264 | JGI IMG/M metagenome (GOLD analysis project Ga0302326, IMG submission 202264) | Peat permafrost microbial communities from Stordalen Mire near Abisko, Sweden - Palsa_T0_3 | ecosystem: Environmental > Terrestrial > Soil > Palsa > Peat permafrost | place: Sweden: Abisko...
AGAGTGAGGTAATTTCGGGGCGGGTCGTTTTGTGCAGGGTCGGGTCGGGTTGTTGAAGCATCAATCCCTATGCCCACAGCCCTCGCCTCAAAGCGACCCTTTTCCGACTTCGGAGTTCGGGCTAAAACAACTGCCTAATTTGGGAGAGAATTCGCTCCAAGAGCGGTGTCGGCATCAAGCCGATGCGCTTTATTACCAATTGGCGGTGCAATGCCGCAAGTTTTGCCACTCTCACCACGGATGGTTTCGGCAAACCGCAGGCGGCCAAGTCGCCCGGCGGAATCAAAACTCCTCGGCAGTCAGTCTGCCGGGAATCTGAGAAGTAATCGCCGCTACGAGCACGTCGTCGCTCCTGGCATTCAAGGCGTCGGACGAAATGACCAGGGCAGGACGCTGCTTGGTGCTGCTCAAATCCGTGAAGGGAAATGGCACCAGGATAATGTCGCCGCGTTTAAAGCTGGTCGTAGATGGCATCTTCAGGATTGTTCCAGAACTCAAAGGCAGGTTCCGCCAACCGTGTCCATGCCAAATCGTCCAATGGGATCTTCAGATGCTGCGGCAGAATTCGGAGCAACTCGACTTGTTCTTTCACATCCAGTTTATCTATGGCTGCGCTAATTTCGGCTAGACCTCTCATGTTGTCACTCTATCGTTCGTCAACCGCAAAAGCAAGTCTTGAGACTTCTATAATGAAAACTTACTCGCCCTTCAACTCCAAAACGGTAATGGAAAATGGCGGGAAGCTACGCGTGAAGTTTGCGCCTAGCCCTTTTGTTTTTTCCATGACAGGAATGATCTTCATCGGTTCCTCGATGGAATTGGTGTCATCCACCTTGTCGGCTTTCAATGTGATGGACTGCCCCTTTTCGGCAATCTTGGAAACCCCGCTGATTTGAATTTGCGCCGGTTGCGCCTCTCCACGGCTGTTGACTACCTTCAAATAAATCGTGCCGCTCTTGCTGTCGCGCGTGGCATCGAAAAACAGCGTCGGCACCTCATGGGCTGGCGGAGGCGCTTGTTCGACGCCGTTTCGGCGTCTGGCAACCGGTTGCCAGTGAAAGGTGGGAATACTCTCCGAACTGGTGGCCAGCACTTCGTCGCCGTGGTGCGTGCTGAATATTTTTTGCGCGTAGTAGGCGGGCGAGCCATAACTTGACATGGCGTCGTAACCGATCAAATCTGTTTTCCATTGCATCCCTCCGGGACTCACATTGACGATCAGGGGCGCATAACAGGAAATGAGGACGATGTCGGAGTTGCGCTCCATGCCGGTCATCCAGGCGGCGTCGCCCAGCGCGCCCGCCATGTTCGGGGTCGGCGATCCGACGCGCGTGGCCCACTCGCCACAAAATATTTTCGTCGGGCTGCTGCGCGGATAGGTGTCGTAATCATGCGCGTGAAATTCCATTTCCTCCTGCGAACGATAATAATGTTCGTCCAGCACGTCGGGCTCCCGGCCACGCACTTTGGCCGTGGCGATGATTTTCAAGTTGGGATACTTTGCCTTGATCGCATCGTTAAACTGCGCGAACCGCCCGTCGTAACTGCCAGATTTATCGAATGAATCCTCATTGCCGACCTCGACGTAATGCAGCGTGAACGGAGCGGGATGTCCGTCCTTCGCTCGTTGCGCGCCCCACTTTGTGCCCGTGTCGCCGGTGACGTATTCAATTTCGTCCAGGGCGTCCTGCACGTAAGGCTCCAGATCGGGGCCGGGCTTGATGTAATCATGTTTCAGCGCGTAGCCGGCGAAAACCGCCAGCAACGGCTCCATCTGCAAGTCCTCGCACCAATCGAGATATTCCAGGAGACCGAAACCATCCGTGGACCAGTAACCCCACGGGCTTTCGTGTCCCGGCCGCTGCGAAATGTCGCCGATGGTTTTCTTCCAGTCGAAGCGGGTGTTGATGTAATCGCCTTCGAGATAATTGCCGCCGGGGAAACGAAGGAACTTCGGGTTCATATCCGCCAGGAGTTGCATGATATCGGTCCGGTTACCGTTGGCTCGATGATGGAAGGTCGGCGGAAAAAGCGACACTTGCTGGAACCAGATCGTTCCTGGCGCAGTGGTCGTGATGGCGAACGTATTGTCCTTCGAAGGCGCCACTTTCTTCGTTGTCAAGTTGACTTCATATTTTTTCCAGTCACTCGTGAGTTTGGAAACTTCGACGCTGGCGAGGACGGTTGTCCCATTGGAGCCGATGATGGCCACCGTGAGCGGGCCGTGGAAGCCATCCGCCCCCCTGGCGTAAAAGGAAACTTGGTAGGTGGTTTTTGGCCGCACAGGAATGCCCCAATAGCCGCCGTTGGCAATGCCGGCGGGGGAACTCGCTGAGGCGCTCGACGCATCCAGTTTCAAGCTCACATTCAGAGCCGCATTGAGCGGCGTGCTTGCATCCAGCGTGATGGTTCCGCCACCCAAGGCGCTCCAAAATTTCGCCCCATTGGTGCTGGCCTTGAAGGAACGATTGCGAATCAATTCCCCGTAAAGGCCGCCTTCGTATGAATAATTGATTTCCTCCGTCATCAAGCCATAAAGCATCGGGCTAACCTTGGCCGCGACCTTGCCGGCGTCGATGCGCAGAACGGCAGGCGCGACGGCGGTTTGCGCGTTTAAGGCCGATGACGCGAAAGCGACGCTAACGCCAACAAAAGCAAGCGTCACTCTCAACGGAGCTGTGTTCAATAAGTTCAATAATTGGTGCCGAGTTGCGCAGCCAGCCGGTAAAAGATCTGGGTGCCACTCGGTTGGGTTAAGGTGAAGACGCCATATCCGGTTCCATTGGTAAAGATCGAACCGGCTGCGTTGGTGAAAGCGGTGGTGGACGTGGACGGCAGGTTGGTCAGGGTCAACCATTGTGGATTGGCCAGGTTGGTCGAGGTTTGAAGGCGATAGATGCGGCCGCCAAGAGTGGGCGAAAAATACGCCGTGATAACATTGCTCACCGCGGCCCCAGCCCCAAAAGTCAGAGTGCTGGTCGGATCGTTGGGCGACAGGCCGAAAACATAGTCGGCGAAATTGGTGTTGGCGGCCGGTGTATTGCCATAGAAGGCGGCCCACCAGGCCGGGACAGCGCCGTTGGTGGAGGGAGGGTAGTCTTGAGAATCGACATAAGACCACATCATGCCGTTCGCCACGACGAACTTGTTCGTTTCGCCGGTGTCATTTTCAATGATGACGTTCCCGTTGGTGCCGACTGCAAAGAAAATGTTGGTGCCAATCGGCTGCCAGCTCTGCCCGTTGACGGTCACGTGAGTGGTTTGATTGAGACCCTCATTAATGATGTTGGTCGCCCCGTTAATAACCAGCGGTGTATTGGTCGAGAAAGAAACGTTGGTGGGATACCATGAGGCAACATTGTAGAAGCCCGGCGTAATAATCGTCGGGCTGTAAGTCGCGTACGCCGTCGGATCATTCAGTGGAGTTGTGTCTGCCACATCATAAAAGCTGCCGTAGCCATTCGTGATGGCGGTGGAGCCTGTCTGCCACGGACCATCCTTATAAGCCTGGTCGCTGTTCAGAATGAGAGTGTCCACGGTGGCGAAGCTTCCATTGGTGGCATAAGGCGGCGGATTGGAGGCCACATTAAACCATGATACGGCGTTGAAATAATAAGTGGTGTCGCGCGACAGGCCGGCAAGCTCGACGGTGTGATTGGTGGAGGGGCCAGACAAGGAAGTCAGCTTTCCTAAGCTTGGGGTCGTGCCATAAGCCACTTGCACCGTCGCCAGGACTGGCGTGGTCCATGTGAGAAAGGCGCTGCTGGCGTAGGCATACACAGTGATCGGGGAAGGCACAATCTTGGTGGTTGAGGTCACAACGTTGGAAATAATCACCACCGCGTTTGAAGGCGATTCCAGATACGCGGGATTCGTATTAACCAAGGGACTGGATAACGTAAGATTGAAGATCTTATTGCCCTCATAAATATTCGGATTGAGGATGGGCACCACAAATGTGTTGGTGGTCTGGCCGATGGCAAAGTTGAGCACGCCGTTGGTGGCGACATAATCAACCTGATTCATGGCGTTAAGCGCGCTATTCTGGTTGGTGCCATTGCTGGTGGCAAATTGGACCGAGGCGGGTTGGGTAAAGGTGTTCAGCCGGTTTACCGTGATGAGCACGCCGCCAGTGGTATCCAACACGTTATATGCGCTGGCCGAAAACTGAAATGCCGTCAGGTCACTCAGAATCGTGACGGTATTGGTGCTTGGGGGTGAGAGCACGACGCCGACAGGACCTGGGTCGGTCAGCACAACTTGGAAGGTCAAAGGACCGTAAACAACATCTCCCTGCAGAATTGAAATGGGAATGGATTGCGGTTGGTTTGAGGCAAAAGTCAGCGTGCCGGAAACGGGCAGATAATCGACGTACGGCACGGCATAACCGTTAGTTTCGGAAGCGTTGCGCGGCGACAACGTGTAGTAACCCACCGTGGCGGTGTTGGTGGCCGGACCGCCGCGCAGCACGGACACGTTAAGTGTGTTGCCTTCGAGAGTAGTATAGTTTGCCTGGGCAAAACTGAAGTTCTCGATCTCGTTTTGAATGGTCAAAACCACGGTGGTGGGGCCAGTGATGGTCGGCCCTCCCTGGCCCGGAGGCGGTTGAGGACTGGAAAGCGTCAGATAGAGAGTGAGATTGGGACCCGCGGAAGGTTGCGGAATGATGGGAATGTTGGCGATCTGGTTCGTCTCGCCATCGGCAAAGTTAAGCGTCACGCTGACGGGAGAATAGTTTAGGCCGGCAACGGCCGTGCCGTTGGAAGTCGTCAACGTCACGGAAATCGGCCCGCTGGAACCGTTGGTGCGAACGACTGTGATGGCCGCATTGGTCGCCGGCTGGAGCACAGTATAGTTGGTTTGTGAAAAGGCCAGAAAACCGGGGCCGGTATAAACGTTCGCGATAGTCAGAATGGCGTTGCTGGGCGATTCAATCAGCGTGTTGGTCGGATATGCCAGCTCTAAACCAACGGTCTGGTCGCTGAACATGTTGGTCGCATTCAACAGGGGAACGTCGAAAGCAAGATTCGTTATCCCCGGATTGAACGTCAGGGTATTTGTGGTGGGTGTGTAATCGACGTAAGGCGTGGCTGTGCCATTGGTTCCGGTAAAAACCGTGACAGAAACCGTGCCGTTCGTGTTTCCGATTCGATAGATGGGAATAATGGCGTAGCCTCCCGGCGCATTGGCGGAATCGACATAGCTTGGCGCGGAGAATTCCACCGCCGTATAGACATTGGTAATGTAAAGGACGGCCGTAGCCTGCACGCCAATGACTGAGTTGGTCGGGTTGACCGCATTAGTCGGGTTGGACAGGGAAAGGTTGACGGTCAAATTACTGCCCGCCATAAAGGTGTTGATGATCGGAACAATGACCGTTTCGAAGGTTTCACCCAACGGGAATGTCACAGAAGACGCCACGCTCAAGTAGTCAATGCCGGCCAGGGCTGTGCCGTTGGACGTGGAAAAGTTGACGCTGAGGGGGGCTTCGCCTCCAAGACGTTGCAGGGTGATGAACGCGTTGGTGCCATCCTGTAAAACGCCATAGTCGGACTGGCTGAACTGAACGGTGCCGTAGGCCGAATCGATGGACCCGCCATAAACACGCACAAAGTTGTTCTCGGGGACTCCCTCAAAACTGGTGAACCCGCCGGCGAGATCGATCTCATCATTGCTCTGAATGACGATGGTGTCCACAAAACCGCCATCCGCTCCCGACCCAAAATTAATGGTTGGGTCCGCCGTGCCATTGGTATTGAGCCGTGTAATTCCGCTGCGGGTGACGTTGTTGAACCGGGTGAATTCGCCCCCGACCAGAATCCTTTGCTGGGAATCGATGGCCAGGGCGAGCACGCTGTTATTCCCGCCAACGCCCAGGCCGGCGCTGAAGTTCGTGTCCACGCTGCCATCGATGTTCAAGCGGGCGAGGTAATTCAAATTGTACGTAACGTTGCTGACAGTCACGTTGGTGAAGGAGCCGCCGATAAGAATCTGGCCGTTAGGCTGGATGGCGATGGCCCGCACCGAAGTCGCCGAGGTCGGACCGGTGCCGGGATTGAAATTGGGGTCGATGACTCCCGCCGCGTTGAAGCGAATTAAATGATTGTGAATCGCGCTGTTGACAAAGGTGAAATCGCCGCCGGCAACGACGCTGTTGTCCGCCTGCACTGCCAGTGCGTGAACGGCGCCATTGATGCTGGTCACGCCTCCCTGCGCGACATTAAAACTCGTATCAAGCGTGCCCGGCAAACCCGGGGAATTGGTGGCTCCATTCACCCGGGCGATACCCCCGCTGGGGATGCCGTTGTAGTTGGCGAAATTGCCGCCAATGTAATAGGAGAGCTCGCTTATGCTCAGTCCCTGCGAGTTGGTCTGGGCGGTGGGCAGAAGCGTCTCGGCCACGGCGAAGACCGTACTGTCGGCTCCGGAGCCGGGGTTGAATGTCTCATCCAGTGTTCCGTTCAGATTCAACCGGGCCACGCCGTTTCGATTGATCGTATTGACGGTGGAAAAGCCGCCCACAATCACGATAGGCCCGTCGTTGGTTTGGACGCTGTTGGTGGTCTCGCTCAACACTTGAAGAACATTGCCGTTGGCGCCCGCCTGGTTGAACAGAAAAGTGCCGTCATAATCGCCGTTCGCCAGAAGCCGCCCGACAAAGTTGAACGGATATTGGTTGAAGTAAGTAAAGTCGCCACCCGCCAGGATGTTGCCATCGGGTTGAATGGCAAGTGAATTAACAAAACCATTAAAGCCGGTCCCGTTCAGGGTGGTCATGTCCACCGACCCTGCGCTATTGAGGATCAGTTGCGGGTCTAGAATGGTCAAGGTGGCATACTTGCTGGGGTATGTTGTGGCGAGATTCACCGTGATGTTGGTGAGCTGCAAGGAGAGTATCCGGTTGGTCACGACGGTTTCGCCCGATGTGTAAAAAATCGGCACGGAAAAAGTCTGACTTGTCACTCCTGGAAGGAAAGTGATAGTTCCGCTGGTCGCGGAATAATTCTGACCCGCGACGGCCGCCTGGTAACCCGGGGGCGGAGTGGTGCTGTTGGCCAGCGCTGCGTTGGTGTAACTGGCTGTTGTATAATTAGCCACGATGGTGCCGGTCGAACCGCTGGTGCGAGTGACCGTAATGAGGGCCGAGCCGGAGTTCTGCGCAATATTGAAATTCGGCACTCCGTAGCTGAGCGGAGCCGCAAAGTTGAGCGTGCCGTAAGCATCACTCTCCACAATGGTCAAGTTGGCGGTGATGGGGCCGACGCTGTTACTGAGTATCCCGCTATCGTTGACGATGCTTCCGACGTTGGTCGCATTGAACAAAACCAAGCCCACATTCAAGTTCCCATCGACCGAATAGTCCTGCAAAGTCTGAACAGTCATGGTCTCCGGGCCAAGTCCCTGGTTGGGAAAAGTGAGGGTGTTGGTGACGCCGATGTAATTGATGCCGTTGGTGGCGGACTTGGTGGCGGCATTGGTGGTGGCGCACTGCACCGTCAGTTCTCCCAGCGCTCCGCCGACTCGCTGGACACTCACGGTTGCCAGCCCCGGCTTGAGCACACTGAAATTAGTGGCGGTGAAAATCAAATGACCCGGCTGGAAGTTGCCGTCGTAGATCGTGACAATCGCATTGGAGGGAAGCAGGGCGGTGTCATAAGCATTGGTGAACGGGGTCAATCCGTTGCCCGAGTTCAAGGCGGCATTAAACAGAAGCACATTAAAATACTTGGTCGGCTGCGCCGAGGAGTGGTTTTCGATGGTGACGGTAAAGCCGTTGCTAGTGACCCCAGGTTGAAAGACCAGCACTCCGTTGGCGATCGCATAATCGTTAATGGTGCTGTTGACATTGGAAATGGCGGTCCCATTTTTGGTGGTGTATTGCAGTTGGACATAACCCGCGCTCCCGTTGGTGCGAAGCACGCTGACAACGATCGTGTTGGAAGTGTTGACGGTATAGTAGTTGGAAAGGCTAAAACCAAAAAACCCGGGTGGAAAATTGTCATTGACGATTTCCAGTTGCGCTCCTTGTATGCCTAAGGCCGGCAGGGTGGGAATCGGCACGCCGCCGAGATTCAAATTTCCATTGAGATTTAGAATGGAAACGTTGCCGTAAAGGTTCTGCATGGCCGAGGTGTCATTCGAGATGGACAAAAGCAACTCCGGATTGCCGGCTCCGTATTGTATAGGCAAAGGGTCGTAGTTGAAGCTCCAAAAAGAGTCGCTGACCTTCCAACCATAGCCCGCGTTAAGGACGCCGGACTGAGGCACCACAAGAGGGTAGGCGTTGCCCGCCGCATCAATACCCAAAAAAGTGGCCGTCGCATCGGTGTCACCCGGAAGCAACCCAAAGTCGTTGGCGGTGGCGGATCCAGGCCCCGGCGGCAGCGTGTTCGTGCCCAAAGTGAGCATGGCCGGACCCAGGCTTCCGTTGGTCCGGTAAACGGTTACGTAGAGCGAACTCTCAACATCATCCACCGTGAAATTGTTGGTCACAAAAGTGACATTGCCAGGATCATTGCCAATGCCGCCTCTGGGACTGTTAACGGTGGGTGTGCCCAGGAGACGGGCCACGTTCCAACGCGGATGGACGTCGATGCGCGTGGCGCCTCCTCCAACATCGTTGAAAGCGCCGCCAATAATCACATTGTTGGAACCTTGCTCAGAGCCAAGGGCGAAGACCGTCTGCGCTGGAGTGATATAGAGGGCATTCGGCAAGCCAGCGAACTGATTATAAGCCGTATCCAAAAAGCTGGTATCCAGCCATCCTTGCGGGAGCAAGCGCGCCACACCCAAACGCCGGGTGCCGTTATAGTTCTGGAATTGCCCGCCAATCAGGACGTAATTATTGGTCAGAACCAACGCGGCATAGACCGTATTGTCAGCGCCGGTGCCGACGCTGAAGGCGGTATCAAGTGTCCCATTGTATCCGATTAGAGCGAGTGATTTGGAGCTGGTCAAATTGTAGTTCTGGAAAGCCCCGCCGATGAGGATCTCATTGTTGTTATTCGTCTCAATCGCAAGGGTATAGACATAGTTGTCCGGTCCAACTTCGGGGGCAAAGGAAGGATCCATCGCGCCGCTGTGCAGCAGGCGGGCCACATAGTTGGCATTGGTGCCATTGACGTGATTGAACTTCCCGCCAATGACGATATTGTTGTTGCCATCCAACGTCACTGCCAGCACGTCCTCGTCGGTCCCGAAGTTAGGGAGGCCATTTCCGGTGTCGGGCAGAAAAGTGGTGTCCAAAGTGCCGTTGGTCAGCAAACGCGCGATGTGATTACAGTTGACTGTGTTGAAGGAAGTGAAATCCCCGCCTGCCACTATATTGCCACTGGCATCGAGGGCCAACGCATAGACGGCGCCGTTGAAACCGATGCCTGTCTTAAAGGTCGTGTCCAGCGCGCCGTTGGCGGTGAGCCTGGCGATGTTCACCGCGTTGGTTCCGTTGTAAGATGTGAAATTGCCGCCAATGATGATGCGTCCGTTCGGATCAATGACGGTGGCCCAAACGGAGCCCTGATAGCTAATGCCGGTGCCGGGAGGAGGATTGAAAGTCAAATCCTGCAAGCCTGGCGTTGCTGAACTCGGACCGAGCAGGCGAGCCACGCCGAAAATGGGTCTGGAATTGAAAGCGGTAAAGGAGCCACCGATGATGGCCCTTTGTTGGCTGTCCATGGCCACCGCCTGCACTACTTGGTTCGCCCCGGGGTTCTGATTGTTTATCGGATAGCCCTGGAATGTCCCCGTCATGTTATCAGGATTGTAGTCCACGTCCACGGAACCGCCCGGCGGCGGTGCGGTGTAGCAAGGTGTGCAGCCGTAGGGTGTGACGTCATAATTAATTGTCAGATTGGCGTTGGGCACGGTGCCGATGTAGGCGGTGGGAGGGCCGCCTGTTATCGGAAGGTTTGGCAGCAATGGAGTCGCCAATTGCAGCAAAATATCCGATTCGAATTCGGTGATGGGATTGTTGTTAATGGGAATCGAAACGGCCGCATAAGGGGTAGGGCTTCCCGCGACCACGGTCACCGTTCCGTATGTGCCGTTCCACCCGGTGGTGGGCGCGCTAAAATCAAAGTCCGTCAGCCCGTTGGAAGGAGTGGCATAGTCGGAGCCGGCGACGGTGGCCCATTGGTTATCATTCAAGGGTCCGGTATTAACAGCGTAATCAACCGTATAGGGAACGGTATAGCTGGTGGTGCCGCCGGGTGGTCCGCCCGTTGCATAAATATAGACCGTCGCGGTGCCCACATTTTTGTCCACCCGGAAGGTGGCCCTCTCCCAATTGATGGAGACCATGCCTTGCCCGACTATCCCCTGCAAACCTGCGCCAAGGGTGCCCAAGGTGGTGTTGTTCGTGTGAAGGCCATCGCCGAAATTGGCTGGATCAATAAGGTAGCTAAGAATGTCCAATTCCGCGGCGCCGCCGGTGGCGGAAATAGTCGGGGGCGGGAGATCCGGGTCGTCCTCGGGATCCGGGATGGCATTGGTCAAATACAGCAGAATCTTGGCATTGATTCCGGGATATTCGACGGTTCCATTGGTATCCGGATCGTCCGGTCCGTAATCTGGAAAGGGTGTAAAAGGCGGCAAGGGCACGAAGACATCCTGACTCATTTGATAATTGCTAAAGGTCAGGACTATGGGTGTGGGAAGATAATCCACCCCGCTCACCGCAGAAGGAGTCAAGACCATGTCCAAAACTTGATAGCAGAAAATATTGGTCTGATACACGTTCGTCGACCCGTTGTTTGTGACCGTAGTGACCGTGCCAATTTCGGGCGAGGGGCTTTGGGGTTCGCAATAGAAATTCGTGAAGAAATCCTGCAGGCCAAGGCCTGCCATGGTCGGGTAATTGGTCATGAGTGGGCCGTCGGTCAGCGTACTGCTGGAACCAGCATTGGTTTCGAGGGTCGTATA
>Ga0302326_10029887_pt1 | contig 10920 bp, 9 predicted proteins | sample Palsa_T0_3_FD_202264 | JGI IMG/M metagenome (GOLD analysis project Ga0302326, IMG submission 202264) | Peat permafrost microbial communities from Stordalen Mire near Abisko, Sweden - Palsa_T0_3 | ecosystem: Environmental > Terrestrial > Soil > Palsa > Peat permafrost | place: Sweden: Abisko...
TTCCTCGAGCACAGCCGCATCTATTACTTTGCCAATGACGGGACGCCGGAGGTGTATCTCTCCAGCGCGGACTGGATGCCGCGGAATTTCTACCGGCGGATCGAAGTCGCCTTTCCCATCGAGAGCCCGAAACTGCGGGACGAAATCATCGAGGAAATCCTGCCGGCCTTCCTCAACGACCGGGTCAAGTCGCGGGAATTGCAATCCGACGGACGCTATGTGCGTTTGAAGCCGCGGCCCGGGGAGGAACATTCGCAAGCCCAGCTCTTTTTCCGTGAACGCTCGCGGCAATTTTTTGCGAACTTGACCAAGGCGAGCAGCCACGCGGCGAAAATAATCCCAATCGAGGCGGAAAGGCTGAAGGCTGAAGTATGAAGCACAGAATCCCTATTCTGCCATCCGCTTCATACTACATATTTCATCCTTCATTCTCTTAATTGAAATATAAGTTGTTTTCCCTTGTGTTCCATGCCCGGAAGAGCACGCTCGCCGCCTCGAATCCAAAAAAATCCAATGAAAATCATACGATCCCTTCCCCTCATCCTACTCACACTGCTGGTGGTTGCTTTCGCCCGGCCCGCTCATGGCGCGGCAGACGTGGGTGTAAAACTTTATTTTGGCGCGTATGATTCGAAGACTCGTTATCCGGCGGGCGCGGTGGTTACCGATAACGGCACCACCTATGTGGCGGCCACGGGCAGAGCGTTCAAAGTGGCGCCGGGGACTGATGCGAGCCTTTGGGTGCCATTGGACACAACTGCATTGGCAGGTACCGGACTGCAAGGAGCCACCGGGGCCACGGGCGCAACCGGCGCCACGGGGGCGGGAGTCGCAGGCGCAACGGGCGCAACCGGCGCCACGGGCCTGGCAGGCGCCACGGGCGCAACGGGCGTCACGGGGGCGGGAGTCGCAGGCGCAACGGGCGCAACCGGCGCCACGGGCCTGGCAGGCGCAACAGGCGCGACGGGCGCGACCGGAGCCGCGGGCGTCGCAGGCGCTACGGGCGCAACCGGATCCACAGGGCCAACGGACAATGGCCAGTTAAACGGCGGCTCCACGGCCATCGGCGAGGACGCTCTCGCCGCCTACCCGCCCACTGCCACGCTCGGCGCTGATACCGCCTTCGGCTTCGATGCGCTCGCCGCCGACGCCAACGGCGCCGGCAACACGGGAATCGGCGCTGACGCGCTCGAGGCCGTGAACAATGGCGACTTCAACACTGCGACCGGATCCGGCGCGCTTGCCGCCCTTAACGCTAGCAACGACGACACCGCCGACGGTGCGAGTGCGCTTAGCTCAAACACGGCTGGCGCCGATGAAACAGCCGTGGGCTTCAGTGCGCTCGCCTCATCCAACGGCAACCAAAACACCGCCGTCGGCTCCGGGGCGCTCTTTAGCAATGTTAACAACGTTGACAACACGGCCGTCGGCTACGAGGCGCTCTACTTCAACAACAACGACGGGAACAGCAATGACGGCTACTGGAACACGGCCGTCGGCTGGGACGCGCTGCGCGCCAATGTTTCCGGCAACAAAAATACGGCCGTCGGAGCCGATGCGCTCACCTCCAACACGGATGGCCCCTTCAATACGGCCATGGGCTACGATGCGCTCAGGACCAGCACGGACGCCGCCGATTGCACCGCCATCGGCTACGCCGCGCTTTTTGCCAGCACCGGCGCAAACAACACGGCCCTCGGGACGAATGCGCTTACAGGCGACGCGGCCGGCCACGATAATATCGGTATTGGCCTAAACGCCGGCGCGGCCCTGACCACCGGCAGCAATAACATCTACATCGGCTCCAATGACGGAACCGCCGGTGAGAACAACTGCATCCGCATCGGCCCCCAGAATAGTGTGGGCACCGACACATGCATCGCCGGCATTTACAATAACGTCCTGACCACCACGGCGGTTTACATCGATGCAAACGGCCATCTCGGCACCACGGTGTCATCCCGGCGGTACAAGCAGAACATCAAAACCATGGGCGACGTGAGCGATGTGATTCTATCGCTGAAGCCGGTCACTTACCAATACAAGCCGCAATATGACCCGAAGGGCGGCCCGCAGTTTGGCCTCGTGGCCGAGGAGGTGGAGAAAGTTTGCCCGGACCTCGTGATCCACGATAAGGACGGCAGCCCCCACGCCGTCCGGTACGACGCAGTGAACGTGATGCTGCTGAATGAATTCCTCAAGGAGCACAAGCGCGTTGACGCGCAGGCGCAGATCAACGCCGCGCAGGCAAAGACCATCGCCGCGCAGCAGAAGCAGATCGAGACGTTGACCGCGAGCATGCAGAAGATGACCCAGCAGGTGGAGGCAGTCGCCCAGCGCCTCGAGGGCAAGGATTACCAGCCCGTCGCCAACCACGTGGGCAGCATTCCGAGCGAGTAACCGCGCTCCGAATGGCCATGCCTTAACCGATGGCTTGCGGATGGCTTGCGGATGGCTTTGGAAACGGGCAGCCCCAAAACCGGGGCTGCCCGTTTCGTTCTGTTACCAACCTGGCTCGGCGAAGGACCGCTCGGCGTGAAGTGGCATTACTCTCCCGACGCGAACTTTACCAACCGACGAAATCCATTAATTAGTGGTCAGGGAAAAGTAGCCGCACTGGTTGATCCCGCGGAAGTAGCCAAAGGCAGACTGTTGCTTCTGGAACACAATGCCGCGCACGCCGCGCGCGACGTTCCCATCCGGCAGGAGGAAGCTGCCGCTGACGGCGCCGGAAACCGGGTTGATGCTGAGGCTGACATCCGGCAGGCCGGGAGTAACCATGGTGGCCTTCCCCCGGCTGACGATGACCGGGATGCTAATCGGCTGCGGGATATTGCCGCCGCCAAAACCGGCGGTGGCGGGGGCGGGGCCGGGAGCGGTGTCGATGGCCTGGAGGCCGGCGGCGGGGCGCACGTAGCTGGAACCGACGGAAGGCAATTGGGTGCAGAAGCCGGCGGGATAGAAGGCATCGCCGGCTTTCGGCGCCTTGGTCCACGTGAGGGTGCCGTCGATGTCGCTGACATCGGTCGAGCGGAAGGTGAGTAATCCATTGACGCTCGACCCGGCGGGAGCGCCGGAGGGGACGAAGTAGAGGGCAAGCGCTCCGTCGTTCGCGACGCGGCCGGTGGCGGAGTATGGGGTGCCATCGGCCAGGCGGCCGGCCACCGTTGCGGCGCCATTGGCGCTGACGACGATCGCGGCGTATCCGTCGCCGGGCGGCACGGAGCCGGTGGGGGCCGCATTGGGCTCGAGCACCAGGGTGTAACGGCCGGCCTGCGGCGCGGCGTTCGTTTTCGCATTATAAGTGGACTGGCTGATGGTGAAGCCGAAGCTGTTCGTGCCATCGGAGACGGTGCCGGTGATCTGCCCGGAGCCGCCGGTGAGGTCGGCCTGGAGGGTGATGGTCAGTTGGCCGGAACCGGGAATCGTGACGGTGGCAAAGCCATTCGCATCCAACTGGCCGGTGAAGGACCAGGCTTGACCCGGGAGCTGAATCCGTCCGGTAAAGAGGCCGCCGGCGGAAAGACTGAGCCGCACCAGCCCGCTTTGCGCGCCGGAGCCGGTCGTCAGGATGCCATCATAGGCCCCGGTGAGCGGTACAAACGGATTCGGCTCGAAATTTGCCTCGATTCTCAGGCCATCCTGCATGGTAAAGCCGAGGGAGGCGCTCCCGGAGACGATGGAACCCGTCCATCCCGCGAAGATCGACCCGGAAGCCGGCGAGGCTGTAAGGGTGATGGGCTCGCCAACTTCTTGCGAGGTGACGCCGGCGAACCCGGAGGTGACCGAGCCGCTGCCGCTCACGGTCACCGTCAGCGTTCCCTCGATGACATAGGTGATGGCGCAGGTCACCTCGTCGATGACGTTGCCCGAGGAGTCCAGGCTTTGCGCGCGAATGACATTCGGGCCGGGAATGAGACCGCTGGCCGTCCCGGACCAGCTCGTAACTCCCGTGGCGGTCTGGTAGGCGCCGATGCCGCCCGCATTCTCGATGCGGAATTGCACCGAAGCAGCGTTGGTGCCCGGGTCCGTGGCGCCGGCGACGTTGATGCTCGGGGTAGTCACCGTGGCCGAGGGGGCGGGCGTGGTGATATCGAGGGGCTGCGGCGGCGCGGTGATGACGATCCAGTAGTACTGGTAGGTGCTGTTGGGATTATAGTAATACCCGACGCCGTAATGCGTCTCGCTGGCGAAAAAGGAGTTTTGGGCGAGCAGATGTTCCTTGTGAGGAGGGGAATTCATCCAGGCGTTCCAGATGACGGAGGCGCTCGGGGAGCCGGCGGCGATGGATGCCACATAATTGGCCGTGGGACTGGTGCCCCACCAGGCGGGGAGCTGATAGCCGGCCTGAAGGAGCAGGTAATCCTGCGCCACGCCGCTCGGGCTCACATCGCTGAAGTAGTTCCGCATCGCCATGTCCTTGGCGCGGGCCTGGGCCACGGCCTGGATGATCGGGTCCAGGATCATGGCCGGGCGCCCCTGGCCGGGGTTCGTGATCATGTAATTGGCGATCGCTTGCTCCTGTGGCAGGAGCGTAACGGCAAAGCCAGAGCCCAGCGAGCCGAGGAAAAGGAGGACCGCGATGGAGAGGCGGCGATTAATAGAGGAGTGGGTCACTTCTGGAACGAGGGCTAAGGCTTGATGCAAGCCCTGTAAAAGCCGCTCCCGTGCCAGAATTATGGGGGTTATGGTTTATCATTGTAATTAGCGTGCCTCCCCGCGCCTTTATGCTGGTTTGACTCCTGGGCGGGGCAGTCTAAGATAGGGGGCACCGAAGGGACATGCCAAGGGACACGATTTTCAACCTGCGCCGGCTCCTGATTCCTCTGCTCATCCTGCTCGCAGGGCGGCCAGTGGCCGCGCAAACCGCGCCCGAAGGCCAGACCCCGGAGCAGATCAACCCGCCCTTTGGCCTCGAGTGGGGGGAATCCGCCGACCGGCTCGAGAACCTGCTGAAAGGGGCGAAAGCGGACATCGTGGACCGCCACGACGTCGAGGGCCGGGAGGCGTGGACGGTCGAAGGGCTGATCCAGACGGGCCTCAAGCGCACCGTATTTTATTTCCGGGACAGCCAATTGGTGGAGGTGGAACTGCAATACCAGAGCCCGGACTGGGACGTGGCCAAGTATGACGACTTCATGGCCCAGGTGCGCCGGCGCATCGAGCAGAAGTTCGGCGCCGGACAATTGATCGCCCGCACGAGGGAACCCGAGGGGGACGTGATCCAGACGGTGGTCGGCTACAAATGGGACGAGAACAACACGGCGATCCAGCTTTTCTATTATTCCGCGGAAACCAGCACGCAATCTTTCCGGACGGTGAGCGTGCACTATAAGTGGATGTAGCCGGCCATAAGCAGAGTCGTGGAAATTGAAGCCGCAATCTCGCGGCTTCCGGTGAAGCAGGAAGCCGGTGAATGGCTGGAGCAAAGGCTCGAAGACAAGAAGGAAATGACGCCGCAATTCCTCGCTTCCCTCGAACGCGGGAAGGCGGGCCTCATCGCGGGACGCTCACGCATCGCATACCCGTATACGAACTCCGCGGCAGAGACGAACATTTTTTTTGCGCGACGGCGCTACGCATTGACCTCGCGCTGCAAGCGCTTGAGCCTGCCGGCCAGCGCGGTCCTGGTGCCGGACCGCATCCGGTCGATGAAGAGGATGCCGTTGAGGTGATCGGCCTCGTGCTGGAGGGCGCGCGCCAGCAGGCCGGTGGCTTCGAATTCGATTTCACGCCCATCCAGAAGTTGGCCCTTCGCCTTGACCCAGGAGGAGCGCTCGATCTCGGCGGTGATTTCCGGAAAGCTCAGGCAGCCCTCATTGCTCTCCTCCTTTTCGCGGCCCAATTCCAGCACCGGATTGAGCAGGACCATCGGCATCCAATCCGCCAGGTCCGCTTCCTTGCCCTCAATGGTCATCGTGCTGGGGCGCTCGTCGGTCACCGCGACTTCCAGCACGGTGAGCTTGAGGGGAAAGCCCACCTGCTGCGCGGCGAGGCCCACGCCATTGGCGCCCCGCATGGTCTCGATCATGTCCGCGGCCAGCTCGCGCACTTCCGCGGTGATCTCGCCCACGGCCTTGCCCTTCTGGCGCAGCACGGGGGCCCCGTATTTTACGATATCCAATATCATGGTTCTTTAGTTTCGGTGAATGCCGGGACGTTCCGGACGTTTGCCTCCTTTAATATATCCATCACGCTGACGACGACTCCGAATGGCGCGGCCTTGTCGGCATTCAAGGCGAGACCGCGGTTGGGAGTGGCGGCGAGCATCTCCTCGAGGGCTTGCTTCAAGTTGGAAAGCTCGACGGGCTTGTTGTCCAGGAAGAGTTTCTCGTCCTTCGAAATACTGAGGATGGCGGGATCGGCCGGGTTGGGCGCTGCGGTCGCGGTCTTCGAGTCCGGCAGGTTGATGACGACGGCGGGCTGGTCGCGCTTGAAGGTGGTGGTGACGATGACGAAGATGAGCAGGATCGCCAGGATATCGATGAGCGAGACGATGATGACGGCGGGCATGCGCCGCTTGCGGGTGTAGAATCTCACGGGAACTCCTCGACTTCACCGGCCGGGGCGCGGAGGCCCTGGTTGCGTTTTTTCTGGTAATAGCACTTGGCGAGCAGCTCGGAGATGAGGGACTCGATCTCCGCGGACATCGTCTCTATTTTCTTCGCGAAATACGAGTAGGCAATGAGGCTGGGAATGGCGATGGCCAGGCCGACAATGGTGGTGCTCAGCGCCTCGGAGATGCCCTTGGCGATGCCGCGCGGATCGGTGATGCTGCTGGAGGCGCCGAAATTGGCGAACACATTGACCAGGCCGGAGACGGCGCCAAGCAGACCGAGCAGCGGGGCGATGCCGACGACGACCTCGAGGACCACGAGGCCCGACTCGAGCCGGACGACCTCGTGACGGGCGCGGGTTTCGACCGCCTGGATGTTCTCCGTCTTCGGCCACTGGAGATTCTGAAGGCCGGTCTGGACGATGCGCCCGAGGGCGGATTGGTCTCCGCGCACGACGCGGGCCAGTTTCACAAGGGCCTCGGCGTCGTCGACGGGCTGCAATTCCTCGATGCCCTTGGAGATCCGCGCGGGCATGACCGTGTTCCGGCGCAGGGCGAACCCGCGCAGGATGATGACGGCCAGGGAGACCACCGAGCAGGTGATGAGGGGCCACATGAACAGGCCGCCCTGGAGGAAGAAATGGAGGATGGAAGTGGAATTATCGGCCAGGAGAATCATTGCTTGCGTCATAAACATCGAAATTAAAGGAGATTTCCAGCTTCCCGTCCCGGAGCATGGGGGCAAGGTCGTCGGGGACGGGGGGAAGATCGCTTTCCATGATGGCCCTTGTCGAGAGCGCGCCAAGATCGTCCATGGAATGATCGGCGATCACGCGGGTGGCGGCCACCTTGCCGCTCGGATCGATCTTCACCAGGATGGTGACGTCGCCCACGTCCTTGGGATGTTCCTGGAGGTAGAGCTTCCAGCGGGAACCGATAAGGTTGCTGAGCTTGCGATGGTAGCGGCCAAACGGGGTCTCGATGGCGTCCACGCCCGGCCGGCCGGGCGCGGTGATGCCGCCATCGATGCGGGTTCTCTCCGTCTCGCGCTGCATGGCGGGCTCAGGCAGACTCGCGGAAGGCGGCGCCGGGGGGCGGGTCATGGGGGCCATATCGGCATGGCCGCGCAAAGGAGGAGGAATGGTCAGCCGGGCCAGCTCCTCGATGGGCGTGGGAAGCTGGGAGGCGGGAACCGGCGTGGGAGTGGGCGTGCCCAGGGCAACGGTATCCGGGGCGGCGGTGGGCGCGGGCGTTGGCTTGGGCGTGGGAGAAGGCTGGGCCTGGGCGACCGCGGGTTGCGTTTGCGCCGGCATGCTCTGGGCGGACGGGGCGGATTGGCGCGCGGGAGGCGGCTCAAACGGGACCTGGCCCTTGCCGGTGGAAGCCGCCTGATCCGCGAAATCGAAAAACTTCCGCCTCGGGCCGGCCTCGGTGGGCAGCGGCAGATTGCCGGTGGCCGGCAATTGGCTGCCCGCGACCATATTCGAATCAGACTGGAAGACGGGGTTCGCGGGAGCCTTCGCGGAGGGAGTCAGGCCGTCGGAGTCGAGCACGGGGCGGGACATGGGAGTGGGGGCGGCGATGACGGGCGCGGTGCTTGCGGTGGCGGCCCTTGGCGGCATGATGGTGACCGTAAGCTGCGAGAACGGCGGCAGCGCCTTGTCCACATCGCTGGAATGCCGCGCTGACCAGGTGGCCAGAACCAGGCAAAGCGCAAGGTGGAGAAGCACCGATGCCAGAAGCGCGTAAATCAGCTTTTTCCAGTCGGACATGGAAGGGGACGAAGGTAAATTCCAACGCCGCGGGACGCAAATACGTTGTCGGGAGGGACGCGGGAAGCGCTTATATCGCTTTCAGAGTTATTCCGTTAGGAGTCCCGGAGGGACTTACGAATCGGTCGAATTGAGCCGCAGCAACGACGTTACCGCGGTGGCGTAATCCTTTTTCGCCGCGTACAGGAAGGCGGCTTTCTCGATGAACCAGGGCGGCGGGCTTTTGCCGGCGGCGACCGAGAGGATGACCTGCTCGCTTTTCGCGGAATCGCCGTTGAGGAGGCATTGCTGGGCGTAGAGCTGGGCCTTCAAGGGATCGTCCGGATGGGCGCGCCAACTGGCCTCGAGCGCCTCGATCGTCTCGACGCCGTGGGATTCGGGGAAATCGGGCTCCTTGATGCGCTGGCTGAGGATGCGCCAGGCGTCGGCGTCCAATTGCCAATCGTGCAAGATGGCGGCCCAGTTTTTGTAATCGCTCTCCTCGAGCTCGGGACGGCGGTTCATCCAGATTTCGAGCTGGGCGCGGTCGCCCCATTTGCGAACGGAGAAATAAAAGGCGGCGGTCTCCCAGGAAGGGATGCCGGCGTTGGAGTCGCCGCGGGCTTTCCACCACTCCTCGTAGGCGGCCTTGCCCTGCTCATCGCTGCCCACGGCCAGGGCGTAAAAGAGCAGGAACTCCGGGTGCGCCTCGGCGTAACTGCGCCAGAACGCCTCGCCGCCGGGGAGATCGACGGAGTTGCGGTAAGCGGCCAGGAATATCTCCGGGGCGCGGCGGTCCGCCCGCTCGATGGCAAGACTCCAGAAGTGGAAGGACATGCCGGGGGATATATCGCGGCTGAGCCAGCCTTGCATGGTGGGAAGCGCCCAGGAGGCGGGGGAAAGCCGGTCCGCGATGCGGAACTCGCGCCAGGCCTGCTCCGGGCGGTGGGCGACGACCATCTCGCGGATGCCGATTTGCTCGTGCAATTCCGGATTGAGCGGGAAGCGGCCCTCGATCTGCCGCAGGTAGTCCAGGGAGGCCGCCGTGGGTGAGTTGTTGAGCCGGGCCATGAGCTGGCGGGCGGCGTCGGGACTCCAGTCCGGAGCATCGCCCAGGAAGGGCAACAGCCAGAATGCGCCGATCAAAAGGGGCGCGCCGGCCCAAAGGCGGTCGAGCCGGATCTGACGCCGCCGTTGCAAGGGCGGACAGGCAATCGCCAGCAGAGCGATGCCGAACGCGGCGGTGCCCCAGCGGTGTATGGGCACGTCCCAAAGGCCGTGGCAGAGCAGCCCGAAGACGCCGGCAAAGGCCCCGGCCCGGATGAAGAATCCACGGTCTCCGGCCTGGACGGCGCCGATGGCATTGCGCGCAATAAAGTAGAGGAGAAGCACCGCTCCCACCGCCACCGGGATGGCCCCCAGCTCATCGAGCCAGAGCAGCCAGCTGCTCTCCGGATGCAGGATGACCTGCTCGTGGGTCTGGACGGTTTGATAGAGGGGAAAAATCTGGGCGAACGTACCGAGGCCGTGGCCCCAGAGGGGGGCATCCTGCCAGACGCGCACGGCGTCGTGCCAGATCTGCCAGCGCAGGTTGTTGGGGATATTGCCGTCGCCCGGGGATGCGAAACGGGAGAGGACTTTCGAGCCGAAGGAGAGCACGAGCGTGGCGCACAACAGCCCGCCCGCCAGCGCCCCGGCCACGGCGTTGCCGCTGCGCAGCTTCGAGATGGCCAGGGCGGCAAAGAGCGCCGCGCCGCATCCCAGCCCCAGCAGGCCGCCCCGGGACTTGCTCTCCAGCAGCGCCACCACCACCACCACCTCCAGCGCCACCGACGCCGCCAATTGCAGCCAATACCGGCGCCGCGCCGACCGCACCACGCATCCGATGCCCGCCAGCGCCCCCATGGCCAGCAGGGCGGCGGTGTGGTTGCGGTTCGGGAACGGCCCGAAGCCGGTCCACCCCGGCGAATAGCGCACTCCGTAAATGAGGTAATCGGTGCGGGTGCCCAGCGCCAGCGAGACGATGGCCACGCAGGCCGCCGTGGCGAAGAGCGCCCAGACGAGGAAGAGCCGCACCGGCCGGTCGCAAGCCAGCGTGCGCACCCAGAAAAACCAGCCCGCCGCCAGGAAGCCCATGAGGATGCAATCGACCGCCCGGCCGGGCTCGGGATTGCGGGTAAAGGGGAAGACGACCCCGTAATCCCGTGTCAGGACCAGGCGCCAGGCTGTCTGGCCAAACCACCGAAAGGGCAAAAACTGCGCCGCGATAACAAATGCGACGAGCCCAAGCCCCAGCCATGCCCCCAGGGGCGGGAGCCGCGGCACCTCCGGCGGATGGAGCAGGAAACCGAACGCGAGGCCAAAGACGAGCCCAAGCTGGACGATGCGATCCACCGCGCCGAAGAGGAGCGCGGCCGCCAGGATCAGCACCGCGAAGAGGCCCGCGGCCAGCCGGCGGTCGAGGGGACTGCGGATGTGATCGCTTGGCATGGTCTTAGCGCTTCTTGGGGAAGCGCGGATTTTCGATTTTCGATTTTCGATTTTCGATTAGCGCCCCGCGCATGGCGCCAATCGGACCTGCCTCCGGCAATGTTCGCGGCGAAAACGCCTTCC
>Ga0302326_10029889_pt1 | contig 10920 bp, 12 predicted proteins | sample Palsa_T0_3_FD_202264 | JGI IMG/M metagenome (GOLD analysis project Ga0302326, IMG submission 202264) | Peat permafrost microbial communities from Stordalen Mire near Abisko, Sweden - Palsa_T0_3 | ecosystem: Environmental > Terrestrial > Soil > Palsa > Peat permafrost | place: Sweden: Abisko...
AGACTCGGAGGTTGGGGAGACGCCGTGAAACTCACGACATTGGTCATCGCCGGCCTCCTGCTCGCCGCCGCGGCGTCCGCGCGGGCCGCGCCGGTCGAGACTTACGTCCAGACCCAGGGACCGAGCGGCTTCCTAAAGGGCACGATGCTCGCGCCGGCGGACGCCTCCGGCGCGCCGGTGGTGCTGATCATTCCCGGATCCGGTCCCACCGATCGCGACGGCAATAGTCCGCTGGGGGTGAAGGCCGCCCCTTACCGGCTGCTGGCCGAGGCGCTGGCGGGCCAGGGCGTGGCGAGCGTCAGGATCGATAAGCGCGGCATGTTCGCCAGCGCCGGCGCCGGCGACCCCAACCATGTGACCATCGCAGCCTATGCGGCGGACGCGCACGCCTGGGCGGCGAGCCTGCGCCACGACACCGGCGCGCCCTGCGTCTGGCTGCTCGGCCACAGCGAAGGCGGCCTGGTCGCGCTGGTGGCCGCGCAGACGCCGCAGGACATCTGCGGGCTGGTGCTGGTCGCCGCCGCCGGTCGCCCGCTCGCCGACATCCTGCGCGAACAGCTGCGGGCCAATCCGGCCAACGCGCCTTTGCTGGGCGAGGCGCTGGCCGCGATCGACAAGCTGGCGGCTGGCCAGCACGTCGACACGACGGGCATGAATCCCGCCCTGCTGCCGCTCTTCTATCCCGCCGTGCAGGACTTCGTCATCGACGAGATGTCCTACGATCCCGCCAAGCTGGCGGCCGCCTACCCGGGGCCGATCCTGGTGCTGCAGGGAACCACCGACCTGCAGGTGTCGCTCGCCGACGCCCAGCGCCTGGCCGCGGCGCGTCCCGGGATCCGGCTGGTGGAGCTGCCAGGCGTCAACCACATGCTCAAGGTCGCGCCCGCCGCCCCCGGCGCCAACGCCGCCACCTACGCCGATCCGAGTCTGCCGCTGGCCCCGGGCGTCGCCGAGGCGATCGCCACGTTCGTGAAGTCGCCTGCGGGCGCTCCGCAATGAGACCCGTCCTAGCCGCCCTCGCCGCGGCCCTGTTCTGCGCCCTGGCCTGCGGCGCCCAGGCCGCGGGTCCGACGGCGACGGTGGACAGCGGCGTCCTCGCCGGCGTGCAGCGCGGGGCGATCCAGATCTACAAGGGCATCCCCTACGCCGCGCCGCCGGTCGGGCCGCTGCGCTGGGCGCCGCCGGCGCCCGCCGCGCCCTGGACCCGCCCGCGCGACGCCTCCAGCTTCGGCGCGATCTGCCCGCAGCCGAAGAGCGCCATCCCCGGGGCCAGCGGGGCGCAGAGCGAGGATTGCCTGTTCCTCAACGTCTGGACCTTCGCCGGCGCCCGGGGCGCCCCGGTGATGGTCTGGATCCACGGCGGCTCCTTCATCTTCGGCTCCGGCGGCGGCCCGTTCTACGACGGCGACGCCTTCGCCCATGACGGCGTCATCCTGGTCTCGATCAACTATCGCCTGGGCGCGCTGGGCTGGTTCGCCCACCCGGCCCTGACCCGGGCCGCCGCACCGGGCGCGCCGCTGGCCAACTACGGCCTGATGGACCAGATCGCGGCCCTGCAGTGGGTGAAGCGCAACATCGCGGCCTTCGGCGGCGATCCGGCCAACATCACCGTGTTCGGCGAATCGGCCGGCGGCGCGTCGGTGCTGGCGCTGCTCTCTACCCCTTCGGCGAACGGACTCTTCGCCAGGGCGATCGTCGAGTCCGGCGGCGGCTGGGCCGCGGACCACAGCCTGGCCGCCGCCGAGCAGCAGGGCGTCGCCACCGTCACGGCGGCGGGCCTGGGCCCGGACGCCACCGCCGACCAGCTGCGCGCGCTGGCGCCCGACAAGCTGAGCCCGCCGATGACCCTCGGCGGCGTCGGCCCGACCACGGACGGCCGGCTGATGCCGCGCTCCATCACCCAGACTTTCGCCGCCGGCCAGCAGCTGAAGGTTCCGCTGATGATCGGCTCCAACAGCTACGAGGCCTCGCTGATGGCGGCGTTCAAGATCACGCCGGCGTCGATGCTGGCGCTGGAGCCGACGACATTGCGGCCGCTCTATCCCGGCGACGACGCCACTGTGGCGGCGGACCTCTTCACCGACAGCGTCATGGGCGCGCCGGCCTATTGGATCGCCGGACAGGCGGCCGCGCGGGCGCCGGCGTTCCTCTACCATTTCTCCTACGTGCCCACCGTCGGTCTCAAGCAGACGCCCGGGACGATCCATGGCGGCGAGATCCCGTTCGTGTTCGCCGACTGGTCGTCGCTCGCGCCCAACGTCGTCACGCCGCAGGACCAGGCCATGGAGGCGCTGGCGCACGCCTGCTGGGTGAGCTTCGCCAAGACCGGAACGCCGGCCTGCGGGACGGCGCGCTGGCCCCAGTTCCAGACGGGCAGCCAAGTCTGGATGGAGTTTGGTCAGACCACCTATGGCCCGCAGGTCGTCGCCCGCAAGTCGCAGTACGACGCGCTCGAAACCACGCTGCTGCCACGTCTGGAGGCCGCGCCCTGACGCTGCGCTTTCGGCCGGGCGCGGCGGGCGCTAACCTCGCCGCATGAAGATCGCCACCTGGAACGTCAACTCGGTCAACGCCCGGCTGGAGACGGTGCTGGCCTGGTTCCGCCAGGCCCAGCCGGACGTCGCCTGCCTGCAAGAGATCAAGTGCATCGACGAGCGCTTCCCGGCCGACGCCTTCGAGAGCCTCGGCTACAACGTCGCCGTCCACGGCCAGAAGACCTACAACGGCGTGGCGCTGGTCTCGAAGACGCCGCTGGAGGACGTCCGCAAGGGCCTGCCCGGCGACGACGGCGACGACCACGCCCGCTACATCGAGGCGGTCATCTCAGGCCGGCGGCCGATCCGTGTCGCCTCGATCTACCTGCCCAACGGCAACCCGATCGGCACCGACAAGTTCGCCTACAAGCTGCGCTGGATGGACCGCCTCGCCAAGCACGCCCACGAGCTCTTGGAGCTGGAGGAGCCGCTGGCGCTGTGCGGCGACTACAACGTGATCCCGGAGCCGGCCGACGCCGACAATCCCGCTTCCTGGACCGGGGACGCTCTCTTCCAGCCCGAAACCCGCGCCGCCTTCCGCGCGCTGAAGTGGCAGGGGCTGACCGACGCCTACATGGAGAGCGACGGCAGCCCCGGCGGCTACACCTTCTGGGACTATCAGGCCGGCGCCTGGCAGCGAAATCACGGCATACGTATCGACCACCTGCTGCTCTCGCCCCAGGCCGCCGACCACCTGGCCGGCGTCACCATCCACCGCAACGCCCGGGCTATGGACAAGCCCTCGGACCACGTGCCGGTGGTCGCCGAGCTGGCTCTGGAGGACGCCTGACCGCGGGCGGCCTTGAGGCGCTTGCGAGACTCTCGCTAGGCTCGGCCTCATGGGCGACCTGTTGCGGCTCATCCTGCTGATCCTGCTCGGCGGCGCCGGCGTGACGCTGGCGGCGTGGCTAGCCGCGCATTTCCTGGCCGAGGAGCGCCGCCTCGCCCGCGCCTTCCGCCACGGGCTGGGGACGGCGCCGGACGCGGCCCTGATCGCCCACGGCTCTGGCCGCGGCGTCGCCCTCAGCCTGACCGCCCAGCGCATCGTCACCACCTGGGACGCCGGCCGCTGGCGGCTGACCTATCCGCTGGCCGAACTGATGGGCGCCGAGCTCGACCTCGACGGCGAGGTGGCGGCGCGCGCCCTGCGCGGCGAGCCGCGCCGGCTGCTCGAGCGCCAGTCAGGCGCCGAGGGCGAGGTGCGCCTGCGCTTGCTGTTCGACGACGCCCGCTATCCGGATTTCGAGCTCGTGCTGTGGCCGAGCCGCGATGCCCGCCGCGGCCCGGCCCGGCCGCGCGAGGCGATCGCCGAGGCCAACCGCTGGATCGCCCGCATCGACACGCTGCTGCGCAAGACCGGCGCCGCCCTGGCGCCGGCTAAACCGGCCCTGTCCTCCAAACCCGCGCCCCACCCCGCCGCGCCCGACCTTTTCGACCCGGTGGACGATGAGGAAGACCAGGACGAGCTGGCGCCCCAATAATTCCCGCTCATCCCCGCGAAAGCGAGGACCCATCGCGCAGCTCTCCCAAGTCCGGGAACGGTCACGGTTGCCGGCGATGCCTGCCGAGGAACTTCGAACCCTGGGTCCCCGCTTTCGCGGGGATGAGCGGGAATCAAGAACCCAGCGCGAAGTCCATCGCGGCCTTGGCGTGGATCTCGGTGGTGTCGAACATCGGGACCGGCAGGTCCTCCGCCTTCACCAGGAGGCCGAATTCGGTGCAGCCGAGGATCACCCCGTCGGCGCCGTCGCCGCGCGCCGCGCTCTCGGTGATGGCGATCAGGGCTTCCTTTGACGAGAGCTTGAAGCGGCCCAACACCAGCTCCTCGAAGATGATCGCGTGCAGCCTGGCCCGGTCCGGCTCGGCCGGGATCAGGGCGTCGACGCCGAAGCGGCGCAGGCGCTCGCGGTAGAAGGGCTGCTCCATGGTGAAGCGGGTGGCCAGCAGCAGCGGCCGGCGCCCGCCCGTCGCGTTGATCGCCGCGGCCGTGGCGTCGGCCACGTGGATCAGGGGCACGCCGATCGACTCGGCCACGTCGTCGGCCATCCGGTGCATGGTGTTGGCGCAGATCAGCACCACGTCGGCGCCCGCGCCCTCCAGCCGCTTGGCCGCGTCGACCATGATGGCGCTGGCCTCGTCCCAGAGCCCCGCCGCCTGCATGCCGGCGATCGGCGCGAAGTCCACCGACAAGAGCACGATCTTGGCCGAGTGCTGGCCGCCCAGCCGGTCGCGGGCCATGCGGTTGAGCATCTGGTAATAGAGCGTGGTGCTCTCCCAGCTCATCCCGCCGATCAGGCCGATGGTCTTCATGCGTCCTGGAAGTGGTCGATCAGGGTGAACACCTGCTCGAGGTCGCGGGCGATGCCCTCGACGCGAGCGCGGTTGACGAGGCTGGTGAACAGGCTCCCGATGCCGAAGCGCGCGTGACCTTCCAAGGCGATCAGCAGCTCGCCGGTCTCGAAGGCGCAGCGGATCTGGTTGCCGGCGTAGGCGGCCTCAAAGTCGCTCAGCTGCTGCATGAAGGCCGGCGTCAGCACCTCGCGCGCCTCCACCTGATCGGCCCCGAAGACGGCGAAGGTCTTGTCGAACGCCGGATCCTCGAGACCGACCGGCTGCAGGCCCGGCGGGCATTGGAACCGGGTCACCCAGCCTGAGTTGCGCAGCACCACCGTGGTCGAGCCCAGCCGCCGCGGCGTGACCAGCCGGATTAACTGGCCGATGAACGCCACGCGCTGATCCCTGCCGGACCCCTCCATCAGCCGCGCCCCGCAGAGGGCGAAGTCGACGTCGCCGCGGCGTCCGGAGAACAGGTCCTCGAAGCTCACCGAGGTCGGCTTGGGCAGCAGATGGAGGGAAAGGAAGGTCGGGTAGGAAGGACCCTCGTCGGTGTCGAGCGCATAACTGACCCCGAGCGGCTGGCAGAGCGCCTGGATCACGGCCACCTTGGCGCCGGTTCCGACGCCGGACAGCGGCAGGTAGGCGCAGAAGCCGACGACGCCGAGAGTGATCAGCACCACCACCCAGTTGGGCAGGGCGCCCGGCGTGCCGGTGATCACCGGGGTTATCAGGAACTCGCCAACCACCAGCGCGACCGCCAGCGCGAGCCCGGCGATGAAGAGCCATAGCGCGCGCTGGCGCTGCGCCTCGCACTTGACCAGTTCGGGCTTGATCCTGGCCTCATAGATCGCTTCGAACGCCTGGCCGGCCAGCGGGTCGCCGTCCGGGATCAGCCGGCGCCCGAAGCTGCCGGCGGCCGGCGCCTGCGGCGCGGCCATGCTGTCGAGGGTCGCGGTCATCTGCGAACAGAGTACCCCGCGAATCCTTGCCGGGGCTAGCGACGCCGGTTCACGGCCGCGGCGCCGACATCGGAGCGGATTCTATTTTCTTCATGCGTCCCGGAAGTGGTCGATCAGGGTGAACACCTGTTCGATGTCGCGGGCGATGCCCTCCACGCGGGACCGGTCGACGAGGCTGGAGAAGAGGTTGCCGATGTTGAAGCGCGGGGGACCCTCCAGCGCGATCAACAGCTCGGCGGTCTCGAAGGCGCAGCGGATATGGCCGCCGGCGTAGGCGGTCTCGAGGTCGTTCAGCTGCTGCATGAACGTCGGCGTCAGCACCTCGCGCGCCTCCACCTGGTCGGCGCCGAAGACCGCGAAGGCCTTGTTGAACACCGGATCCTCCAGGCCCACCGCCCTCAGCCCCTGCGGACACTCGAACCGGTTCAGCCAGCCTGAGTTGCGCAGCACCACGGTGGTCGAGCCGAGCCGGCGCGGGGTCACCAGGCGGAACAGCTGGCCCTGGAACACCGTGTGCCGGTCCTTGCCCGAGCCTTCCACCAGCCGCGCCTCGCAGAGGGCGAAGTCCACGTCGCCGCGGCGGCCGGAGAACAGGTCGTTGAAGGTGACCGTGGTGGGCTTGGGCAGCAGGCGCAGCGTCAGGAAGGTCGGGTAGGAGGGGCCGGCGCCGGGGTTCGGCGCGTAGCTGACGCCCAGCGGCTCGCACAGGGCCTGGATCACCGCGAGCTTGGCGCGCGAGCCCACCCCGGCCAGCGGGACGTACGAGATCAGGCACACGACCATGAAGGTGAGCACGACCAGCCCGAAGCTCGGCTGCGCGCCCGGCTGGCCGACGATGGCCGGGGTCGCCAGGTACTCGAATATCACCAGCGCCACCGCCAGCGCGAGGCCGCCGACGAACAGCCAGACCGCGCGCTGCCGCTGCCCCTCGCACTTGACCAACTCCGGCTGGATCCTGGCATCGTAGATCGCCTCGAACGCCTGGCCGGCCAGCGGGTCGCCGGCCGGGATTAGCCGGTGGCCGAAGCTGCCTGCGGCTGGCGCCGGGACCTGCGGCGCGGCCAGGTTGCTGTCGAAGGTCGCGGTCATCTTGCGGCGCAGATTACCCCGAATCCCGAGCGGAGCTAGCGGCTCTGGTTCATCGCCGTGGCGCCGGCGGCGCCGAGCCAGACGGCGACGAGGCACAGCGCCACCGAGCCCACCACATTGGCGCCGGCCCGCAGCATGTCGCCGTCGCGCACCAGGTTCAGGGTCTGTAGGCTGAACGACGAAAAGGTGGTGAAGCCGCCGCAGATGCCGACCATGACGAACTGGCGGATGTCGGGCGATACCAGCAGCCGGCCGTCGGGCCCGGTGAGGGTGGCGAAGAAGCCGATCACGAACGAGCCGACCACATTGATGATCAGCGTCCCCACCCAGGACGAAGTTTCGCCCATCCACTGGATCGCGATCAGCGAGCAACCATAGCGGGCCACGCTGCCCAGTGCTCCGCCGACGGCGACCCACAAGAACGCGCCCAAACACCCCTCCCCTTGCGGCCACCGGGCGGTCCGCGCAGAATCCCCCGCCAGACTATCCGATCACGGCGGGGTCACGAAGGGCGCGTCCATGGAAATCCCCGAGGCCTCGGCGCTGCTGCGCATCTACACCGAGGAGAGCCGCCGCGACGGGACCCGCCCGCTCTACGAGTCGATCGTGGCGAAGGCGCGCGCGGCGGGCCTGGCCGGCGCCACCGTGCTGCGCGGACCGATGGGCTATGGCGAATCGGCCCACATCCACACCGCCAGCATCCTCGACCTGTCGGCCGACCTGCCGCTGGTGATAGAGATCGTCGACGCCGAGCCGAAGCTGCGCGCCTTCGCCGCCAGCCTCACCGGCCTGAAGGACATCGGCCTCGTCACCTTGGAGAAGGTGGAGGTGCTGCACTACGGCCACGCGAGGGTGCCGCGCTAGGTGGCGGCGGACGCGCGCCCCAACCGACTGGCGGATGCTCCGGATGCCCGTCTGACGGGGGGTCGGTGAAGCTTCCGCCTAGCAGCTGCAGCCGAAGCCCTTGGAGAGGATCCTCTGGCCGGCCAGTGAAACCGTCACCTCGACGCCGCAGGGGACGCCCCACTTCGTGCAGATGTCGAGGCAGGCCTGCACCGCCGTGCCGTTCGGCACCCAGGTGGGCACGGAGAAGCACTCGGAGCCGACGACCGGCAGGTTGAGACACACCTGGCCGTTCTGCACCGTGACGCTGATGCACTGCGCGCCCACCTTCAGCGAGCCGTCGGCGAATACCAGGCCCTGACCCGACACCGCCTGGATACGGGCGCTGCTGTGCCGTCGCGCCGCCTCCAGAGCCTGGTCGATCGCTTCGGCGCTGAACTCCGGATAGGTTGTGGCCGCCATGACGTTTCTCCCTGCGCAAGCTTGTCCCTGCGTAGTGGATTTCCACCCGCACAACCCTGCGCTGTGACCCTAGGCGTCTACCATCAGTGGTGCAAATCGATTCGCGATAAATTCGAGGTTGTATCCGCCCGAGAGGGCGGATTCGCTGACGGCGGCTCGCGCACCTCGGCCGCCCCGGGCTCTCGCGCCCGGCCGCCACCCGCGCCGGCGAACGACGCTCTAAGCCGAGATGTAGGCCTTCAGGGTCTCGGCCTCGGCCACGGTCTCGGCGATCTTGCTCTTCACCAGGTCGCCGATGGAGATGATGCCCACCAGGCGGCCGGCGCGGCAGACGGGCAGGTGGCGGATGCGGCGGTCGGTCATGCGGCCGAGCAACTCATCGACGTTCTCCGTCGGCTCGGCGAACACCACCTCGCGGGTCATGCAGGACGAGACCGGCTGGGAAAGCCCGTCGGCGCCGCGCTCGGCCACGATCCGCACGATGTCCCGTTCAGAGACGATGCCGGCGACGTTGTGGGCCTCGTCCAGGACCACCATCGCCCCGACCCGCCGGGCCTGAAGTAGAGCCGCCACTGCGGCTACGCTGTCGGACGGCGAGGCCGTGAAGACCATGTCGCCCTTGTCCTTCAATATCTGGGATACAAGCATGCTTTGTTTCCTCCCTCGTTCCCATTAAACGCGAGGGTGGGCCCAAATGCTCCGCGGCGCAAAACGCTATTGCGTGAAAGCCTCGCCCGTGAGGCCGGCGAGGCGGGCGAAGGGGCCGATCAGGAACAACCCCGCCGCGTAGCCCGCCAGGTGCGCCTGCCAGGCGACCGGGATGCCCTCCGCCCCCGGCGTCAGGCCGGAGACCCCCAGCACCACGTTCACGATCGCCCAGGCGGCCGCCATGCCGATCACCGTCGAGCCGAAGATCGGGCCGATGCGGCCGTGCCCCTGGATCAGCCGTGACGCCGCGCCGAGCAGCCCCGACACCGCGCCCGACGCGCCCACGGCGGGGAGATGCTTCGGGTCGAACAACGCGTCGGCGATGGCAAAGCCCAAACCCGAGAGGACGCCGCAAGCCAGGTAGAAGGCGAAGAAAACGGCGGCGCCTCTCGCTCCCAGCCCCATCATCCGGGTGACGGGCGGCCCGAACGCTATGATGGCCACGCTGTTCATCAGCACGTGCGGCCAGCTCCCATGTAGAAAGAGAGACGTGAGTAGTGTCTGCCAGCGACCGCTCGCTAGCGCCTCCGGCGTCACCCCCCAGGCCTCCACCTGGCTGTCTGTCATCAGCAGCGATTGCACGCCGTAGAGCGCGATAAGTGCGGCGCCCAGCGCGACGATGGTCCACGGGGCGTTGAACATCGGCTCGCGCGCCGGCGGGGCGTCCCATCCATCGATCTTGGGCCGATCCAAAGCTGCACGTCCGCAAGTGAGAGGCGCCCTCCTTAACCAATTGGGGAGGGGTTTGCCCTTAGTAAGTTGGCGTTTTCGGTTTTGGCACGTCGGTTGCTTAAGCCTGGACGTGTTGTCCTGTCCTGGAGCGGCAAGCTCATGTTTGATCTCGTATCGCGCGGCTTGCTGGGCCTGGCCCTGGGCGCCGCGCTCGTGGCGCTGGCCGGGACCGCCCAGGCGCAATCGATGACCGCCAACTCGGCTGGCTTCAACGCCGGGTACGGCCGCACCACCGACCAGGAGAACCAGCCGGTGAACGTCCAGCTCCGGGACGCCAACGGCAACCTCACCATCGTCGACGGTGTTATCCAGACCGGCGAGGATTCCAGCGTCTTCGCCAACATCGGCGCGGGTGGGGCGATCGACACCGTCTCCGGCGTCGGCACCTCCAGCAACGCCTCGGCGGTCGCCAACAACCTGGTGGTGATCACCCAGGGCAACGACAACACCGTCATCGTCAATTCGACCCAGAACAACTCAGGCAACGTCACCGCGACCTCGTCGGTGGCCGGGGGTGTCTCCAATGCTCAATAAAGCCTTCAGCGCCGGCAAGCGTGCGCTCGCTCTCCTGAGCGCCAGCGGCCTCGTGCTCTCGGCCTGCGCCAGCCCGGTGGCCGGACCGTCCGGCCTCTACGCCCGGCCCACCGGCGACGCCCCGGTGGTCGCCAACCCGACCCCCTATTCCGACGCCCTGGTCTGCGAGGCGGAATACGCCCGCGCCCACAACGTCAACGCGCCGCGCGTCGCCATCGGCCGCATCGCCGATTACACCGGCAAGCTGGAGGCCGACGGCTCCGGCCGCAAGGTCACCCAGGGCGCCTCGCTGATGGCGATGAGCGCCTTCGCCAAGGCCGGCATCCCGTTGGTCGAGCGCTACGACACCTCGGTCTCCGAGCTGGAGCTGAAGTACGCCAACACCAGGCTGATCTCCGACCACCCGGTGCCGGGCGGCCAGGCGCCGGCCGACTATCGCCGGATCATGGCCGGCCAGGTGCCCGGCTCCGACTTCTACCTCGCCGGCGGCATCACTGAGCTCAACTTCAACATCCGCTCCAACGGCGCCAACGTCGACGGCGGCGGCGTCAACACCCAGGACTTCAAGGGCACCATCGGCGGCGAGACCTACATCATGAACGTCGGCCTCGACCTGCGCCTGATCAACACCCGCACCCTCGAAGTGGTGGACGTGATCTCGTATCAGAAGCAGATCGTCGCCCACCAGGTCGGCGTCGGCGGCTTCTTCATGTGGAACGTCA